>VFSW01004133.1_pt1 | contig 21630 bp, 15 predicted proteins | sample 5358111 | NCBI WGS metagenome assembly VFSW01 (sample SAMN11554181, study PRJNA540505) | mine drainage metagenome | isolation source: sediment from site ElyBrook_90M | place: USA: Ely Copper Mine, Vershire, VT | collected 2017 | reverse complement strand
CGAGCCAGATGATGAGCGCGGGAAAGAGCGCGGGGTACTGCGTGACGAAGAACGCGCCGCGCCGCGCAAAATCACCTGGCGCGAGAAAGCGCAACCAGATCGCCGCCATCGATTGCGCGCCGAGAAATTCCAGCGCGTTGCCGGCAGCTAGTGCGCCAACAGCAGCGAGCGTCAGCGGGAACGCGAGCGCGAACGCGACGCAGACAAGCCGATCATTCCTCCCGCCCCTGCGTGTGGGGGAGGGGTTAGGGGTGAGGGTGCGCGCGCGAAAATCGCGAATGAAGAGCGCGGCGAAGATGAGCGCGATCAGGACGACGCCTTCGTAGCGGGTGAGCGCGGATAGAAACGCAAGGAACGCGGCAAGACGATAGCGCGATTGCCAGAGCGCGAACAGCACGGCGATGTAGAGCGCGAGGAAAAGCGTCGAACTGAGAATCGCGACGCTTTCCCACAGGAACGACGGCGCGAACGCGAGGAACAGCGCGGCGACCCACGCGGCAACATTGCCAAACGCGCGCCGCGTGAATTCAAAGAGCAGGATGACCGCGACGCACGCGATCAGCGACGACAGCAAGCGCGCTGCAAAGTAGAAATCGATTGACGCGGGCGTGATGAAGCGCAGCGCGGCAAGCAGCACCATGTAGAGCGGATGCAGGATAAATCGGTCCATCAAATCGCGCGGCACCGCGCCAATGCCCTGCGTCCGCAAAATCGTCAGCGTATTGACCGCGTCGAACCCATCCTGCGACAATTCAATGTCGTAGACGCGCAACAAGTACAGCCGCGGCACGAGCATGACGAACCCGAGTGCGAGCCATTGCCAGTGACGTTTGAGCGCGCGCGAGAAATCTTGCATCACGGCGCATTATAACACAGGTGGCGTAGGGGCGAGGCATTCGCCGGCAAGAACCGAACACGAAAGCTTGACTGATTTATGCCAACCTCGGTTTCAGACCAATACTTTTTGGCGAATGCCTCGCCTCTACACAACGATTTGATGAAAAGATTTTTTTGCAACTACGGTTTGTTGGTCGTCCTCGCGCTGATGTTTTCCTACAGCGCGTATTTTTCCGCGCTCTCAATTCAACGCCAGAACACCTTCCGCACCTACGCGTCCGATATGGGACAGATGGATCAGGCGCTGTGGAATACGCTGCACGGCAACTGGCTGCAAGACACGCGCCCGGACGGACACAACGCGCCACGCCTCACCGACCACGTCGAGCCGATTTTCTTCATCGTGCCGCTAGTCTTTTTGATCTACCGCGGCATCGAATCGCTGTTCGTTTTGCAATCGGTGGTGATTGCGCTCGGCGCGCTGCCAATTTTCTGGATCGCGCGGCGGCGGCTCAAGCGCGATTGGATAGCCATCGCGTTCGCGGCGATGTACCTGCTCTTTCCCGCGCTGCAAGCCGCGAACCTCGCCGAGTTTCACGCGGTCACCTTCGCGCCCGCGCCATTGCTGTTCGCGTACAATTACGCGCAGGAACGCGCGTGGAAACGCTTCGCGCTCTTCGCGTTCATCGCGCTCGCGGTGCAGGAAGACATCGCGCTGCTGGTCTTTGCGATGGCGGTGTGGGCAGCGGTTCAGTCGACAGTCGACAGTCGACAGTCGACTGAAAGACGCGTCACAATTCGCATATTACGTTTCACGTTTCACGTTTCAATCGTTCCTGTCGTCATCGCGATTTTCTCCATCTTCTGGTTCATCCTCGCCGTGTTCGTCATCGTGCCGCACTTTAGCCCCGGCGGACGCTCGGTCTACGTCGGCGGGCGCTATCCTTGGTTCAGCCGCGATCCCATCGCGTTGCTCGCGGCGCTCCCTTCCGCCATCGCCGGCATTTTCGTTCCCGATAAGATCGCGTACATCCTGCAAATGTTCGCGTCGTCCGGTTTCGTCTCGCTGTTCGACCCCGTGACGCTGCTCGTCGGCGCGCCGCTGTTCGTTCTGAATTTGCTCAGCAGTTATCCCGCGCAGTACTCGGGAACGTACCACTATTCCGCGCCGGTCGCGCCGTACTTTGTGCTCGCCGCGATTGGCGGCGCAGCGACATTGCGCGATTTCTTGGCGCGCCGCCATTCGCCATTCGCCATTCGCCATTCGCTTGCGTTCGCTAGCGTGCCTGCATTCGTCATCGCGCTCGGCTATCAAGCGCTTGCCGGTTATACGCCGTTCGGCGGCGAGTTCTTCTGGCCCGAGACGACAACGCATCAACAACTGCTCGCGCGTTTTCTCAATGAGATTCCGCCCGATGTGCCGGTATCGACCACAAGCACGCTCTTTCCGCATTTGAGCCATCGCCTCAAGCTGTATCGCTTCCCCACGATCCTCGACGCGGACTATATTCTGCTCGACGTGGCGCAATCGTACACGACGAATCCGGTGGATTTTCGCGTGAATTATCTCGACGCGTTGAAGCAGGGTTTTGGCATCCGCGACGCGGTGAATGGATACATTCTGCTGCAGCGCGGTTTGTCGCAGCAAGAATTGCCCGATGGATTCTACACGTTCCTGCTGTCGTGTTCGTGCACCAAAATCCAGAACCCGGTCACGATCAATTTCGACAACAAGATTCGCTTCCTCGGCTACGACATTCGCCAGGACGATTGGCAGCGCGTCTACCTGCGGACGTACTGGACGCGGCTGCCGGGAATGGACGGCAACAACTATGCGCTGTTCCCATTTTATCCGGACGCGAACGGCGCGCCGCGCGCGGACGCGCAATTGCCGGACTTGACGCTCCCCTTTTGGTATCCCACCTCGCGTTGGCAGCCCGACGAAGTCGTGATTGCCGACACGCTGCCGATCGACGTGGGACCGCGCGCCAAGATCGGCGTCGGCGTTTTCTTCGGCGCAACCTGGGACCGCGCGGAATTCTATCTCACGCCGCACACCGATGCGCCGATTTCGCCGGATGGGCGATGGGTCGCGGTCGGCGAGATGGCGAGGGAAGGAAAAGCGTATCAGGTCGTCAGCGACAAGTGATGATTTGCTCTGCACTGCGTCCTATGCTAAGATGCGGGCATCCCGATCCGGAGTTTGATTTTGCGCCGCGTTAATTGGTTTGTTACCCTCATCGTCCTGATCCTCGCCGCGTTCGCCCTGCGCGTGTTTCGTCTCGATTTCCAAAGTCTGTGGTACGACGAAGCGTTTAGCGTCTACCTCGCGCAGTTCAGTCTCGCCGACATCACCGCGCGCACCGCCGCCGACATCCAGCCGCCGCTGTACTACTACCTTCTGCATTTCTGGATTGTCTTGGCGAGCGAGCGCGAGTTCGCGGTGCGCTTCCTTTCGCTCTTTTTCGGCGTACTGACGATCCCGCTAATGTTCGTTACCGCGCGGCGATTGTTTGCCGATCGCCCGGTCGCGCTGATCGCCGCGCTGTTAGCGACACTCTCGCCGCTGTATCTGTGGTACTCGCAAGAAGCGCGGATGTACACGCTGATCACTTTTCTGCTGCTGTTGTCGAGCTACGCGCTGCTGCGCGCCTCTCCGCCCTCCCCTGTCGAAGACGGGGGAGGGTCGGGGTGGTGGCTCCTCTTCGCGCTCGCCAACATCGCCGCGGTCTACACGCATTATTTCGCCTTCGTCGTCATCGCATTCCAGTTACTGTTCACTGTTTACTGTTTACTGATTACCGATCGTTCACGCTTTGGACAGTACGCCGCGCGCGCTGGTGTTGCCTTTATCGCCATCATCGTCGCGTTTCTGCCGTGGACCCCGTTCGTCCTCGCGCGCTTGGGGCAAGACGCCAGCTACTGGCAAGGCGCGCTCAAACTCGACGAAGCGATCCGCCATATCTTCATTAACTTTACGACCGGCGAATCGGTGTTGGAATCACAGGCACAGTGGATTGCGGCTGGGTGGTTAGTTTGTTTGGTGGTTGGGTTGTTGCTGTGGGCGATTAGCACGAGAAGAGAAAACCAAACGACCAAACTACCGAACCATCCAACAACCTTCCTGGTTCTCTATCTCGTCGTTCCACTCGCGCTTTTGCTATTCTTGTTTTACCGCAATCCGAAATTCAACGCGCGCTATCTGATGATCGCCTCGCCGCCGCTGTTCCTGCTGCTCGGCACCGGACTCGCCAGCTTGCTTTCGCTCGTGAGGCGCAAGAGTGTCTTCACGCGTGTCATCGCTGCCGCGTTTTCACTTTTAGCTTTTAGCTTTTTACTTTTCACTTCGACATATGCCGATTCCAACGCGTACTTTGATCCCGCGTTCACCAAGGCAAGCTTCCGCGACGTCGCGCGCTATATCGACGATCACATCGCGCCGGACGAAGCGATCATCCTGACGAGCGGGCATATGTTCCCGGCGTTCAACTATTACTATCGCGGCGACGCGCCGACGATTCGCTTGCCGGACGATCCAACGCTCAACACCGATCACGTCCTGGGTTACGATACCGCGAACGTGCTGAACCAAACGCTCACCGGCAAGCGCGGCGCGTGGGTGGTGCTGTGGCAGGACGAAGTCGTCGATCCTAACGGGTTCGTGCCAATGCTCCTCTCGTCGCAGGGCAAAGAGACCAAGATCTCTGACACGAATTTCTATCAGGTGCGTTTGCGTCACTGGACGCTGCCCGCCAACGCGCACTTTTCGCCGCAGCCGGCGCCGGCGGTGACGCGCGCAGCGAATTTCAAAAACCAGGTTAAGTTGCTGGGTTTTGATTCGCCCGCCCCAACCGCGGCGGATGTCGGCGCGTCATTCAATCTGTACTGGCAGTCGCTCGACACGTTCACAGACGATTACTACGTCGCGCTGCGCGTGCTGGACGCCGCCGGCAATTTGTGGGGCAAGCAGGATCGTCGCCCGGCGGGCTATAATTATCCGACGATGCGCTGGAAGAAAGGCGAGAATCTTTTCGGCGCGTACACCGTGCCGCTGCTTGCCGGCGCGCCGGCAGGCGATTATTTCGTCGAGGTAATTTTTTACACCAAAGCCGATGAACGCGGACTCGACGTGCTGGCGCCGAACGGCGCGCCGCTGGGCAAGTCCGTCAAGGTTGGACCGATTCCGGTTTTGCCGGCAGAAAAGCCGGCGGCGTTTGCCGCGCTGAACATTCAGAACACCATCAGCCAGCCGATCGGACCATTCACGTTGCTTGGCTATCAACTCAGCCGCGACAAAGCGAGCGCGGGCGAATCGATTCCGCTGACGCTGTTCTGGCGCGCGGACACCAAACCCAGTCAGGACTATACATTCCGCGTGCAATTCGGCGGCGTCACGAGCGACGCGTTTCCAATTTCCAATTTCCAATTTCCAACTTCCACTTGGCGCGCCGGCGAAACAGTCCGCGGGCAGTACGCGATTTCGATTCCGGCGACCGCGCTGCCGGGCACGGCGAATCTGCGCGTTGTCTTGAGCGATGGCACCGCGCTCGACCTGGCGCCATTCACGGTCGAGAAAACCGACCGCGTCTTCGTCAAGCCGAATGCGCAAACCGCGCAGACCGCCAATTTCAATAACGCGATCGCGCTCGTCGGTTTCGACGCGCCAACTGCCGCGAAACCCGGCGACACGCTGAAGCTCGTTTTGTATTGGCAGGCACGCGCTAAGATGGACAAGCCCTACACCGTCTTCGTTCACCTGCTCGACAAGGACAGCCAGGTTGTCGCACAAAAAGACGCGCAGCCGCTGAACGGCGCGCGCCCGACGACCGGCTGGGTCGCGAATGAATACCTCGCGGATACGTACGAGCTGCCGATCAAACCCGACGCCGCGCCGGGCAAGTACCAAATCGAGATCGGCTGGTACGATGCCAAAGACCCGGCATTCGCGCGCCTGCAAGTTCTGGATGACAACGGCGCGCCGGCGGGAGATCATGTGATTTTGAAAACGGCAATCACAATCGGACCATAACACTGCGATGACCGCGCCAGCGTTGACCCACATCTTCATTGACGAAAGTGGCACGCTTTATGACCCCAGCGAGGCGGTTGTAACCGTTGTTGCCTTGAGCACACGTGATCCGTCCGCGCTGCAGTGGATCGTTAGACGCGTTCGACGCGACGTAAGAAATAAATCGAGCGCGCACCGCCCTCCGTCCGAGTTCAAGTTTTACAACACAACGAGTCAAGTACGCGGACGCATGCTGGCAGAGCTAGCCAAGACGGACGTCATGATTTACGCGTTGAGTACGCACAAGGGTAGGCAGCGCATCCAAGATACGCCAGAACACTTTGCGATTCTGCTGAGTGCGCTCTTGGAGGAATGCGTGCCGGCTGACGCGGTAGTGGCGCTAAGCATTGACCGGCATTTTTCGCAAGCGGCGAAGCAAGCGCGCTTGGTGGATCTGGTGTGCCGGGCACTCAATGCCTCGCTGGATCTAAAGTTTGTGGATAGTCGTAGCAATTCGTTTGTGCAGTTAGCGGATTTTGCGGCAGGCGCGATCAAATACGCACATACCGGACGTACGACGATCTATCGTGAGTTTCTCAGATCGCGCATTGTCATGGATGAATTGCGTGTGTGGAAAGACTTGAAAAGCGAGTGGTTAGGGCGCGTGCGAGGAAAATAAAAAGTGGCAAAGACCGAAGGAGCTACTTGAGGAACCTCTGCGCGCTCGGTTCCAATTGAACAACCGCGAGGGCAGTCCAGCCAACCTTCGGAATTACTTCGCCACTGCGCCCATTTTAGCATAGTTGATCAAAAGCGTCAAACGTATCAAATATGGTCAAACCAAGTATTTCCGTTTTCTTCCCCTGCTACAATGACGCGGGCACGATTGCTGCGATGGTGATCCGCGCCATGCAAACGCTGCGCGAGATCACTGACAACTACGAGGTCATCGTCGTGAACGATGGCAGCGTCGACGACTCGCCGCAAATTCTCGACGAACTGTCGTCCATCCTGCCTTCTGAATTCCGATCGATCACGCATACGAAGAACGCGGGCTATGGCGGCGTGCTGCGCGCCGGGATTGCCGCCGCGAAGAAAGATTGGATTTTCTATACCGACGGCGATGCGCAGTACGACGCGCGCGAGTTGAAGCTGCTCGTCGAGAAAATCTCCACCGACGTGGATTTCGTCAACGGCTGGAAAATCAAACGGCGCGATCCATTCCACCGCATTGTGATCGGCGTTCTGTATCAGTACTTTATGAAATTGCTGTTCGGGCTAAAGATCCGCGACGTGGATTGCGACTTTCGTTTGATGCGCCGCGAGATTTTCGACGTGGTGCAGTTGGAGTCGAACACCGGCACGATCACGTTCGAGATGGTCAAGAAGGTGCAGGACGCGGGCTATCGCTTTGCCGAGGTACCGGTGCATCACTATTACCGGCAGTACGGCGAGTCGCAGTTCTTCAATCTTACGCGCGTTGGCGCGACCTTGGGCCGCGTCTTTCATTGGTGGTGGCGGCTCGTCGTGAAGAAAGAGGCGGTCAACGAATATCGCGAGAAGAGAGAGGCGCAAATTGCGCGCGCGGCAACGCGCGGTTGAGCAGAATGACCGACATCGCCGTGACGCCGCAGCGCAGAACAAAATCGCCACTAGAGATCATCGATCTGTTCAACGCGAAAGAGATCGACGCGGATTGGTCGTTCATTCAATCCAAGCCGTCCGATACCGGCAAATGGACGCACGACTATCACCGCTATCCGGCGAAATTCATCCCGCAGTTGGTCGAGCGTCTGTTCGACGAATACTTGCCGACGCGCGACGCGCACGTCAACGATCCGTTCATGGGTTGCGGCACAACCATCGTCAGTGCGATCGCGCGCGGCTTTGCCGCCAGCGGCACGGATGTCAACCGCATCGCCTTTCTCATCACGAAGGTGAAAGCGACGCCGATCAGCCCAGAATATCTTGGCAAGAAAATTGATGGATTGCTCGCCGCGCTCAACGATGAAAAGATCGAGCCGGCGATTCCGCAAAGACACCTCGACCGAATCAAGTACTGGTTCAGCGACACGAGCATGGCGGAACTAGGGAAAATACTCGGCGCGGTCCGGCGAGAGAGCGATCCGGTAATCCGCGATTTCTTTCTCGTCGCGTTTAGTCACATCTTAAAAACCTGCTCGGTCTGGCTGCAAACCAGCACCAAGCCGACGCGCGACCCGGAGAAGAAACCGGTCCAGCCAGTCGACGCGCTGCGGCGACATTTGCGAAAGATGCAGCGCGGCAACGAGGCGTTTTACAGTATCGTCCCGCAAAAGACGCGCGAGCATCTCCGCGAACACCTGCAGATCAAAATCGGCGACGCGCGCAAGCAAGCCGCACCGGACGCATCGGTCGATCTCATCGTCAGCTCCAGCCCGTACGTGACCAGCTACGAGTACGCCGACCTGCATCAGCTCTCGACCATCTGGCTCGATTTCGCGGGCGACCTATCGGAATACCGCAAGGAATTTATCGGCACGTCCTACAAATCGTCCGACGATTGCAAGCCGCGGAGCCAGATCGCCCGTGACATCGCACAGAGAATGTCGGAAGCCAGCGCGAAGATGGCGCGCGAAGTCGAAACGTATTTCGTGGATATGGAAAGCGTTTTTGACGAAAGTTATCGCATCTTGAAACCGGGCGGACGCTGCTGCTACGTGATCGGCAACACGCAGTTGAAAGGCGTGGACATTCTCAACGCGGAAGCGTTCGCGGACAGTTTGCAGCACGCCGGTTTCGCGTTGGACCGGATCATCAAGCGTGAAATCCCGTCCAAGATTTTGCCGCAAACGCGCGACAAAAAGACTGGACGCTTCGCGAGCAATAAGGACGCGGACGCGGAAGCGTATCCGGTGGAATATATTGTCATTGGACGCAAGTAGGCGTCGGTTTCCAACCGGTGGTAGGAGGATGACAAATGGAAAATCCATGGACTCACTTGCCATCAGCACAACCTTACGTTTTACCAGGAGACGAAAGAGCTGTTACTCAATTCAATGCTTCTGCGGAAGTCATCCACAAGGTAAGAACCGAACTCTTACCCGAACCATATTTGGGCAGATTCGATGCGGAGATTATTCTCCTCAATCTCAATCCGGGATTTTCTGAAGACGATCATCTGCTTTACGAGCAACCCAATGCTCGAATGCTTTGGAGAAAGAATATTATGCACGAATCACTTGATTATCCATTTTTTCTCCTTGATCCTGAACTCTCGAAATTTCCTGGCCCGCAGTGGTGGCAGAAACACTTGAAAGAACCTATTCAAGTATCGGATCAAAAGACCGTCGCAAATCAGATTTGTTGCATCGAGTGTTTTCCTTACCACTCGAGGAAATTCGCCTGGGCGAATGAATTCCTTGAATCGCAAAAATATAGTTTTCACCTCGCTGAATTGGCAATTGCGCGCGGCGCATTGATAATCATTATGCGCGGAGCTAAACAATGGCATGAAGCGGTTCCACAACTGAGCAAGTACGAAAAGAAATTCCAGCTGAATAGTCCTCAGAATGTGACGATAAGCAAAGGTAACTGCCCTGACGGGTTTCCTGAAATCAATAGAATCTTACGGTCGAGCAAGGCGTCTTGACCCGAAACACCCTGATCATTTGACCTATGGACTACAAGACTAACCTTACCAACGCGGACTGCCTCATCACCGGCGGACTCGGCTTTATCGGCTCGAACCTCGCGCGGCGGCTGGTCGAACTCGGCGCGCGCGTGACGCTGGTCGACTCGCTCATCCCGGAGTACGGCGGCAACCAGTTCAACATTGCCGGTATCGAAGACCAGGTGCGCGTCAACATCGCCGACGTGCGCGACGAGTACTCAATGGACTATCTCGTGCAGGGACGCGATTTGATTTTCAATCTCGCCGGGCAAACGTCGCACCTCGACTCGATGCGCGATCCGTATACCGATCTCGAAATCAACTGCCGCGCGCAACTCTCGATTCTGGAAGCGTGCCGCAAGCAGAACCCGCGCGTCAAGATCGTTTACGCCAGCACGCGCCAGATCTACGGCAAGCCGGATTATCTGCCGGTGGACGAGCGCCACCTGGTTCACCCGACCGACGTGAACGGCATCAACAAAATGGCGGGCGAGTGGTATCACATCCTCTACAACAACGTCCACGGCATCCGCGCGGTGTCGCTGCGCATGACCAACACCTACGGTCCGCGCATGCGCGTCAAAGACGCGCGCCAAACCTTCCTCGGCATCTGGATCAAGCGCTTGATCGACGGCGCGCCGATTGAAATCTGGGGCGACGGCGCGCAGATTCGCGATTTCAATTACGTCGACGACGCGGTGGATGCGTTGCTTGTCGCCGCGACCAGCGACGAATCGAACGGGCACATCTTCAATCTCGGTAGCGACGAAACGATCAACCTGCGCGATCTCGCCGCGCTGTGTGTTCAAGTGAACGCGGGCGGCGACTATAAGATCATTCCATTCCCGCCCGACCGCAAGCCGATTGACATTGGCGACTATTACGCCGACTATCGCAAGATTCGCGGCAAACTGGGCTGGCAGCCGCGCGTGAATTTGCGCGAGGGATTGAAGCGGACGCTGGAATTCTATCGCGCGAATAAAGAGCATTATTGGTAGGGGCGAGGCATTTGCCAAACCACGCTCTCCTCAAACCAGGGTCGGCATAAACCGAGCAAGCGTTCATTCCGGCTCGACGTTAGCAAATGCCTCGCCCGTACACGGAAAACGACAATGATTCCTTTCTTCGATCTCACCAAACAATACGAATCCATCCGCGCAGAAATTGACGAAACGACCGCGCGCGTGCTCAAGGGCGGCTGGTTCATTCTCGGACCGGAAGTCGCCGCGTTCGAAAAAGAGTTCGCCGCGTACATCGGCGCGGGGCACGCGCTGGGCGTCGGCTCCGGCACTGAGGCGATCCACCTCGCGCTGCTGGCGCTGGGCGTCGGCGCGGGCGACGAGGTCATCACCGTGCCGAACACCGCCGTCGCGACGGTTGCCGCGATCGAGCTGACCGGCGCGCGCGCGGTGCTGTGCGACGTGCGCCCCGACTCGATGCTCATCGATGTCGAGCAACTCGCGCGCGCGATCACGCCGCGCACGAAAGCGATCATCCCGGTGCACCTTTTCGGTCAGAGCGCCGACCTTGATCCGATCTTGGCACTCGCGCGCGCGAGAAATATTCGCGTGCTCGAAGATTGCGCGCAGGCGCACGGCGCGACCTATCGCGGCAAGCGCGTTGGATCGATGGGTGACATCGCCGCGTTTAGTTTTTATCCGACAAAGAATCTTGGCGCGTACGGCGACGGCGGCGCGATCGTCACGCACGACGCGGCGCTTGCCGAGCGCGTGAATCTGCTGCGGCAGTACGGCTGGCGCGAGCGCTACACGAGCGACATCAAAGGCATGAACTCGCGCCTCGACGAGTTGCAAGCCGCGGTCTTGCGCGTGAAACTGCGCCACCTCGACGCGTGGAACGCGGCGCGGCGCGAGCGCGCGGCGCTCTACACCGAATTGCTCCACGGCGTCACGCCGCCGCGTGAGATGGCGTACGGGCAGTCGGTGTACCATCTTTACGTGATTCAATCCGCGCGCCGCGACGAACTTGCCGCGCATTTGAAAGCGCGCGACATTGGTACTGCGATTCAATATCCGCACACCATTCACCTTCAGCCCGCGTACGCCAACCTCGGCTACCGCGAAGGCAGTCTGCCGGTCGCGGAGAAACTCGCGCGCGAAATCCTCTCGCTGCCGCTCTATCCCGAGCTGCCGCTCGACGATGTGCGTGGAATTGCGAACGCTGTGAACGAATTCAAGCCATGACGGATGACCGAGGACGAAGGACGGATTTACTTCCGTCTTCGGTCTGCCGTTCTCCGTCTTGATTAAATCGTGAACCAACTCTTTGCCCGCTGGAAATCTCAACCGCGCCTTTTCGCTTACGCGACGATCTTGGTCGCGTTCTTTTTGCGCGCCTATCGCCTCGCCGATAAAAACATTTGGTGGGACGAGGGCTGGAGCGTCTGGCTTTCGCAAAAAGATTTGGCGTGGATCGCGCTGCGGACCGCCGCCGACGAGCATCCGCCGTTGCACTACTGGATGCTGCATTTCTGGAACCTGCTCGCGGGCACGGACGCGTTCGCGGGTCGCTTCATTTCGCTCGCGTTCGGCGTGCTGACGATCGCGCTGCTGTACCGCATCGGCAAGCGGGTCGGCGGCGCGTGGATCGGCGTGCTCGCCGCGCTCTTTCTCGCGACCGCGCGCTTTCACGTCTGGTGGTCGCAGGACATCAAGAATTACACGCCGTCAATCTTCTTTGCGTTCGCGGCGGTATGGTTTGCGTTGGAGCTGATGGCAGATAGCCGATGGCAGATAGCCGATGCCTCAACCCGCCATTCGCCACAGTCAGCCATTCGCTATTCGCTGCTGGGCTATGCTATCTTCGCCGCGCTGGCGATGTGGACGCACTACCTCGCCGCGCTGGTGCTACTTGCGCTCAACCTTTACGTGCTCATCGTCTTCATCCGCGCCCTTTACGTTTCACGTTTCACGTTTCGATCGGCAATCCGCAATCTGCAATCCGCAATTCTGGCTTGGCTCATTGCGAATTTACTCGCTGCCGCGCTTTTCGCGCCGTGGATGGTTCTGTATCTACAAAACGCCGCCGCGTGGAGCGCCGCGCCTGCGTTCGATTTCTCCTTGTTCCTGAAACTCGTCGCGACCGTGCTGCCGCTCGGCGTGACGACCAACATCGATAACTACGCCGCGCTGACGATCGCGCTGACGTTGCTGGCAGCGATTCCAGTAATCGGTATTCTGTATTCAGTTTTCAGACGGCGCTCACTGAACACTGAACACGGGTCACTGATTACTGATCACTGGACACTGAACGCTGAACACGGGTCACTGAATACCGATCACTGGTTACTGTTCACTTTGATCGTCGCGCTCCCGCCGATCCTGCTCTACGCGCTCTCGCTCACGCCGGTCTCCTTCTTCGCTCCAAAAATCCAGGCGCGCTATTTGCTGGTGCTGTCGCCCGCGTACGTGATGCTCCTCGCGCTCGGCATCGCCACGCTTAGAAAATTTTCGATCTACCTCGCGCTCGCGGCGACGCTGTTCGTGCTGGCAGCCAACGCGTTCGTGCTGAACGAGTACTACGCCGACCGCCGCCTGACCGACGACTATGCCACGCTCGCGAATACCATCAACTCGTTCGCGCGGCAAGGCGATGTGGTGCTGCTCGACACGGATCAGGAATGGCCGACGTTCCTGTACTATCTGCGCGCGCCGCTGGAATGGCTCGGCGCGCCGAACGGCAAGCCGATGGATGCAGGCGCTGCCGACGCGCTGGCGCAGCAAGCGCGCGCCCGCGGTAGCGCGGTGTGGCTCGTCACGATCCCGGACGCGCTCGCGACCGATCCGCAGCATCTGCTGGAAACGCGCCTCGCGCGCGCGATGGGAAAGCAGTACGAACGAACCGTCGGAGACAAGCGGCTCACGCTGTACGCGCCTGCGCCGCGCGATTTTGTCAACGTGGCGCGCGAAAATTTTGCGCCGCAGTACCCGCGCGCGGATCAAGTGGATATGAACGCGCGGCTGCTCGGCTTTGATTTGCCGGTGCGCGAGCTCAACGCGGGCGACACGCTGCGTCTCGTCACGTATTGGAGCGCGGCGTACCCCGCGATGGTTTCCGTGCGCGTCGCGGGCTTGATCAGCACGACGCTGCAAATGCCCGCCGGCGCTTTGTTGCGGTACGAAAACGATTTCGCGATTCCGCCCGACGCCGCGGGCGATTTTGCGGTTACCGTCAATCAAATCACGCTCGCGCGCGTACGTATCTCGCCGCGCGCGGCAATCGCCAACGCGGTCAGCATCGCACATCCGGTGGATTATCGCTTCGGCGACGCGATCCATCTCGTCGGTTACGATCTGCCCGTTGCGAATTACCGTGCCGGCGATACGGTACCGATCACGCTCTACTGGCGCGCCGACCGCCCGATCGACCAGAGTTACACCGCGTTCGTCCATGTGCTTGGCGCGCAGTTCAATCCGCTAACGAACAATCCGCTGTGGGGACAAATCGACCGCGTGCCGCGCGATGGCGCGTATCCGACGACCGCGTGGCTGCCGAACGAAATCGTCCCCGACGCGTATCGCGTGCCGATTGACTCGCACCTGCCGGCGGGCGCGTACAAGATCGAGATCGGGCTGTACGATCCGGCGACCGGCGCGCGTTTGCCGGTGGACGCCGGCGGCGACAGCGTGATCGTCGCGGAGATTTCGATACGGTAAGGGCAAGGCATTCGCCAAATCGTTGCTGGCAACCAACGCGCATCTGGCATATACCAATCGAACCCACGCGATGATGTAAGGGCGAGGCATTCGCCAAATCGTTGCTGGCGATCAAAGCACATTTGGCATATACCAAACGAACTCACGCGATACGGTAAGGGCAAGGCATTCGCCCAATTGTTGCTGGCAACCAATGCGTGCCTGGGATATACCAATCGAACAGTAACGAAACCGTGGTTTGGCGAATGCCTTGCCCCTACGCGCGATGAACACGCGGCGATGCGAATGCCTTGCCCCTACGCGCGATGCCGGTGGCGAATATTTTGCCCCGACCCGGCAAATTGACTCCGCGCCGCATTGCAGATAAACTGTATCCGTCTTCCGAGATTCTGGAGGTGGGTTTGCTCAAACGAATTCTTGCCAGCGTTGTCCTTCTCGCCGCGCTCAGCGCGTGCGCGAGCGGCGCGTTGGTCAATCAGGTCTCGCTCGAGCCGGCGGCGATCTCGCCGTTCGCGGGCAGCGTGAACGCGGCGACGATCATCCACTATGCCGTCGCGCGCCCCGCGGCAGTATCGATCTATTTGATCGACGCACAGGGCGGGCGGCACGATTTCCGCACAGACCAGCCGCGCGCGGCGGGCGCGTACGAGGCGCTCTTCAGCGGCGCGATCGGTGATCGCGTCCTTCCCGATGGAAAATACCAGGTCGTCGTCGAAGCGAAAGATTCAGCGGGACAGACCGCTACGGCAGCACAGACACTGACGATCACCGGCGCGGACTCGACGCCGCCGGAGTTGTTGAACTATACCGTCTTTCCAAATTCGTTCACGCCGAACCAGGACGGCATCAACGACCGCGTGAGCATTCGTTACAATCTCACCAAGCCGGCGAAAGTGGACGTTTACTTGACCGATGGCACGAATCGCTACGAGGTCGCGGAAAAAAAGACGACGCTGTGCATCCAGAACGAGTTGAGCTGCGCGGGACCGCACGAGTACGATTACGACGGCGGGATCGATCTGGGCGCAACGCCGCCGCCGAATGGCACGTACGATGTCGTGGTGGACGCGGTGGATGCGGTCGGCAATCGCACCAGCGTCTCGAAGAAACTGACGATTGCCGAGGGCGGCGTTCCGCGCGCGACGATCCAAAATTCCGGCGTCGATTGGTCGCCGCAAGCGCTGCCTAGTTTGATCACCGAGCCGTATGCGCTGCTCGTTCCGCTGGGCGGTACGTTGACCTTCACCGTAACGGTCGAGAACATCGGTCCCGTGCCGATTCGCACCAAAGGACCGGAGCCGGGAACGACTTATACGACGAGCGAGAATTTCAATACGAAGCAACTCTACGAAGAACCGGGCGTCTGGCGCGTCGGCGTAGATTCGGAAGGGAACAGCGTCGGTCGATCGTACCCGTATCGCTGGCAATTGGGAACGAGCAAAGAATTGACGCACGTCACGCTCGACGGCAATGAATATTTGTATCTGATGCCGGGTCAGCGCGTCACCGTCAGCGGCAGCGTCCGCATCGTCGACAAGCCGCCGCGCATCAACGTGTATTACTGGGTCGGCTTGGTGCAGGAAGACGTGCGCATCGTCGAAGATCACGTCGAGCCGAAACTCGTGACGGTGGAATACTGATACCGTTGGGGCGCGGCATTCGCCAATAAGTATTTGTGCAAGTCAAGGTTGGTACAAACCAATCTGGATTTCGTTCGGTTCATGTTTGGCGGATGCCTCGCCCCTACGCGCGCAAATGGACATTTCATTCCTTCTTCGCGGACTTGTCATCGGATTATCGATTGCCGCGCCGGTCGGGCCGATCGGCGTTTTGTGTATCCGGCGAACACTCGCGGACGGGCGCGCGTCCGGCTTGGTCTCGGGGCTGGGCGCGGCGTCCGCGGACGCGTGTTATGGATTCGCCGCCGCGTTCGGGCTGACGTTCATCTCAACTTTTCTGATCGATCAAAAACTGTGGCTGCATCTGATCGGCGGCGCGTTCCTCTGTTATCTTGGCATCCGAACATTCCTCGCGCCCCCGGCGGCGCCCGCGCAGACGTCCAAAACGGAAACCCCCAGTCTCGTCGCGGCATATACTTCCACTTTGTTCCTCACCCTCACCAATCCAATGACGATTCTTTCTTTCGCCGCGATTTTCGCCGGGTTGGGCCTCGCCAGCGCGCGCGGCGACTATGCGACGGCGGCGGTTCTCGTGGCTGGAGTCTTTCTCGGCTCCGCGGCGTGGTGGCTGCTGCTGACCGGCGGCGTCGCGCTCTTGCGATCAAGAATCGATGTGCGCGCGCTGCAATGGATCAATCGGATTTCGGGCGGCATCATCACGGCATTTGGTTTGTTCGCGCTCGCCAGTTCGATGGCGTGAGAACCGTCGCCCTCGCCGCGCCCTCTCCGTTTCAGGGAGAGCGAAAATGAAACACGCGACTCGAATTCGAGTCGCGTGTTTTTCGTCGCTTTTCTTTACTGCCCCGGCGTTGGAGTGGGAGCCGGAGTCGACGTTGGCGCTGGCGTTTGAGTCGCGGTTACAGTCGGACTCGCGGTCGGCGTGGGCGTTGGCGGAGGCGGCAGCGGTTTGTAGCCGGCAAAACTGAGGTCGTCGAAATTTAGCAGCATCTCGCGCGCGCCGATCGCCCATTTTTTCCACGCGCGAAAGTAGACGGTGAGCGTATCGCTCGGCGCAAAGATGACGTACGTGAACGAATTGATCTTGGTCGGCGATTCGCGATAATCGACGTGTCCCCAGGGCAGCGTCTGCCAGTTGTCCACGCTGTTCCACGCGCTGCAATCCGGCGTCGCGCCTTGCGAATAGCCCCACTGCCCCACGTAACTCCAGTCGTCCAGATGGATCGGTTTCTCCACTTCGCTGACGCGCAGGAGACCATTGCCCGTGACATAGTACGATGCGCCCGGCGTCAGTCCGGTCACAACCTGGCAGATGCCAGCGTAGCGATCCGCTTCTTGATATGGGTCGCCTACGCCGTACATCGTCGTGTTGATCTCCAGGAGTTGCGAATGTTTCCCGCTGGTCGCAACCGCCGCCCAGGTATCGTCATACGGTACCTCGAAGACATCCCTGCCGCCATTGTTGAAAAAACTCCAGTTGTTGGCGACCGCACCGCAGACAAAGCCACTTTCGAAATCGCCATTCTTGAAAAACTGAACGATGGGCACCACTCTGATCGTGCTGGTCACGGTCGTCGTCATGCCCATTTCATTCAGCGCTTCAACGCGCAGCGTGTGGGTGCCGGAAATCGTCGGCGTCCATGCAAAGTCGACCTGCTTCGTCAGCGGTCCCGTCGCGTACATCACGCTCGCGGCGAGTTGGTCGTTATCGTAGAGACTGATCTTGGGCAAGCCGATGGCGTCGGATGCGTTCACGTGCACCGGGAATGGCTTGGTCGTGTAGACCAGCGTGGGCCACGTCACGTCGAGCTTCGGCGCGGTGCTGTCGGTGGGTAACTGCCCGGTGAGACTGATGGCGTCCAAGTTCACGAACAGGTCGCGCGAATAGGTTGGAAATTTTTTCAGCGCACGGACGAACAGCGTAATCTTGTTCGACGGCGCGGTGAGCGTCGTTGTAAAATCCGAAATCGGACCCGGCTTTTGCCAATCGTACGTATTCTGCCACGGCACGTCTTTCCACGCGACGCTGCCCCAATCGTTCCCGCCGTTCGGGTCGATCCCCCATTGGACGATGTACGCCCAGTTGTTCATGTCCGGGTCGTTGGGCAAAACGCGTAACATACCGTGCAGCGTCAAGGTGTACTGCGTTCCCGCGACGACGGAGACCGTCTGATAAATCCCCGCGTACCGTTCCGGCTCGGTGACGAAATAATTCATCGTGCTGACTTCGATCAACTGCGAATGCTTGCCATCGTAGTTGAACGCGGGCGAGAGGTCGTTCTGGAAGTGATAGAATGCCGAGCCGCCGTTGTTGAAGCCGACCCAGTTGGTGCCGACGCCGTTGCCGTCAAAGCCCTCTTCAAACGAACCGTTGCTCAATCGCTCGCCGTAACCGCCGGCGGTGATGGTCGTCGCGCTAAGAGCCAGAGCGAGCGCGAGGAATAGGGCGATAAAGAGCGCGCGGGGAAGAGTCAGGTAGCGAGTGATTAGCATTTTTGCCTCCAATAATAAAACGTAATCCGTGATGTGAAAGGTTACGTTTCACGTTTCACGTTTTATTCCGCTCCAGTTTCGCGCGCTGCTTTTCTTCATGCACCGCGCGCGCTTTTTCCGGCAGCACACGGCCCACGTAGCGCGAGCGCGTGCGTCCGCCTTCCTTCCAGTAGGCGTACCAGTACGGACCGTGCGGGCAGCGCGTGCAGTTCGCCTTGCCGCAGCGGACGGTTTCGTAGCGAAACGTGATCGAGCCAAACGATTGCTGCGCGTGAACTGCCGGGCGCGGCATACTCGCGCGGCGCTCTTGCACGACGCGGTGCAGCCGCTCGTCGATCTCGCGCAGTTGTTGGATCTCTTTGTCGCTTAACTGGACCAGGGGGCTAGGTTTCTTTGAGCGCGGCATTGTTTACACCATGGAGAGACGCGAAACATTCCGCCCGGGGAACGCACCGGCGTTCGCGCTGTGCTTAGGTAACTGGCGCTATTATACCACGCGTTACCTAAGAGGTCAAGCGCGCCGTTTGTGCGCGCGGCTACGGAGCGATGACCAGAGCTGCCGGCTGCGTGATCGTGGGGCGAGGGAAGAACAGGGAGAGAACGCAAGTCGTATCGAAGACCCGGCGAAGCGGTCGGATGAAATCACAAGACCCCTAGCGCGCTGCCGGGTGTGTTTTCGTCAGTGAACTGGGATGATCAACTGTTGCCCGACAAAAATATTGTAAGTGGCAAGTCCGTTCGCTGCCATGATCGCTTCCATGGTGACTCCAAAGCGGCGCGCCACCGCATACAATGTATCGGCGGGACGAACCACATAGGTGGTCGTTTGAGGAGCCGGTTTGGATGGCGTCGGCGTCGGCGGGACCAAGGTTGGGGTTGGCGGAACCGCCGTTGGGATTATGGCGCTGGTCGGTGTCGACTGGGGTGAACTGGTCGGAAGAAGCTGCGCTGAAATTGCGGCTGGCGAATTGCTCACTGCCGATTGACCGGAGGTCTGCAAGTCAGCCGGGGCGATGATCGAAGGGAATAATGCTGTATACAGCGTAACGTCCATCGTCAACCTTGACGCCGCTTTGTCCGCCGTGATGCTTAGATTATTGATGACAAAACCCTTGGTCGCGGCTTCTTTGATTCGCGATACAAAGTCCGCCAGTTGGTGCGAATCGCCTTGAACCTGAAGACGCGCCGTCGTGATGCTAAGAACGTTTTTATCGGATGGATTCGTCATCGGCTGCATCTGCAAGTCCGTGATCGATACGTGGCTTGCGCTCGCGTACTGGTAGAGCGCATCGGTGATTTGGCTTGTCTGTGCTGGCGAGAGAAGGAGGCTGGATGCCGCGGTCAACGTCGCTTGCGCGCTTGCCCAGCGCGCCTGCAGCGTGGCAGGGCTTTGCTCAGAAACGGCTCGCGTATCGACGAGCGATTTTCGGGCATCCGCCAGTAATGCGATGAGCCGGTGTCGATTAGCAAGCCCGGGTGCGATCGTCGACGAATAGAAGATGACATACCCAGCGCCGATCACGACGATCAAAATCACCGCTAGCATGGCATAGAGATTGTCGCGGAAGAAATCCTTTATCCCATTCAATCGGTTCATGGCGCGCTGCCTTTCAACTCCGCGATGATGACAAATTCAAACGCGGGCGTGTCTAGGGCTAGTCCACTTGCGCTGCTTGCGCGATCGGTGTTTGATCGAATTGGCGCAGCAAGTCCCGGCACTTGCTTTGCCTGGAACGATGACGCGGCGGGCTTGGGTGTTAGCGTCGGCGTGGCGGTGGATGTGGAGGTGGGAGTAGGACTGCTCGTCTGGGTCGGCGTTGGGGCGAGAGTGCTGGTGGGCATCGGCGTTGGCGTGGCGGTGGGAGTGCTCGTATTGGTCGGCGTGGCGGTCGGCGTGGCGATCACTTCTTCGACGACGATCTGGTAGGTTTTGTCAGAGCCGTACATTCCGCGGTTTGAGATTGTGGCAACCGCGGTCGTATCGGGACCCGTGTTTTGAATGACCACATCGGAGCTGAGCGTGCCTGGTCTTACATCGTCATTGCTCAGCACAAGACCGCCGATGCGCACGGCAAGATTAGTATCGACGCCGGGCGCCAGCGCGGTTGTATAAACGTGGTAGTAATGCCCGGCTTTGGCAAGGAAGCTGACATTGTCCACGTCGTTGGTGGGATAGAAATTGTGCGTCTGCGGTTGACCCAGCGCGATCGGCTGCGGCTGCGCATCATCCGGCTCGAACGAATCGCGCAGATCGGGAGTCGCCGCGGGCGCGAGGGCAGTCGGTTGGCTCACCGCGACCGCTGTGGGCGGATTGCTTTGAGGCGGCGGCGCGCTGTTCACCACGTAAAGCGTCGGTCGCGCCACCGCCGCGCTCGGCGCCGTCGCGAGAATGGGCGGATTCGCGTTTGTTCGCGTCAAGGCGACGGTCGGCGTGATGAAGGTGGTATGAATAGATTGGACAACAACTTGGGAGAACAGACGGGATTGTTCAAGCGAATGCGCATACGCCGTCACAGCGGCGTCGCTATTCGCACGACCGGTAATCACCAGACTGTTGACGGTCCGCGTGATGGAAGCGAGTGAGATTTGATTCGGGTCATAGTTGCCGATTGTCGCCATCAAGACGGGCCAGTTGGGTCGGGTTGCCGCGACCGTGGGATAGACCGTTGCGATTTGATTGAGCTGCGCCTGGGTCTGGGCTATCGGCGTCAGCAGTCGCGCAATTGCCGGAACGGCGGTGGGCACTTGGGTCAGAGCGGTGCGGATGAATCCCAGATCGGCGTCCAGCCCTTTGGCATCTTCACTCACTGACGCAGAAAACAAGTACAGCGGCAGGAAGAAAACCAGCAGACTTGCGGCGACCAGCCACAGCAGTAGGGTCGACCGCGTGGGTTTGGAGGACGACGGTTCTAGTAGCGCATCCAGTTCGGCTGGAGCCAGCGACTGCGCCTCTATTTCTCTCTCGTCTCGCGCTGCGTTTTGGGATGCCATAGCGTCAATGTCCGATCAAAGGATGAAGAATCGATGAAACCGGGTTGTAGAAAAGCGCGATCAGTGCGCCCAAGCATAGAAAGGGTGCGTAGGGCATCTGGGTTTTAGAATTGCCGCGATGACTGAGCAGCAGCAGGATGGCGACGATCCCTCCCGCCAGAATACCGACCAACAATGCCCACAGGGCGTTTGGAAATCCAAAAACCAATCCGATCAGCGTAGCCAGTTTGACGTCGCCGCCGCCCACCTCGCCGGGGCGGAGGAATGCGGCAAGCGCGAGAATGGCAAATCCGAACGCGCCGCCGATGACGCCCGCCAGCAGATTCGTGCCGGGCG
>VFSW01004132.1_pt1 | contig 21637 bp, 22 predicted proteins | sample 5358111 | NCBI WGS metagenome assembly VFSW01 (sample SAMN11554181, study PRJNA540505) | mine drainage metagenome | isolation source: sediment from site ElyBrook_90M | place: USA: Ely Copper Mine, Vershire, VT | collected 2017 | reverse complement strand
CGATCGGAAATCCCTACGACCGCTTCGACGAGGATCATTTGCGCATCCTGCGCGCGGCCCGCTTCGCCGCGCGGCTCAACTTCACGATCGATCCCGCGACCTGGGCCGCGATGAAGCGCGCCGCGCCGACGATTATTGGAATTGCGGCCGAACGTATCGGCGAAGAAATCGTCATGATGATGACCGAGGGCGCCGCCGCGCGCGCGATGGACCTGATGATGGACAGCGGCCTGATGCAATTGATCCTGCCCGAAGTCGCGCTGATGGCCGGATGCGCGCAGCCCGAAAATTTCCATCCCGAGGGCGACGTGTACACCCACACGCGGATTGGCGTCGCGATGCTTCCCGCCGGATGCAGCGAGACCGTTGCGTTCGGAATCCTGCTGCATGACATCGCCAAGCCGCAATCCCGTGCGGTCGTCGGCGACAAGGTCACCTTCTACGGCCACCCCGAGGACGGCGCCGTGAAGGCGGCGGAAATCATGGCGCGGCTGAAACGCTCGCGCGCGGTCCAGGAGCGGGTCGCGTACCTGGTGAAGAATCATCTGAAGCTCTCCATGGCGCCGCGGATGCGCCCGGCGACGCTCAAGAGAATGCTCGCGGAGGACGGCTTTGATGAATTGATGGAAGTCGCGTTTATGGACGCGATGGCGTCGAGCTCGTACCTGGGCTTCTGGCATTTTTGCCGCCGTGCGATGACGACGATGACCCCGGCCGAGATTCGTCCGCCGCGTCTAATCGGCGGCGAGGACCTCAAGCAGTTGGGATTCACGCCGGGGCCGCGCTTCAAGGAAATTTTGAAGGACGTCGAGGACCATCAACTCGACGGCGCGCTCGAAACCCGCGAAGCCGCGCTCGAATATGTGCGCATCCATTACGGCGTAAGCGCCGCCTAGTTGCTCCGCGCCAACGCCATATCCAAGCGCTTCGGCCGCACCCTGGCGCTCGACGCGGTCGATTTCGAAGCGCTCCCCGGCGAGATTCACGCGCTGGTCGGCGAAAACGGCGCCGGCAAGACCACCTTGATGAACGTGCTGGCCGGCTCGCTCGCCGCCGACCATGGCGAAGCCGTCCTCGACGGGCTGCCGCTGCGGGCAGGCTCGCCGCGCGCGGCGCTGGCGGCCGGAATTGCGGCGGTGCATCAGAGCCCGATGCTGTTCGAGCGGATGACGTGGGAGGAAAATCTCGCGTTGGGCGGCTTCGACACCGGCGCCGGCGCGCTCGACCTCGACGCAATTGCGGCGCGTGCGCGCTCGCTCGGCGCGAAACTCGGCTTCGAAATGCCGGCGGCGGGCGCCACCGTCGAGAATCGCTCAGTTGCCGAGCGCGTCCGGCTCGAAGTGCTGCGCGCGCTCAGCTTCAATCCGCGGGTCCTGATTCTCGACGAACCGACCAGCGTGCTCGCACCTTCGGAACTGGCCGCATTCCTGGACTTGCTCCGCAGTCTGCGCGGCGAGGGCCGAATCGTGGTGCTGATTACGCACAAGCTTGCCGAAGCAATTGCGGTCGCCGATCGAATCACCGTGCTGCGCCGCGGCCGCGTGGTCGCCCGCACGACTCCGGCCCAGACCAGCGAGGCGAAACTGGCCGGCCTGATGATTGGCGAAATCGTGGCTCAGCCCGCTGCGTCCGCGACGCCGCCGCATCCGGGCGATCCCGTGCTCCAAATCGAAGATCTGACCCTCGACGATCATGCCGGACGCCGGATTCTCGACCGGCTTTCGTTTCGCGTCGCCGCCGGCGAGATCGTGGGAATTGCCGGCGTTGACGGCAACGGCCAGACCGAACTCGTCGAGGTGCTTGCGGGCGTGCGCCGTCCGAGCAGTGGGAAAGTCACGCTGCATGACGGCTCACCAGGCGCGATGGCGGTGATACCGCAAAATCGCGACCTCGACGGACTCATCCTCGATATGCGGCTGTGGGAAAACCTGATTCTCGCGCGTCCGCTCCGGGAGCAGGTGACATCGCACGGATGGTTGAACGTTCCCCATGCGGTCGATCTTTGCCGCGAACTCGTCGATCGTTTTCGGATTCGCGCGCCCGGTCCCGAAACGATCGCCGGCGCGCTTTCGGGCGGCAACCGCCAGCGCCTGGAAGTGGCGCGCGCGATCGCGTCGCGGCCGCGAGTAATCGTCGCGCACAATATCTGCCGTGGCCTCGACCTCGCTGCGACCGCCGAAGTTCAGCGGACAATTTTGGACTTTGCCGCCGGCCGGGGCGCGGTGATTCTGATTTCGAGCGACCTCGACGAGTTGCTCGCGATATGCGGGCGGCTGCTGATTATCAGCCGCGGAAAAATCCGCGAGACCAGTCCGGGCGAACGCGATCCCGAGCGGCTGGGCCTGCTGATGGCCGGGGCGCGCGACTAGCAGGCTGCGCGATGCTGTCCACGATTGCCAAACCATTTGCAGCGCTGGCGCTCGCCGCCGCGCTCATCTCGATCGTCCTTGCCGCGCTCGGCGCGTCTCCGCTCGGCGTGTTCGCGGCGCTTGGCGAAGGCGCGTTCGGCAACTGGTACGCATGCGCGGATACAATTGTGAAATCCACGCCGCTGGTCTTTACCGGGCTTGCAGTCGCGCTCGCTTTCTCGGGCGCGCTATGGAATATCGGCGCCGACGGACAGCTTACGATCGGCGCGATCGCGGCCGGCGCGATCGGCCCGCATCTCGGCAATTTTCCCCATGCGATCGCAATTGCGATCATCCTCGCCGCCGGCGCGCTTGGCGGCGCGGTTTGGGGCGCCGTGGCGGGATGGCTGCGCGCGCGGCGCGACGTCAACGAAGTTATCAGCACGATCATGCTGAACTTCGTCGCCGTGCAGGCGCTCAGTTGGGTCGTGCATGGTCCATTGATGGAACCGTCGCGCGCGTATCCGACCAGCTCGCCAATCGCACGCGCCGCCCAGCTCGAGTTCTACTTTGCGCCGAGCCGCATCAACCTGGGCATGATCCTCGCGGTCGCGCTCGCCGCCGCGTGCTACCTGCTGTTGTTCCGTACCGGAGCCGGATTCGAGTTGCGCGCGATGGGCCGCAACCGGCGCGCCGCGACCTTCTTCGGCATTCGAATCCCGGCGCTCACGTTGTGGGTGATGGCGCTGTCAGGCGCTCTGGCCGGGCTTGGCGGCGCGGTGCAGATCTCCGCGATTTCGCATCGATTGTACGAGAAGCTCTCGCCCGGATGGGGCTTCGAGGCAATTGCGGTCGCCTTGGTGGCGCGCCTGAATCCACTCGGCGTCATTCCCGCCGCGATCCTGTTCGGCGCGCTCGACAACGGCTCGCAGGCGATGCAGCGGACTCAGGGCATCTCGCCGGAGCTGGTGCAGGTTATCCAGGGCCTCGTCATCTTGATCATCCTCGCCTTCGACACCCCGGCCTGGAGCGGACTTCGCGAGCAGATTTTCGGCGCGGCTGGCGATGCGGCCGCGGTGCCGCCGGTTGCGGAGATGCCGGATGCTTGAAGCGTTGCTCACCTCGACGATCACCATGGCGACGCCCATCCTGCTGGCGGCGCTGGGCGAACTGCTCGTCGAGGAAAGCGGCGTAATCAACATCGGCATCGAAGGCGCGATGCTGGCGGGCGCGTTCGCGGCGCTCACGATCGCGTACTTCAGCGGCAGTACCGCGCTGGGCCTGGCGGGCGCAATCGCGGCGGGCGTCGCGATCAATGCGATCTTTGAGATGCTGGTGGTCAATCTCGCCGTCAACCAGGTCGTGACTGGAACCGCGGTCAGCATCCTCGCGCTGGGATTGACCGGCGTTTTCTACCGCAAGCTGTTCGGCGTGACCGGCAACGCGTTCATGGTGGCGCCGATTGCGAAAATCCCGCTCGGTCCGCTGGCGCGAATCCCGCTCCTCGGTCCGGTGCTCTTCAATCACAACGCCCTGGTGTACTTCACGTTCATTCTCGTGCCGGTGCTCTGGTACGTGATCACGCGCACGCGCTATGGGCTGCGACTTCGCGCTTGCGGTGAGCGTCCCGAAGCCGCGGACGCGCTCGGACTCGGCGTAATCGCCATCCGATGGCAGGCGCTGATGGTGTCGGGCGCGCTGACGGGCCTGGCTGGCGCATTTTTGACGCTCGCGTACGCCAACACGTTCGTCGAAAACATCTCGGCCGGCCGCGGCTTCGTTGCGCTGTCCGTGGTCATCGTCGGTCGATGGAATTCGTGGGGCCTGGCGGCCGCGTCGGTGCTGTTTGGCGCCGCGATGGCGTTGCAATTCGGATTGCAGGCGCTCGGCACCGTCGTTCCGTACCAACTGTTTCTCGCGCTGCCGTATGCGCTGACGCTGGTGGTACTGGCAGGCTTTGGCGGACAGGCGGCGGCGCCAAGCGCGCTTGGCGAACCGTATCGCCGGCAGTGAGCAGGGGTGAACAGTGATCTCGCAGATTTCTCATCTGCGCGCGATGAGGTAGGTTAGTTCGCGATGCGCACGCTCACGTCCACGCCCAGAGATGCGTCATTTCCGATGGCGGATTGCGCGGCTTGCGGCAAGCCGGTGCTGACCTGCGTCGCGCTCGACGACGATGGCGCCGAACGCCGCGTCTGCGTGCATTGCGACACCGCCGTCGCCGACCATCTCAAGTGGGTCTCGCCCGGCGAACTCGAGCAGGCGGGTTATTATTTCGGCGCGCCGCCCGCCGATGCCGCCGCGGGCGAGAAGGGCGGCTGCGGCACCGGCTGCGGCAGTTGCGCCGTCAAGAAGCATTGAGCGCGCCGGTCTGGCGCAGCGCTTCATAAACCACGATCGACACCGCGTTGGAGAGATTGAGGCTGCGGACGCCCGCCTCGAAGATTGGTATCCGATACGCACGGTCAATTCTTTCAAGCACGAAATCGCGGCCCAGGCCCGCCGTCTCGCCGCCGAAGAAAAGAAAATCGCCGCGCGCATAGCGCGCGTCGAGATAGGTCGCGCCGGCGTGAGTCGAGAAAAATTTCGTCTTTTTCACTGTCGTTGCCAGCGGATCGCGATGCATCGCGGCGAACTGCTCCCATCCTTCATACGTGCGCAAATCCACCAGCGGCCAGTAATCGAGGCCCGCGCGCTTGAGATAGCGATCCTCGAGCGAGAATCCGAGCGGACCCACCAGGTGCAGCCGGGCCTTGGTCGCGGCGGCCAGACGCGCGATCGATCCCGTGTTCTGCGGAATTTCGGGGCGAACCAGGACGATGTGCAGATTCGGCTCGGCCAGTTGCATCAGTTGCCCGGCGCCGGCGCGCCACCGAGAGGATACCGATGGCCCCTGAGATTGACGTAGAAACGTCCGGCGTCGTCGGCTTCGAAGCGGTCACTGAGATGGTAGTAGGCGGAGCGAAGGAAGCGCGCGCGAGCATCGCCGCCCTTGACGCGCGCGTAGAGCACGTGGCAGGCGCCGATCTCCAGCACGGTGGGATCGAGCGGCTCGCAGGTGTTATCGCTCAGCACCATCGCGAATCCGCCCAGCTCGTCGTCTTCGAGCGCCTTGACTACGTAGGGCGTGTCCTCGACCGTGATCGGCGCACGTTCTTCAGCGACTTGCAGATAGTAACTGCCGTCGGGATTGCGCTTGATGCTCCGGCTGAAGAGCAGGGAGATTCGCGGGTTGTCGATCCGCTCGTCGTCGCTGTACCAGTTGCCGTCGCGCCGAAACGAGATCTTTCCCGATTCGGCGGTATAGAATCCCGCCCGCGGCATCGTAACCTACTTGCCCAGTCCTTCAATCTTCACTTTTCACGACTATCGAGGATGATCGTCACCGGGCCATCATTGACGATTTCCACTTCCATCGTCGCGCCGAACTCGCCGCTCTCAACTTTAACATCGCCAATCCGCGCACGCGAGAGAAAGTGCTGGTAGAGGCGGCGCGCTTCGTCGGGCGCGGCTGCTCCGGTGAACGACGGCCGGCGGCCTGAATTCGTGTCGGCGAGCAACGTTAATTGCGACACGACCAGGATTGCGCCACCGACTTGGGCCAACGAGCGGTTCATCTTGCCGGCGGCGTCGGCGAATACGCGCATGCCGGCGATTCGATCTACAAGATGCGCCGCGTCGGCCTCGCTGTCGCCGGCGGCAACTCCCAGCAGCACGACAAACCCGCGCGCAATTTTGCCCAGGATGCGCCCGTTGCAGCGCACCTCCGCGCGGCTGACGCGTTGAACAACTGCCCGCATACCTGCGTCATATAGTCGCGAAAGCCGCAAGGCGAAAGCCTTTGTGGTCTGGGCGGCCCGTCGCGTACTATAATTCGAATCATAATGATTCCTGTCTTGTTTCACCTGGGCCCGCTGACCGTTTACAGCTACGGGCTGATGCTGGCGCTGGGATTCCTGGCGGGCGACTACGTTATCCGCCTCGAATGCGTTCGTCGCGGCCTCGATCCCGAATATTCGTCCTCGATCGTTATCGCGGCAGCCGTGATGGGGCTGGCCGGTTCGCGCATCTACGCGATCCTCGACGATCTGCCGACTTACCTTGCCGATCCCAAGTTGATGATCTTCTCCGGCTCGGGATTCGTATTCTACGGCGGCATGATCGGTGGAATCGTCGGCGCTTACCTTGTTTCGCGCTGGTACCGGATCGGATTCGCCGTGACTATGGACATGTGCGCGCCTGCGATTGCCGTCGGGCAGGCAATCGGCAGAGTCGGATGCCAGCTCTCCGGCGACGGCGATTGGGGGCTGCCGTCCACCTTGCCGTGGGCGATGGCGTATCCTCGCGCGATCGTCGGCTGGAACTCCGAGACCGTGCTGAAACTGGACGAGCATTACCGCCTCGTCTCCGGCTTCTTCCCCGGCGTCCGCGTGCATCCCGCGCCAGTTTACGAAACTATTCTGTATCTCGGCGTGTTCGCGATATTGTGGTCGATGCGCAAGACGTACCATCCGGTTGGACGGCTGATGTATTGGTACCTGGTGCTGGCGGGCGCCGCGCGCTTTCTCGTCGAGTTCGTGCGAGTCAATCCGCGGGTCTTCCATGGTCTCAGCGAGGCGCAGCTGATTGCGATCGCAATGATGATCGGCGGCGGCCTCGCGTTGATTCTCACCAGGGAAAAAGACCGGGCAGAAGGCGGCCAGCAGCCCGGCGAGAAAAACCAGCGTCCGGCGATTAACGCGGCGCAGGCCTGAGCGCGCGATGGCGATCAAGGACAAAATCCTCTACATCGTCGCCGCTATCGTCGTGACGGCCGGCATTACGCTCGTCGCGCTGAGCGGGCATCGCGGCACACGCATCGGAGTCGGCGCGAATACACCCGAAACGGCGGAGCAGTCCGAGGCGACAGTGGCGGCCGGCAGCCGAGCGGCCGATTTCAAGCTCGAGACGCTGGAGGGAACAACTGTCTCGCTCGAATCCCTGCGCGGCAAAGTCGTATTTCTCAACGTATGGGCGACGTGGTGCGGACCGTGCCGGGAAGAAATGCCCTCGATGGAGACGCTGTACGATGACTTCAAAAGCAACAAGGACTTCGTGATGCTGGCGGCCAGCCAGGACACCAGCGGCCGCTCGGTGGTGGCGTCCTATGTCAAGAAGAACGGGTACAATTTCACGATACTGCTCGACCCCGAAAACAAGATCAGCGAGACTTACGACGTGAGCGGGGTGCCCGAGACTTTCATAATCGATCGCAAGGGCCAGATAGTCGCGCACCATATGGGCGCATTCGACTGGTCGCGGCCTGACGTGAAAGACGCCTTGCAACAACTGCTCGACTCAAAGCACAAGGGGTGACCCCTTGACCCAGTGTTAAGGCCGCCCGCCGCTGTCGCGCGCGGCCACTGCCGCGGGCGCGCAGTTTCTTAATACTGGCCAGCCGTGCCAACGGCCAGGGGTAACCCCTTGACGCAGTGTTAAGAAAGGAATCGCTCATGGACCTTTCTGATCTGGCCCCTGCAGCTTTGCTTGCCCTCCATGCCCAAGTAGCCGATGAGCTTCGCTCACGGGGCATTACACGAAGTTCAAATAATCCCACGGGCGATCTGGCCGAGTACCTCTTCTGCAAGGCGTTTGGCTGGAAGCAGGCTGACAATTCGAGCGCCAACATTGATGCCAGAAGTGCCGATGGTATTCGCTATCAGATCAAGGGCCGCCGAATCACGAGGCACAACGACTCCCGCCAGTTGTCCGCGATTCGCGACCTTGGTGGCGCGCATTTCGATTTCCTCGCTGGAGTCTTGTTCAATGAGGATTACAGCGTCATGCGTGCGGCGCTCCTCCCCCACGCAGTGGCCTTTAAGCAGGGTACTTTTGTGAAGCGCACCAACAGCCATAGATTTCTGCTACGCGACGATGTCTGGAAATCTCCCGGCGTGCGTGATGTCACCATGGAACTGCGGGCAGTAGACTTCTAGTCGCAGCGCGGCCAATGGTTTCACTCGGCACGCGCCGACCTCGTCCTCGAACAAGGAGAGATTAGGAGCCGGGGTCCCTCCACTTCGGTCGGGATGACGCAAAGATAAGAAGCAGACGGGTAAGAAATGCGGGCAGACGCAGAATCCTGAATCGCTCGCGAAAAATGTTCGCTGTACAACGACCCTTACCTTCATCCTCTCCCTAACAGGGAGAGGAAATAATGCGGCGGAAGCTGCACCCTCACCTACCGGCCGTTAGGCGGCCAGCCGCCGTGTGTCTGTGACACCTCCCGTGAAATCTGCACCCTCACCCGCGCCAAGAGCGCGGCCTCTCCCGCAACCAAGCGGGCGAGGCGGGTAATAAGTCGCGCGGAACGCTACATCCTAACTCGGGCGAGGCAAGGATTCGGGGTCCCTCGGCTTCGCTCAGGATGACACAAAAAAAACTTCTAACAGGGACGAAGTCCCGCAGCTTTTCTTACCGTCGCGTGCAGGGGTCACCCCTGGCCGTTGGCACGGCTGGCCAGTACTAAGAAACCGCGCGCCCGCGGCTCTACCATCGCGTAGTCGCGAAAAGATGCGCCGCGCAGATTTTCACGTATTCTTAATACCGGGTGCAGGGGTCACCCCTGCCCAAGGAAGTGTGAAACCCACGGTGGGTTTCACATCTGATCGTCAATCGAGGTGCGGCGCAAAAACTGGCGCGCGGCGGGCAGGATCGGGGCGATAAATCTGCTATTATTTACGGTAACGAGGGGGGGGCGTCGCAGCCGTATGCATTAGAGCGCGCCATCTGCTTAAATATTTAAACTCATAATCTCGAGTCCCAAGCGACACTGAATAAATGTCAATGATCAAAAGACATCGATGGTCGATCACGCTGGCGGTCTCCCTGGTCGCCTGTTTCCTTGTCCTGCAGGAGGTCGCCGTGCGCAGAGCGCAGGCGCTCTCGAACGACACCTACCAGGAGCTCGACACGTTCGCGAGCGTGCTGGCGATCGTGCAGAAAAACTACGTCGAACCGGTCTCGACCAAAAAGCTGATCGACGGCGCAATCAGCGGGATGCTGGCGTCGCTCGACCCGCATAGCGCCTACCTGACGCCTGACCTGTACCGCGACCTCGAAGTCGAGACGCGCGGCAGCTTCGGCGGACTCGGAATCGAAATAACCATCAAGAATGGCGCGCTGACCGTAGTTGCGCCGATCGAGGACACGCCGGCGTATCGCGCCGGAATCAAGGCCGGCGACCAGATCATCAAGATCGACGACGACTTCACCAAGGACATGTCGCTGACCGAGGCGGTCAAGCGGATGCGCGGGCCCAAGGGCAGCAAGATCAAGCTGACGCTTCATCGCAACGGCGTGCCCGAGCTGTTTACGGTGTCGCTCGCGCGCGACGTGATCAAGATTCAGTCGGTCAAGTCGAAGATGCTTGACGGCGGCTACGGCTTCATCCGCGTCACCACCTTCCAGGAGAACACGGGCGAGGGCGTCGAGAAGGCGATTGACGGGTTCGAAGCGAAGGAGCACGGCAAGCTCAAGGGAATTGTGTTCGACCTGCGCGACAATCCGGGCGGATTGCTGAACCAGGCGGTGAAGGTTTCGGACGATTTTCTCGACGGCGGGCTGATCGTTTACACGCAGGGGCGCGAGGAAAATCAGCAGCAGAAATACTTCTCGCACAAGAAGAAGGATTTCGATGACTATCCAATGGTGGTGCTGGTCAACGGCGGCAGCGCGAGCGCCAGCGAAATCGTCGCCGGCGCTTTGCAGGATCAGAAGCGCGCCGTCATTCTCGGCACCCAGACTTTCGGCAAAGGCTCGGTGCAAACGATTCTGCCGCTCGACGACCATTCCGCGCTGCGGCTGACCACGGCGCGCTACTACACTCCCACCGGCCGCTCGATCCAGGCGGTGGGAATCACACCCGACATCGATGTCGAGCCGCCCAAGGAAACGATCGCATCGCTAACGCAGGAGGGCGCCGAGTTCGACGAAAACCCGGAAATCCACGAGTCTGATTTGCCCCATCATTTCCAGAACGGGCAGAAGAAGAATGACAAGAATCCGGCGACCGGCGAGAGCGCGGCGCCTGGCGCCGGGAGCGAAAAGGGCGGCAAGGGGCCAGGCGCGAAGGGCGCCAAGGCCAGAGCGGAAAAGGACGTGCAGCTCGATCGCGCGATCGACATCCTCAAACATTGGAACACGTTCAAGCTCCAGCTTGCCAAGGGCGAGTCGCAGCCGGCGGTATCCACCGCTCAGAGCGACAGCGCGAAGTCGAAGGGCGACTAGACGACGGCAATAGAAATGGAATTGATCGCAACGCGCCGGGCATCATGATGTCCGGCGCGTTTTTTTTCACGCGGGCGCCTGCCGTTGTTGCCGACGGCCGTTGGCAGCTGGAGCTTGCCCAGAACAGCCGTCGAAAAGCTCATCTAATGCGCCATATAGGTATCTGGCAACTCATTCTGATAAGGTGAACGACCATGGGTGGGCAGCTCGATCTTTCGATCCGCGGCAATCGCTCGGGCCTGATCAGCGTATCGGATCTGGTGCGGATGGTGCGCGACGCGCTCGACGCCAAGCTCGGCGAGCACTGGGTGGTCGGCGAGATCTCGAACGCGCGGCTGGCGCCGTCGAATCACTTTTACTTCACGCTCAAGGACTCCCGCAGCGCGATCAACGTCGTGATGTTCAAGTCGGCGTTCAACCGGATGCGGTTCAAAGCCGTCGACGGGATGGAAGTGATTGTTCGCGGACGGGTGCAAATCTTCGAACAGCGCGGCGCGTTGCAGCTTTACGCCGAGGAAATGGAGCCGCGCGGCGTCGGCGCGCTGCAGGCCGCGTTCGAGCAGTTGAAGCGCCGGCTCGAGGCCGAAGGACTGTTCGATCGGGCGCGCAAACGCGCGATGCCGTATCTGCCGCGCAGGATCGGAATCGTGACGGCGCGCGGCGGGGCGGGACTGCGCGACATGTTGCGCATCTTGTTCGATCGATTCCCGAAGCTGCAGGTGATTTTCAGGCCGGCGAAGGTGCAGGGCGACGGCTCGGCTCAGGAGATCGCGGATGCGATCGCCGATCTCAATCGCGACGGCCGCGCCGAGGTGCTGATCGTTGGACGCGGCGGCGGCTCGCTCGAAGATTTGTGGGCGTTCAACGAAGAGATCGTCGCGCGGGCGATTTTCCGGTCGGCGATTACGGTAATTTCCGCCGTCGGCCACGAAGTGGACTATACGATCGCCGATTTCGTCGCCGACCTGCGCGCGCCTACTCCCACCGCCGCCGCGCAGATGGTGGTGCCCAGCCTCGTCGAGTTGACCGAACGCGTCGCATCGCTAGGCGCGTCGCTTGCAAGCGTGATGCAACGGGAACTGTCGGGCCGGCGCGAATCGATCGACGATCTGGCGGCGCGGATACGTCATCCCGGCGTCGCTATCGCCGAGGCGCGCGAACGCCTGGCCGAGATCGAGGGCGAACTGGCGGACGCACTGTCTTCGCGAATCGCGGAGCGCCGGCGCACCATCCGCGAATTGCGGCTGCGTCTTCGCAGTCCCGATGCGATGGTGCGTGAGATGCGCCTTGCGACCTCGCGGCTCGGCAACAGCCTTGCTCACGGTACGCTGTCGGCGTTCGAAGGCAGGCGGCGCCAGCTCGGCGCGCTGGCGGGCCGGCTCGACGCTTTGTCGCCGCTGAAAGTTCTCGACCGCGGCTACGCCGTGGTGATCAACAAGACCAATTCGCGCGCGGTGCTCGACGCGGCCACGGTGAAGCCGGGCGACGAGCTCGATATCAGGCTGGCCAGGGGACGGCTCGGCGCGCGCGCGATCGCCCGCGCAATCTAGACGATGGCCACGAAGACGAAAAAATTCGAGGACGAGCTCAAGGATCTTGAAACGATCGTCAATCAGATCGATTCGGGTGAGCTTACGCTGGAAGAATCGATCGGAGCCTTCGAACGCGGCGTCATGCTGGTGAAGGCGCTCAATGGGAAACTCGACGAAGTCGAGCGCAAGGTCGAACTGCTAACGCGGAGCGCCGGCGGCGAACTGCGCACGGCGCCCTTTGAAGCATCGTCTGAGGACGAGCACCACGCCGGCGCAAAGGACGACGACGAAACACCCTTCTAGCAATGGTCCAGGCGCCAAGCCCAAGCCGCGGCGCTCGGTGGCGCCGTTGGTCCGCTTCAGGCTCGACGCCGAAATGGCGCGCCGCGGTCTGGCCGACAGCCGCGAAATCGCCCAGCGCCTGATAATGGCCGGACGCGTGCGCGTCAACTCGCGGCCGGCCTACAAAGCCGACCTCAAGGTCGATTCTGAAACTCCCATCGCGCTGATGGCGGGTGCGCCGCAGTTCGTTTCGCGCGGAGCGTACAAGCTAATCGCCGCGCTCGAGCATTTCGGCATCTCGCTTGAGGGCAAGCTCGCGCTGGACGTGGGCGCATCGACCGGCGGCTTCACCGACGTGCTGCTGCGCCGCGGCGCCAAGGCCGTGATCGCGATGGACGTCGGCTACGGGCAGCTGGCGCTGAAGCTGCGCGAGGATCCGCGCGTCACCGTGCTTGACCGCATGAATATCCGGCTCGCCTCGCCCGACGACTTGCCCCACGCGCCCGAGTTGGTGACGATCGACACCAGTTTTATCTCACTGCGGCTGGTGATTCCGTCGGTGCTGGCGCTGGTCGCGCCGCGCGCTGAGATAGTCGCGCTGATCAAGCCGCAGTTCGAAGTCGGCAAGGGCAGAGTCGGCAAGGGTGGAATCGTCAGGGACGAAAAACTCCGGCGCGAAGCGGTCGCGGGGATCGTCGAGTTCGCGGAGAGTATCGGCCTCGATGTGGTCGGCACAATCGAATCGCCGATTGAAGGCAGGGCCGGAAATCGCGAACATCTCGCGCTGATGAAATTCCCGGGCGAATCCGGAAAATGACGCGCGCATGGGCGGTCGGATTGGATATGGGTGGCACCAATATCCGGTGCGCAGCCGTGTCTGCCAGCGGCGGCGATGTGATCCTGATGGAACATGGGCCGTCGCATGCGTCGCGCCAGGCCGCAGCCGTCGCCGAAAATATCGCCGCGCAACTAACTCATCTGCTGGACACCGCGCGCCGGCGCGGACTTGGATCGCCGCGAGCGATCGGAGTCGCGGTGCCGGGACCGCTAAACGTGCACTCGGGAACCGTAATGCAGGCGCCGCACGTCGCCGCATGGCACGGATACCCGCTGCGGCGCAAGCTAGAAGCGCTGATCGGCCGCCACGTGATCGTCTAGAACGACGCCAACGCGTGGGCGCTCGGCGAGTACTGGCGCGGCGCGGCGCGCGGGCGGCGCGACGTCGTGCTGCTGACGCTCGGCACCGGAGTCGGCGGCGGACTGATCGTCGGCGGCAAACTGGTTCACGGACGAAGCGGGATGGCGGGCGAATTGGGGCATGTCACGGTCGATCCGGACGGTCCGCGATGCGACTGCGGAGCGAACGGATGCCTGGAGTCATACGCATCGGCGTCGGGGCTGCGCGGCCTGGTCGAACAGCGGCTGGGACTGTCGCCGGGTGCGCCCGTGGCGGCGCCAAAAGGTGTTTGGGGGGGGAATTTTTAGGTGGGCGGGCTGTGGGGCCCCGCGACGCCCGGCCCGCGGGCCCCCGCCCCCCGGCCTTCACGGCGATCGCATCGCAGGCGAAGATCGTGCGTGCGGCGCTGGGTCCGCGAGGCGGTGTGGTGGGGGCTGCCTACGCGGCGCTGCATCCACCGGCGCGCTCGTAGCATGTTTACCACATCCTAGACCCTCGCCGGAATCTGATGGATACTGGAATGGGTTGGCAGGCAAAGGGTGCATTATGAGCGCGCGACGGTTCAGCTCAACTTTATCCGGACTGGCCCTCGCGGCGACGTTAATCGTTGTCGGCGGCGGACTTGCGTTCGCTCAATCCGATTTCAACGAAAGTACGATTCCGCCCTCTGCGCCGCCCTCGCGAGTCGTGCGTCCACCGAGCGAGGCCGAACCGTCTGAGGCTCGCGACACGGAACAGCCCACGGATCAGCCGGCGCCAAGACCCGTCGTCAAGCCGGATCATCCCGCGAACATCATCCCTTACACGGTTCGCCCCGGCGATTCGATCGGCGCAATTGCGCAGATGTTCGGGATCACCGCCGATGAGCTCGCCCACGCCAACCGGATTCATCCTGACGACGAACTGCAGGTGGACGAGGTGTTGAAGGTTCCGCATCCTTTCACCACCGAGGTCAATACGCTCAAGTCACAGGTCGAGGCGCTGAGCGCACAGCAGCAAACGGCGGAGCAGAAGGCCGATTCGGCGCAGGAGCAGGTCAAATCGCTCCAGGCGCAAGTCCAGGAACTGACCGGCGACAATCAGGACTTGCAGCTTGGCAACAAGTTGCTGCCGTGGTGGCGTGCAACCGCCGTCAGCCTGGGATTCTTTGCGCTGTTCATGCTCGGCGCGATATTGCTGACGCTGTTCGAATGGTGGCGGATGCGACGCCGGTTCGTGGCGCTGGCCGCGATGACCGACGCGCTCAGCCGGCTCGACTATAAGTACAAAGCGATGTTCGCGAAGGCGGAGTTGCGCTTGCAGCAGCTCTACGGCCGGCGCCGCGGCGGAATTACCGAAGGGCAGCCGCGGCCCAAGATGCCCGAGGAAATCGAAATCGAGCGGCTCAACGAGGAACTCAAGCAGATTCTCGAGCTGCACCTGCAGCGGCTGGGTGCGCGATTGCCCGGGGCGCGGCGCCGCAAGGGATGGCGCGAGATGTTCGGCGGCGGCGACGTCAGCTCGACGGTTGAAGCCCGCTCGTATCGCCGCTAGCCTTGCATTTCGTCGATTGTGAAGCCTGGGCTTGCCGGCTGTTGGAATATCGGGGAGAATTTCATCATGAAAAAACTCGCGCTCATGGCTTTGTTGGCAACCGTGATGGTCGCGCCATTTGGAATTTCCTCCGCGACCGGCACGCGTGCGTCGGACACGCCCGAATGTTGCCAGAAGAAGGAGTCATGCTGCCCGAGCGCGTCGTGTTGCACCGGCGGCAGCCACGGCATGGGAGCGCATTGCGCGCTTCACGCCGCCGGGCGTTGATCACTTGATCATTTTCGGGTTTTTCAGGGGTGAACCATGAATCGACCGGCGAATTTCGGTTTCGGTCTTGGACTCGTTTTCGTTGTTGCGATTGGACTGGCTGGCGTGGCGCTGGCGGCCGACGGCAGCGCGATATCGGTCACCGGCAATCTCGAAGACGCGTACTGCTACACCACGATGGGCGCGAAGGGCGCGGGCCACAAGGCGTGCGCGATCAAATGCGTATCCAAGGGAGTTCCGGTAATACTTATCGAAAAAGGAACCGAGAAATCCTACATCGTGTTGCCGAACAAGGAAGGGTCGCCGCTTCCCGAAAGCGTTATCAAGCACATGGAAGACCAGGTGACGGTGACGGGCAAGGAATACAACAAGAACGGCACGGAATACATTGTCGTCGAGTCAGTGAAGTAGCCGCGGGCAAACCTCGTCGTGCTGGAGCGCATTCTGCCGGGCGCATCGCACCTGCAGAATATCCATCCCCTCCTGGTGCATTTTCCGATCGCGTTTCTCTATGGCGCGGCGCTCCTTTATTTCCTCGCGTCGATTAGCGCGAGCGATGGGCTTAAGTGGGCGGCGCTCTGGATGCTGGTGCTGGGCGCGCTTGGCGCGGCGGCGGCGGTTGCCAGCGGTCTCTATGCGGCTCCCGGCCTGATGGTCTCGGTATCGGTCCGCCACGAACTGCTGCGCAATCATAAGCATCTGATGGTCGCGGCGTCGGCGGTGACGGGCGTGCTGACGGTGTGGGCGCTCGCGACGCGGCCGATGCCGGCGCGGGGACGGTACGTGTTTCTCGCCGGCCTGATCGCAGTCATGGGGTTGATAGCGGCGGGCGCGGACATCGGCGGCGAGATGGTTTACGGCTACAACGCGGGCGGCTCGGCCTGTCCGCAGCCGATCGATTTCGGTAAGTAGAAGAGTTTCGCGCCAAGTCTGCGCGAGTCTTCAAAAAGACGCCACTACCAGCCCCTGCATCCTGCCGCTCAGGAGCCGGTCCCCGAGAGCCTGACGTTATGCGAGGCGCTCGGATCGCTGCCGACGTTCACCGTCATGCTGGCTCTCTTTGACGATCCGCCGCCCGTGGGTTTAAACGTCACCGCTATCGTGCACGATGAATTTGCTGCCGCCGTTGCCCCGCACGTGCCGCCCGTTACTGCGAAGTCGCCCGCGTTCGTCCCGCTGAAACTCTCGCTCACGGGCAGCGGAAATTTCGACAGGTTGGCGACCGTCACCGTCCTGGTCTTCGGCGATGCCCTGGCCGTCAACCTGCCATATGCAAGTGTGATCGGCGTGACCGTCGCCGGGATCGTCGGGCCGGTGCTGAGCGCAACCGTGTAAGGACTGAGCGGATCGGGACTGTCAGCGACCGACAGCGTCGCCGATTCCGTTCCCAGAGCGCCGGGCGTGAAGGTCACGGTGATCGTGCAAACCGCCTTGGCGGCCAGCGGCGCGGTGCAGGTACCTCCCGTAAGCGAGAAGTCGGCGGCGTTGGTCCCGCCGATGCTTTCGCTCAGCGTCACCGGCTGGGTCTGATGATTGGTCAAGCTGAAGGACTTCGCCGCCTTGGCGCCAAACTTCATGCTGCCGAATACCAAGCTGGTCGTCGAGGTCGTCAGATCGACAATGCCGGTGCCGCTGAGCGCCACGTGCTGTGGGCTGCTGGCTGTGTTGTCGTTGACTGTCAGCGTTGCGTCATGCGCACCGACTGTATCGGGCGTGAATGCGACCCCGAGCGTGCACGACTTCTTGGGCGCGACCGTCACGGGAATCGGACCGCATGTCCCTGTGCCGCTTAGGGCATATTCAGCCGGGTCGGACGATGTCGCGCCTGAGATGATCAGCGGGTTGGTCTTGCCGGTGTTGGCAACCTTCAGATTCTTCGTGACCGCCTGGCCAACAGCAACGTTGCCGAATGCGAGCGAAGCAGTCACCGTCAGGGAGGTAGTCGGCGTCGCCCTCGGCGTGGCTGTCGCCGTCCGTGTTGCCGTAACTGTTGGCGTCGCGGTCGCGGTGGCCGTGGCAGTCGCCGGTCCAGTTGCGGTCGGAGTAGCCGTCACTGTTGTCGTTGTGGTTTGCGTCGCAGTGGCGGTAGCTGTCGCCGTGCGCGTCGAGGTCGCCGTTGCGGTTGCAGTCGCGGTCTGAGTGGCGGTCGCAGTCGGCGTCGCAGTCGCGGTCCGTGTGGCCGCCACTGTTGGCGTTGCGGTTTGCGTCGCGGTGGCGGTAGCTGTCGCGGTGTGCGTCGAGGTCGCCGTGGCGGTCGGCGTGGCGGTCGGGGTTGGGGTGACTGCCGGCGATCCAAATGCCATCACCAGGTTATTCGCATTGACGGTGCCGATCCCGGTCGCAAAGTCCCAGCCGGCCCCGGCCGCGTAGGCAGCCTGAAGCGCGGAATTGGAAGTTGATAGGCCTCCGTATTTGCCCGACGGCGTGTAGCAGTTATGGGTGCCCGTGCAATCGACATCCATGTCGCCGAGCGTGACGTCATAAAAGATGCACGATGGATTGACGGCGTTCCCCAAGCTCGAATTGCAGGCCGAATTGCCGCTGGCGCCGTACTCTGCCGCAGCGAGCGAATAGTAAGTTGGATTGGGGTTTCCCTGGCGGCTGCCGGTACGCTGATTGATGAGCGCCTGAACTCCCGCCATTATCGGCGCGGAAACTGACGTTCCACCGTATCCGGCCCAGGTATCAGGAGCTCCCGAGCACGACACGCCGCCATTGCTCGTATCTGAATAGCAGACTACGTAGTAGTGTCCCCACAATCCGTTGGCGGCGAACAGTGAGACGTCTGGAATGTCTCTCACTCCATCGGCGGGATTGCCAAAAATCGATTGCCACGGGGGCTTGCTATAACCGGCGCAGCTTCCGCTCACGACACCGCTGGTGGATGGCGTTCCCGCAGCGCAGCCGCTCGGTCCTCCGCTTCCCGACACTGTCGTTAGAAATGACTTTCCCGGCGTGCTGTTGCAGAATCCAAGGGTTCCGAACGGCGAGGAATAGCCTTCAAACGTGGCGAGCAATTCACCGGCGCAGGAGTCATTCCAGGGAATTTCCGGGACATAGGACAGCGCCGATCCATCTGTAGAACTGTTCGTCGGTTCCCAATAACTGTTTACCGTACCCGCGTAAGTGTCGCCGAAATCGGTGCCGCCCACCGACACGTTGTACGGCGTCGAGGTGAATCCGCTCACTGCTATGCCGTGTGTCGCCACCGATGCGCCCGCGTCAGCGCTTGCCGCGCCCTCGTCGCCCGACGACACGAATACGGAGACGCTCTCGGCCACCGCCTGCCTATAGAGGGAATTGATGTAGGCGTTGGTGGTTGCGCCCAGCTGCGCCTCGGCCTCTCCGTAGCTGATGCTCACAATCGCAGGCGGGGTGCCGGATTCGCTGAGCAGATTAGCCAGCGCGATGAATCCGCCGAAGTTTGTGCTCGTGTCCGCGCACGATGCCAGCTCAATCGCCGCGTTGGGCGCCGCCGCGCTGGCCCACTCCACATCGATTGCCGCTTCGCCATCATCGCCGTTGACTCCCGGATTAGTGCAGGTGCCTCCGGTGCCCGCCGGATGAACCTGCGTCAGGGAGCCGAAGGTAAATGCGCTAAGGCCCAGCACGCTGCGGAACGTCGTCCAGTCTGTGGTAGTGAAAAGATTGGTGTCCTCGACCGTTACGATCGTCTGTCCCTTGCCCGTATATCCCGCGGCGAATAGCGGATTGAAGTCATAGATGGTGGCAAGGTCAGCGGGCACCACCAGATGATCACCGCTGCCGGTCGTGTAGTCCGCGCGCCGCTGATACATCGGGTGCGGCCGGAAATCATTGAGCGATACCACTCCCGCCAGCGCCGGCGAGAGCGCAGCCGGTATGCCGGGATCGCTCATATTGGCGAAATGGCTTTGGCCGTTTACCGACAGCGAATGAATCTCGGTGTGGAAGGCGTCGCGTATCGATCCCGCAGTCCCCGAAAAATCGATCAGCATTGCGCTCGGATAAATGTAATTCACTCTGAACCCGTGCGCTCGAAGCCATCCGGCGATCGTGTCGATGTCCCGCGGGGTTGCGCCGAAACGCTGTCCAAACTCATCCGCGGTCAGCCAACGGTGGTAGTTTGGCGAATTTGGATCTTCGAGCTCGCCGAGCAATTGCTCCAGTGCGCGCTCCCGTTGTGGCGAGGGCCGCAGCAGAACGATCAGATGGTCAAGCGGAAAATCGTCGGGCACGCGCCCGCGATCATTGGCGGCCGTCGCCTCGGGACGGATATTGCCCGGGATCGAGATAACGTCATTGTCGTTAACCGGGTTCGTAATCTGAGCCGGCGCGGACGTTGCGCCGGAAAGCGCCCGCGCTGAGATCGGGATGATGCCCACAGCCAACCCACCGATCGCCAAGGTGATCGCGAAGACCCATATCCGCTTGCTCATAGACTCAATCCGCCGCATCAATGCTTGCAAGGACTGCGCCATTTTGTAATATGCAGCATATAACCACGCGACCTGTACGAACGAGTTGTTTTAGGTAGCAAAACGGCACGCTGGTGTCGATTCGCTCGATCGACCACAAGCACGATGTTGGGGCAGTTTCGTGATACTCGGTAATGCGAGGCATCGAAGGTGGACCCTCCTCGCGACGACCGCTCGCAACCATTTCAAAGGCTCACGCGCTGGCTCGCGCCGAACCGATCCACCGCGCTGCGCCAATATCGCTCGCGCGCGCGCATCTACGATCTCGAGCTCGCATTGTTCGAGCCCGTGCGGCAACGCGCCATCGATCTGCTCCGTCTGAAAAATGGCGACCGGGTTTTGGATGTCGGCTGCGGCACCGGGCTGAGTTTTACGGCGCTGGAAGGCCTGGTCGGCCCCGAAGGCTCGATCGTCGGAATCGAGCAGAGCCCTGAGATGCTCGGGCGGGCGCGCACGCTGGCGGCTGAGAACGGCTGGAAGAACGTCGCGCTGGTCTCGGCCTCGGTCGAGGAAGCCGCTATACCGCTGGCGGCCGACGCGGCGTTGTTTCATTTCACGCACGACATAATGCGCACGCCCCACGCGCTCGCCAACGTATGCCGCCATCTCAGGCCGGGCGGGCGGATCGTCGCGGCCGGACTCAAGTGGGCGCCTATCCGGGCGATGCCGCTGAATCTCCTGGTGTGGAACGCCGCGATGCGATCGACCAGCACGCGCGAGGGCCTCGCGCGTCCCTGGAGCCATCTCGAGCCGCTGGTGTCGGAGCTCAAGGTGGAGCAGCTGCTCGGCGGCACCGTCTATATCGCCAGCGGCGTCGTAAAGTAGGCCGGAATTTTCTGATACTATGGCTATATGGCGTCGCGAGAGATCGAATCAGTGAATCCCGAGCACCCGGCTCGCGACGCCGCGATGTCATGAGACATACACTTGCTCTCGCGGCGCTTTTTGCTGCGACCGCCGCGTTCGGATGCAGCACTCAGCAACCGGAACAATCACAATCGCAACCGGCAAGCGCGTCTCAATCGGATTCGCAGCTTGTAATCGCGCCCAAGGTCACCGACCAGCCGGCGCATCCGTTGCCATTCAAGGGCCGGTTGATCGCCGGGGACCCGGCTGAACTTCCACCCGCGGTGGCGATGTCCCTGTCGAACACTTCACCCGTGACGTTCACCTATCGCGAGGAATTGACGCATGACGACTATCACGTCCCGCTGATTGTTTCCGCGCTGGATCCCGCCAACCTGGTCGGTGCTCCGCTCGGCGATATCGGGACGACCGCGTTTGCGTCTTTGTCGATCAGCGCCGGCGACACAATACTCGGCGACTACACCGCCAAGGAGCACGTCTCGAAATCGTACAGCATGTACTCGCAGCCCACCCACAAGCAGGTGGACGACGCTGCTCGCGCCGCGGTCAGGAATAGGATCGATCAAAAGCTCTACAGCGATGAGGCCAGGTTGGTGGATGCGGTCGCCAGTGCCGGCAAATCTCCAACTGCTGCCGTTGGCCGATGAATCGCCGGCTGCTGGTACTTTTGCTCGGCGTCGTCGCCACTGTCGGATTCGGATGCGCCGTGCAGGGACAACCGTTTGAAAAAATCACGTCACCTCCCGGCAACGCGGTGATTTACGTGTACCGGCCTTACAGCTACGGGTCGTCGGCGCTTCGCCCCGCGGTTACATGCGGTGAGGACACGGCGCGGATAGGGCCGGGCGGCTATCATGGGTTCATCGTTACCCCCGGCGCGAAGATCGTTTGCAGCAATCAAACCCC
>VFSW01004131.1_pt1 | contig 21639 bp, 15 predicted proteins | sample 5358111 | NCBI WGS metagenome assembly VFSW01 (sample SAMN11554181, study PRJNA540505) | mine drainage metagenome | isolation source: sediment from site ElyBrook_90M | place: USA: Ely Copper Mine, Vershire, VT | collected 2017 | reverse complement strand
AATATTTTCGCGCCCATCGATCACCACAATTTCGAAATCCATGGTTGCGAGGAGCTTGGCAAGCGATTTACCGACATGCCCCGCGCCAAAGATAAAACACTGGGATGGTACTGGAATGGCCTCGACAAAAACATGCACTGTTCCGCCGCAGCACATATTATGGTCCAGGGTAAGGCGATGCTGGAAGAGCTTGCTCTCGCCGGAGGCGATGGCCTGCGCTGCCTCATCAAGAACGGCGAATTCGAGTGCGCCTCCGCCAATCGTTCCAGAGATCGAACCATCTTTTTGCACGAGCATTTGTGCTCCGGTCTTGAGCGGCGTGGAACCCTCTGTTTTCACGATAGTGCATAGGGCGCCGGGCTCGCGACGCTTGCGCAAGGCTAAAATCTCGCGAAGAAGGGCGTTCGTCATGCCGGAACTAATTCTTGTTTTTCGAGGGCCGATGGAAAATATATCCGGTATTCCGCCGGCGTGTTGATATTGATTTCGAGCAGCGCCCCCTCCTTCATCGACGATACGGGAACGAGCGTGCGCGGATAGGGCTGCAGGGCGTCTCGAAGTGTGCCATGTCCAAGAGGCAGCATTTGCAACCGTATAATCAGGTGTGGAGATAGCAGAAGCGGATGGCCCGCGCGCCCAAGTACTTCGGGCGCTACGTATCCTTCGTCTTCCTTGCACGCCAGCATCGCTGTGAGGACGGAAGTTGTAATAAAGGGCCGGTCGATATCCTGCAAAAAAACTCGGGACGTGCCATCGGCGTGGCGCAATCCGCGGATGACGGATGCGAGCCGGTTAGCATCTGGAGCGTCGTGGAATTCGTGGGCGATCTTCAGGCTGATGCACTTCGGATGCGAAATCGCATGAAGAATTAGTGGATCACGTCGCGCGGAATGCGCCCACACGATAGTCGCGCGCTCTATTCCAGCCGTACGATAGACGGTTAGAATATGATCGAGAAAATTCTCCCGCGAAGAATATCCAAGTAACGCCTTTGGCGAACCCATTCGCCGCGCGGCGCCACCGGCGAGGATTACAACTTCGGCGTTAGGCAACAGCATGGCTACACCGCGCTCCACTTTTGTGCCGCCGTTTTGCGGGGAGGAACGTTAGGGATGGAAATGGCCCACACGCTCAACGGCTATGAATTCTTATGAACTCCAGAATTGCTACCGTTAAATTTCTTTATTCGCCCCTGTAAAGTATCTTAACTAACGTTCGTTAGTTAGGTATGTCGCTTTTTGTATGAATTTAGCGATATTGCACGCAGAGGGCATCTTCCCGATTCTCGGATAGCCTCAACGAGAAGTGGCAAAGCGATTGCGCGTCACGAAGCTTTGTCCCGCGTCTTTCGGGATTTTACCACGCGGACTTTCGCAGCAATGCAACGAACCATCGAAACTCTAATCTCGGAGTGTGAGGGGATCGCATTCGATCTTTCATTCTCCCGCGCAAAAAAGTGGAAGCAAGCATTTGACGGCCGGTTCCTGGCGGGCTACTTGCCGATTTACATTCCGCGTGAAGTCATTCATGCGATGGGTGGGCTGCCAGTCGGCCTCATGGGTACGGGCGACCGGATGCAGATCATCAAGGGCGATGCGTATTATCAGTCTTACATCTGTCATTTGCCACGCGGCGTCGTGGAACTTGCGCTTGCGGGCGCGTTCGCGGAGTTCGATGCCTTCATTTTTCCCTCGATCTGCGATGTGATTCGCAATTTGTCGGGCATGTTCCAGATTTTTCAGTCGAAGGCTTACATTAAGTACCTCGATCTTCCTCAAAATTTTATCTCCGAAATTGGTGGAGCATATTACGGTCAGGAATTAAAGAATACGATGGAAGGAATCCGGGCGCATTGTTCGATTCCGCCTTTTGAAGATCGTGATTGGATCGCGCGCCTCAATAATTCCATCGGTCTCTATAACGAAAATCGAACGCGAATCGAACGCATCGTCTCATTGCGGCAAGAATTCCCCTGGCGGCTTTCGGCGGTCGAGTGGTATAGCATTCTTCGAAGCGGGCTGATGATGCCAGTCGAGGAGCATAATACGATTTTGCAGGAGCTCGAAAGCTTGCTCCAGCAGGAGCGTGGGCGAGAGTTGGACAACATTCGCGTTGTCATAAGCGGCGCGTTTTGCGAACAGCCACCGATTGGCCTCATCAAGACGATCGAGATGGCCGGCTGCTACATCGTCGATGATGACTTCATGCTGGGCTCGCGATGGATCGAAGGCGACATCGCGGATGATACCGATGATCCGCTCGGCGCGATTGTCGAGGCGTATCTTAATCATTCTACATTCTCCGCATCGCTCTACGAAGCGGCACCTGCAAGCGGCACCAAAGTCGAGCGGCTTGCCGCGCTCATGCGAAAGCGGAAAGCCGACGGTGTGATCTTCGCCTCCGCGAGCTTTTGCGATCCCGCGCTGCTCGACCGGCCCGAATTGCAACTGGGGCTCGAACGGGCTGGCATCCGCACCATCGGATTTCAATACAGCGAAAACACCGGTCAGTTCAAGGTGATTAAAGAGGAGGTCGGCGCATTCTCGGATTCGATCAAGCTTTGGGAGACGGGCTCCGATACCCTTCTCCCCGGGGTAGAAGGATTCCAATCACACCAGTGGCTTCCCACTATACTCGAAGAGGTAACCGAATAAATTATGGCCAATCCCATAGCACCACCGTCCTTCCTGAAAGGGAAACCCGCGAAACCAGCGGAGGTCGTGAAAGAGCGCAGCATGCTGCTTCAAAAGCAGATGCTCGGCGATCTCTTCCACGATCTTACGACAGCGAAAGACACAGGCCGCAAAGTGGTCTATACCTTCGTTCCCGGCAATCTCTCGGAACTGATTCTTGCATTTGACATGCTGCCGGTCTATCCCGAAATTAACGCGCTCCAGTGGGGGATGCGCAAAAAATCGGGTTCGCTCATTCGTGATGCGGAGAAGTATGGATATTCGGAAGACGTCTGCACGTATGTGAAGTGCGACGTGGGAATGTTCCTGAACGGCAATGTCGGGCCGACGGGTGAAAAGCTTCCGCCACCCGATCTGCTGCTGCTAAGTTATACGGGTTGTTTTACCTTTTTGAAGTGGTTTGAAAATCTTCAGAAAATGTATCCCGGAATACCCACCGCCATGCTCCACACCCCGTACGCCGCAGATGGCGTCGTCACCGACGACATGGTGAAGTACATGGTGCGCCAACTCGAGGACGAAGTGATCCCGAAGATGGAAATGGTCTCGGGCAAAAAGTTCAATCCCGAAAAGCTTTCGCGGCATCTGGAATACGCAAAAGAAAGCGAGGACTGGATTGTCAAGATTTTCGATCTCACGAAGCAAGTTCCATCACCCATCGATGCTTATTTCGCGGGGGTTTATTATATCGGTCCGATCAACGCGGGATTTCGCGGGGCCGAGAGCGCGGTCGAATATTATCATCAACTTTATCTTGAAGTGGCGGAGCGAGCCGCGAAAGGCCAAACGCCCGTAACGCCCGAAGGCGAACTCGAAGAAGAGCGATTTCGCCTCGTTGTCGAAGGCCCTCCGAACTGGACGCACTTCCGCGAATTCTGGAAACTCTTTTACGACATGGGCGCCGTCGTCGTGGCATCCTCCTATACTAAAGTCGGAGGGCTATTCGAGGAAGGATTCCGCCACGATCCGGCAAAGCCGCTCGAAAGCCTTGCGCGCTATTGCATGGGCTGCTATACGAATATCAGCCTTCCTGAGCGCATCAATTTTCTCGAGCGAAGCATTAAGGAATACAAGGCCGATGGCTTCCTCATCAACTCCATTAAAAGTTGCAACTCCTTCTCCGCCGGTCAATTGCTCATCATGCGGGAACTGGAATCGCGCTTGGGCGTGCCGGTCTCTTTTATCGAATCCGATTTGGTCGATCCACGATATTTTTCCTATGCGAATATTAAGAATCGGCTCGACAGTTTCTTCCAAATGATGGATCAGCGTAAACGGGCCGGTGGCCGCCAGTTCCGGAGTGGTGCGGTTTCCGTGCCCGCCTCCCCGACGGTGCATCCTGCAGCGGGCAGTTCAACACTGCCAGTACTACCAATTTTGGAAAGGGAGGGCACGCTATGAGCAATTACTATCTTGGCATTGATTTAGGCTCGACGACTTCGAAGGCCGTCATCATCAATCAAGATGACGAAATCATCGGGCGCGGGATTACGAACACGCGTGCGAATTATGAAGTAGCCTCGGAGATCGCTCGGCTGGCCGCAATCTATAATGCGCGATTCTCACTTCTGAAACGCGTATTGCACTCAGAGTTGGAAGCGAATCCTGATTTAAGGCTCTATCTCGCCGACCTCGAAGACGCATTTCAATATCTCGAATTTCGCATTCGCGCCGACCGGCTTTATCGCCAGATGGTAAGTACCGCCGGAGCCTATTTTCCACTTGATCGGCAGCCGGCGATCCTCGCGGCGCTGGGGCGCATTTTCGAGAATGCTATCCCGGAAATAAAGCATCAATACCTGCATGGGCAGCTTGGGGCGAAGAACCAATTTTTCCGCGATATTTTCTTCGAGCAGTATAATCACGCGGTTGCGAAGCTCGATCCCGCATCGTCGGCGATGCTCTTCGAGCCTTTGATGACGACGTTCGATAAGAGCATCACGCCCGTCGAAAACGAAATTCTTCCGATGGATTTCGCCGCGCTCGTCCATGAAGCGATGGACATCATGAAGGAGAAGTATGCCGGCTTCGAGGAACGGCGAGTCCCATCTGGTTTCACATTTGGCGAAGAACTGAATTTATTATGTGGCAACATCCGCGAAGTTTCTGAGACAATAAAGAAGCATATTGACCGGATTGCCGCGCAAGATATTGCGATTGCGAATATGGTCGGCACCGGCTATGGCCGCGCGCTGCTGCCATTCCCAAAAGAGTGTATTCGTTCCGAAATCCTTTGCCATGCGTTCGGCGCGCATATCGCGTTCCCAAACACGCGGACTGTGCTCGATATTGGCGGGCAGGACACGAAGGCGATTCAAGTGGACGATCAGGGATTCGTTACCAGCTTCCAGATGAATGACCGTTGCGCGGCCGGCTGCGGGCGTTACCTCGGTTACATCGCGGACGAGCTTGGCATGACGCTGAGCGAACTCGGCGATACAGCAACGAAGGCTACGTGTGACGCGACGATCAGTTCGACCTGCACTGTTTTTGCAGGCGCAGAGCTCCGCGAATTGCAAAATCTTGGCGTGGCACGCGAGGACATTTTGGGAGGCTTGCACAAAGCGATCGTCCAGAGGGCCATGTCGCTCATCGCTCGCTCTGGCGGTGTGCGAAACGAATTTACGTTTACCGGCGGCGTGGCAAGGAATCCCGCTGTCCTTAAATACCTCCGAGGATTCGTTACCGAAAATTATGGAGCGGACATCACGATGAACATCCACACGGATTCGATTTTCATGGGCGCTTTGGGCGGCGCGCGCTTCGCCCGTTTGGGGGTGAACGTAGAATTGCCGCGAGCGAAGCGATCGAGCGTGCCCATCATGCCGGAACTGGAGGGTGAATTATTATGAACGAGACAATATACACTCTCGGAATCGATGTTGGCGGAAGCGTTATCAAGGCGGCTCTTACGGAGTACGCGGAGGATGAGAATGGAGTTTCCAGTTCGCGAGTCGTTCGCCGGCGGATGGAAAAAATCCGCAAGCGTAATCCCGTTACCGTTGCAGACGATCTGATGAAAGCGATCGCCGATGACTATGGAATTGGCTTAGACGGAGTGGCTTACGTTGCTTCGACAGGTGAGGGCGAAATGGTTGAACGCAAGACGGGGCATTTCTATGGCATGACGACGCACGCCCGTGGTGCCAACAGCTTTTGTGCGGATGCGCGGACCGTCGTCGATATGGGTGCGCTCTATGCGCGCGCGATCAAGGTCGATGCGACGGGCCGCGTTCTCGATCACAAAATGACGGGTCAGTGTGCTTCCGGCTCCGGCCAATTCATCGAAAACATCTCGCGCTATCTGGGGCTTTCCATCGAAGAGGTAGGCGACATCTCGCTCGAAGCATCCAACCCGGAGCAGCCTTCGGGAATTTGCGCCGTTCTTGCAGAGACAGACGTGATCAACATGGTCTCGCGCGGCATTTCGACCCCGAATATTATCAAGGGCATTCATCTTTCGGTTGCGACGCGGATCGTTCGGTTGCTGATGTCGCTCAAGGCGGAATCGCCGATTGTGCTTACGGGCGGTCTTGGCCTCAACAAGGGTATGGTGCAGGCGGTCGAAGAACTTCTTGCGAAAGATATGAAACAAAAATACACGGTGCTAACCCATCCGGCGCCGATTTATGCCGGGGCTATCGGCGCATCGCTGTGGGGTGGCTATCGCTATTTCCGCATTGGACGCAATGGGAACAGTGGAATGGATGGACAGAACGCTTGATGGAGTCACGTTATGAACGATTCTGAAACTACTCTTTTGACTTATACGCAAGGCCCCGCGCTCGGGCCGGTGCTCCGGAATATTGCTTCGATGATTCGGCACAATGCCGGTCGCCTGCCGCTCGGCCGCGTCTTTAATCAGAAATACCCCATTCTTTGCAAGGATGGGATGGAGGGTGGTGAGTTTTGTGGCCCGAACTGGTGGAACTTCGCTGAGTCGATCGAAACGATCGCGCGCGGACTACGCGAGCATGGGCTGGGGCCAAAGGAATCGGTTGCCATCGTTTCGCAGAACCGAATCGAGATGCTCGAATTGGAACTCGCGGTGATGGCCTCCGGCGGCGTCGCCATCCCGATTTTTCCTTTTTACCCTCCGGCCACACTCGACCACCTTCTCGAATTTTGTGGAGCGCGGTTTGTGGCCGTTCAGGGCGCGGCGCAACTCGATCGTATCTCGCCCGATTCTCGCATCGAGCAGCTATTTGTTTTCGACAATATTGAAGACAATAGATTTCCGAGAATGCTGCCATTCGATGCGCTGCGGGAAGGAAACCCAATACCGGATACGCGGTCCGCGCTGGATTTCGATGCCGATCCCGATTCGATTTGCCTGCGGCAATACACGTCGGGAACTTCCGCGAAGCGGAAGCTCGTCGAGCTCTCGCATCGGAATATTCTTTCGCAACAAGCGGCGCTCGATCAGGTTTGGGATTTAAATGAAAACGACAGGCTGCTAAGCTACCTTCCATGGCATCATAGCTTTGGCGGCATTTTCGAACTGTTCACGGCGCTGTATCGCGGTGTGCCGATGTGGCTCGAACCTTCGTTCGGCAAGGACCCGCGCTCCATCCTGGAACATTGGAAGCGGATTCGTCCGACGGCATTTTTTAGCGTGCCGAGGGTCTATCAATCGCTCGTCGATCTGGTGCGTGGCGATCGAGAAGCGCAGGAAGCATTTTTCCATCCCGATCTGAAATTTGTTTTTACCGCCGCCGCGCCAATGCCAGAGTTCGTGGCGCGCGAGTTCGAGGAGCACGGTGTCCGCATCATTGAAGGATGGGGCCTGACGGAAACGGCGCCATGCTGTACCATTACTGGAGCAGTCTCGAAGCGAATATCGGGTATTGTGGGGCATCCCATCCCCGGAATCGAGTTGCGAATTGCACCTGATGGCGAAATACAAGTGCATGGTCCGAACGTGATGCGCGGCTATTTTGATAATGCAGAAGCCAACGCTTTGTCCTTTACTTCGGATGGCTGGTTTCGAACCGGAGACATTGGCGCGCTCACGCAGGAGGGACTTCATCTTATTGGGAGAAACGATCGGATCTTTAAGCTTTCGAACGGAGAGAAAATTGTATCGGCGGATATTGAGCGAGCATTGCAAAGTGCCTGCCCATATCTGACGTTCGTCGTCATCGAGGGGCGTGGCGAGGAATTCCCGGTGGCGTTGCTCTTTCCGAACCGCGGGTTGCTCAATGAGCAGACGCATGAGGCGGACCACCCGGCCAGTGAAGGCTGCATCTGCCCCAACTCACTGGAAGATCTTTCGCAGTGTTTGCACGACTGTCTCGTGGACGCGAACGAGACCATCTCTCCTAAGTTCGCGCGCGTACCATACGCGATTCTCGTCGATGATGAGCTTTCGATCGATAGCGGCACGCTGACGCCCTCGATGAAGGTGGTGCCGGACAAGGTCATTGCGGCGTATCACGCGGCAATCGATAAAGTATATCAGCGTGCGGATGCCAATATGGTAATGGATCTAAGCCATTTCATCTTGACACTAAAGTCGAACGAGCCGGCGGCAATTCAATAAGGATAAACGACTATGGCAACGCAGGAACTTCAATCGACGCAACTCCTCAAAGAGGTGATGAAGAAATATTTCGTCACGCTGGGAGAGTGTGAGAATAATGGGAAAAAAGTCGCCTGGTGTACGAGCACCGGGCCAGCGGAACTCTTGCGTGCCTTCGGTTTCGAGGTCTATTTTCCGGAGAACCACGGTGCGCTCCTGGGAACGACGCGCACCGCTGGCGATTATATTCCCGTCGCGGTGAAGCAGGGCTATGCCGGGGATATTTGCTCGTATCTAACGAGCGACATTGGCGCGTTCTTAGAAGACCGCACGCCGCTGAAGCAGCACTATGGGTTATCGCACATTCCACGTCCAGACGTGCTGGCGTACACAACGAATCAATGCCGTGAAGTACAGGACTGGTTTTCGTTTTACGCGCGCGAGTTTAAAGTTCCGATTGTGGGAATCAATCCGCCGCGCTTTGTCGACGAGGTTACTTCGGAGCATGTTTCGGACGTTCGGCGGCAGTTCGAATCGCTTATTCCAACTCTCGAGCAAGTAAGCGGCGTTTCTTTCGATCTCGACCGGTTCCGCGAGACGGTGCGGCTAAGCGCGGAAGCTTCAGCGCTTTGGCGCATGGTGCTGGAAACCGCGAAAACGTCTCCTGCTCCGCTCAGCTTTTTCGATGGCTGCATTCACATGGGGCCGATCGTGGTCCTGCGCGGCACCCCCCAGGCCGTAACCTACTATCAAGCGCTGCTTCTCGAATTAAACAGCCGCGTGGCAAGTGGGACCGGCGTCGTGAAGAACGAGATAGTCCGCATTTATTGGGAAGGCATGCCTATCTGGGGTAAGTTGCGCGCGATGTCCAATTTATTTCATTCGAATAATTCGGTGATTGTTGCATCGACCTATTGCAATAGTTGGATTTTGGATACGATGGATGAACGTCATCCCTTCGAGTCGACCGCGCTGGCCTATACGCAAATATTTATCAATCGTAGCGAGCAGGCGAAGGAAAAAATGCTCGCAGAGTTGATGACCGAGTACCAGGTGGATGGGGTCATCTTCCACGATGCGCGGACGTGCTTCAATAATACGAACTCGCGCTTCGGGATGCCGCAGCGAGTGCAATCGAATACCGGGGTGCCGTCCCTCGTTGTCGAAGGCGATCTTTGCGACCTGCGATTTTTCTCGGAGGGCCAGTCGATTACGAAAATCGAAGCATTCCTGGAACAACTCATCGATGCAAAATTGGGAGTGGAGGCATAATGATCGATCATCCAATGGAACAAACTCGAAAGAAAATAGCCATCATCGGTCTTGGCCCGGTTGGCCAAATCCTTGCCGTGCATTTGCAGGAAGCGGGGCAGGAGGTCTTGCTTTGCGATATGGACAAGGCACGAATGCATCTTATTCAGAAGGACGGAATCGAGCTTCTGGGTGCCATTCGAAAGAAGTCAACTTTCGAACATCTTTTTACGTCGGTTCGGGACCTTCTACCGCTTCGCCCGGATGTAATTGTTTTCTGCGTTAAGGCCTACCACATCGCCACCCTGGAGAAAGAGATGGCCGATTTCCCGCGTGCTGGCATTCTCTATATCAGCGCGCAAAACGGGATTGATACCGAGCTCGAACTCGCCGAGGCCTTCGGCGAAGCGAATACGTTCCGAATGGTCGTGAACTATGCCGGTAATCATCGTGCGCCAAATGTGATCGGCGTGAATTTCTTTAATCCGCCGAATTACATTGCTTCGATCGACGATTCGCAGCCGGATGCCGCACGCTGGTGGGCGGATACGCTGACGAGCGTGAGGCTCGATACCATGGCGGTCGATTCCTTCGAAATTTTGCGTCGCGTCTGGGAAAAGACCATCCTCAACTCCTCGCTCAGCGCGCTCTGCGGTGTTGCGCAAATGAACATGAAGGAGGTGATGGCGCTGCCCGACATGGTCGATATTATCGAGCAGGTCATCATGGAGTCCATTGCTGTTGCAAAGGCAGAGAATATTCACTTCGAGGTGAACTTCATACGGCATTGTCTGCGATACCTGCGCAAATCCGGAAGCCATTTTCCATCGCTGGCCGTCGATCTGATGCACAAGCGTCCGACCGAGATCGATTATTTCAACGGCAAGTTCGTCGAGTACGGCAAGAAGCACTATCTGCCAACGCCGATGCACCTGGCCTTCACGAATATGGTGAAGGCGATCACGCAAAAGTCGATGGCCATTCAGGGCGCTGTGGCGCCGAGGATGGCAAACACCACGCGGGAAAAGTTTGCGCTTCCGGCCATGAGGAACGGCCAGAGCGCGGCCTATTATCTCGGCGTTGATCTCGGTTCGGCCTATACGAAGATCGTCGTCATCAGCGAGCAGCGCGATGTGCTATATCGCGAAGTCGTGAAGACGCTCACGCGCGACAAGAAGCCGCTTGCCACTACGTTGGACGAAGTGCGCGACCGATTCCCAATTCAGGCCATTTGCGCTACGGGCTATGGCCGCGAGCAATTTCCGGGCGCCGACGTGACGAAGACGGAAATCCACTGCGCGGCGCGCGGAGTCTATCAGCAAACCGGGACGGGGGCGAACATCATCGACATTGGCGCGGAAGATATTAAGATCATTTCCATCGCCAATAACGGCGCGGTGCAGCACTTCTTTATGAATTCGAAGTGCGCTTCAGGCACGGGCGCATTTCTGACGGAGATGGCGGAGAAAGTGGAAATTCCGATCGAGGAGATGAGCAAGCTTGCGGCGCTTTCTTCGACTGCGAAAGAGATTAATAGTTTCTGCACGGTCTTTGCCAAGACGGAAGTGATGAAATGGAGCTTCGATCAAATTCCAATTGAGGACATCGCGCGCGGAATCTATCTCTCGCTGACCAATCGCATTCATAAGTTAAAGCTGGACGCGGACCTCCCGATCGTGTTGGCCGGGGGCGTTATCGCATATCATCCGCTGCTCCGTACGGTGCTTGCGGACCGGTTTCAAAAACCAGTGAGCGTTATCGCAAATCCACAATTCTGCGTGGCGTTTGGCGCAGCGCTCTTCGCACAGCGTTACGCGCATACGCAGCAAGCGGAAACTGTCGAATTATCCAAAGTTACCTCCCCAATCATACCGATACTATCAGAATCCATTGCATGAAGAGTTACCATAATACAGAACGCGGAATAGGAATTACGTTCGATGATGTCGTGCTCTTAGGCGGCGCGCGAACACCGTTCGGTGATCTCGGCGGCTCGCTCGCGCGCGTATCGCCGACCGATCTCGGGATTATCGCCTCGCGCGGCGCACTGGAAAAAACCGGCACCGCTCCCAAGGAAATCGATCAAGCTATCGTTGCGAATATCGGTCAGGCAAGTTACGATGCCTATTTCGTGGCGCGGCATATCGGGCTTTATGCCGGGCTTCCGATGGGCGTGCCCGCGCTGCAAGTCCAGCGGATTTGCGCATCGGGAATCGAAACGATCGTGACTGGCGCGGAGCAGGTCATGCTGGGCAAGGCGGACACGGTGCTTTGTTGCGGCGCCGAGAGTATGTCGCTTGCGCCGACGGCAAGCTTTGGGAACCGGATGGGCTATCATCTTGGCCAAGTCGTTTTCAAGGACATGCTCTGGGAAGCGCTCGATGATACTGCCGTGGGTTTTTCGATGGGGCAGACCGGCGAAAATGTTGCGGAAAAATATGGCATTACCCGCGCCGAAACGGATGCCTTTGCATTGGCTTCTCAGGAGCGTGCCGCAAAAGCGCAGGAGCGGGGATACTTCGATCCCGAAATCGTGGGAGTACAGTCTACAACGTTTACTGCTGAAGGACTCGAGCCGCGAACGATCCGGGTGGGCAAGAAGGGGTCAATCGTTTCGAAAGACGAGCATATCCGCCCAACGACGGCGGAAGGTCTTGCCGGATTGCCAACATCGTTTCGGAAAGATGGCGTTCAAACCGCAGGCAACAGCGCGGGCATTGTCGATGGCGGAAGTGCAGTGGTTATTAGTTCCACTTCGAAGGCGAATGGCAGAACGCCCATCGCGCGTATTGTTGCGGCGGCTTCGTGCGGCGTCGATCCGAAGTATATGGGGATCGGCCCGGTGCCGTCGATCCAATTGCTCCTCGAACTTACCGGACTTACCGTCGATGATATCGGCCTCGTGGAGATTAACGAAGCCTTCGCGGCGCAAGTCATTGCGAGCGAGCGGTTGCTCAAACTCGATCATGCACGGGTGAATGTTAATGGCGGGGCGGTTGCGCTCGGGCATCCGCTCGCGGCAACGGGGACGCGGCTTATACTGACAGTTGCCCGATCACTGCAAGAACGCGGGCTTCGATACGGCATCGCTTCCGCCTGCATCGGTGGCGGGCAAGGGACGGCGATGCTCGTCGAGAATCTGGCAATGTAGTGTAATCGTGTAGCCGTGACCTTGCAGGTCAATGTGGCAAAGTCAAGACATTTGAATTAATATTCGCCGTGGCTTGAAGGTTACGGCTACAAACGTTAGAATTATGTCAGAAATGATTCACTCCTGGCGCATGACCGCGCAAGATACGGACTTGGTGCAGACATCTATTCCGATCCCGGCGCTAGCACCGGGCGAAGCGCTCGTAAAAATCGCTGGATGTGGCGTGTGCCACACGGACTTAGGCTTTTGGCATGATGGCGTCAAGACGCGCCATTCGCTTCCGCTAACATTGGGTCATGAAATCAGTGGCGTTGTGGAAGATGGGCCGCGAGAACTCGTTGGAAAGAGCGTAATTATTCCCGCCGTGTTGCCCTGCGGCGAGTGCAATCTCTGCAAGTCCGGGCGTAGCAATATCTGCCGCAACCAGAAGATGCCGGGCAATGACTTCGACGGCGGTTTTGCATCGCATATCGTTGTTCCGGCACGGTTTCTCTGCGTGGTGCCGGAGGAATTGCTTCATCATCATGACCTCGCAACGCTGAGCGTGATCGCGGATGCGGTTGCAACACCTTATCAGGCGGTGAAGAAATCCGGCCTCGTTGAGGGCGATCTCGCAATCGTTGTTGGTGCAGGCGGCGTCGGGATTTATGGCGCGCTCATCGCGAAGCTTTTCGGCGGAAAAGTTCTTGCGCTCGATATCAATGATGAGCGGCTGCAAACTGCATCGAGCATGGGCATTCCCGCAACGCTAAATGTGGCGGGTCTCGATCTCAAAGCCATCAAAGGAAAGGTGCGAGAGATCGCGGCGAATCTTGGCACTCCACCGAATGGCTGGAAGATCTTCGAATTCTCCGGAACAAAAGCCGGACAGGAATTGGCATTCAACCTCATGACGTATGCTTCAACCGTCTCGATCGTCGGATTCACGATGGACAAACTTGAAGTTCGGTTGAGCAACCTAATGGCCTTCGACGCAACGATGATTGGCACATGGGCCTGCCAACCTGAACTCTATCCAGAGATTCTCGATCTCTTCGCGGATGGCCGGCTTTCGGTCGAACCGTTCGTCGAAGTATTTCCTCTCGATCAAATCAATCAAATTTTTCATAACACGCTCGCGCATAAGTACACGAAGCGCTCGGTTCTTGTGCCGAATGGTAATTTAAGTTGACCGTTGCAATGGAACATCTTATTAATCATAATCTGGTGCGGGCGGAATACTCGCACATCCTTTTCGAGAAGCGCCCCTGCCGAACGAACACCGGCGAACCGATCGAGGGGCTGTTCAATGCCTGGATCATCCTGAACAATCCGGAGCAATACAATTCGTACACCACCGAAATGATCAAAGAGGTGATCCTCGCATTTCGGGAAGCTTCAAACGACCGCAGCGTGGTGGCCGTTGTTTTTACCGCCGCGGGCGACAAAGCTTTTTGCACCGGGGGGAACACGAAAGAGTACGCGGAGTATTACGCCGGGAACCCGCCTGAGTACAAGCAATACATGCGGCTTTTTAACGATATGGTCTCGGCGATCCTCATGTGCGATAAGCCGGTGATCAACCGCGTCAATGGCATGCGCATCGGCGGCGGGCAGGAGATCGGCATGGCCTGCGATTATTCGATTGCGCATGACCTTGCACGCTTCGGTCAGGCCGGGCCGAAGCATGGGAGCGCGCCCGATGGCGGCTCGACCGATTTCCTGCATCTTTTCGTCGGGATCGAAAAGGCAATGTATTCCTGCACCGCGTGCGAGCCGTGGTCCGCCCACGAGGCATTTCGAAATGGACTTGTTATCGAGATTGCGCCGGCGACTCGATTAGATGGCAAATGGATCCCGAATCCGCTCGTTGTTACCGATCGTTGGTTGGATGAGAATGGGCAAATTGTTTATGGCACGATGAAGACCGGCGTCGCGCTCACGGAAGCGAAATCGTTGATGAAGCGCGCCACGGTCGATCTTTCAAAACTCGATGAAGCGGTGGAACGCCTTTGCTTCAAGCTGCTCAACACGTTCCCGAATTGCCTTACGAAGACGCTCGGCTCGCTGCGCAAGAAAAAACTTGAGCATTGGGATCGAAATAAGGAAAGTAATCGCGAGTGGCTGGGCCTTAATATGATGACGGAGGCCTATGCGGGTTTCAAAGCATTCAACGATGGCCCGAAAGATCACCGTGAAGTGGATTTCATCCGGCTCCGCCAGTTGCTTGCCGAAGGCGCCCCGTGGACAGAGGAGCTGATTCAGGAGATTTCTCCGCAGTTTCATCACGCTTGAAAATGGAACAAATCGCCGCAATCACAAAGAGCCAACCGTCCGAACAGTCGGATAGGCACTGCATTGGGGTCGAACGCTCCCTGACGAGCGGTGCTTCGGAACCCGCCTGCGTGAGAATTACCCTGGGTGGCAGCAAAGGAAATATTCTTACGCGCCAAGCCATGCACGAATTGCGGAGCGCCCTCGGGGATGCGAAACATGACCCGAATGTCAAAGCCATCCTTTTCATGGGCGAGGGGAAGCATTTCTCCTTTGGTGCGAGTGTCGAGGAGCATCAGCGGGAACAGGCGGCCGGAATGATCCACGATTTCCACGAATTGATTTCGGACGTGGCGAACCTTTCGGTTCCCACCATCTCAGTTGTTTCCGGATATTGCCTCGGCGGTGCGATGGAACTTGCGCTCGCCACAAACCTCATTTTTGCTGATGATACGGCGGTTTTCGGGCAGCCTGAAATAAATCTCGGCGTGTTTCCACCACCGGCCTCAATCTTGTTGCCGCTCAAGCTTGGATATGCGCGGGCGGAAGAAATGCTAATGACTGGCGAAAATATCTCCGCAGCACGCGCCCACGAATTAGGACTTACCAATAAATTGTATCCATCCGTGGAAGCACTGCGCGAGGGCACGGATGCCTGGATCGTAAAACACCTTCTGCCAAAGAGCGCGAGTTCGCTACGCCTTGCGATACGAGCAGAGCGATCGGTGTTTTTGGAGACGCTCCGAACGCATCTCCCTCGCCTCGAACGATTGTATACGGACGACCTCATGACAACGCACGATGCCAACGAAGGCATCGCGGCATTCCTGGAAAAACGAAAGCCCGATTGGCGAAACGAATAAATGAAAACGATTAAAACGGTTGGCGTCATTGGCGCCGGAACGATGGGCGCGGCGATCGCGCAAAAATTCGCGCAGGAAGGCTTCACGGTTATTCTGAACGACCGCGCGCTCTCCTACGTCGAACGCGGCATGATCGCACTCCGCGCAAGCCTCGCCGAAGGCGTGGAACGAAAACTCTTCACACCGGATGCGGCGGAAGAAATCATGAGCCGCATCCATGGCACGGACGTGGGCGCGGACCTCGCGCCATGCGATCTCGTTGTTGAAGCGATCTTCGAAGACCTGGAGGCCAAGAAAGCCATGTTCGCGCGCTTGAGCGCCGTCGTTCGGCCAGACGCTATTATTGCGACGAACACGTCATCGTTTTCCGTTGCTGAACTGGCTCGCTCGGTTTCGAATCGCGAGCGGTTTTGTGGGCTCCACTTCTTTTATCATGCCGCGAAGAATCGGCTGGTCGAAATTATTCCAGGCGAGCAAACCTCTTCGGAAACGGTCGATGCGCTTCAACGATTTGCATTTGAGATCGGAAAAGATCCCATCGTGTGCGCCGATCGGCCGGGCTTTGTTGTCAATCGCTTCTTCGTTCCGTGGCTGAATGAAGCGGCGCGGCTGCTCGAAGAAGGCATTGCCGGAGAAAATAGCAGCGAAGCAACCGCACTCATCGACTCGATTTGTCGAAGTACGTTCCAAATTGGCATGGGGCCATTTGCATTGATGAATGCGACTGGTGTTTCGATCGCATACCACTCCGAGCGGACGCTGGAATCGTTTGGCCCAGCGTACACCGTCGCAAAAACGTTACGAGATCACGGCTCGAAAAATGGGTCATGGGAAATTGCGGCCTCTGCGACGCCGGCCAGCCCGGATGTTGAGCAAGCGATCCGCGACCGGATGCTTGGCATCGTCTTTTTCGTTTGTGGAGAAATCCTGACGGAGAACATCTGCTCGCTGTCGGAACTTAATCGCGGCGCGCGTATTGGTCTCGCCTGGCGCAAGGGACCGATCGAACTTATGCAGAGCACCGGGAAGGATGAAGTGAAGCGCATGGTACAGGCGATCGCGAATCGTTACCATTGTGCCGCACCCGCCGAATTGGATCGCGCCTTCGAGCCGATGCAGTTCGTAGCGCTTCATCAAGCAGGGAGGACCGCCGTCATCGCGTTCGAGCGGCCGGAAGACTTGAACGCCCTCAACGAAGAGGTTATCGCGCAACTCGGAACGCGATTCGAAGAGGCCGAGCGCAATCCAGGCTGTGAAACGATTGTCATTACCGGAAGCGGCAAAGCATTCGTCGCTGGCGCTGATATTGGATTTTTTATCAAGAATATACGTAGCGGTCACATCGAACGCATCGTTGATTTCACCGAGCGCGCGCAGCAGGTGTTCGACCGGATCGATCGCTCGTCGAAACGCGTCATTGCCCTCCTAAACGGCCTCACACTGGGGGGTGGACTCGAACTCGCGATTTGCGCCGATGAGATTTACGCGCTCTCGAACGCACAGCTTTCCTTCCCGGAGACCGGCATCGGTATTTATCCCGGTCTGGGAGGAACGCAGCGCACGGTGCGGCGCACGGGAAAGGGCATTGCCAAATATCTCATCTTTACCGGCGAGATGCTCTCCGCCACGCAGGCCGCGCAGGTCGGCCTCATTGACCGCGTGATTTCGAACGACGAATATTTCGAAATGCTTGGTGGAACCATTAGCCGGCGACCCGTGGAGAATATATCCGAGCATCACCACCCGTGGGCAGCGATCAACGGCCTGTTTGCCGACATCACGGTCGAGAGGCTGATCGGCGATGAGCCGCTCGCAAGCGGACTTTCTTCGGAAGAAACCGACCGTTTCCGAAAACGGCTTCGTCAGAAGGCGCCGCTCGCGTTGCGAACGGCCGAACGCTTAGTCGATGAAGCCCGCGGGTGTGCTTCGGAGTTGGAAGCGCTTCCAAATATTTTCCAGAGTCAGGATGCGTTGCTCGGCTTAAGTTCGATCGGTAAGAAGGTAACGTTTACCGGCACCTAACGGTGTGTGGCCGTGACCGTAAGAGCTTGATCTGAGCTTGCAGGGCACGGTGAAATCGCGTTTCCAACAGCCTCCATTCTCAAGCAAGCAGAGATTTGCACTCAAGCAATCAGAACTTCCAAAGAAATTAAAGTGCCAGAATGATGCTTTAAAGGTATTTGCAAACTCTTTGGAGGCACTCGTGCTCTCGGAAGAGCTACTTCAAACGCCTTCGGGCGCCTCGTCGTATTTTTGTTTTCTTTACGTCGTGCGCACCTCGATTCTCGCATTGTTTCTCGTGCTACTTTCCGCGGTTGCTTCGCCTACCTTCGCGCAGTATGGTGCTGCCTTCGATTCACCGCGGTCCTTTGCCTTGGGGCGCAGCGCCATTGCGGATCCCACGGACGAATGGTCGTCCAATGCCGCCATGAGATCGGGCATCGTTGCTCATGCCGATACCTCATCCCACATCCGTGTTATGCTGTCGCCCGATCCGATCCTGGCGGGTAGTTTGTCGGCTGGCGCAAATGGGGACGTGCCACTCGATGCGAGCATGACGCTGGGCGCCGCGTTCAGCAGCTACCAATATGGCAACCTATTTTCCTGGCAATCGTATAGCGCGCAACTCTCGAAGACCTTTCTTGTGAGCGGCTCTGGGGATGAGCGATCCTCCGGCGATGCCCGATATGCCTCGGCCGGACTACGGCTTCGCTACGCGCAACAGAATTATATCACGGATGCGAATTTCTATATTCCGTCCGATGATCTTACCGCCGATCTCGGAGCGACATTCGATTTATTTCCGCAGCTCACCGCAGGAGTTGCCGTGACGCACCTGCTTTCGCTCTCCTACAATCAGGCGGTGCCTATTGAGGACCGCGCTACCTGGGCTGGGGTGACCTACCGGCCGCTCGGTGATCTTACACTTAACGCGGCAATGGAATCGCCAAACGGAGCTCCCACGGTGATTCACTTTGGCGCCGAATACGCATTCGATAGTAATCTCTCCATTCGTGCCGGGGCCGTTACCGGAACCGGAGATATTTCCGCCGGTATTGGAGTGAAGGCCGGCAGTTTGATTGCTGATTTTGCGGCCGTGGAGCACGCCACACTTGGTACATCCATCAGCTTCGGCATCGGGTTTCTTTTGTGAAAATAGCCCCGCTTTTTTGCGTCGGTGTTGGTCTCTTCGTTGCCAGCCGCCTGGAGGCGCAGACGTCTCACGATTCCACGAGCGTTATGTATTCTCTCGATTCGTCAGAAGCTGAATTGGCCCGCCAAATTCTTGACGATCCTGGAACCACCGATTTGGACCCGAACGAAGCGTTCGAATATCTCGATGGTTTGCACGATATTGCCGCAACCGGACTGAAGCTACTCCATGCGAATCCCGATATGACCTGGACGGATGCACACGCCGCCGTTCGCGCGCAAAACGCGTCGACTGGGGTCTCCTCGGCGTCGGCTGTAGCTCTTATTGCGGAACAAGCTGGAAAATTCTCCTTACGCAGCCGCGAGAGTGAGCCGCTCGAGGCAACTTCGCAACAAGGTTATCTTTCCGGTGCGTATTTAGGGCAACCAGTGGGATATTACAATCAAATTCGCGCAGCATCTCCCGCGCTCGAAGTGAGCGCGATCGAAGAGAAGCAATCCTGGGAACCAAGTTTCACCCAACACCTCGGCGGATTCGTAATGATTCGACGCCCCATTGCAGTTACCAGTTCATTCCGCGTCGAACAGGCGATCGGCGGGGACTATGGACTTGCCTTCGGTAACGGGCTTCTTTTTGGTGGGGGGTTCGGAAGAGCGAGCGCTCGCTCGGGCGCGAGCGCGGTCGAGCAACGCTCGTTTGGAATGCGGGGGACGCTGCTCGGCTCCTCGAAAAGCCTACGCGGCGGGGTCATGGAATTCGCGGCAGGTCCAACACGCCTTTTTGTTTTCGCATCCGACCGCGCGGTTGATGCGAATGTAGTAAGTGACACCATCCGAACGATTTACTCTGGCGGCACGTATCGCACCCAAAGTGAGCTTGAGCTCGCCAGCGCAGCAACCATTCGCGTAATGGGCGCGCGGGCGGAAATGGCAACGCCGGACACCGCAAGGCTTTATCTCAAAGGCGGTGTCACCGGCTATCGACTTCAATATGATCATCCATACGTCGGCACATCGAGTCAACCTTTCCTCGGCACGCAGCTCGGCATGGCCGGATGCGATGTGCTCGCTATCGGAGAAAAATGGTCGGCATCAGGCGAGGCTGCGATTTCCGCAGACGATACCCTGCATCGAAGCGCGCTGATTCTAACGAGTGTATTCGCTCCAGCGCATGGCTTTGCGTTTTCGCTGCTCTATAGCCATATTCCCGATGGATTCAATTCACCATTTGGTCAGGTCTCCGGTGTCGGTGCATCGGGAATCGCAAACTTGGATGGATATTATATCGGGATCGAATTTGCACCCATAGTCAATAAACTTAGCTTGAATGCTTATGCCAGTCTCCAAAGCGAAATCATTCCGATGGGCGATCTCTTTGGAAAACAGAAGCACGATTACCTAATGGCCGCGCATTATCAAGTGTCAAAAGGATTCGATCTCCACGCCACCATCCGTGACGAGCAGGACGCAACCGTAAAATCCGATAGCAGCAGAACGGGATACGTAACCGTTCAGGGTGAAATGATGAACGTCCGTTTGGAAGCGTCCTATCGCTCCATTTCCGGCGCAACTTTTCGGACGAGTTTCGACCAAGTCCGCTATGTGCTGACGAATACTCAGGGCGGTTGGTCGGCGACCGAACAGATGCGCGTGCCAGCGCCCGCGATTCGTTCCGAACTTATGATTTCGATGGTTCGCTTCGAAACTGTTTCTTCCAATGCCGCAATGTGGATCTATGAATCGGGCGCGCCGGGCGTGGCGGCGATCAACACGCTGGATGGCTTGGGATGGCGACTTGCGTTCACGGCGACGGTTCATGCGCTCCGTGCGCTCGCGTGTTCTCTCAATCTTGCCGGAACGGTTTACGATGTGCCCCGCATAGTAGGAAGCGGACTTTCCGCCCGCACCGGAACTACGGACTTCAATGCGGTCCTGCAGCTGGATTTAAGGTTGTGACGGAATCGTTTGCGCACTACAGCCAATCTTTTTCATTCGTACTTCAAATTCAAACGTGCATCTCCATTCACGATTTTTGCCGTCGGCCTCAAAACCGGCACACACCGCCGTGTTACTCCATGCATTTCCGCTTTCGAGCGTGATGTGGGAGCGCATGGCGATCGAGTTGCAGTCTTTGCGCGACGATACGGCGCTCCTGCTCATAGACTTACCCGGCTTCGGCGGCTCGACACTCCGTCCGAAGTGGCACCTTAACATGCTGCCCGTCGAGCTGCGCGCAATAATCGAGCGATATACCCGCAATCCGGTTACGATTGCGGGCGTGAGTGTGGGCGGCTATTTGGCGTTCGAATTTTTTCGGTCGAATCCCGATTTGGTTCGCGGCCTTGTGCTTTCGAACACGCGGACGGAAGCCGATTCGGAAGAGGAAAAGCGAGGTCGTGCAGTCTTTGCCACGGAGGTGCTGGCTCGTGGGCCGGAAGCCGCCATCGATCGGCTTTATTCGAATTTCGTGACGCCCGAAACGGAGCCAGAAATCGCGATCGACATTCGCAATTGGATCATAGAGTCAAAGTCCGAGGCCATTGCGGCTGCGTTGAACGCGATGGCCGAGCGCGACGACTCGCGCGATCTACTGCCGCTCATTACCGTGCCCTCACTCGTCATTTCGGGCGAGCGCGATGTGATGATGCGTACCACGAACATGCGTGCAATGGCGGGGGCACTCGAAGATTCGTCATTTGTCGAAATCAAGGGCGCCGCTCATCTCACTGCCGCAGAAAAGCCCCGCGAGTGGGC
>VFSW01004130.1_pt1 | contig 21639 bp, 12 predicted proteins | sample 5358111 | NCBI WGS metagenome assembly VFSW01 (sample SAMN11554181, study PRJNA540505) | mine drainage metagenome | isolation source: sediment from site ElyBrook_90M | place: USA: Ely Copper Mine, Vershire, VT | collected 2017 | reverse complement strand
ACGCGCGTGTTGGGGTCGAGCGTGGTCTCCCAGAGCTGCTCGGGGTTCATCTCGCCCAGGCCCTTGTAGCGCTGGATCTGCATGCCCTTGCGGCCACGGGCGTCGATGTACTCCCAGAGCGCGTCGGCGTCCTCGATCTCGTGCTCCTCGCCCTTGCGCTCACCCGAAGGACCTCCCTCCCGCACGAAGTACGGCGCGGGACCGATCGACCGGACGTCCTGCTCGATCGAGTACAGCTCCTCGTACTCCGCCGAGTCGACGAGGTTCCAGTCGATGACCACCGGCCGCGCGGCGGCGCCGGGGCGCGGCGTGATGCGGATGCTGGCCGCGCCGTGCTCGACCTCCCAGTCGACCTGGATGTCGATGGGGAGGATGTCGGGCTTCTTCTTCTCGAGCCTCGCCTTGATGAGCGGCACCGCGGCGTCGACCTTCTTGCGCTCGCGCAGCTCGGTCTTGCCCAGGCCGCCCGCGTGCAGCGCGTGCCCGATGATGCTGGAGTCGGCGCGGCGCTCGAGCTTGTGCAGCGCGCGCTTGAACAGGCGCAGCCGCTCGGCCAGCCGGAACAAGGGCTCGCCCGTGAGCGTGGGCCCCTTGCTCGCACGCACTGCGAGGCCATCGACGCCGTTCTCGAGGAACAGGCGATCGAGCCCCGCCTGGTCCTTGAGGTACACGTCCTTCTTGCCCTTGCGCGCGCGGTAGAGCGGCGGCTGCGCGATGTAGAGGTACCCGCGGGCGATGAGCTCCGGCATCTGCCGGTAGAAGAACGTGAGGAGCAGCGTCCGGATGTGACTGCCGTCGACGTCGGCGTCGGTCATCAGGATGATGTGGTGGTAGCGCAGCTTCTCGATGTCGAAGCTGTCCTCGCCGATGCCGCAGCCCAGCGCCGCGATGAGCGTGCCAATCTCGGCCGACGAGAGCATCTTGTCGAGGCGCGCGCGCTCGACGTTGAGGATCTTGCCCTTCAGCGGCAGGATCGCCTGAAACTTCCGGTCGCGCCCCTGCTTGGCCGAGCCGCCGGCGCTGTCGCCCTCGACGATGTAGAGCTCGCCCTCGGCCGGGTCGCGCGTCTGGCAGTCGGCGAGCTTGCCGGACAGGCTCGAGTAGTCGAGCTGCCCCTTTCGAACGACCTCGCGAGCCTTGCGCGCCGCCTCGCGCGCCTTCGCCGCGACGATGGCCTTCTCGAAGACCTTCTTCGCCGTGGCCGGGTTCTCCTCGAAGAACTGGCCCAGCTTGTCGTAGACCTTCGTCTCCACGATGGTCTTGACCTCGCTCGACACCAGCTTGCTCTTGGTCTGCGAGTCGAAGCTGGGATCGGGGTGCTTGATGCTGATGACGGCCGTCAGGCCCTCGCGGATGTCCTCGCCCTGCAGGCCGTTCTTCACGTCCTTGAGCAGGTTCTGCGCGGTGCCGTACGAGTTGAAGACCTTCGTCAGCGCGGCGCGCAGGCCGGTGAGGTGCGTGCCGCCGTCCTTGTTGTGGACGTTGTTCGTGTAGCAGAAGATCTGCTCGGAGTAGCTGGAGTTCCACTGCAGCGCGAGCTCGATGCCGATGGGGGCCGCCCCGCCCTCCACGGCCTCTTCGGCGAGGATCGAGATGACCTTGTCGTTGACCGGCTCCTTGTTCTTGTTCAGGTGCTCCACGAACTCGCGGATGCCGCCCTTGTACTGGAAGGTCTCGGTCCGGCCGTCGCCACGCTCGTCGGTGAGCGTGATGAGGAAGCCCGCGTTGAGGAACGACAGCTCGCGCAGCCGGTTGGCGAGGATGTCGAACTGCATCTCGGTGGTCGTGAAGATGGTGGGGTCCGGCTTGAACGACATCTTCGTGCCGGTGCGATCGGTGTTGCCGATGACCGCGAGGGGAGCGACGGGGACGCCGCGCCGGTACTCCTGGAAATGGACGTGGCCCTCGCGCCGGATCTCCATCTTGAGCCACTCGCTCACGGCGTTGACGGCCGACACACCCACGCCGTGCAGACCCGCGCTGACCTTGTAGCTGCCGTGATCGAACTTGCCGCCCGCGTGCAGCACGGTCATCACGACCTCGGCCGCGCTGACGCCCCGGTCGGGCATGATCCCGACCGGGATGCCGCGGCCGTTGTCCTCGATCGTCACCGAGCCGTCGAAGTGGATGATGGCGTCCATGCGCGTGCAGAAGCCGCCGAGGTGCTCGTCGACCGCGTTGTCGACGACCTCCCAGACCAGATGGTGCAGACCGGAGCCGTCGTGGACGTCGCCGATGTACATGCCCGGCCGCTTGCGGACGGCCTCCAGCCCCTCGAGGACCGTGATGCTGGTGCTGTCGTAGGTGGAGGCCGACGACGGCGGCGTGGACTGAGGCGTACTGGCTGTCGACATGGGTGATTGTGTGTCCTGCTTCTTGGTGCGCTGGCGCTAGGGCCGGAGGTCGAACTGATTGGGCCGTTTGATTGCCCCGTCGGTCCGTCACCCTCGACGGCACGCTCGCGACACCGCTCACAGTATAGGCGGAGCCCCCCACTCCCGCAACCAAAACGCCCTCATAATCACACGTAGTAACATGTACTTACGAACGTCGCCTCGCAGTGCGCCAGGCTGCGGTACAGCCCGGGCGGAGGAGGCCGCCGCTGTGGCTCTGCGGCAGTCCCGCTGGGCTCGATGGCGCCCGCTAGCGGGCCGTTATCGTGCCCCCGGCGACGTGGAAATCTCTCCGGGAATCGTTCCCGAATCCTTCGAGGGTCTCGATGAGCTCGGGGCGCGTCGTGGTGATCACGACCTGCCCCGTCTGCATGCCCAGGGTACGGATGAGCGCATGCATGCGGTCTCGATCGAGCTCGCTCGACACGTCGTCGAGCAGCAGGATGGGCTGGACGCCGCGGGCCGCGGCGACGAGCTCGAACTCCGCCAGCTCCAGCGCCAGCACGACGGCGCGGTGCTGCCCTTGCGAAGCGACACCCCGGACGAGATGACCGCCGAGCTGGAGAAGGACGTCGTCGCGGTGCGGGCCCACGCTGGCCGAGCCCCGCGCGCGGTCGCGAGTGCGGTTGCCGACGAGGCTCTGCTGGAAGGACTCGGCCGAGGAGGGCACTCCCGGCTGGTAGCGCACGACCAGGCTCAGTCCCTGCGGTCCGATGCCCTCGAAGACCCTCTGCGCCACGGGCGCCAGCGCCTCGACCGCCGCCGCGCGGGCCGCGCTCACCGCCATCCCGTGCCGGACGACCAGCTCTTCCCAGTGCTCCAGGTCGCGGCTCGTCTCGCCCCGCGTCTCGAGCACCCGCTGCCGGCCCCGCATGGCCTTCGTGTACGCCTCGGTGTCGCCGAAGCTCGCCGGCGACCGGTACAGCGCCAGGCGGTCCATCAACCGACGCCGCTCGCTGCCCGCACCCATCGACAGCTGGAGGCTGCCGGGGTGGAACACGACCACGGGCGTGAGCAGGGCGTACTCGGCGAGCGTCGCCGTACGCTTTCCGTCCACCCGGACCTCGCGAGCTCCGCGGCGGATGCCGACCACCTGCTCGCGCACCTGATCCTCGCGGATGCGGGCTTTCACGCTGCACGCCTCGCCGTCGTGGGCGACCGTCTCCAGCGGTTTGCTCGTGCGGAAGCTGCGCGAGGTGGCCACCACGTAGATGGCCTCGAGCAGGTTGGTCTTGCCCTGCCCGTTGTCGCCCGCGACGACGTTGAACCGGGGGCCGAGCAGGACCTCCCGCGGCGCGAGATTGCGGAACCCGCGAGCCGTCAGCGACTCGATCGCGAGCGGGCGCACGCCAGGCGGCTCTCAGATGCGCATGGGCATCACGACGGCCAAAAACTGCCGCGGACCCGCAGGGCGCACGACGGCGGGATCGAGCTCGCCGCCCAACCCCAACTCGACGTCGTCCTCGTCGAGGGCCGCGAGCACGTCGAGGAAGTACTTCGCGTTGAAGCCGATGGTCATGGTCGGCCCGGCGAACTCGATGGGGATCTCGTCGAACCCCTCGCCGCTCTCGGGCGACTCGGTGGTGATGCGCATGGTGCCCTGGGCGAGCTGCAGCTTCACGCCGCCGGTGCGCTCGCTGGCGGCGACCGACACGGCGCGCAACGCGTCGGCGAAGGCGCCGCGCGGGACGCGGACGATCTTTTCGCTCTGCGCGGGGATGACCTGCGTGTACGGCGGAAACTGCGCATCGACCAGGCGGACAGCGAAGGACATGCCGCCACCCTGGAAGAAGGCGCTCGACCCGCTCTGCGTGATCTGCAGCTGCGCCTTGCCGCCATCCTTGCTCTCGGCCGCCAGGTCGTCGCACAGACGACGCAGCTCCTGGATGGCCTTGAGGGGGATGAGCATGGTGGCCGAGGCCTGCCGCCCCGTGACCTTCACCTCCATCTTCGACAGGCGGTGCCCGTCGGTGGTGACCATGCGGACGACGTCGCCGTCCCACTCGAACAGCGCCGAGTTGAGGTGGGCTCGGGTCTCGTCGTTCGAGATGGAGAAATGGGTCTTGGCGATGAGCTCCTGCAGCACGCCGACGTCGAGGGCGAGCGAGGGCGACCCCTCGGCCGGCGACGGGAGGGGCGGGAAGTCGTCGCCCGGCATGCCGCGCAGCGTGTACCGGCGGGCGCTGCCGGCGGCCTTCAGCGTCGTCGTGGCGTTGTCTTGCGACGCGAGCTGGATGGGACCCTCTGGCATCATCCGGACGCGCTCCAGCAGGTCCTTCGCGGGCACGGCGACGCTGCCGCCCTTGCTCACGTCCACCTGGATGCGCCCGATGAGCGCGAGATACAGGTCTGTGGCTGCCACACGCAGCGCGCTGGGTCCGTCGACCGCGAGCAGTACGTTGGACAAGACCGGCATGGTGCTCTTGCGTTCGGCGACGCCTTGCATGCGCGTCACCAGGCGGAGCAGGTCCTTCTTGGGTGCGGTGAGTTCCATCCGATCTCGTCAGAATCCTTAGATGAGATCCTTAGCAGTGTCGATAGAGCTTGTGGAGACCGTGGAAAACCGGGATACCGCCGAGATTTCAGGTGCTTGCCAGCGTGTAGGCTTGTGGAGGCAGCCTCGATGAGGCGGTGAGCCCGCGGGGACAAAGACCCCGCGCCGTGCCTGCCCTCAGTCCGCCCCCGTAGAGGTACCCAGGGTTGTCGGCACTTTGCCCACAACGTCGGCAGCGGACTTCTTCACCTCGCGCGTGAGCGTGCGCGCCAGGGCGTCGATCAGCTCGCGGTAGGCACGCTCGTAGGTCTTCGGACCGATCTCCCCGGACCTCCGCCCGCGCTCGAGCTCCGCGAGCTCCTCGAGCACGGCATCCCTCGCGCTCTTGCCGGCCGCGTCGGCCCTGCCCGACGTCTTCCTGCCGAACGCCAGGAGCAGGCCGATCCCGACGCCGAACGCCGCCAGGAACGTCGCGACGATGCGCCCGGGCCCGGTGGCCGGTAGATCGTGGATGCCGACCGTCAGCGTCGTGAGCTTGGCGTCTTCCGGCTTGAGGTGCTTCTCGGTGACCAGGAAGCTCTGCCCCTGCTGATCGCGCTTCACCTCCGCGACGGGGAAGCCTCCGACGACCAGCTTGATGTCGGGCGTCGCGGGCAGCATCACGCGGGCGATCGCCACGTGCGGCGGCATGCCGACGTCGAAGTCGACGTTCGCGTCACCCGACCACGGCACCTGCCACCGGAAGTCGATCGCGTTGCGGCCCGGACCGAAGGTGCCACGGAGCTTCGCGGTCTCGTCGACTTCGTCCACTCCCTGATCGCTCATGTTCGCCTGCGCGCTGAAAGCCGTGACCCCGTCGGGCAGCTTCATGACGACGCCGTCGGGGCGCCATGCCGTGCGACCGAGGTTGTAGAACGTGAGCACTTCTTCGACCTGGACGCGGTCGTCGCGCATCTCCGCGGCCAGCGTGGCCTCGGTCACGATGAGCGCCTTCTGCACGTCGGACGTGACGGGGTAGACGTGCAGGACCACGTGCATCGTCTTGGCCTGCTGCATCTGGAAGGGGCTCGCCGCGAAGGCGCCGCCCTGGTATCCGCAGCTGACGCGGTACGCCACGTTGCTGGCGGTATCGAGCCCGCTGAAGGTGGCGCGGCCCGACGCATCCGTGGTGCTCTGCAGGTGCTTGCGGCTGTCGCCCTTGGCGATCGAGTTGATCATCATCCCCAGGGTGATGACCTCGCCTGCGACGGGTTTGTCGTCGGCGTCTCGCAGGTCGACCGCGATGGTGCCGGCGGGCGCGCCGGGCAGAGCCTCTTCGGTGTCCTCCGGCGGGTTGAAGACGCCCGGGACGCCACCCCCGTTCGCGCCGCCGTGCGGGCTCCCTCCGCCGGTGGGGGGGTGGCCCGGCGGCATCTCGCCGGGGTCGGGCTCGGCCTCCTGCGCGTGCGCCGGAACGCCGGCCAGTAGCAGGGCGCCCATCAGCGCCAGACCCTCGAGCCTTCGCATCGGCCTCATTCCGAGCCTTCCGCGAGCGGTCCGCCGCACTTCTTGCAGAAGGCCGCGTCGGGCTCGTTCGACGTCTTGCACTTGCGGCAGGTGAGCCGGCCGCCGCTCGCCGCGGGTTCCTGTCGGGTTGCGGGGGTCGCGGGGGCGCTTGCTTCGGGCTCGAGGCCGCGCTTCTCCAGGAACGACCGCGCCAGCTTCTCGGCCTCGCTCCGGAGCGGCGCCACCTGCAGATCCATCTCCCGCATCACCGCCTTGGCCTCGTCGCGGTAGCGGGCGACGAGGATGTCGTAGTCCCCCTGCTCGATCTTGCCGATGGCGCGCTCCGACTCGAGGTCCTTGAGCGCGCGCAGCACGCGTCGCTTCTGCTCGCTCAAGGCGGTCACGCCGAGCCTGTGGGTGGTGACGGCCTCGAGATCGAGGCCGAGCGGGGCGTCCCCGCTGAGCGTCCGCACGCTGGCCCACAGCAGCGCAATGGTGCCCAGCAGCGCGGCGGCCGCGACCACCAGCAGCGCCGAGCCCACGCCCGCAAACATGCCCACGACGACGGCGCCGCCGAGGCCCCCCAGCGGCAGCGCAATCGACATGAACCGGGCGAGCGACCGTTCGGCCTCGTCGCTGTCCGGGCCCTGCTCCCTGGCTGCCGCCGCGCCCGTCTTGCTGCGCTTCTTCGCCGCGACGTCAGCCATCGAGATCCTTGAGCTCGTCGTCCAGCCGAGCGTCGTACGCGTCACGGGGTGGGGCCGCACCCTTGTCTGCGGGGGCAGGTGCGGACTGATCGCCCTGGCGCCACCTGCGTACCATGCGAGCCACCCCGAACGCACCGAGGCCGATGCCCAGGACGGGGATGAACCATATCGCCCTGAAGATGCCGGTGTTGGGCGGCACCGCGAGCGCCTCGGCTCCGAACTCGGCGGCGTATTCGTCGATGATCTGGTCCCGCGTCTCGCCCGCCTTGAGCTTGCCGCGGATCATCTGCCGGGCCCACTCGGCTCCGTGAGGGGCGTTGCACGGGCAGGTCGACAGCAAGTCGCGCTGGCAGTCGCCGCACATGCACCGCAAGGAAGAGAAGATGCCGCGCTCGACGTCGTTGTCGATGCGCACCACGCCGCTGGCGCCATCCATGCCCGGCATCGTGGTCTGGGCGCGCGCGGCCGGGGTGGCCGCGAGCATGATGCCCAGGAACACGCTGGCCGCCGTCGCGCCGACCGCGCGCGCGCCCAGCCAGACGCGCGACTCGCCGAGCTCGAGCTGCGGCCACATGCACACGAAGCTGCCCAGGATGAGGACGATGCACCCGATCCAGATCCACGAGACCAGCGGGTTGGTGTGGATCTGGAACGCGGCGACCTTCGTGTCGGGGTTGATCGAACCGACGATGACGTAGATGTCGTCGCCCAGGCGATGCAGGATCGCGACCTCGGTGGTCGGCGACTCGGGCGACTTCTTGTAGATGAACTTCGCCGGCTCCATGCGACCGAGCAGCTTGCCGCCCTTGAAGACGTCGACGTCGGCGAACACCATGCGCTTGTTGTTGTCGACCTCCATGTGCTCGCGCACGTAGGTGAACGAGTAGTCGTTGACCTGGTAGCTCTGACCCGGCGTGAGCGACGTCTCGCGGTCGGTGTTCCACGACTGACCGGTGAACCCGATGAACATCAGCACGATGCCGAAGTGCACCACGTATCCGCCGTAGCGGCGCCGCGACTGGGGCGACAGCGACAGCAGCGTGTAGGCGAACCCCGGCAGGCCGCCGAGCCACCACAGGATGCTCGGCGTCCGCTTGTCGGCGTCGGTCTTGGCGCGCGAGCGGAACAGCAGCGTGAACTCCTGGACGATGATCGCCACGTTGAAGACGCAGAGCGACGTCCCGAGCACGGGCGTGATCGCGTTGAAGCCCCGCAGCACCGCCCCCAGGGCCCCCGGATAGATTGGCTCGCTGAACACGACGGCGGGGAAGCCCAGCGCCTTGCCCAGGGCGAGGTGCAACACGACCCCGGCCGCCCAGGCGATGAGAGGAGCGCGGTACGCCCTGCGCAGCGCGCCCGGCCCCGTCTTCTTCCAGCCGAACAGCGTCCCCACGCCCATGAGAAGCAGCAGCACGAGGCCCAGCGGCTGGACCCACGCCTTGTAGAACGGGGGACCGACGGTGACCTTCTCCCCGGTGAGCGCCTCGCTGATGAGCGGGAACGTCGTGGCGATGAGGATGAAGAAGAGGAGGCTGACGAGGATCCAGTTGTTCAGCAGGAACGTGAACTCGCGGGAGAAGAACGACTCGATGTGCGGGCGCCGGGTCTTGACGTCGAGGCCATGGGTCATGCGCCGGAACACCAGCTCCAGCGCCGTGTAGACCGAGCCGCCCGCGACGACCGCGATGAGGCTCACGCGCCAGCCCACCGACAGCCCCGTGCGCCAGATCACGGCGAGCCCCGGCAAGCACGCGGCGACGACGATCCAGCCCGCGAAGACGGCGGCCCAGCGCACGCGCGGGTCGGCCTTGATGTCGCGCAGCTCCGGCCAGCGGTACATGACCAGGGTGGTGGCGAAGGCCACGAGCAGCAGCAGGAAGCCGGCGAAGTAGCTGCCGATGGAGGACTGCGCGAACGAATGGACGCTCGCGATCATGCCCGACCGCGTGAGGAACGTCCCGAAGATGGTGAGGAAGAACGTCAGGCAGATGAGGAAGACGTTCCAGACCTTCAGCAGGCCCCGGCGCTCCTGGATCATGACCGAGTGCACGAAGGCGCTCGCCGTGAGAAAGGGCATGAAGGCCGCGTTCTCGACGGGGTCCCAGCCCCAGTAGCCTCCCCAGCCGAGCTCCTCGTACGCCCAGACCATGCCCAGCGTGTTGCCGATGCCCAGGAACATCCAGGCAAACAGCGTCCACTTGCGGCTGGCCACGATCCACTCGTGGTCGAGGCGACCCGTGACCATCGCCGCCACGGCGAAGGCGAACGGCACCGAGCAGCCGACGAAGCCCGTGTAGAGGCACGGCGGGTGGATGACCATCCAGTAGTTCTGCAGCAGCGGGTTCAGCCCCTCGCCGTCCGCGCGGGCGCCGGCGACGTTGGTCGCGAACGGGTTGGCGGCGAACGCCATGAGGATGCAGAAGAAGAGGACGATGCCCATCAGGGTCGCGATGACGTACGGCTGCAGCTCCAGATGCTTGTTGCCGAGCCAGCGGACGCACGCCCCGATGTAGACGCTGAGCAGGAACAGCCACCAGAGCAGCGAGCCGTCCTGCCCGCCCCAGAGCGCGGTGAGCAGGTACTCGAGCGGCATCGAGCGGTCGGAGTAGTGCGCCACGTACCGGATGCGAAAGTCGTGGGTGACGAACGCGTAGGCGAGGCAAGTGACGGCCACGCCGATGAGGGCCACGGTTCCGTACGCACCGAACCGTGCGGCCTGCAGGGTCCGCGGACGGTGGTTGGCGCCGGCGGCGAGCGCGACGGCGAACGTGTAGCTCGCGACGACCATCACGCCGAGCAGCAGGCTGGCCCCGAAGGCCGGGAGCGTGCTCCCGAACAGGTGGAAAATGCTCGACATGGGGGTCCTGGCCTATCCTGGCTTGCAGCAGGCGCGCTTGCCGCGCGCGAAGTCTAGCAGCCAGGCGGGGGGTCGCGCTCTAGCCGAGGCAGCTTCACGGCTGCGCCCGCCGCAGGGGCTCCAGGACGCCTCCGAGGCGTACCAGGCCCTCCTCGAGCACGTCGCGCCCCGCAGACCACGAGATACGAAATCCGTCGGGGGCGCCGAAGAAGCTCCCGGGAGCGACGAGCACCTCGTCCTTCTCGGCCGCGGCCTCGAGGGTCGCCGTGAGGTCCCCTGCGCCCGGGATCCGCACGAAGCCGAACAGCCCCGCGTCGGGCGCGCTCCACGCCAGGCCCTGGGCGGCGACCCAGTCGCCGACGCGCGCCCTCTTGCCCGCCAGCTCCGTGCGCGTGCGGTGCGCGAGGTCCAGGATGCTCGTGAAGGCTCGCACGCCGAGGTGCGCGTGCGCCAGCGGGAGCATGCCGGCGCTCGCGGTGATGGCGTCGGCCGCCCTCGCGACGACCTCGGCCGGGCCGAGCACCCAGCCGAAGCGGTTGGGGCCGAGGCCGTAGGCCTTCGTGAGGCTGCCGACCGTGACGACGTTGGGCGCGAGCTTTCGCGCGCTGCCCCGGAAGACCCCGGACGCGTCGACCAGCGTGTCGAACGGCGCGTACACCTCGTCGACCAGCAGCGTCGCACCCCGCTCGGCGGCCACGGCGGCGACCGAGCGCAGGGCCTCGTCGCTCGCGCGTACCCCGCCGGGGTTGTGCAGGTTGGTCACCGCGACCACCCGGGTGGCCGGAGTGATCGCGCGCTTCACCCGGTGCGGGTCGAGGGCGAACCGCTCGGCGGCGGGACGCTCGAAGGTCCGCACCGACAGCCCCATGCCCTCGGCGATGCGCGACACGGGCTCGTAGCCGGGCGACTCCACCAGCACCTCGTCGCCCGGCGAGGTGAGCGACGCGTACGCGAGCCAGAGGGCGTGTGTCGTCCCCAGCGCGGCGATGGCCTCGGCGGCGGGGACGTCGTTGTAGCGCGCGATGGCGCCCGGCAGAGCGGTCCATCCGGACGGATCGTCGAGCACGTCGGCCGGGGGCAGGCCGAGCGCGGAGAGGGGGACGGTCGCTGCGCCGCTGGTGGCGAGGTCGAAACGCACCCGGCCGTAGTAGCGACGCGCCCACGCGAGGTAGCGGGTCCGGCTGAACATTCAGCGGCCGCCGGGGGTCAGCGTGAAGGTGCCCGTGCGCAGCGTCGCGCCGTCTCCGGTGGCGAGCGTGAGCGTGCCGCTGATCTTGTCGGCCGAGACCGTCGCGAGCAGAGTCCCCGCGAGGCCCTTGTCCGTCGGGTCCTTGCGCCGGACGGCACCCGAGAGCTGGCCCTCGCCCAGCAGCCCCTCGACCACGGCCGCGCCGATCGCGCCGTCGAGCGTCCCGGTCACGCGGCGAGTCGTCGGCTCGATCGTGAGCTGCATCGCGCCCTCGCCGACGCCGGTGGTCACGTCGGTCGACGCGTAGTGGTTCTTCGCGAACGCCGACGGCACGGCGAGCGCTCCCACGGTGGTCTTGTACGACCCCTTCCAGGCGAGGGGTGCCGTGGCCGACGCGGCGACGCTGGCGGACGCGGACGCGCTCGCGACCGGGGCCGCGGAGGCCGCAGCCGTTGCCGCGGCGGAAGATGCCCCCGCTGCCCCGTCTTGCGACGAGTGACCGCACGCGCACACGAGCGCCGACAGGACGAGCGCGAGCCCACGCTTCACGGAGCATCCCCGTCGCCGGTCAGGCGCTCGACGATCCGCACGCCGACCTCGCCGTCGATCTCGACGAGGTCGCCCCGCGCGACCACCACCCCGCCGACACGGAGAAGGACCGTCTCGCCCACGCGCCGGCCCAGCGCCACCACGTCGCCCTTGCCGACGGCCGCCCACGCGCGCGCGGCCATCTTCGCCTCGCCGAGCTCGACGCGGACCAGGACCGGGACGTCGCCCATCGCGTCGATCAGCTCGGGCCTGTCGTCCCCTTCAGCCATGTTCGCCTCCGACGCCTCGTCCGGACAGAGCGGCGTGAGATCCCCGCGTAGCACGAGGCCTGCGTCCGGGGCGAGGTGCGCAACGACGCCGTGCTCGGCGGCGGGCGCCGCGAGCCACACGGGCCCGCGCAGGTGCGAGCCGTCGCGCGTGAGTGCCCACGAGGCGGGGACCACGACGTCGCCCGCGGCGAGGCTGGCCACGTCCGCGACCGTCGCGCGAAAGGCGCAGGCGACGATGGGCAAACCGAGGGGCGTCGGGCCGAGCGCGGCGAGCGCCGCGACCCCCCAGGGGAGCGATGGCGCGGCGAGGGCCGCGCGGCGGGACACGACCACCCGGGCGTCGAACGCGTCGTGGTCGACGAGCACGGTGAGCGCCACCGCCAGCAGCGGGTCGCCGCCCCGCGCGAGGTCGGCCTCGAGCGCCTGGGGCGGGCCGGCCGACAGCACGCGCAGCGGCACCCCGGCGTGGGCCCTGCGCGCCGCGGCCGCGACCACCGCCGCGAAGGCCCCGACCGCGCCGGAGGGCAGCGGGCCGGCCGGATCGAAGGCGAGGCGAGAGGGGCGGTGGGTCACGCGCCGGAGCACCGAGGCCACGAGCGCCGCCTCGGCTTGCACCAGGATCGCCCGTCCGACCTCGCTCTCGCCGACCGGGGCGAGCAGCACGGCGGCTCCGGTCGCGAGCCCTCGCGGCGCATCCACGACCTCGCCGTGTCTGGGGCGCACCCGGACCCCGGTGCCGAGCAGCTCGGCCAGCACGGCGGGAAGCCGCGCCAGATCCGCCTGCCCGACCGCCCAGCGCCGGACGGCCGTCGTCGCTTCCACCTCGTCGCGCGTGACCCTGGCGAGCGACGACCACGGGAACGGACGGGCCGCCGCCGCGGGCGGCTGGGGCCGGGGCAGCGTCATGAGGCCCCGTTGTGGCACCGCCTCGCGTCCTGGCGCAAGGGGCTGGAGGGTCTGGTAAGCTCGGGGGCGATGAAGCTCCGCCGCCCCCTGCGCAAGCTCACGGTGTGCGCCCTGGCCACGGCCCTCGCGCTGGTCTCGGCGCAGGTCTTCGCCGACGGGACGAGCCCGACCGGCACCGGCAAGAAGAAGCCCGCGGCCGACACGAGCGACTCCGGCGGCAGCGGCAACTTCAAGCCCGCCGTCGCCGACGGCGTCGCCAAGTACGCCGCGCGCGACTTCCCCGGCGCCGTCGCCGCCTTCCAGAAGGCCATCGAGGCCGATCCGAAGAACGCCCTGGGACACTACTTCCTGGGCGAGGCGCAGCTCGCGGCCGGCAACCTGACCGAGGCCGAGGCCGCGTGGACGCGCGCCTCGCTCGTCGCCACCGAAGCCAAGGACCCCTCGCTCCGCGCGCGGGTGCTCTTCGTGCTGGCCGACCTGAAGGAGCGCCAGAAGAAGTGGGACGACGCGCGGGCCGCGTGGCAGGTCTACCTCGACTGGGCGGCGAAGTACCCCGAGGCCAAGGCCTTCACGGGCAGCGGGCAGTCGCGCCAGCAGGTCATCGACGCCATGAGCAAGCAGGACAAGGCGTACGCCGTGGTGCGGCAGCGCATCGCGGACACGAAGAACGGGAACGTCTTCAGCGACATGTCCAAGCAGCCGCCGGCGCCCGCCGCGCCCGCGCCGTAGTCCCGGCTTCGGCCGGCCATGACGCACCGCGGTGGTGACATTGACGCGGTCGTGTCACCGGAAATCGACCGCGACCCCCACGTTTTCTCCTGACGCCTGATCCCGCGAGATCCCTCGCGAATCAGCGCGCGCAGGGCCCCCCGAGGGGTCCGCGACGAGCCACCGCCGGGCGCCCGGCGGGACTTGTCACCCCTTCATGGGTGAGAGGCACGCGATGACGAGGCACGCGCCCCTCCAACCGAAGCACCCCTCGTCGCCAGGAAAGGTCATTCCCATGGTCGCCATCCTCCATCGTTTCGTCGTCGTCCTCGCCCTGCCGAACTCCGTGTCGGCGCTCATCAAGCTGGCCCAGGCGATCCTCGCCGGGCTCACGAACAACGCTTTCTTCCCGACTCCAACCCCTCCGCTCGCGACGCTGTCGACGCTCATCACCCGCCTCGACACCGCCGAGACCGCGGTCAAGACGCGGGCGGCCGGGACGGTCGAGGCCCGCAACGTCGCGAGGGAGGCGCTCGTCCAGGCGCTCCAGGACGCGAGGGCTTACGTGCAGAGCCACGCCAACGCGAACCCCGAGCAGGGCGAGGCGATGATCGCGAGCGCCGGCATGCGCTCCAAGAGGATCCCTCCGCGCATCAAGGCGGAGCTCGCGGTCAGCGCCGGCGGCGTCTCGGGCACCGCGAAGCTCGTGGCGAAGGCGGTGGCGAGCCGCGCCTCCTACGAGTGGGAGCTCAGCACGGACGGAGGCAAGACCTGGACGGCGCTGCCGCCGACGATGCCGGCTCGCACGACCGCCACGGGGCTTCCGGTCGGCACGGTCTGCTTCTTCCGGTTCCGCGCGCTCACCCGCACGGGCCTGGGAGACTGGAGCCAGACCGTCACGTACCTCGTGAAGTGAGGTCGGAACGCTCCGGGAGACGCTCGCGCACCCGTGTCGATTGCACGAGGGTCTCCACGGAGCGCGGCAGTGCCTGTCGGCAGCGGTGAAGGGTCCGTGGGGATCGCCGCGGAGCCTCCATCGAACGCCGCAGGCACCGTCGGGATCGCGAGAGAGCCTCCGTCGAACGATGGAGGCTCTCTTTCGTTCCATGGACAGCGCCCGTCGAACGACCCAGGGCTTGCGTCGTTCGGCGGACGTGCCCGGGGCATCGGAGCCGGGGCCGCAGCGATCGCCACGGCGCCTCCATCGAACGACGGAGACTCCGCGGGCATCGAGAGACGCTCTCCATCGATCGAGACGGAGCGTCTCTCGATCCTCGCAGGCCTCCTCTCGAACGTCGGACGTGCTCCACCCGACGACACGGAGCGCCGAGTCTTCGGCGGAACCCCGCCATCGATGGCCACGGAGCGTCGAGGGTTCGGCACGGCACCTCGAGCCTCCGGAAGACGCTACGCTCGGCTCGGCCATGAGGGCGCTGCTGGAGCTCGTCGAGACGGGGGTGGTCATCGCCTCCACCCGCGACCTCGCGGACAAGCTCGACGCCGCGTCGCTCGCCGCCCTGCGCTCCGCCGGGATCCTGCGACCGACCGGCGACGGGGTGACCGAGGAGCTGTCGCCGTCCGACTTCATGCGCACGCTGCGCACGCTCTACGGCATCGAGGGGCGAGGGTTGCCCGTGCCCGGCGTGTTCGACCCGGCGTTCCAGTCGCTCGGGTGGATGCGCGACGAGGGGGGCGACCGCGACGTCGTGCTCGTCACGCGGTCGACGCTGGGCTTGCCCATCGCGCTGCACTACCCCAACCGCGCCCTGCTGCTGGTGCCGACGGCGCGCGCGGTGACCGCCCGGCACCGCGAGAAGCACGGGCCCGGGCGCTACCTCTGCGTCGAGGTCCTCGAGGAGGCCCTCACCGTCCGCCGCGGCAAGCTCGCCCGCGCGGGACAGGGGCCGCCGGACGCGCTCGCGGCGTCCCGGTCGCCGCGCGCATCCATCGCGCGCATCCCCGGCGTGCTGCGCTGGAACCAGGTGCGCATCTGCCTCGTCAACCAGCGGACGCTGCGCATCGACGTGCCCGGCAAGTCGATCCGCGTCACGTACGTCGATCTTGGGATGGCGCACGGCAGCACCCGCGAGCCGACGCGCCCGTGGGAGGTGCTCGTCGAGCTCTGCGAGCAGCACGGGTACTTCAAGACGCGACGCTTCGGCAGCGCGGACGCGACGAAGAAGGTCCTGAGCCGCCTGCGCAAGGAGCTGCAGGGGATCTTCGGCCTCGACGACGATCCCTTCGAGCCCTACCGAGGCAACACCGGCTGGCGCGCGCGCTTCCAGGCGCGCCCGGACCTGCCCGACGGGCTGTCGGGGGACGCGTACGAGGATTGAGCCGCTCCAGCTTCCGTCACCGCCCCAGCGCGACGTCCCGCGCGACCAGCGCGTCGGCCTGGCGCGTGAAGGCCTGCCACCGCGCGTACTCGTCGCCGGGCTGGACGCGCCCGGCCGGCAGATCGATGACGCGGTCGAAGTCGATCGCGTGCCCGCTCACGGCGTCCTTCACCACGACCGTCGCCTCGCCCTCGCGGGCCACCCCTCTCGGCAGCTCGGCGGGCATGCGGAGCGAGTCCGGCAGGACGACGTGGAGCTTGACCTCGGCGTGCCACGACGCGCGGCGCAGCAGGGGCGTGTGGCGCTCGGGCAGGGCCGCGAGCTGCGTGAGGTTGGGCGCGAAGGGGGGGCGCAGGGTCATGCCGCTGGCGGCGGGCCTCGCGAGCTGCGGCACCTCGAGGCGGACGTGCATCACCAGCGGCTGGTCGAGCGCGTCGGCGTCGTCGACCTTCAGATCGCGCACGTGCCCGCCGTCGAACGACGGCGCCACCAGCTCGCGCTCGACGAAGTCGTAGAGCTTGGCCTGCGGGATCTGGTCGAGGGCGTTGCGCCAGGCGATGGCGCGGTTGCCGGAGAAGGTGAGCGTCAGGTCGAGGGTGGCGGAGCCGTCGGTCTTCACGTCGGCGCGCCCCTCGTAGGTCACTCCGTCGACGGCGTTGGGCGCGTGCACGACCTCGCGCGGCAGGCCGGCCACGAGCACGATCGCGGGCTGCTCGCGCAGCTCGGCGGGGACGTAGGCGAACGGGGCGAACTTGTCGCGCACGCTCATCCAGCGCACGCCCGCGTCGGTGGGCACGCGCATGAGCAGCGACTCGTACTCCTCGACCTCGCTCATCGGCCCCAGGGGCGGCGTCGCGAGGCGGCTCTTCACGAGCGCCAGCTGCGTGTCGATGCCGAGCAGGCGCAGCATGTACCGGAACGCCGCCTGCCGCGAGCCGGTGCCGCCGGTCATCACGCGCCGCCCGTCGCTCTCCTTGCCGTCCTGCACGTGCTCCATCGCCCAGCGGTAGAGCCTGCGCGCGCGCTCGTCGGACGACTTCGCGGGGACCCCTTGCACGAGGTCGAGCGCCCGGACGCGCAGCCGCGGATCGAGCGGCGTGTCGTCGGGGGCGAGATCGACCAGGTGCGCGAGCTGACCCTCGAGCGAGATGCCCCAGCCCACCCGCACGCTCGGGAGAAACTCCGTGAGGGGGGGGCTGTCGGGCTCCACCTGCGCCGGGGGGCTGAGGTCCACGCGCCACCGACGCTCGACGAACGGGCCGAACGTCCGCGTCTTCGGGGCCGGCACCGCGCCGCGCGTCTCGATCTCCAGCGTCCGGTCGGCGGGCGTGACCATGATGAACTCGCTGCGCCAGTAGCCCTTGTCCGCCTCGCGGAAGAACCAGTGGGGGCTTGCGTAACGCCGGCCCTTGGCGCCGTCGCCGGGCTCGCCGGTGATGTGCTCGAGCTCCACGAAGTCGCCGACCTCGAGGTGCGGCATCGTGAGCGTGGGCTTGCCCTGCACGGGCTCGGGCTCCAGCACGCGCCCGTCGGGCTTGATGACGCGCAGGTGCAGCACCAGGCCCTGCGGCAGCTCGGGCTCGGACTCGCTGTTGATGGCCTCCTGCGACTGGATCTTCTGGATCTCGTGCTCGAGCATCTCGCTCGACCCGTCGTCGTGAGCCCACGTCGCGGCGTAGTCGAGCACGCGGGCGGCCGTCCCCTCCATGTGGTGGCCGGCTCTCTCCCAGGCCTGGTACTCGCGGACGATGGCGATGCCGTCCTTGCGGTACGGCTCGAGGTCGGTCGCGCCCTCGACGAGGTCGATGGCCGTGCGCAGCTCGGCGGTGTTCGAGCCCGTCTGCAGGGCCGTGGCGAGGGCCTCGTGCAGGGCGTTCGCGTCGCCGCCTGCGAACGCGCGGTCGGCCAGGGCGAAGCGGGCCTTGGCGTCGCGCGGGTGCTTGGCGAGGCTCTTCTCGATCTCCTCGGTCGCGGCCCGCGGGTCGCCCGAGCGGGCCAGCACGTCGGCGATGCGGGCCGCGATGTCCTTCTGGTCGGGCCGGCGCTTCTCGAGGGCGTGCAGCTCGGCGATGGCGGCCTTGTAGTCGCGGCGAGCGAGGTCGCGGTCGAGGTCGACCGTGGCATCGGGGTCGAGCTTCTTGATGCGGGCCGCGACCCTGTCGGCCTCCGCCGCGGGCCCCTCCTCGTCGAGCGCGCCGAGGTAGGCCTGCAGCGCGACGACGTCGTCCGGGAAGCGCGTCGCCAGGTCGGCCAGGGCGCGGAGCTGGTCGGCCCTCCACTGCAGCTTGCCGTACAGCTGCGCGAGCTGTTCGAGGATCTCGGGCTCACCCGGTACGTCCGAGGCGAGCTTGCGCAGGGGCTCGACGGCCTCGGTCAACCCGTGCTGCGCGGCGTCGTCGAGGATGGCCATCAGGTGCGCGCGCCAGAGCGCCGCGTCCCGCGAGAGCGCCCGCTCGCGAAAGGCGTGCGAACGGGGCCCCCGTGCGTCGTCGGGGAGGCTGGGGTCACCCTCGGCGAACGTCGAAGCGAGCTGCAGGGACAGAGGCGCCGCGTCCTGGGCGAGCACGAGCGGCTCGATGAGCGTGGAGGCGACGTCCTCGAGCTGCTCGGCATGCGCGTCGTACGCCGCGAGCGCGAGCTGCACCGGCGAGCCCGCGGCCTTCGCGTCGCCCTTCGCCGCCGCGGTCACGAACGGCTCGAGCGGGTTCGGGTCGGCCAGGACGCGGGGCGGATCGATGTTGTAGGGGGCGCTGCCGTCGGCGTCCGTGTCGGCGGCGGCCGTCGTGCCGTCGGGGTTGAGCAGTCGCACGCTCGCCGCGGGCGCCTGCAGCTTGCCCACGACGCGGTGACGGCCCTCGCTCACCTCGAGGTGCACCCCGAAGCGCTGCCAGGTGCCCCAGTCGGCGGCGTCGCGCCGCAGGACGGGCACGTCGTCGACCCACACCTGGATGGCGCCCTGCACGGCGACGATGAGCTCGCGGTCGCCGCGGGCCCGGAAGAACGTCTCGGCGTAGAAGATGCCGTCCTGCACCTGCTCGTCGGCCACGGCCAGGCACCGCGTCTGCTTCACCGACAGCACGCGCGGGACGTTGCCTCGCTCGGGGTCCGCCGGCCAGGCGACCGGCCAGGGCGCCGGCTGCTCGGGGGGGTACGCGGTCAGCCGGTCGCTCGAGGCGCCGTGCCCGAAGGGGCCCGCGAGGCGAACGGGGTGCGCGCAACCCATCCGCCGGGTCACGTCGGCGTCGAACGCGTCGCCCGTCTGCTCCGCCTTGTCGTAGACGGAGGCGGCGCGCCAGTCTTCGAGCTCGGCGACGGCGCGCCAGCCGAGGTGCTCGGGGCGATCGAGGAGCGCCTCGAGCATCGCGCGGTGCTGCATGTAGAGGTCCGCGACGGAGCCGCGCAGCCCGAGCAGGTGCCGCGCCACGAACCAGCCGACCAGGGGGGCGTCGTCGGCGGGGTTGCCCGCGGTGGCCTTCAGGGCCGCGAGGTACGAGTCGGCGGCGGCCGCGGGGTTGCCGTGGGCCTCGTCGAAGACCGCGCGCGCGAGGCTCGCCCACATGCCGGCGTGCGGCACCGTGTCGAGGCGTGTCCGCGCGGCGCCGGCCTGGTCCGCCGTGCCCCCCGGGGCGAACATCTCGGCCATCGCCCACTGCCCGACGACCTCGCCGTCGCCCGACGTCTTGCCGGCCGCGCGCAGGTCCGCGAGCGACGAGGGGGTCGCCGACTGCGCCCCGCCCCCGCCGCAGCCGATCGCCGTCAGCGCCGCCGCCGCGAAGAGCCCGAGCGCCCTCACTTGACGCTCACCGAGGCGCGCTGCCCCATCGCGCGGTCCACCTCTTCGCACCACGCACGGAACGCCGGGTACTCGCTCACCAGGATGCGGGTCTTGGCCAGCGTCACCGTCGTCTTCACGTGCAGCATCGCGGGACTGCTCTCCACGGTCACCTCGTACGAGCCGAAGGGGCCCGCTCCCTTCGCCGCGGACGGCGTGTTCTTCAGCCTGGCGCCGGCCGGCAGCTTCACGGTCCAGTCGTCGATCTGCGTCCACTGCGAGTAGAAGCGGACATCGAGCTTGCGCGTCGCGAGGGACGCGTAGTCGCGGACCATGTGCTCCTTGCGTCCCAGCGGAACGTCGAGCGTGCCGTCCGCGAGCCGCGCGAACTGCGGAGCCTTGCCCTTCACGTGCATCGTGACCTTCTGCTCCACGTCCTCGAGGTTGCCCGCCTCGACGCTGGTGACGGTGCTGCCGGGGAGGATCGCCGCGATCATCTGCTGGACGCGCTGCTTGCGCGTGGCGTCGGCGTGGAACCGCACGCGCCACTCGCTCGCCTCGACCCCGGTGACGTCCGCCCGCCAGTCGAGCTGCGCCGTCCCGTCGCCGGCCAGGGTCGCGTCGACCTTGTGGAGGCTCACGCTCTCGGAGGCGGGCGGATCGGGCAGGTGGACGAGCTTCGCGTTGCCCTCGTTGACCTGCAGCGCCAACGCTCCCCGGTCCATCGCCGGCAATTCCAGCTCGCCCGTGTACTCGGCCGTGCCGTCCAGGTACACGTCGAGGTCCGGCACGTACGCGATCATGTGGTCGAAGGGCGCGAGGCTGGCCGGGGCGGGCTCGATGTCGCCCTTGTTGGCGGTGCGGACGATCACGGGCGTCGCCTTGATGCCCAGCGCGCCGAGCATGGTCACGATCAGCGTCGCCTTGTCTTTGCAGTCGCCGAAGCCGCGCGCGAAGATCTGCGCGCACCGGTACGGCTTGAAGCCGTGGATGCCGAACTCCAGCGCGACGTAGCGCGTCTTCTGGGAGACGTAGTCGTAGATGGCGCGGACCTTGGCCTTCTCGTCGCCGAGGCCCTTCGTCAGCTCCTGGGCCCGCTGCCGCACCTCGTCGTCGGGCACCAGCTGGTCCTTGATGAGCCCCCAGTACCACTTGCCCATCGCATCCCACGACGCATACGTCGACACGTGCACGTGGGGCAGCACCTCGGTCCACGGGGGCTGCAGCGGCTCCTGCTCCACCCCGGGCACGTCGAGCGCGACGTAGTGGAAGACGTGCGTGTCGCCCTCGTCCGTTTCCGTCTTCTGGAGTCCCGGGACCTTGGGGTCGTTGAAGTAGAAGGTGCGGCTCCTGGGCGTCATCAGGACGTACTCCGCCCTCGCGATGGGGTCGCCGCTCTGCATGTAGACGACCTCCCCGAAGTAGTCGGCGAAGGCGTTTCGGGCCGCGACGTCCTCCACCCTGTACTGGAGCTCGACCACGTCGCCCGGCTCGATGCGGGGGAAGCGGACGTAATAGGACCGCGCGCTCGTGTACATCGCCACCGACGGGTCGTCCGCCATCGCGCCGGCGCCGCTCTCGACCGCCTCGTCCATCGTGCCGTCTTTCCGGTACACGCGGGCGCCCCGCACCTGGACGGTCTGGCTGTCGGTCTCGTAGACGAACTCGTACTCGCGCGAGGCCGCGGCCGCGGCGTCGGTGAGGGGCTGGAAGACGACCTGGTGGAAGCGACTGGCCAGGCCGTTGGGGAAGACGGTCGTCACCTGAAGGTCGACGAGCGAGCGGCGGTTCTGTCCGTCGGCAGCGGCGCCGCGCTTCGCGAGGAACTCGCTCGCCGGTCGGGCATACTGCTCGTCCGGGCGCGGCGGGGCGGGGGCCAGGTGGGCCCCCCCCGCGCCCCCGGGCATAGCCGGGGGGGGGGAGTTTTTAAAAAAAACCAGCCCCCCGCGCGTAGGGGGGGGGGGGGGTGGGGGG
>VFSW01004129.1_pt1 | contig 21639 bp, 13 predicted proteins | sample 5358111 | NCBI WGS metagenome assembly VFSW01 (sample SAMN11554181, study PRJNA540505) | mine drainage metagenome | isolation source: sediment from site ElyBrook_90M | place: USA: Ely Copper Mine, Vershire, VT | collected 2017 | reverse complement strand
TCCGCAACGAAGACGTGATCCGCTGGAACTCGTTCTCCGACGATCCGGCGAAAAAACGCTTCGGGTTCATGAGCCAGATGTCGCCCGACGGGCAGTACCTGATTACGTCCACCGAGCCCCCCGACGCGCAAATGAAGGGCATGGACGATCGCCTGTTCAACGGGTTCTACAAGGACTACGGCTTCGGACAGGTGTTCTACCCGACGCGCGGCATTCTCTCGTGGTACAGCAAGGCGACCGGCAAGCTGCTGCCGCTGCCCGGGGCCGACGACACCCAAATGGTCCAGACCAGCGGCTTCTGGAGCCCGGACGGCAAGTACCTGGTGTTCTCCCGCGCCAAGGCGCGCGATCCCTTTCCGCCGGGCATGAAAGAGCCGAATTACGCCAACTCGCCCGACGAGACGCAGATCCAATACGACCTGTACCGGATCCCGTTCAACCACGGCAAAGGCGGCAGGCCCGAGCCGGTGCGGGGAGCAAGCGACGACGGGATGAGCAACAATTTCCCCAAAGTTTCACCCGACGGCAAGTGGATCGTGTTCGTCAAAAATAAAAACGGTCTGCTCATGCGGCCCGACAGTGAGCTGTACATCGTGCCGTTCAAAGGCGGCACGGCGCGCCGGATGAACTGTAACCTGTCGCGGATGAACTCCTGGCACACGTTTTCGCCAAACGGCCGCTGGCTCGCGTTTTCATCCAAAGGACGCTCGCTGTTCACGCAGCTATTCCTGACCCACATCGACGAAAACGGCAACGACAGCCCGGCGATCCTGGTAGAGAATATGACGGCGTCGAATCGCGCGGTGAACATCCCCGAATTCGTGAACATCGCGCCGGACTTCATGGAAACGATGAATGCTCCGGCCACTGAATTCTACCGGCTGTTTAATATCGCCATCGCGGAGCAGGGCAAGGGCGAACTGGAGACGGCGATCGCGGAGTGGAAGACTGCGCTGGCCGTGAGCCCGGACGAACCCAGGGCGCTCTACTACCTCGGCGTGGCCCTGGTCGACGCGAAGCGCTACGAGGAGGCTCTCGTGCCGCTGCGTAAGTCCTTGGAGCTAAAGCCCACCGACGCCCGGGCTCACGCTACTCTGGGGGTAGCGTTGCTGCGCGACAAACAGCCCGGCGAGGCGTTAGAGCAACTGCAAAAGGCTGTCGAGCTGAATCCGATGGACGCCAAGGCACAGGGCGCGCTGGGGAGTTTGCTTGTCGAGCGAGGCCAGATTCAGGAGGCGATTCCGCATTTTGCGCGGGCGCTGGAGGTGGATCCCAATGACGCCGACACGCAGAACAATATTGCCATCGCGCTGGTGCGTGCGGGTCGTGCCGAAGCGGCTGTCCCGTACCTCGAGAAAGCTCTAGCCGCCGATCCGAATGCGCCCGAGTTGCACGGGAACCTGGGCCTGATCCTCTTCCGGCAAGGCCGTTTCGACGAGGCGATTCCGCATCTGGAGAAGGCGCTCGCGGGAGGGTTCGAATCGGTCGAGGCCCACCTTGCGCTAGGTCGCGCGCTGGCCGACAAAGGGCGATTCGAAGAGGCGATTCCACATTTTGAGGCGGTCGCCAAAACCGATGATCCCCTCGCACTGGGGGCGCTTTCCTCGCTCTATGCGAGAGTTGGCCGGTTGGCGGATGCGTTGCGAACCGCCAAGCAGGGCCTCGCATTGGCCACCCAGCGCAATGACCGGGATTTGATCGGGGCTTTCAATAGCAGCATTGCGCTTTATGAAAAGGCCGCTGGTGTAGCGCCCTAAAAATCGATACGAAAGAAATGTCGAACCTGCGCGGCCATCGGTAGTGGGAATCCATGGAACGGGAAATCGGGTTGAGGTCACCCGAGTATTGCAGATCCAGCGACCCTCATTCAGACGACATCGTCGAAAGAGCCGGCCGGATTGCGGAGGGCGAGTTCGAGGGCGGCGATCTCGTTGGGGTGGCCGTGGCTGAGGTTGGAGAAGTTGCGTTTGTGGATGTGCGCCGTCGCGATAAGACTGGCGGAGAGCAATGGACTGGCAGGAGTTGCCGTTGGAGGAGGGTCAGGCGGCGCGGGCGACGAAAATGTCCACAGAATAGTGCCGATCCATCGTAAATACAAGCACTGCCTGGCGATTTGTGACTGTCTACATGTTAAGTCCAAAAACGCCCCTGCCCGACACAACATGAACGGCTTATGTCAAAACGTCAGGGGTGAACATCGGCAACGAGAAGACTCTTTGGAGCGGCCCGGAGCAGTCACGAGCGCGCGGCGTGGGCGCGGCAGCGGCGTCGAGATCCTCGTCCATGCCCATCGTGATGTAGGTCGTGGGCGTCTCGGCGCGCGGCCATTTTAGGTGCAGGTCCTTGCGGACGACGAAGCGGAAGGTTCCGTCGAGCGCGGTCTCGAGAGCGGTGATGTCGATTTCGCCGTTGCCCATGCCGGCGTGGCCGTCGCCGATTTCAAACAGCGCACCTGGGGCGTGGAAGGGGATGTAGAGCGTCGAGCCGGCGATGAGTTCCTTGTTATCGAGATTGCCGGCGTGGATCCAGGGCGGGGCGCTCGATATGCGTCCGGCGGCTGGTGGAGGGGCGACGCCCATGCTTCCGAAAAAGGGGCGCAGGGGCACTTCGATGCCTGGGGCGAAGAGCGCCATCCTGCGATCCCGGTCGAGCGGGATGAGCTTGCCGCCGGGATTCGGGAAATCGTCGCGCAGGAAGCCAGAGGTGGGACGGAAGCCGTTGTAGGCCCAGGGGACAGGCAGACGGATGGCTTCGATGTCGACTTCGAGCGTGTCGCCGGACTCGGCTTCGGCGATGAGGATGGGGCCGGTCAGGATGTGGCCACCAGGGCCGCGATTGGTGACCTGCTTGTCGATGGCGCGGAGGGCGGCGGAAATCGCGGCGGGGGCGAGCCCAAGTTGTTCGAGGCGCGCGGGGCTGCCCGAGACGGTTGAAATATCGACGGTGTCACCCGAGTGGATGGTGAGGACGGGCTTGGCGGCGGCCGAGTAATAGCCGATGACTACGGTGTCGGGCGAGGCGTCGAGCGTATAGTGGGCGGCAAGCGCGGACGCCGGGAGAACGAGCGGGATGAGGAGCCGAGCCGCGCGGGAGGTCACGTCAGGGCTTCTCCAGCGCGGCGGCCACCGCCTTGACCGCGAGCGGCGCCATGATTTCGTAACCCGCGTCGTTCGGGTGCAGGCCGTCGAAGGTGAGGTCCTGACGGAAGTAGCCTTTGTCGTCGAGCAGGGCCGCGTAATAGTCGAGATAGACGGCGCCGGTGCGGGAGGCGTAGTCCTTGATCCAGCGGTTGAGCAGGATGATCTGATCGGGCGGGCGGCGTGGCGTTTGGGGCCTGATATAGTCGCAGATGGGAGTGACCGAGGCAAGGACCACGCGGATATTGTGGGCGCGGGCGAGCTCGGACATGGATTCGAAGTTGTCTTCGATTTGTTCGAGCGTCATGGGGCCGGTGTTGCCGGCGATGTCGTTGGTGCCCGCGAGGAGGACGACGACGCTGGGATGGAGGTCGATGACGTCGGCGCGGAAGCGGAGCAACATTTGAGGCGTCGTTTGGCCGCCGATGCCGCGATTGACGTAAGGTTTGCCGGGGAAGAATTTGCCGTAGCGGCGGCCCCAGTTGTCGGTGATCGAGTCGCCCATGAAGACGACGCGGTTTTCGCCGGGCGCGGCGGGCTGGATCTCCAGGTTGTCCTTCGCGTAGCGGCCAAGGTTCGGCCAATCCTTAAGGATCTTTTCGTCGCGGTCGAGGCGGGACTGTAATTTCGCCGCGTCCGGGCCGGAAGTCGGCGTGGGCGGGCCTTGCCCGAGGGCGGCCGAGGCGAGGGCGATGGGGATTGCGAGTCGTGCGAGCGTGGAGCAGCGGGGCATCGTGTAACGAGTATAAACGGAGGCGGGGTGAGACGGCGATTTCCATTCGGGCAAGCTGTAGGGAGCCCGCCAGCCACCTACGCGGCAACGTGCCTGCCTATCGCAACGGCGATCGGCGGCTTGCTTCCAAATGGTTTGATCTACGACGCGGGCCGGCGGGCCATCCGTCAGGTTTTTGAGCGTTCGCAGTGTTTCGAGCGGTAGGGTCACGATGCTATCGGGACCGTGTCCGCAAGCTTAACGATCATGCACTGAAAACCGGTGAGTTCGATTACCGGCTCGGGCTTATCCGGAAAGAAATCCTCGAACGCCCGGCTGACGCCGTCCGAACTCAGATAGTCGTGCGAGATCAGAATCCCGCCCCGGCACAGTCGCGGGTAGAAGAACCGCAGTCCCGCCATCGTGCTCTCGTACAGATCCACGTCCAGATGCACAAACGAAAACACACGGTCCTTCACCGGTTCCGCGGTTTGGGGAAACAATCCTCTATGAAAACTGACATGCGTGCCGCCCACATACTGCCTCACGCTGTCCATGCTGGCGCGGAACTGGCCGGCAGCGAACTTGGAGCTATCCCTGTGTGTCGGTTCTGGCAGGCCTTCAAACCTATCGAACAAGTGGATGGTCCGGGTGGGAGTAAACTCGGGGATGAGCTTCGCCGACGCCCCATACGCAACACCGACCTCGGCCACGTCTCCATGAAGCTTCCCCGTCGCAATGAGAGCCCCGATGAGCTGGCAGGCTTCGCCATAATTGAGCAGCATCTCCCGCTCGGAGTTGATCCTGGTTACGGCATCGGTCCACTGCCGGCGGCGCCCGGCATCATAGCGTGCCAGAACGTAATGCCGCCGGCCTGCCAGGTCCTTCACAAGATCCTGAATACTTTTCATTCGTTCCTTGATCGCCCAGCGCGCCTTCGCGAGTCTCCCGGGAATAGGCGCGGGCAAGGGAGTTCGATGATCGTGGAGGACGAGTTCGGCGCATCGAAGTCGTCGAGGGAAACGTCGTGGCCAGATTCTTCGCCGATCGCCGAACGAGTCTGCACGTGGTTCATGCGATCCCAGTGCTCGCAAGCCTCGAGTACCGGCTGGTCGTTCCGATGCGGAGGCGCCTACCGAAAAACAACGTCAAGTGATAGCACGCCCGCTTCCGCGGTTGCGGGATAGTCATGCGGTTTTGGCTATGGAGAGATTTCCCACCTTCGACATGGATGGCCGGTGGCCACGCCTCCGATGATAGATCCTCCCGTTGGGGGCGATGCGATTCTTGCGCCGCAAGCGCTACCGGAACTGTTTTTTGTAGAAGAGATCGAAGCTGAGAATGCCATTTTCGTCGCGCGTGGCGACGGCCGAGTAGCGCGGCGTGATGGCCCACTCGACGCGGATGAGCTGGCTGTTGCCAGCGCTTAAGTCGGTGGTGTAAGTGAACAGGATGTTACTCGAAACCTGCTGCTGGAGCGTGACGCGGGCGAGCGGGATCGCGGAGCCGGTGATGAACGCCGGGTCGATGCGGATCTGGCTGATGCCGAAGACGCGCTGGAGGCGGTTCGCGAGCGGCGTGGCGAGGGCCTGGCCGACGATGGCGGATTCGCCCATCTGGCCGAAGGACTGCTGCGGCGCGGGCGGCTGGTGGGCGGCGATAGTGGCGTCCGAGGAGGGCGTGGCGCCGAGGGCGAGCAGGCCGACGATCTCGCTGAACTGGAGCGGCGGGTCGGAGCGGTAGCTGAGCTTCATGTCGTCGACCGGGCCGGTGACGCCGAGAACGACGTCAACGCCCTGGGCCTGGGTCTGGAGGCTGATGTTCAGGACGGGCTCGATCTTCTGGGTGTTGTAGAAGCTGATGGCGCCTTGGTTGACGGTGTACTGATTGCCGAAGAAGACGACCTGGCCCTGCGTGACGTTGATGCGGCCGATGAGGCCGGGGCGGTCGAGCGTGCCGCGGAGATTGAGATTGGCGTCGGCGTCGAGGCGCTGGGTGTAGGAGGTCTGGAAGCGGACGTCGGGGGCGGTGCGGACGTGGACGTCGAGGCGGATGGCGGAGAGGAACGGGTTAGGAGCGGACTGTGTGGTGGCCGGAGTCGAGGTGAGCGCCAGAAGGGAGCCCAAGTCGGACTCCTGGCTGAAGGCGAGGCGATTGACGACGACGTCGCCGGTGAGGGAGGAGCGGCCGGTGATGCCGTTTAGACTGAGAGTGGCGTTGCTGGTGACGCTTGCGCCGGCGTAGCGGACTCGGACGCGATCGGCGGAGGTTTTGAGGGCGAAGCGGGCGACGCCGCCGGTGAGGTCCGCCGAGCCGGTGACGGAGAACTTGCCGCCGCCGGTCTCGCCGGTGAGGTTGCGGACGCTGGCGGTGAGGCCGTTGAGAAGGATGACGCCGTTGGCGTGGGAGATGCCGTTGGGAATGTCGGCGAGGTTCAGGGAAGCGTCGTCGAGCGTGACTTGGCCGTTCGCGAAGGGATGGGTACGGCTGCCGCGGAGACTGGCCTTGAGCGCGACGCGGCCGCCGGAGTAAACGTCGCGATCGATTTCCTGGAGCACGGCAAGGCCGGTATCGGCGGCGATCTCGAGGCGCAGCGGGGCTTCGGCGTCGAGCGGGACCGAGCCCGAAACGTCGATTTTCACGTTGCGGCCGGCGAGGCGGGCGGGCAAAATGCGGATGGAGGAGTGTTCGAGCGTAGCCTCCAGGGGACCGTCGTTGGCAAAGAGGGTGACTCGACCGGGCGTGGCTGCCGCGCCGCGGAGCGAGGCGGAGGCCTCGAGGCGGTCGAGGCGGAGAGTTGCCTGCAGCGCATCGGGGTTGAAGGCCGGGCCGTGGACCGCCAGCGTGCCTTCGGTGAGCAGGTCGAAATCGGGCCGGATGTTCTGCGAGAGCCCGAGCAAAGTGCGGAGGCCGGAGTAGGTGATGCGCGAGAACTGGACGGAGGCGTCGAGCGCGTTGTCGCCGTCGAGACGCATGTGGCCCGAACCGTGGATCGACGAGCCGGCGAAGTTCGAGTCGAGTTGGAGCGTGACGGCGCCGTTGACGGTGTGCGCCACAAGGTCGCCGCCGCCGAACGACTGGCTGCCAATGGCTAGGTTTGCGGCTTTGGCGGAACCTTCGAAGCCTGTAAGGCGGAGACGCGGGCCGGGCTGCGCCGGAGCGAGGCTGCCGGCCAGGCCAGCATCCAGGCTGACAGCGCCCGCAGAGCCGGGCTGGACGAGCTGGGCTTGGCCCAGGTGGGCGAGGTCCATGGAAGGGGCGGAAACGCGCAACTCGAACTGGCCGGAGGACCACTGGAATGGCGGGTGGGTGAACGAGCCGCTGAAGGAGACCGTGCCGGCGGGAGCGGTGAGCCGGGCGTTGTCGAGCGTCACGGCCTGATTCGATAGGCGGAGAAGGCCCTGAAGGGAGTCGAATCGTTCGCCGGCCAGCGTGCCGCGGAGGAGGCGAAAATCGATCTGGCCTCGGGGGTCGTCGAGCGAGCCGTCGAAGGAGGCTTCGGCGGAGAGTTCTCCATCGAGCGGCGCGGTGCGCGCGGCGAGGGCGAAGAGTTTGCGCAGGGGGACGCCGCTGAGGGTGGCGGCGCCGCGGGTAGGATAAGAGGGGATGAGGCGCGTTGCGCCGTGGGCGTGCAGGCTGGCGCCCGCGAGGTTCGAGTCGAGGGCAAAGTCGACGGTTTGGGCGGTGGTGCGAGCCATAGCGGTGAGGTCGCCGAGCGGGCCGGCCGGGCCTGTGAGATCGCGGGCTTCGAGGCGGGCATCGAGCGAGCGCAAGGAGAAGGAAGGTCCGGCCGGAGTGTGGGCGACATCCGCCGAGGCGGACGCATCGAGCGCGAGCGTGCCGGAGGAAAGGCCGGGCGGGTTGGCGGAAAGCAGTGCGAGGCGGGCGGCGGGGATGGCGTTACCGGCAATATGGGCTGTGAGGCGGCCAGCCTGCCAGTCGCCGGGGGAGTGATCGAACGATCCAGTGGCGGAGAGGCGCGCGGAGCCGTACGACAGCGAAGCGGAATCGAGTTGGATGCGGTGGCCGGCAAGCGAGAGGCCGGCATCGAGGCGGTCGAAACGTTGACCCGAGATTTCTCCGGCGCTGAGGGAGAACGTGGCCTGGCCGCGGGGCGCGTCGAGGGTTCCGTCAAGGCGCAACTGGGCCGAGGCTGTACCGGTGAGCGGGAAATCGGGCTGGCCGGCAAGGGCCGCGAGAGCGGGCGCGGGGGCGCGGGGGATGGTGAGTGCGAGCGTGAAGCTGGAGCCGGGCTGGGCCTGCCAGTCGGAGAGACCGACGGTCGAATCGAAGCCCGCGCGAAGGCCAGGGGCGGTGAGCACGCCGTTGCGGAGCGAGACGGCGGAGGGCGAGGCGGCGAGCGTGGCGGAGATAGAGTCCAAGGGGTGGCCCTCTAAGCTGAAGTGGTTGGCCGAGACGCGGCCAGCGACGCGAGCGTCGTCGAGCGATCCGGTGACGTCGGCGAGGATGCCGGCCGAGCCGCCAGGCGACAGGCGCACGGGAAGCGGAGCGGGCGGACGGCGGGTGGCGAACGCGATGGCGGGGAGGAAGTCGTCGAGTCCGGATGTGACGAGGTGGACGTGGAGGGCAGTGCCGGACAGGCCGGCGAGGTCGAGGCGCGAGTGGGGCAGGGCGAGGTAGGAGGGGGTGAGAACGAGTGAGTCGTCACGCCCGCTGTAAACCGCGCGGACGTGGCCGGAGACGGGGATGCCGGCCGCGCGGGGGCCTTCGGCGGCAATGTCCAGACTGGCTTCGGCGATGAGGCTCCGCAGCCCCCGGTGGCGCGCGTCGCCGCGAGCGTGAATGGAGCCGGAAACTGCGCCGCTGTAGCCGAACGGGCGGGCTGTGAGGAGAGCGACCAGCGTAGGGAGAGAGAATCGACTGAGTTGGCCGGACAAGTCCCAGATGAGACTTTTGTCGAGCGAGGCGCCGCCCGTGAAATCGCCACCCAGGGTTGAGAGGCGGAGGGCCGTGAAGGAGAGCGCACTCGAATCGAGTTGGAAGGCGGAGTCGAGAAGAGCGTCCCGGATGCCGAGATCGCCTCGGGCGAGCGACAGTCCGCGGACGGAGAGGCGGCCTGTCGAGCGCGCGAGGACGGTGAGCGGTGCGTGGGCGTCGAGCGTGAGCGTGCCATCGAGAGAGGCCGAGCCGGCCAGAGACAGGGGAAGCGATACGAGGTGGCCGATTTCGTCGAGGGCGAGCTGGGAGTGAAACGCCAGCGGCGCGCCGGAGGCGTCGAGGAAGCTGCGGCCGAGACGGAGGCGGGCGGAGCGGATCGTTAGCGACGGGCCGCCGGTGTGGAGCGAGACGTCAGCTTCGAGGCGGGCGGCGTTTGATTGCGGGTGCAGCGGAAGCGCGAGAGCGCGGCCGAGTTCGTCGAGCGAGAGGCTGGCGCGGATGTCCGCGGCGACGACGGGCGAGACGAGATGGTGGACCTCGGCGTCGAGGGTGACGCTGGATGCGGGCGTGCGAAGCGTGGCGTGCGAGAGCCGGATCGAGTCGCGAGCGAGCGAGAGCGGGAGGTCGAGATCGGCTTCGAGGGGTTGGCCGCCGGCGAGCGCGAGTCGCAGCGGGTGAACCGCGAGACGGCCCACGTAAGCGCGGGCGCGAGAGTCGTAAGCGAGCAGGGCGCGGAGGCCGCGTCCATGCGCGCTGAAGACGCCGCGGCGGCCCGCGAAGTCGAATGAGCCCTGCGTGATGTCGAAGCGGCCTACGGCGAGGTCAACCAGCGTGGCCAGGGTCGAAGACGGCGAACGGCGGGCGCGCGGACCGGGGATGTTGGTTGAGCCGTCGGGATAGACGAGCACGTTGACCGCGGGGGCGGTGAGGCCAAGATAGGCGAGATCGACCGGATGGAAACGCGCGCCGAAGATCCGCAGGGTGAGATCGATGCGGCGGACGGCGGCGAGCGGCGGCTGGCCGGGCGGCTCCGTGCCGTGGAGCACGAAGCCGGAGATGGCGATACGCAGGCCGCGCCAGTCGAAGGTGAAGGCGCCGATCTCCGCGCGGCCTCCGGTCGAGGCATCGATGCGGGCGACGATCTCGTGGCGGAGGGCGCGCTCGAACCACGACGAACGGAGAACGACGATCGCGGCCGCCGTGAGCAACACTGCGAGCAGCGGGACGGCGAGCAGCAGGCGGCGCAGTGACGTTCGCGTCATTGGAGACCGGCCTCGCGGTATTCGATGTGCGTCTCTTTGCGTTTTTCGTCGAGCCAGTCGTAGAAGAGCTGGTTGACGCGCTCCTCGACTAGAGTGGTTTCGATGGCGGAGCGCATTGCGTCGAAGGTGGAGTCCCGGCCGGCGCTGGCGGCTTCGAGCTGCTCGCGGTGGGCGGCGTAATATTTGTGGAGCTCATCTTCGGAGATGATGACGCCGGGGCGGAACTTGAGGCTGATGAAGTGCAGGACGGTCAACTGCCAGAGCAGGGCGGACTGAAGTTCGGATTCGGCGATGTGGGCGAGAGCGAGCTCGTCCTCCCAGGAGGCGCCGGAGGACGAGCGGGAATCGCGGAGGCGGTCGAGCAGCGCGGCGGCGTCCGAGACGGGCGCGGTGGGATAGGCGCCGAGTTCAATTTCGTCGCGGATGAACTGCTGGTCGATGAGGCGGCTGGCGGCCTGTTTCCTCGCGGCGGCGGTGAAGACGGGCGGCTCGTGGTTGAGGAAGCTGACGATGCGGATGTCGCGGACGATGTCGCTGTCCTTGATGACGTGATTGGCGACGATGATCGCGATGCGGTCGACGATTACGGCGGAGGCGGGCGGCGCAACGAGAACGAGAGCGCAGGCAAGGCGTGCCATCATCAGAAAGTTTGCCCGATCGAGAAGAAGAATTGAATGCGGCTGAGATGCTGCGGAACGCTGGCGCAGAAGCCCGGCTTGCAGGCGAGAAGTTGGCTGATGGTGCCGTTGAAGCCGACGAACGCGGTGGGGTTTAGCGCGTAGGCGAGGTCGGCGCGGAGGGGGCCGATGGGGGTATTGTAACGGATGCCGAAGCCGACGGCCTGCGCGGCGTAGTTGAAGTTCTGATAGCTGGATTGGCGGTAGCGAAAGCTGATGTCGCCGAGCGAGGTGTAGACGTTGCCGATGTCGTGGAACAGGACGCCGCCGATGTTGTTGCCGATGAGGGGGAAGCGGAGTTCGACGTTGTTGAACAGGAGCGCGTTGCCGCCGAGCGGGAAGCCGGTGGGCTGCGTGGCGGTAGCGTCTGGACCGGCGGGCGTGCCGATGTCGCGCGGGCCGGCTTCGTTTTCGGGGAAAGCGCGGTCCGTAATGTCGCCGCCGCCGAAGAAGCGCTCGGCGAGCGGGATGACTTCGGCGGGCGTCAGGCCGGCGGGCGCATGAAAGGCGTTGATCGTCCCGAACGTAATCTGGCGGGCGAAGACAATTTTTTTGCCGATGCGGTAGTACGACGCGTTGCGGGCGAGCAGGCGGGTGAAGTTGCGCTGCGAGCCGAAGGCGGAGCTGGCGACGCCGAAGTCGACGGAGTTATAGACGCCCTGGTGGGGATCGGCGGGATTGTCGCGGCGGTCCTGAACATAGATGGCGGAGAGGATGCCGATCTGGACTGGCTGGAGAAGCTGGGGGACGAGCAAAGTAGGGATGACGACGTTGGCAATGCCGACGCGGCGGTAAGCGAAGCGGACGAGGAGCGAGGAAGCGCGGGAGAGCTTCTGGCTGAGCTGCACGGAGGCCTCTTCGCGTTTCGAGGAAAAGGTCAGAATGTCCTGGCTGAGGTCGTAGAGCGCGGTGACGGTGAGGGAGCGGGTGTTCGAGCCGAGCAGGTTCGGGACGATGTAGCTGAGCGAGGCCTGCTGCTCGATGTTGGACAGGATGGTCTTGAGCGCAACGGTGTGGCCGAGGCCGAGGAAGTCGAGGCGGCTGACATCGACGGAGAGGCGCGGGCTGAAGCCGGTGAAGCCTTGCGGGTAGCTGATGTCGGTGCTGGTGGGACCGAATTGGGCCACCTCGGCGCCGAGGCCGAGCCTGAAGGTATAGCGATGTGCCTCCTCGATGTCGAAGAGGACATATTTGTCGTTGGCGTCGCCGTCGCGATTCTGGATGGCGGTGTCGACCGTGGCGAAGAGGCCGAGGTCGTCGAGGGCGCGCTGGGAGTCGCGGATGGCGTCGGGAGAGAGCGGGTCGCCCGGCTTGAGCGGGATGCGGTCCGCGACGATCGAGGGCTTGACGTGCCGGTGGCCGGTGACCAGCACCTGGCGGACGAAGTCGCGCTGGCCCTCGACGACGTGGTAGCTCAAGTCGACCCGATTGGGCTCGGCGGCGAGAGTGGCGGTGGAGGAGAAGGCGGCGTGGAGGAAGCCGTGGGCGAAGTAGTAGCTGAGCAAGAGGCCGCGGTCGGCGGCGACGTTGAGTTCGCTGAAGGGCTGGCCGGCGGCTGAGCTGAGCTGAGGGATGATCTGGCGTGCGCCGGAATCGGAGATGCCGCCCGTATCGAGACGATGGATGAACCACTGCGGTCCTTCGCGGATGTGAAAGGTGACGGCCATGCGCCCGGGCTTGCCGAGGTAGCCGGTCTCGACGTTCGAGGAAACCTGGACGGCGCGAAAGCCGTTCGAGCGGTAAAGATTGGCGATCGATTCCTCGTCGCGCTGGCGGAAGGCCTCGCTGTAACGGCCGTAACGGAACTCAAGCGAGGCGGGTTCGAGGAACATGCGCTCGCGCAGCGTGGGCGTGAGGAAGTAGCGATTGCCTTCGAGGATGACCTTGACGAGCTTGCGTCGGTCGCCCTTGGCGATGAAGTATTCGATCGTCTCGTGGCCGTTCTGTTCGGGGAGGCGGCGGAAGGTGATATCGACATCGGGGTAGCCGCGGGACTGGAAGTAATCGCGAAGGTTGCGGGCGCCTTCGGTGAGCAGGTCGCGGTCGACGGCGCCCTCCTGGCGGACAGGCACGTAGCGGTTGAGGCGGCCCTTGGAGATTTTGGCTTCGAGCGCCTTGAGGGTGATCTTGGGGCCGGCCTCGATCTGGAGGGTCGGGGTGGCGAGGCGGGTGGCGGGGTCGTAGACGAGCGAGGCGAGATCGACGGAGGCCGCCAGGCGGTCCTGGCTATCGTATTTTTTCTGAATGCCGTCGATGCCCTTGTCCGTGAGCGACTGAGTAACCTGGCGCCAGTAATTCACGAAGCGGACTTTCCAGCCGGTGGCGCGGACGATGGCGGCGTTCGACAGGCGGGTATCGCCGTGGATGACCGGCGGCGCGTAGTGGGCGCGCGGGCCGGAGTAGACTTGGATGTTGATGACGACCTGCTGGGTCTCGGGATCCGGGAAGGTATCGAAGTGGACCGACGCCTCGTAGAATCCGTTGTTCGAGAGCAGGCGGAGGATGTGCTCGCGCGCGGCGGCGAGGTCCGGGGCGTGGAAGCTCGCGCCCAGATCGAGCTGGGCGGCGTTGCGGAGGGCGCCCGGGTTGGGCGGCGAGGAGACGTCGCCGAGCAGGCGGACGTGGCCGGTGAAATAGACGGTCGAGGTGAGGAAGCGAACCACGACGCGGTCGCCGCGAGGCTCGGCGTCGACCTGGATATCGTCGTAGTAGCCGGTGGCGAACATGCGGTCGATCGTGGCGGCGATGTCGGCGGAGTGAAGCGGCTCGCCAGCGCTGACGCGGACGACGGCCTTGAGGTCGCGGGCGCTGAGCGGCTGACGCGCCGGAACGTACTCGACGGCGGCGACGATGCGATTTTCGAACGAGGGCGGCGGCGCCTGCGAAAAGAGGCAGCCGGGCAGGAGGAGGAACAGACTGGCCCAACGGGGCAGTGGCTGCTGCATGAGGATCGAGAATCGCGCCGCGCCGGTTCGCGAGCCGGGCCGGAAACGAAGGGACTGCCTCCCGCCGCAGGCTCGCGCCCGATCTCTCATTATGACTTGAGTGGCGAAGGGATCCAAACGGGGATGAGGCGGGAAGCATGGATAAGGAGGACGGCCGACAGTACTAGGACGCAAGTACCGCTAGAGAAAACTGTACCCCTAGGGATTGATACCATAGAACCATTGTGTCCTACCGTTCACTTGCGGCAAGCTATGGAAGGAGCAACCGTATGGGGCGAGGGAGACAGGACGAGGCGAGACCCGGCGATGAGCAAGTCCCGGAACGTAGGTCGGCGGTTCGGTTTCCGCTGTGCCGCGAAGTGAAGCTGCACGGGCTGAGCACGAGCGGGCCGGTGCCGTCAAACGGCGAGACGGTGAATATCAGCAGTAAGGGCGTGCTGTTGCGTTCTCCCGGGCACTTCCGGACGGGGGAGTGGCTTGAGTTGGCGATAAGTTGGCCGGCGCGGCTGAACCAGCACATCGGGTTGCAGCTTCTGGCGCGCGGGCCTGTGGTGCGGGCGGGGGAAGGCCAGGTCGCGATCTCCATCGAGCAGCACGAGTTCAAGACGCAGATGAACAGCAGGACCGGCCCGGAGCGAGCCGTTACGGGCGAGTAAGTTCCTTCAGGACGTCTCCGGGTGAGGGCGCGGAGCCGCCTATAATCGGTACAGAGTCTCAATCGTGCGCAAACGAGTCGCTATAGGCTCGGGCCTGCTGTTGTTCCTGATGCTGCTCGCGCTGGTGCTGTGGCAGGGGTCGTTTACGACCGAGCCCGCTCCGGTCAGCCTTAGCGAGACGTATGCGTTCTGGGCGGTCTCGACCCTCATTTTCATTCTGACGGTGACGCTGGGCTTCATGCTGTTCCGGACCGGCGTGAAGCTGTACATCGAGCGGCGGCAGAGCCGGCCGGGATCGCGGCTGCGGTCGAAGCTGGTGGGCGGGGCGCTGGCGCTGAGTTGTCTTCCGGTACTGTTTCTGGTGCTGTTCAGCGTACAGGTGCTGAACCGGAATATCGACAAGTGGTTCAGCCGGCCAGGGCAGATGATCAAGGGCGATCTGATCGAGGTCGGCGTTTCGGTGGACGACGAAATTCGCGACCGGCTCAAGGCGGAGGCTCACTGGATGATCGCGACGCCGGGTTGGGACCAGCCGGCGGCGGCGGCGAAGTTTTGCGGCGAAAACCGCATCGAAGGGGCGTCGCTCGACAACGGCGGCGCGGTGCGCGTGTTGTGCGGGACGGGCGGCGGATCGAAGCGCTCGTACAGTGAAGCGGTCGACACGGCCAGGGGGCGGCTCACCGTGTATGGGCGGCTAGGGGCCGATCTCGAGCGGAAGAAGCGCGAGGTGCAGCGCTACATCTTCGAATACGACCGGCTGGCCGCGAGCAAGAACGACTTTCGCAAGGTGTATCTTCTGCTGCTTGCGCTGATTACATTGTTCATCTTGTTTTTCGCGACGTGGATCGCCCTGTTCCTGGCGCGGCAGATCAGCGGGCCGATCGCGGCGCTGCTCTCCGCGGCGCAGAAGGTGCGCGAGGGGAACCTGGGATACCGGGTGCAGGGCGTGGCGATCGACGAACTGGCGACCCTGATGCAGGGCTTCAACGAGATGACCGAGGCGCTCGAAGCCAACAGCAAGGAACTCGAGAGCCGGCGGCGGTTCACGGAAGCCATTCTCGAAAGCATTCCGACCGGAGTGATCTCTCTCGATGCGGCGGGGCGAATTCAACGCGTGAACCGGGCGCTGAGAAGTATCTTCCCGGCCGAAACGGTGAATCGGGCGATGCGTCTGGACGATCTGTTCTCGCACGAAGACGCGGCGGAGATTCGTTACCTGATGAATCGCGCGCGGCGGACCGGAGTGGCGGGGAGCCAGTTCGAGATTCAGCAGGACAAGAAGTCGCTGCAGCTCGCCGCGACCGTGGCGGCGCTCGAGGAAAGCCAGCGGTCCGGATTCGTGCTGGTGCTCGAGGACACGACCGAGCTGATGCGCGCGCAGAAGGCGGCGGCGTGGCATGAAGTGGCGCGGCGCGTGGCGCACGAGATCAAGAATCCGCTGACGCCGATCGCGCTGTGCGCGGACCGGATCGCGCGGCAGCTCGAGAAAAAGAACCCGTCCGCGGAGACTTGGCGCATTCTGCGCGAGTGTTCGACGACGATCGGGCGCGAGGTCGAGAGCGTGCGCGGGCTGGTGGACGAGTTCTCGCAGTTCTCGCGGTTTCCCGCGGCGCAGCCGGCTCCAGCCTGCGTGAACGAAGTGGTGGAGAAGGCGCTGGCGGTGTTCGCCGGACGGCTGGACGACATCGAGGTGACGAGGGATCTGGGCGCGGATCTGCCGCTGGTGTCGCTCGACGCGGAGCAGTTCAAGCGGGTGATCGTGAACCTGGTCGACAACGCCGCCGAGGCGATGCGGGAATCGCCCGTGAAGCGGTTGACGGTGGCGACGCGCCCGGCGGGCGAGGCGGTGGAGGTGCTCGTGGCCGATACGGGCGTGGGGATCTCGCCGGAGGACAAGGAGAAGCTTTTCCTTCCGTATTTTTCGACGAAGAACCGCGGCACGGGGCTTGGACTGGCGATCGTAAATCGCATTCTCGCCGAGCACGGCGCTTCGATTCGCGTCGAGGACAACAAGCCGACCGGGGCGCGGTTCCTGATCGAGATTCCGCTGCGCGCCGAGGGCGAAGCGGCAGCCTTTGCCGCCGAGGCGTCGGTTTGAGACCGGCGCGGCTGCTGGTAGTGGACGACGAGCCGTTGATCCGGCAGTCATTGTGCGGCGTGCTCGAGGACGAAGGCTACGTGACGGCGTCGGCGGCGAGCGGCGAGGAGTGTCTCGACGCGCTGCGGCGGACTAACTACGATCTGGTGCTGCTCGATATCTGGCTGCCCGGCATGGACGGGCTCGACGTGCTGGCGCGCATCCAGGAGATTCCCTTGCCGGCGCGGCCCGCGGTGATCAATATTTCCGGGCACGGGACGATCGAGACCGCGGTGAAGGCGACCAAGCTCGGGGCGTTCGATTTTCTCGAGAAACCCTTGACGATCGAGAAAGTCAGCGTGGTGGTGAAGAACGCGCTGCAGCAGCGGCGGCTCGAGATCGAGCTCGAGCGATTCAAACAGGAAGGCCCGCCGGCGAACATCATCGGCGAGAGCGTGCCGATGAAGGCGCTGCGGCAGCAGCTCACGCTGATGGCGGCGACCAACGGGCGGGTGCTGATTTACGGCGAAAGCGGGACGGGCAAGGAACTGGTGGCGCAGGCGATTCACAAGGTGAGCCCCCGCGCCGCGGGGCCGTTCATCGAAGTCAACTGCGCGGCGATTCCCGAGGAGATGATCGAGAGCGAGTTATTCGGACACCGCAAGGGGAGCTACCCGGGCGCGGTCGAGGAGAAGACCGGCAAGCTGCAGAAGGCCGACGGCGGGACGCTGTTTCTCGACGAAGTGGGCGACATGAGCCTCAAGACCCAGGCGAAGGTCTTGCGCGCCATCGACGAGCAGCGGTTCGAACCGGTGGGCGCCGAGGCGTCGATCCAGGTGGACGCGCGCCTGGTGGCCTCGACCAACAAGAATCTCGAGGAGGAGATCGAGCGCGGCAATTTCCGCGAGGATCTGTTCTACCGGCTGAACGTGATTCCGTTCCACGTGCCGCCGCTGCGCGAGCGGATCGAGGACGTGCCGTTGCTTGCCGAGTATTTCCTCAAGGAATTCACGACCGCGTACGGACGCAAGCCGAAGGAGCTGACGGCGGAGGCGATGCGCGCGCTCCAGGACTACGCGTGGCCGGGCAATGTGCGCGAGTTGCGCAACCTGATGGAGCGGATCGCGATCATGAACCCGCAGCAGCGGATCGAGGCGCGGCACATTCCACTGCATCCGGCCAAACGGGCCGTGTTCGAGCGGCCGGCCGAGCGCTTCGGCAGCCTGCAGGAGGTGCGGGCGGCGGCCGAGCGCGAGTACATTCTCAAGAAGCTCGAAGAAACCAACGGCAACGTTACGCGCACGGCGGAGCTGCTGGGACTCGAGCGGAGCAACCTGTACCGGAAGATGCGGACGCTGGGGATCGCGCCGAAGGACTGACGCCCGCCATCGGCGATACCGGATACACTCATACGCGGAAGAACCGCATATGAGATCGATCGTTCTCGTGGGAATGCTGATGGAGATGGTTGGGGCGCGCGCGCAGCCGATGCCCGAAGACGAGGTGAGCCGGAGGGCCGATGCGCTGCTCGCGCGAATGACTCCGCAAGAGAAGATCGGACAACTTTCGCAGTTGTTCTATGGAATCGTTCCGGGAGTGAAGATTTCCGACGCCACGATCCGGCGCGGCGCGATCGGATCGTTTCTCATGATCACGGACGCGGCGCTCGCGAACCGTCTGCAGCGCGTGGCGATGGACGAAACGCGGCTGCATATCCCGCTGCTGTACGGCTTCGACGTGATTCATGGCTTCCACACGATCTTGCCCGTGCCGCTCGCGATGGCGGCGTCGTGGGATCCGGCGCTGGTCGAGCGGGCGCAAGGCGTGGCGGCGCGGGAGGCGGCGGCCGTGGGTGTGCGCTGGAGCTTCGCGCCGATGGTGGACATCGCGCGCGATGCGCGGTGGGGGCGGATCGTCGAAGGCGCGGGCGAGGATCCCTATCTGGGCGCGAAGATCGCCGCGGCGCAGGTGCGCGGATTCCAGGGCGGCTACGTGGGCAGCCCCGAGCACGTCCTGGCCTGCGTGAAGCACTACGCCGGGTACGGGGCGGCGGACGGAGGGCGCGACTACGACTCGTCGTCGATCTCGGACGAGCAGCTCTGGAACGTCTACCTGCCGCCGTTTCACGCGGCGGTCGAGGCCGGCGTCGCGAGCGTAATGAGCGCCTACATGGACCTGAACGGCGTGCCGGCGACGGGCAACCGCTTCTTGCTCGGCGACGTGCTGCGCAAGGACTGGGGGTTCCGCGGCTTCGTCGTGAGCGACGCATTCGCGGTGCGCGATCTCGCCACCCACGGCTTCGCGAGCGGCCCGGAGGACGCCGCGTTCCGCGCGCTGACGGCGGGCGTGAACATGGACATGGGCAGCATGACGTACTCGAGCCAGCTTCCCAAGCTGCTTGAAAACGGCCAGGTGACGATGGCGGAGATCGACGCGATGGTGCGCCCAATCCTTGCCGCGAAGCTGCGGCTGGGCCTGTTCGAGCATCCCTATGTGGACGAAGCGCGCGTGCAAGCGGTCTTCGGCGATGCTTCCGCGAGAGAGACGGCGCGCGAGGCGGCGCGGCGCACGGCGGTGCTGCTGCGGAACGAGGGCGGAGTGCTCCCGCTCGCCCGAAGCGTGAAGCGCGTGGCGGTGATCGGCCCGCTGGGGGCCACGAACGATGTGCTGGGCTCATGGGCGCTCGCGAATCCCCACGCGGAGGCGGTGACGATCTTGGACGGCGTGCGGACGAAGCTGGGCGCGGGGGCGAGCGTAGAGTTCGCGCCGGGAGTTCAGATCGCGCGGAAGTACGCATCGTTTTTCGATGCGTTGTTGGGAATCAAGCCTCCCGCGCCGTGGGATGGCGTGCGGGCGAAAAGCGAATTCGCACGCGCTGTGGATCTGTCGAAAGGCGCCGGCGTGACGATTCTCGCGCTGGGCGAGACGCAGCAGATGAGCGGCGAAGCGGCGTCGCGCACCTCGATCGATCTGCCGGGGCAACAAGAAGAACTCCTCGAAGCGGTTGCGGCGCTCGGCAAACCTGTCGTGCTGGTGCTCGTCAACGGCCGGCCGCTGGATCTTTCGGGCGCGGCGACGCACGTGCCGGCGATTCTCGAAGCTTGGTATCCGGGCGTTGAGGGCGGCAACGCGATCGCGGATGTGTTATTCGGCGACGCGAACCCGGGAGGCAAGCTGCCGGTGACGTTTCCTCGCTCGACCGGCCAGATTCCGATTTTCTACGCGCATAACCTGACCCACCAGCCGGAGTCGGCGCCGGGCTTTACCTCGCGGTATTGGGATGAGCCCACTTCGCCGCTCTATCCGTTCGGCTACGGGTTGAGCTATACGAAGTTCGAGTTCTCGAACCTGCGCACGCAAGCGGCGGCGATCGCGACCGGCGCGACGCTGGGTGTGTCCGTGGATGTCGCGAACACCGGGACGCGGGCCGGCGACGAGGTGGTGCAGCTTTACCTGCACCAGCGCTCGGGGCGCGCGTCGAGGCCGGTGCGCGAGTTGAAGGGCTTCGAACGCGTCACGCTTGGGCCAGGCGAGCGGCGCACGGTGCGGTTCAGCATCGGCCCGGAAGAAAGAAAGTATTGGAGCGCCGCGGAAAAGACATGGGTGGAGGACGCGGCGAAGTTTGACGTGTGGGCGGGCGGAGACTCGACGGCCGCACTGCACGCGTCGTTTGAAGTGACGCCGTAGCTGGCGGTCCACGCGTGGACGAAGAATTGCTATGTCAGGCGCGGAGGATCGCCTGCGATGCGGAAAACATTGGGTTTGGGGATGTGGATGCTGATGGCGGCGGCCGGGCCGGTGGTGGTTTACGGCCACGACGACCACCATCGATACGAGCGCTACTATGACGGCGAAGGGCGCGACTGGCACGAGTGGAACGAGCATGAGGAGCGTGCATGGCGCGAGTACTTACGCGAGCGGCGCTGGGAATACCGGGCCTGGAGGCGATGCAATCGCGACGAGCGGCGCGACTACTGGCGCTGGCGGCATGGTCATCCGGACGGCGAGTGGGGGCGCTGAGACAGGTAGCGGAGGCGGGCGGCGCGCAAGCCAGTAGCGCGCCGCCCGAATTGTTCTACTTCTGTTCAGCGGGAGGCGGGGCCGCGGGCTGCGCGGGGGGCGCGGCCGGCGAGGACGATCCGCCCGGCAGCGGGACGATCACCACGTCGTCCTGATCGGATTGAATGGTGGCCGAGCCGCAGTCGGTGTTGTTGCCGTCGGAGTCGAACTTGCATCCGTAGATGCCGGCCTCGCCCACCGAGCATTTGCCCGCGTCGAGGTCGGCGACCCACCAACCCGAACCCGCCGGTTTCTTGAGCGTGTTCCGGCGGCCGTACACGGCCATCAGCGTGGAGCCGTCGGCGGACTGGCCGTTGCGGCACTGAAAGCTGCGGTCCTTGCTGACGTAAAGTACTTTATGATGATTGTCCCAGGCGATGTCGGAGGTTACGGGATTGCCGGAGCCATCCACGTCCAGCTCCTCCTCCCAGAACGAGTGATCGACCCCACCGGGGTGGCCTTTGACCGTGACCGAGGCCTTACCCTTGCCGAAGGTGTCGGCGGTCTTCATCTTGGTGGCCTTGGCGCCTGGCTTGGGGGCGTCGGCCTTGGCCTTGATGGCGGGGGTCACTTTCAGGTCTGGCACGGAGGGCGGTGGAGGCGCGGGCTTCGCGGCCTCCTTCTCCTCGGGGGCCGGCGCCTTGCTACACGCCGACAGAAGCAGCAGTGAAGCGGCGGACAGCGAAAGAATGAGTGAATAGAACGGTTTGTGCGGCATGGTCTCCTTCTTCTCTCAGCGCCGCGCCGGAGTTGCGAAGAAGCTGGGCGGCGCGCGAAACCATTCTCGCACCGCGCGGGGTCGGCCGCGCGAGGGAGGTCAGAGCGCCGCTTGGGCCGCGGCGATGCGCAGAGCATCGCGCTCGATGCCGAGGAGCATGCCGCGGAAGACGATGTGGTGAAACGGGACGACAGCATACCAGTAGAGCAGGCGGAACAAACCTCGAGGCTTGAACAGAGCGATCTGGTGGAGCGTGCAGCCACCAGCGGCGCGTGGCTCGATGCGGAACTCGAGTAAGGCTTCGCCGGGGAGCTTCATTTCGGCGCGCAGGGAGAGGCGGCGGTCGCACTCGAAGCCGGTTACGCGCCAGAAGTCGAGCGCATCCCGAAGCCGACGCGTTCAGGATCGCGACGGCCGCGGCGGAGGCCCGGTCCGCCGCCGCGGCGGTAGAGCCCGCCGCAGAATAGCCAGAGCCAGTCGGCCGCGGAGCACCCGAG
>VFSW01004128.1_pt1 | contig 21640 bp, 22 predicted proteins | sample 5358111 | NCBI WGS metagenome assembly VFSW01 (sample SAMN11554181, study PRJNA540505) | mine drainage metagenome | isolation source: sediment from site ElyBrook_90M | place: USA: Ely Copper Mine, Vershire, VT | collected 2017 | reverse complement strand
GCGCGGAGGTCGCGGGCTTCCAGACCACGGTGTTGCCCATCAGGGCGGGCGCGGTGGGCAGGTTGCCGGCGATGGCCGTGAAGTTGAAGGGCGTGACCGCGAAGACGAAGCCCTCGAGCGGCCGGTACTCCAGACGGTTCCACGTCCCGCGCGCGCTGTTCGGCTGAGACGCGTAGATCTGCTCGGCGAAGTGCGCGTTGAAGCGCAGGAAGTCGATGAGCTCGCAGGCCGAGTCGATTTCCGCCTGGTGAACATTTTTAGACTGGCACAGCATGGTCGCGGCGTTGAGCGTCCAGCGCCAGTCGCCGGCGAGCAGGTCGGCGGCCTTGAGGAAGATCGCGGCGCGCGCGGCGAACGGCATGCGCGCCCAGTCCTTGCGCGCCTTCAGCGCGGCCTTGATCGCCTTCTGGGTCTCGGCCGGGCCGCCCTCGTGCGCCTTGCCCAGGATCTGGGCGTGGTCGTACGGGGAGCGCAGTTCGATCTTCTTGGCGGTGCGGACTTCCTCGCCGCCGATGAAGAGAGGAACATCCACCTTCTTGGCCTTCATTTCGTTGAGACGGGCGAAGAGCTTGGCGCGCTCGGGGCTTCCGGGGGCGTAGCCGAGAACGGGTTCGTTGACCGGCATGGGCACGGCGAATCGGGCGTTCATGGGCCGATCATATCACTTTCTCCGACGGCGGCAAGCGGGGACTCGAAATTTGTAGCATCGCGGTATGAGAGAAATCATCCTCGCCGGAGCCGCCTTTCTCCTGGGAGCCTGCCGGACGATGGACGCTCCGAGCTATCCGACGCACGAGACCGCCGTCGTCCGCACGTACGTCCACAATCTCGGCTTCAAGGGGCTTTTCGCCTCCGAAGGGACGCGCGAGGTCTTCACGCGCGACGACATGCGGCGCGCGGAGGACCAGTTCTCGTTCTCCGGCTTCGTGATGAAGCATCTCGCGAAGGCCCGCGACACCGCCGCGATCTGGCGCGTCGACAAGAACCTGTTGTGGACTCTCGACGTCCCCGGCAAGACCTACGCCGAATGCCCCCTGGCCGGCTGCGCCTCTCCCCGCAAGACCGCGGCGCGCGAGTCCGAGCGGGCGCCCGAACAGGAACGGCCGCTGCGGAAGCCCTCGTGCAAGATGACGCTCGTGAAGAACCATTTCTCGGTTCGGGCCACGGGCCAAACGCGCGCCATCAACGGCTTCGACACGAAGGAATACGCGATCGCCTGGGACGTCGTCGCCCAGGACAAGGAAAAGAACAAGGACGCCAGCTCGCTGACCGTCGAGGTCTGGACGACGCCCGAGGACGATCCCCGGATCAGGGCCGTGCAGGCCGTCGACCGCCGCTTCGAGGCCGCGCTGCGCGCCCAACGGCCCGAAGGACTGGAGAGGATCGTCCCGTCCGAGGCCATGAAGATCTTGGAAATGGAATTCATGAGCGGCTTCAGCGGCGATCAGCGCGCGTCCCTCATGGGCGCCGCGAAGGAACTGAGCAAGATCCGCGGCTACCCGATTTCCACGGTCCTGAACTGGTCCCTCGACGGCAGCGCTTGCCAGGCGCCTGCGCCTCAAGGGAGTCCGGCCGCCGCGTCGTCGGGCCTCGATCTCACCCACGGCCTCGGCGGATTGATGGGCAGCGTCGCCGGCATGGGCGCCCATAAGGCCGCCGAGAATCAGGCCAAGGACATGGCCGGCAAGCCCGTCTTCGGCTTCGTTCAGGAAGTCCGCGAGATGAAGGTCGACCAGGCCTCCGACGGTCTTTTCGTCCCCCCGCCGAGCTTCAAGCTGGTCGACCGGCGCTGACGGCAAAAGGCGAGTATCGGCCCGTGCTCGCATCCTACGCGAAGAACTACCGGCGGCTCTGGGAAGAGCATTGGTGGTGGCGGGCCCGCCGCCGGTTCGTCCTCCGCCGGCTCGACGCGCTCTCCGCGCGGCGCCCGCTGGCGAAAATTCTCGACATCGGCTGCGGCGACGGGCTCTTCTTCGACGAGCTCTCGCGCTACGGCGAGCCCTGGGGCGTGGAGGCGTACGCCGAGCGCCTGGATCCGAAAGGAAAATGGACGCCGCGCATCCGCCGCGAGGCGTTCGGCCCCGGCTACCGCGACGAGCGCGGCTACGACCTCGTCTTGATGCTCGACTCGCTCGAGCACATCGAGGACGACGCGGCGGCGGTCCGGCGCGCGGCCGAGCTCCTGAAGCCCGGCGGCTTCCTCTTCCTGACCGTCCCCGCGCTGCCCAGCCTCTGGAGCGTGCACGACGAGGCCAGCCTCCACTTCCGCCGCTACACGCGGACGGCGCTTCGCGCCGTTCTCGAGAACGCCGGCCTCCGAGTCGAGGAGCTGGGCTCTCTTTTCGGCTGGGCCGCGCTTCCCATGTACGCGCGCAAGCTCCTCGGCGGCGGGCGGGGCCGCGCCGACGCCGCGGCCGAGTACGACATCGCGATCCCGCCGGGCCCGCTCAACGCGGCGCTCTACGGCGCCAGCGTCGCGGAGCAGTCGCTGTTCGGTTCGCGCGGCGCGCCGTTCGGATCTTCCCTATTCGCCGCCGCGCGGCGGCCGGAGGCCTCATGAACGCGACGCCCGTCGACCTTTCCCTGGTCATCCCCCTGCTCAACGAGCGCGAGAGCTTTCCCGAGCTGATCGCGCGGCTGGCGGCGGCCGTCGCGGCGCTCGGCAGGAGCTGCGAGGTCATCCTGGTCGACGACGGCAGCGACGACGGCACGCGGGAGCTCATCGAGGCGGCCTGCCGCGAGCATCGCTGGTGCCGGGCGATCTTTCTCTCGCGCAACTTCGGCCATCAGATCGCCGTCACGGCCGGCATGCAGAGCGCGCGCGGCGAGGCCGTGGCGATCCTCGACGGGGACCTTCAGGACCCGCCCGAGATTCTCGCCGAGTTCTACGCGAAATTAAAGGAAGGCTACGACGTGGTCTACGCGGTGCGCCGCGACCGCAAGGAGAACATCCTCAAGCGCGCCGCCTACGCCGGCTTCTACCGCCTGCTGCGCGCGCTCTCGGCCGTCCCCATCCCTCTCGACTCGGGCGATTTCTGCGTGATGAGCGGGCGCGTCGCGCGCCTGATGAACGCGATGCCCGAGCGCCACCGCTTCGTGCGCGGCCTGCGCAGCTGGGTGGGCTTCAAGCAGGTCGGCCAGGACTACGCGCGCCCGGCGCGAAGCAAGGGGCAAAGCAAGCTCACCCTCGCGCGGCTGACGGGCCTGGCCTTCGACGGCCTGTTCACCTTCAGCGAAAAGCCCCTGCAGTGGTCGATGCAGTTCGGCCTGCTGATCGCCTTCGGCGCGTTCGCCTGGGGCTTCTACGTCGTGCTCTGGCGCCTGCTCGCCGACCGGAACTCGGTCATCCCGGGCTGGGCCACGCTGACGGCGGGCATGTTCTTTCTCGGCGGAGTCCAGCTCATCTCGATCGGCATCCTCGGCGAGTACGTCGGCCGCATCCACAACGAGGTCAAGGCGCGCCCGCTGTACGTGATCGACCGCCGCCTCGGCTTCGAGGACGCGGCGCCGCGCCCGTAGTTCGGGGACCGGCGCGTCGCGCCGGTCAGCGCGAGTCGGGAAGCTTCAGGCCCCGGTAATCCAGAAGAGGCCCGATTTCCGGCGGTCCGCCGTAGAAATCCTCGAAGAGAGCCTTCGTCTCCCGCGAGTGGCCGCGCGAGAGGATCTTCGCCCGGAAAACGTCGCCGTTGGCGCGGGTGAGGCCGCCGTGCGCGTGGAACCAGGCGCCGGAGTCCCGCGCCAGAACCTCGCTCCAGAGATAGGCGTAGTAGGCCGCCTCGTAGCCGCCCGCGAAGATGTGCGAGAAATACGGCGAATGATAGCGCGGCGGGACCGGCGCGTAGTCGAGGCCTCCGGCTTTCAGCGCCGCGGCTTCGAACGCCGGGACCGCCTTGGCGTCGGGAGCCTTCTCGGCCGGGATCTGGTGCCAATCCTGGTCCAGGATCGCGGCCTCGACGTACTCGTAGGTGTCGAAGCCTTGGTTGAAGCGCGCGGCGGCCAGGACCTTGTCGAGCAGCGCCTTCGGCATCGGCTCGTCGTTGCGGTAGTCTCGGGCGTAATGGGCGAGCACGGCGGGCTCGCGCGCCCACATCTCGTTGAATTGGGACGGGTACTCGACGAAGTCGCGCTCGACGCTCGTTCCCGACAGCGACGGGTACTCGACGTTCGAAAGCATGCCGTGCAGGGCGTGGCCGAACTCGTGGAACATGCCGGTCACGTCGTCGAAGCTCATGAGGACCGGCTGCCCCGGCGCGGGCTTGGTCAGGTTCAGGTTGTTGACGACGACGGGCTTCTCGCCCCACAGCTTGGACTGATTGACGTAGGAGCCCATCCACGCCCCGCCCTGCTTGTTGTCGCGGGCGTAGTAGTCGGCGATGAACAGCGCCAGCGGCGAGCCGTCGGCGTCGAAGACCTCGAAGAGGCGCACGTCGGGACGATAGGACGGGAGGTCCTTGCGCTCCTTGAAGGTCAGGCCGTACAGCTCGTGCGCGGCGTAGAAGAGGCCGTCCCGCAGGACGTGCTCGACCTCGAAGTAAGGCTTGATCTGCGCCTCGTCGAAGTCGAAGCGCGCCTTGCGCACTTGTTCCGAGTAGAACGCCCAATCCCAAGGCTCGAGCGCGAACGGCTTGCGGCCCTCGGCCTTGGCCTGGGCGTCGATCAGCGCCTGGATCTCGCCCGCTTCACGCTTCGCGGCCGCGAGCGCCGCGCCCGCGACTTTCGAGAGCATGCCGTTGACGGCCTCGGTCGTGCCGGCGTTCTCGTCCGACAGCGCGTCGGCGGCGGCGGTCGGATAGCCCAGACGCGTCGCGCGCGCGGCCCGGAGCTTCACGAGCCCGGCGATGTAGGCCGTGTTGGCCGCGGCTCCGCCGACGCCGCGCGCCTCGGAGGCGAGGGCGACGCGCCGGCGCAGGCCGCGGTTCTTCAGATGGGCCAGCGCGGGCTGGGTCGTGGTGTTCTGCAGCTCGATCAGCCATTTCCCTTCCAGGCCGCGGGCCTTGGCCGCGGCGGCGGCCGCCTCGACCTCCTCGGCCGGCATGCCGTCGAGCTCGGCGCGATCGCTCACGACGACGGCGCCGTCCTTGCGCCCCTTCAGGAGGTTCTGCTTGAACAGCGTGGTCAGCGTGGAGAGGCGCTCGTTGAGCTTGCGCACCTCCGTCTTGTCCTTCTCCGAAAGTCCCGCGCCGGCCCGCACGAAATTGAGATGGGTGCGCTCCAGCAGCTCCAGGGATTCGGGGTCCAGGCCGAGCTCCGCGCGCTTTCGATACAGCGCGTCGATGCGCGCGAACAGCGCGGCGTCGAGATGGATGGCGTCGGAATGCGCCGCGAGGCGCGGCGCCATGTCCGCCTCCACCTTCTGCATGGCGTCGTCGGTGTTGGAGTCCTTGAGCTCGTCGAAGGTGCTGGAGACGCGGTCCAGCAGGCGGCCCGACTTCTCGAGCGCGAGGACGGTGTTGGCGAACGTCGGGGTCTCCGTGCTCCGCGCGATCGCGTCGACTTCCGCGCGCTGCTCGAGCATGCCTTCCTCGTAGGCCGGCGCGTAGTCGCCGTCCTGAATCTTGTCGAACGGCGGAAGATGATAGGGGAGGGCGCTTTCCCGAGCGAAGGGATTGGCCTCCGTCCAGGACGCCGTCGCCGCCGCGCGAGCCGCGCCGCCGGAGAGAATCGAAGTCAGGACCGCCGTCAAAAGGAAAGTCATCATGGTTTCAGTGTAGAATAAATCGAATGGGGCGGGAGATCGAGCGGAAGTTCCTGGTGATCGGCGACGCCTGGCGCAAGGGCGCCAAGCGCTCGCGCCTGAGCCAGGGCTACCTGCTCGCGGGCCGGGACAAGTCCGTGCGGGTGCGCCTGGAGGACGGGCGCGGCACGGTGGCGATCAAGGGCCGCGCGCGCGGCCTGGTGCGCGCCGAGTACGAGTACGCCATCCCCGCGCGCGACGCGCGCCAGCTGCTCGACCGGCTGTGCGAGAAGCCTCTGATCGAGAAGACTCGCCACCGCGTTCGATTTTCCGGCCGCGTCTGGGAGATCGACGAGTTCTCCGGCGACAACCGGGGCTTGATCGTGGCCGAAGTCGAGCTCGCGTCCGCCGCGCAGACGGTCGTCCTGCCGCCGTGGGCCGGGAAGGAAGTGACGCGCGACGCGCGCTATCTCAACTCGAACCTGTTCCGCAATCCCTACCGCCGCTGGGCTTCCCGCCCGCTTCGAAAGAGGTAAAATGGAACCGTCGTTCCAAGGAGGAACCCTTTCATGGCCTGGATGAAGCGCATCTCCCTGTTTCTCGCCGTCAACGTGCTGGTCATCGCCACGATCTCCATCACGCTGGAGCTGCTCGGCGTGCACGGCTACCTGACCCAGAACGGCATCGACTACCGCGCCCTGCTGGTGTTCTGCCTGGCCTGGGGCATGGGCGGCTCCTTGATCTCCCTGGCGCTGTCGCGCGTGCTGGCCAAGTGGACGATGGGCGTCAAGGTCATCGACCCGAAGACGGCGAGCGGCGCGGGCCTCGATCTCGTGCGCCTGGTGCACGGCCTGGCCGAGCGCGCGGGGCTTCCCGCGATGCCCGAGGTCGGCATCTACGACAGCCCCGAGCTCAACGCCTTCGCCACCGGCCCCACCAAGTCGCGCGCGCTCGTCGCGGTCTCGACGGGGCTGCTCTCCTCCATGGACCGCGCGGGCCTGGAGGGCGTGCTGGGCCACGAGCTGACGCACGTCGCCAACGGCGACATGGTCACGCTCACTTTGATCCAGGGCGTGGTCAACGCCTTCGTGATGTTCCTGGCGCGCGTGATCGCCTTCGCGCTGAGCCTGCAGGTCAAGAAGGAGAGCCGGCGCATGGTGATGTTCGCCGTGACGATCGCGCTCCAGATCGGCCTGGGCCTGCTCGGCGCCGTGGTCGTGGCCTGGTTCTCGCGCTGGCGCGAGTTCCGCGCGGACGCGGGCGGAGCGCGGCTGGCCGGGCGCGAGAAGATGATCGGCGCGCTGCAGGCGCTGCAGCGGCGCTACGAGCCGCTCGCGCCGCAGACCGCGTACTCGACGATGGGCATCGCCGGGCGCTCCGGCGGCTTCCTGGCCCTGATCGCGTCGCACCCGCCGCTCGAAAAGCGCATCGCGGCGCTGCGCGGGTCCTAGCCGCCGATCCGGTCCAGCTCCATCTCCCGCAGCTTCGGGGAATAGAGGGCGGCGAAGGCGACGGTGGCCAAGGTCAGGCAGCCGCCCGCGACGACGGACGGGACGGTGCCCATCAGCTTGGCCGCCGCGCCCGATTCGAAGGCGCCGATCTCGTTGGAGGTCCCGATGAAGATCGAGTTGACGGCGGCCACGCGGCCGCGCATGTGGTCCGGAGACGAAAGCTGGACGATGGCGCCGCGGATCACCATGCTGATGCTGTCGAGCAGGCCGGCCGCGCCCAGGAGCAGGAGCGAGATCCACAGCGTCGTCGACAAGGCGAAGCCGATGATGCACAAGCCGAAGCCCGTCACGACGACGAGCAGAATCTTGCCCGCCCGTCGGTTGGCCGGAAAATAGATCATCGAGGCGCTTCCGATCAAAGCGCCGATCGAGGGCGCGGCCTGAAGCATGCCCAAGCCCGCGGCGCCGATCTTCAGGATGTCGCCGGCAAAGATGGGCAGGATGGCCTCCACGCCGCCGAACAGGACGGCGAACATGTCGAGGGCCAGCGCGGGCAGGAGGATCTCGTCGGCGAAGACGAAGCGCAGGCCCGAGGTCACGCGGCGGAAGGCGGTCTCGCCGGCGGGTCCCGACGGCGCGGGCTTGGGACGCAATCGGATCAAGGACGCCGACCACAGCGCGGCGATCAGGAGCGCGCAGTCGATCGCATAGGGCAGGCGCTCGCCTCTCCACGCGAACAGGAGCCCGCCGATGCCGGGGCCGATCACGGACGCCATTTGGAACGCCGCGGTGATCCACGCGGACGAGACGTTCAGAGACTCGCGGGGAACCATCTGCGGGACCAAGGAATAGGTCGAGGGCTGGGAGAAGCCGCGGGCGCAGCCGGTGATGAAGGCGGCGAGATAGATCCAGGCGACGCGATGGTCGAGCGGGATGCCGACGGCGGGCGTCGAGACGGCGAGCAGGAGCAGGGCCGAGACGAGGCAGGCGCGGATCACGTTCTTGTAGATCTTCAGGGGATCGCGGCGGTCGACGATGTCGCCGGCGATCAGGGCCAGGCCGATGGCGGGGGCGGCCTCGAACAAGCCGATCAGGCCGAGATATAAAGGATCGTGCTTGATCTGGTAGATCTGCCAGGCCATGACCAAGGTCTGGATCTGGGAGGCGAAGGTCAGGAGGAAGCGCGCGAGCGTGAGCTTGCGGAAATCCGGGGAATCCAGGGCCGACTTGGGCTTCGCGTCCACGAGGGCGATCAACTTATCATTTTCCGGATGTGGTAGACTGACGCATCGCTCCCCACACGACGCCGCGCATGTGCCTGTCCTGCAACGCCATCGAGCCCAAATCGCTGGCCGATCACGCGCCGACCTGCCCGCTCGTCAAGCGCAAGGCGGCCGAGCGCGGCGACATCGACCGCGTCCTCAAGCGCTACAAGCCGAAGGGGACCTCCGGGGTCCAGCGCCTGAACAAGCCCGGCGACTGCAAGCTGTGCGGCGAGAAGGTCGCAAGCCTGCTCGGCCACATGCGGACCTGCAAGGGCCGTCCGGCGTAGCCGCTCCCTCCCCAATCGCGAAATAAGTCCGAAACGGGCTTCGGGTAGACTTGATCTATCGCCATGCAGCCCCGTTCAACGGACGCCGACGTCTCGAGCCCCGAAGCCCTGCGCGACAAGGCGCTCAATCTGCGCGAGTCGGTGAATTCTTCGCGCGCGCGCATGAGCGCCCAGCGGCAGCGCCTGGAGCGCCTGCGCGCCGAGATCGCCCAGCTGCGCGCGCTCGTCGAGAAGCCTCTCCCGGCTCCGGCCCGCCCCGCGCCGGCGCCCGCTCCCGCTCTCGGCCCGGTTCCCGCGCCGCGTCCTTCCGCGCCCCTCATGAAGGAGATCGCTCCGGTCTCGGCGGCCGGGACGGTCTCCTTCAAGAGGGGCGCATCCTCGTGGAAGCACGCCCCCTACGCGATGATCTTTCTCGTCGCGCTCGCCCTGCAGTTCCATCCCGCGCGAGGCCCGCGCCCCGCCGCGCGCGCCGCCGCCGCGCCCCCGATTCCGGCGGCGGCGCCCTTGCCCGCGGCGCCCTCCTCGCCCGAGGTCGTGGCCGAGGACGACGGCGCCGACGAGGCTCTGCTGCTCGCTCACGACTGGCACCTGCCCGGCGACGAGAGGCCTCTCGCCGAGCGTCTGGGCTCGAGGACGAGTCCTCCCGGCAGCCTCCCGGAATGGACGGCCGAGCGCACCGGCGAGAACATGTACCGCGTGAGCTTCCGGCCCGGCCGCGCCGACGTCGGCTACGACTTCGACGTGGACCTGGCGGCCCACCGCGTCGACCCCACCCCCGAGACCGCGGAGCTCATCGCCCCGCGCCTGGCTTCCCGCCGTTAGGCCTTCAATTTTTCGGCGGGGCCGCGGCCTTCCTCACCGGATGACGACGAGGCTCGACGTGTAGCCGTGGACGTAGTTGCGGCCGGCCACCGGCCCGAACTCGCCGTTGGCGAACAGGCCCGCCATCGGCAGCGGCCCGCGCATCGACTGCACCAGCGCCGCGTCGTGGTCCGGCTCGCCGTACAGGCCCTGGCCGCGCCCGCAGCACGTCACGAGCAAGGCCCCGCGCGGCGCCGAGCCGCCCTCCGGCATCACGCCCAGCATCGCCTGCAGATCGGTGTCGGAGGTCGCCGCGTCGCGCAGCTGAAACTGCAGGGTCTGCCCGCGGCGCAAGGCCCCGCCGACCACCAAGGAGCCCGAGTCCTGGTCGAAGCCCATCAGGTTGCGGATCACGAAATCGCCGCGCTTGTAGCCCGAGCGCCCCTCGTTCATCACGACGCCCGCGAACAGGGAGTGCCGCGCCAGGAGCTGGTCGTCGGGCGTGCAGCGCGAGAGCGTCTCGCGCAGGACGTCGAGCGGCGAGCGCCCGCCCAGCTCCTGCAGGACGTTGCCCTCGGCCTTGGTCACGATCAGGGGCTCGCCGATCGGCCGGCAGCCTTGCGCCACGGCGACGTCGAAGGAAACGTCCCCCGTCAGCGCCACGCCGGCCACGCCTTTCTCGATGAGCTCGCCGTTGAGCAGCATCCAGCTCGTCTTCTTGAGCTGGGAGCCGCTGGCCAAGCCGCCGACGAGCGGCGCGCCCGGATAGCCTCCGTTGATCAGGCCCGTCAGCACCTCGGGATCGCAGGACAGCGGATCGCCGAAGGCGAGGAACTTGGGCGCGTCCGTCGGATAGAGGTCGAGCGCGGCGACCAGGGCCTGGCCGTTCTCCATCTTGGCCATCTCGGCCGGAGTCAGCGCGAAGCTGTGCACCTTCACCCCGGGCAGACGCATCGCCAGCACCGCGATCGCCGGCTTGCCCTCGACCTCGCGGCGCCCCGAGATCACCCCGCTCGCGTTGCATCCCAACGTGTGGAGAGGCGCCAGTTCTTTCGCGAGGATCGGCGCCAGTTCCGACGCGTCGAAATCGTTCCAGGCCTCGGACACGAAGACCAGGGCCAGATCGCACGGCGAAGGCCCCAGCTTCGCGCGCGCCGCGCGCGCCGCCTCGGCCGCCGCCTTGCGCCAGTCCTTATCCGAGGACATCCCGTCGGCGAAGCGCTTCCCCGAGCTCATGAGCCCTCCGCCTCGCGCACGGCCGCGACCACGTCGCCCACCTTTCCGGGGTCCGCCGCGTCGGCCAGCCGCCGCAGGTCCTTCCCGCAGCCGAACAGCCTTGGATAGGAGTCCGCTTCCAGCTTGTGCGCCAGAATGTAGTCCTGATCGTCGGGATCGACGAAGGACACGATCGCCCGCGGCACGTAGAACCTCCGCAGCGCCGACAGCAGCGCCGCCGCGCGCGTCTCGCCGGGGCGCCCGACCAGTTCGAAGTCCGCGCGGCCCCGCGACGCCATGTCCGCCGCCCGCGCCAGGCTCGCCAAACGCCCCGGCGCCGCGCCCGCGGCCGGCCAGGCTCCGCGCAGTCCCCAGTCCAGCCAGCGCCGGTAGTTCGCGTTGCCCTTGAGCTGGTGCAGGCGCCAGCAGACCTCCAGCGCCACCGCGTTGAGCTCCGGGTCCACGCGCGTCTCGCGCAGGATCGCCGGATCGTCGGCCCGCGGCACCCGGTCGAGGAAGCCCCCGCCGTCGCGCTCCCACAATTCCTGGAAAAGGAAGCGCAGAAGCCCGTCGGCGAACTCGCGGTACTGCTTGGTCCCCGTCGCGAGGAACGCCTCCGTGAACGCCAGCGCCGTCCACGCCGCGTCTCCGAGCAGGCCGTGGACCGCCTCCCCGTCGCCGCCCTGCGCGTGCACCAGGCCCAGAAGCGGATCATAGAGGCGGGACTGGAGGAAGCCCAGGGTCTTCGCCGCCGCTTCCGCGGCCCCCGGGGTCCCGAACGCCGCCGCGCGCAGGAGCGCCAGCGCCGCCAGCGCGTTGCCGTCGGCCGGGTAGATCCCGACGCCCGGAGCCGCTCGGAAGGCCCCCACGCCCGGCTCGCGCAGGCCGTGCAGGACGAAGCTCGTCGCCGCCGCCGCCGCCTCGCGCCAGCGCGTCTCGCCCGTCAGCGCGTGCGCGTCCCACAGCAGGCGCGCGCGGCGCGAGTGCACCGCCAGCGGCGAGCCCGCGCGCGCGAGAAACGCCCGCCGTCCCGGATCCCACTCGGCGTCGAGCATCAAGGCCAAGCCGCGCGCCAGAGCCGCGGCGGCCGCCGCGTCGCCGCGCTCCGAGGCCGCGTACAGCAGGGCCTCCAGGGCGTCGTCCGACGGACGGGGAAGCTCCGGCAGCTCCGCGAAGGCGCGGTCCACGGTCGCCGCGTCGGGCGGCGCGGCCAGCGGCTTCTCGCGCACCGCGCCCGTCCACGGCGGCGCGGGCGGGCCCTCGTCGAGAGCGGCGTCGCCGGCCTGCGCGGCCAGGCGCTCCAGCTCCGCGCCCAGGTCCCGGCCCGACAGCGGCAGCGCCGCTCTCCGCTCGCCGCCCGAGCCGAGCACCACCGCGAAGTCCGCGCCGATGCGCGCGGCCGCGTCGGGCCGCGTCTCCGGATCGGCCAGCACCGCGACGAAGCGGCGCGCGATCTCCTTTTCGGCGGTTTTAAGCTCGGCGGGCGGCAGCGGCCCGAGCGCGGCGAGCACCGGCTTGCCCTCCGCCCGCGCGCGGGCGAAGGCCTCGGGAGACCAGGCCAGCCACGTCATGAGGCCGCCTGGTCCTCGGCGAGCTCGAACATCCTCTCGATCGGACGCTTGGCGCGAGCGCGGATCGCGGCCGGGACCTCGACGCGCTGGGACGCCGCCGGACGCTCGAGCGCGCGCAGCACGCGCGACAGGTCGGTCGCCTTCATGTGCGGGCACAGCCGGCACATCGGCACGAACGTCTTTTCGGGAAAGCGCGTGCGCGCCAGATCGCCCAGGCCGCACTCCGTGATCAGCATGTAGGACGGCGCCTTGACGTCCGCGACGTACTTCATCATGTCGCCGGTCCCGCCGATGTAGTCCACGACCGAAACCAGCCCCGGGCTGCACTCGAAGTGCGCCAGGATCTTCACCCCGGGGTACATCTTGCGGTAGAAGTCCACCGAGGCCGAATCGAAATTGTCGTGCACGACGCACGAGCCGTCCCAGACGATCAGCTCCGTGCCGAGCTTCTTGCCCAGCTCGCGGGCGAGGTTGCGGCCCATCATCGCGTCGGGGATGAAGACGATCTTCGGGTGCTCGGCGTAGAGCTTGCGCAGGATCTTCGGCGCGTTGGCCGAGGTCACGATCACGTCCGACTCCGCCTTCACGCCGGCGGACGTGTTGATGTAGGTGACCACCGGCGCGCCGGGATGCTTCGTTTTCAGGGCGCGAACTTCGTTCGCGCTGATGGACTCCGACAGCGAGCAGCCGGCCTCCGGCGCGGGCAGGAGGATCTCCTTCTCGGGATTGAGGACCTTCGCGGTCTCGGCCATGAAGCGCACGCCGCAGAAGATCACGCGCTCGGCGTCGGACTCGGCGCAGAGCTTGGCGAGCTTGTAGGAGTCGCCCACGAAATCCGCGACCCCGACGAGGATCTCCGCGCGCTGATAGACGTGCGCCGGAATGATCGTCTTCGTCTCCTTCTTGAGGCGGTTGATCTTCCAGGTCAGGCGCGCCGCGCGCTCCAGCTCCTCGTCCCGCCAGCCCAGCGCCGCCAGGCCCTTGTCGGCCAGGCGCTCGGCCTCGGCCGACAGCTCGGCCTCGGACGGCTCCGGCGCGCGCGCTTCCTTCACCGCCATAGGTTGAGCTCCGGGTAGTTGCAGAAGATCCCGTCCACGCCCAGCGCGTTCAAACGGTCGCGCTCCATCGGCGTGTTGACCGTGTAGACGAGAACCTTGTAGCCGCGGTCGTGCGCGGCCTTCACCGCGCGCGCGGTCGTCTGGCGGGCGCTCATGTTCAGAGTCTCGGCGGACAGCTCCTTCATTTCCTTGAACGCCGTCTTCAGCGTGTTCAAGCCGAGAAGATAGCCGAGACGCACCTTTTCGTCAAGGGACCGAACCGAGTACAGCGCCTCGTGGTCGAAGCTGGAGACGAGCGTTCGGCTCAGGCCGCCGCGGCGGTGGATCAGGTCCACGACGCGCTCCTCGATGCCGGGGTAGACCGACGAGCCGTGCTTGATCTCGAGGTGCAGTTCGACCGGCGGCGGCGCGAGGTCGTACACGTCGTCGAGCCGGGGCAGGCGCTCGCCGGCGAAGCGCTCGTCGAACCAGGAGCCGACGTCGATCTCCTCGGCCTCGCCCTCCCAGTGGAGGTTCTTCATCCGGCGCTTGTCGCCGCCGCAGCGCTTGAGATCGTCGTCGTGCCCGACGACCAGCTCGTGGTCGAGCGTCTGGTGGACGTCGAACTCGATCGCCTTGGCGCCCATTTCGAGCGCCAGGCGAAAGGACGCGATGGTGTTCTCGGGCGCGTGCCCGCTCGCCCCGCGATGCGCGATCACGAGCATTTTCTGTCCAAAGTCTCGATCAGCGCGGCGTAGCCGGCGTCGTCGTACTCCACGCCGAGGCGAGCCTCGCGTCCGGTGTTCGGCCCGTGGTAGTCGGAGCCGCCGCAGGCGACGAGGCCCTTCGACAGCGCCCAGTCGCCGTAGGCGCGGATCTGCGGCGCCGTGTGGCCCGAGTAGTGGACCTCGACGGCGCCCAAGCCCGCGCGCCACAGTTCGTCGAGCTCGTTCTCCTTTCCCGCGGTCTGCGGATGCGCGAGGCAGGCGGTGCCGCCCGCGTCGCGGATCAGCGCGATGGCCTCGGCCGGGCTCGGGCCCATCGACGGGACGAAGCCGGGCTTGTCCTTGATCAGAAAGCGGTCGAAGGCTTCCTTGCGGCTCTTCACGATCCCGAGCCTCCGCAACGCGTCGGCCACGTGCGGGCGCCCGACCGTCTCGTGCGCGGCCGAGCGCACGTGGGAGTAATCGATGCCGTAGCCGAGCGCCCGGAGCTTGTCAACCATCAGGCCCGCGCGGACCGTGCGGCGATGGCGGAACTCCGTCAACCGTTCCTGAAAGCCGGGCGACCGGGGATCGAAGCCGTAGCCGAGCACGTGCACGCGGTCCGCGGCGCCCTCGCCCGCGCAGTTGATCTCGATGCCCAGGCGCGTCGCCAGGCCCGCCGCGCGCCCGGCGGCGGCGAGCTCGTCGCCGCCCGAGACGCTGTCGTGATCGGTGAGGACGAGAAGGTCCACGCCGGACTTCACCGCGCGCGCCACCAGCTCGGCCGGGGTCAAAGTCCCGTCCGAGAAAACGGTGTGGCAATGGAGTTCGACGCGCTGAGGCACGGGCGCGCGCTAAACGGCGACGACTTCCTTGATCTCCGGAATCTCCGCCCGGATCATGCGCTCGACGCCGCCCTTCAGCGTCGCCGTCGAACTGGGGCAGGAGCCGCAGGCGCCGCTCAAGGTCACCTTGACGATCCCGCTCGTCTCGTCCACCGCGACGAGCGCGATGTTGCCGCCGTCGGACTGAATGTACGGCCGAATCTTGTCGAGAACCTTCTCGACCCGCTCGTAAGTCGTCATGCGAACCTCCTCGGAATCCTTCAATGCGGCGCGAGCTTGTCCAGCCACGCCGGCGCCGCGCCGCACTCGCCGGGCTTCTCGGCGAGTATCTCGGCCAGCGTCACGCTCTCGAAGTACTGCGTGACGAGGGCCCCCAGCTTCTTCCACACCGGCGAGATCGCGCAGCCCTCCTGATGGCTGCAGTCCTTCAAGCCCCCGTCGTACTTGCCGCAGACGTCCTCGAACACGTCGCCGTCCACCGCGCGCACCACCGCGCCGAGCGTGATCTCCGCGGGCGGACGCGAGAGGGCGTAGCCGCCGGCGCTGCCGCGGTGGCTCGTCACCAGGCCCGCGCGGCGCAGCTTGACCAGGATCTGGCTGACGTAGTCGGCGGGCACGTTGTCCGATTCGGACAAGCGCTCGGTCGGCAGCGGCGCCGAGCCGTAGGCGCGCGCCAGCGTCGTCATCAGCCGCGTCGCGTATTCGATCGAGCTCGTGATTCTCATCGGAGTCGCCTCAGTACAGGCCCAGCTGCTCCTTCGCGTCCTCGGTCGCCATCGTGCGCGGGTCCCACATCGGCGCGAAGACCAGGTCGATGTCCACGTCCTTGACGCCGGGAATGCGCGCGATCGCCGAGTGCGCGGAGGCCAGCAGCATCGGCCCGTACGGGCAGGCCGGCGACGTCAGGCTCATGCGGACCTTGACCGACAGGCCCTTCTCGCCCGAGCCGATCTCGGCGCCGTAGACGAGGCCGAGGTCGACGATGCTCATGTGGATCTCGGGGTCCTGGACCGGCTGCAGCGCCGCGCCGATCTGGCGGAAGCTGACGCCGGGCATCGTGGTGGTCGCCATGGTCAGCCCCCCTTCGCCGCGGGCGAGGCCTCGAGGCCCTGGGCGATCGTGTTCCAAGCCAGCGTCGCGCACTTCACGCGCAGCGGGAACTTGCGCACGCCCTCGAGCGCCGACAGCGGCTCGAGCTCCTCGGGCAGGGACGACAGCGGGGCGTTCTCGAGCATCATCGTCTTGAACGCCTTCACGAGCTCCTTGGCGCGGGCCTCGGTCTGGCCCTCGAGCGCCTCGCCCATCATCGCCGCCGAGGCCTGGCTGATCACGCAGCCGTGCCCCGCGTAGCGCAGCGAGACGATTTTCCCGCCCTCGCGGCGCGCCGTGATCTCCAGCTCGTCGCCGCAGACGGGGTTGATGCCGTGGGCGCGCACGTCGGCCGGGTCCAGCTTGCCCTTGCGGGTCGTGGAGCGGAAGTAATCGAGAAGAACCTCGCGGTAGAGGTCCTGCAGCTCGGCGTCGCCTTCCATCAGTGCACCCCCGCTTTCGGACGGATCTTGAAGAAGTCCAGCGTGCGCGTCAGGGCGCGGCCCAGCGCCGAAACGTCGCTCTCGTCATTATACAGATAGAAGCTCGCCCGCGCCGTGCCGCCGCACTGCAGCTTGTGCATCAGCGGCTGGCAGCAGTGGTGGCCGACGCGCACCGCCACGCCGTCCAGGTCGAACGTCGTGCCCACGTCGTGCGGGTGCAGGCCGGAGATGTTGAAGGAGACGACGCCCGAGCGCTGGGACGGGTCCTTGGGCCCGAGCACGAACACGCCCGGCTCGGCCTCCAAAAGCTTCACGGCCATGGCGGCGAGCCGGTCCTCGTGCTCGCGCACCGCGTCGAGCCCGAGCGCCGTCAGATAGTCGAGCGCCGGCCCGAACGCGACGGCGTCGGCGATGTTCGGCGTGCCCGCCTCGAACTTGTAGGGCAGGCCGTTCCACGTCGCGCCCTCGAGCGTCACGCGCGAGATCATGTCGCCGCCGCCGAGGAAGGGATCCATCGCGTCGAGAAGCTCCTCCTTCCCCCACAGGACGCCGATGCCCGTCGGACCCAGCATCTTGTGCGAGGAAAACGCGACGAAATCGGCTCCCCACTTCGCCACGTCCAGCGTCCGGTGCGGGGCCCACTGGCAGGCGTCCACCAGCACCGTCGCGCCGACGGCTTTGCCGATCTTGATCATCCGCTCGACGGGGTTGACGGTTCCCAAGGCGTTGGAGATCGCCACGAAAGAGAATAATTTCGTGTTCGGCCCGACGGTCGCCTTCACTTTCTCCAAATCGAACGTCCCGTCCGGCTCGACCGGCACGAACTTCAGCACCACCCCTTTGTCCTTGGCCAGCATCTGCCACGGCACGATGTTCGAATGGTGCTCCATCTCGGTGAGCACGACTTCGTCCCCGGCCTTCAAGAACTTGCGCCCCCACGAATGGGCGACCAAGTTGATGGACTCCGTCGCGTTGCGGGTAAAAATGACCGTCTCGGGCTTGGATGCTCCGATGAAATCGGCCGTTTTTTTGCGGCTCGCCTCGACCATGTTGGTCGCTTCCTCCGACAGGGTGTGGACGCCGCGGTGGACGTTGGCGTTGTGCTTCTCGTAGAAGTCGACGAGCGACTCGATCACCTGCCGCGGCTTCTGCGCGGTGGCCGCGTTGTCGAGGTACACGAGCGGCTTGCCGCGCACGAGGCGCTTCAGGATCGGGAAATCGGCGCGGATCTTCGTCGTGTCCAAGCGGCTCATGACGCGGCCTCCTCGGCGGCTTCGGGCATGCGCGCGTGAAGCGCGGCCGTCAGCGCCTCTTTGAGCGGCTCCAGGCCCACGCGCTCGATCATCTCCGAGCCGAACGCGTACACGAGCATGCGCCGCGCGTCGGCCTCGCCGATGCCGCGCGAGCGCAGGTAGAACATGGACTCGGCCGACAGCTGTCCGATGGCGCCGCCGTGCTTGCAGGACACGTCGTCGGCCAGAATCTTGAACTCGGGGTTCGTGTGCACGTCCGCGTCTTCCGACAGGAGCAGATTTTTATTGTACACCGACGCGTCCGTCTTCTGCGCGCCGGGACGGACGTCCACGAGGCCGTCGAAGACGAAGCGTCCGCGCTCGTCGAGCACGGCCTTGTACAGCTCGCGCGTGGTGCCGCCGACGGCCGCGTGCTCGACGACGGTGTGGTGGTCGACCGTCTCGTCGCCGCGGACCAGGGCCATGCCGTTCAGGGCGCAGTCCGCGCCCTCGCCGGCCAGGCGCACGCGCAGGTCGTGGCGCACGAGGGCGCCGCCGAAATGGAAGGCGTGCGACTCGTAGCGCGCGCTGCGGCCGACTTCGACGAGCGTGGCGGAGGTCTGGAAGCCGTGGTCGCTCTCGCGCTGGAGGCGGTAGTGCTTGAGCGCCGACCCCTCGCCGAGGACGATCGTGGTCAGCAGGTTGGTCCAGAACGGGGCGCGTCCGCAGCCGACGGACTCCGCGACGATTTCGGCCGAAGCTCCGTCCTCGAGGAGGACGAGGACGCGCAGATGCGTCATCTGCGGCCGCCCGGCCCGCGCGTCGTCGGAAACAAAGAGGATGTTCAGCGGCTTGTCGAGACGGACGTGGCGCGCGACCCTGACGACGACGCCGTCGGCGAACAGGGCCGCGGCCAGCGAGGCGAACGGCAGGCCGTCGGCCGAGAAGCCGCGGGACAGCGCCGTTTTGAGCGGCTCGGGGTCGTCGCGCAGGGCGTCGGCCAGGCCCAGCACCGTCACGCCGGCCGGCAGTCCCGTGTACAGCGAGCCCTCGCCGTTGGGCAGGACGCGGCCGTTGTGGACGACGACGCGGTGGAACGTGATCGGGCACAGCACCTTGCCGATGAAGCCGCCGCGCGCGGCGGGGCGCTCCGCGGGCTCGAAGAGGGTCTCCGTCAGCGTCCGCGCCGGCGTGTGCCGCCAGCCGTCGAAGCGGGCGTGCGGCAGGCCCTGGCCCTGAAACGCCTCGAACGCCGAGGCGCGCGCGTCGGCCAGCCAGCGCAAGCCGCTCCCGGGCAGGCGGGACTTCTCGCTCTCGAAGAGCGCCGCGAAGCGGTCCGTCGGGTTCAGGGTCGCCGTCATATCAAGCCGCCGCCTTCTCCGCCTCGATCCAGCCGTAGCCTTCCTTCTCGAGCTGGAGCGCGAGCTCCTTTCCGCCGGACTTCACGATCCGTCCGCCCGAGAGCACGTGCACGAAATCCGGGACGATGTAGTCGAGCAGGCGCTGGTAGTGGGTCACGAGCACGACCGCGCGCTTGGGGTCGCGCAGCTTGTTGATGCCGCCGGCCACGATCTTGAGCGCGTCGATGTCGAGACCCGAGTCCGTCTCGTCGAGGAGCGCCAGCTTCGGCTCGAGCACCGCCAGCTGGAGGATCTCGTTGCGCTTCTTCTCGCCGCCGGAGAAGCCCTCGTTGACCGAGCGGTTCAGGAACGCCGGGGCCATCTCCACGAGCTTGGCCTTCTCCTTGACGAACTTCAGGAACGCGCCCGCGTCCATCTCGGGCTCGCCGCGGTGCTTGCGCATCGCGTTGTAGGCGGCCTTGAGGAAGTATTTGTTCGACACGCCGGGGATCTCGACCGGGTACTGGAACGCGAGAAACACGCCCTCGCGCGCGCGCACCTCGGGCTCCATCGCGAGCAGGTTCTTGCCCTCGTACTCGACGGAGCCGGAGGTGACCTCGTAGCCGGAGCGCCCGGCCAGCACGTACGACAGGGTGCTCTTGCCCGAGCCGTTGGGGCCCATGATGGCGTGCACCTCGCCTTTGTTGACGGTCAGGTTCAGGCCCTTGAGGATGGCCTTGTCGCCGACTTTCGCGTGCAAATCCTTGATCTGTAGCATGATGATCCTTTAACCGACGCTCCCTTCGAGCGAGATGTTCATGAGTTTATGCGCTTCCACGGCGAATTCCAGCGGCAATTCGTTGAAGACCTGCTTGCAGAAGCCGTTGACGATCATGCCGACCGCGTCTTCGGTCGACAAGCCGCGCTGACGAAGATAGAACAGCTGATCCTCGCCGATCTTCGAGGTGGACGCCTCGTGCTCGACGGTGGACGAGGTGTTGTGAACCTCGAGATTCGGGAAGGTATGAGCCCCGCACTTGTCGCCGAGAAGCAGGCTGTCGCACTGCGAGTGGTTTCGCGCGCCGGCGGCCGATTTCGCGATCTTGACCTGGCCGCGGTACGAGTTCTGGCCGTGACCGGCCGAGATGCCCTTCGAGATGATGGTCGATTTCGTGTTCTTGCCGACGTGGATCATCTTCGTGCCCGTGTCGGCCTGCTGGTAGTGGTTGGCCAGCGCGACCGAGTAGAACTCGCCGACCGATTCGTCGCCGAGCAGGATGCACGACGGGTACTTCCAGGTGATCGCCGAGCCGGTCTCGACCTGCGTCCACGAGATCTTCGCGCGCGGGCCGGCGCATTTGCCGCGCTTGGTCACGAAGTTGTAGATGCCGCCCTTGCCGTTCTTGTCCCCGGGATACCAGTTCTGGATCGTGGAATACTTGATCGACGCGTCGCCCATCGCCACGAGCTCGACGACGGCGGCATGGAGCTGATTCTCGTCCCGCATCGGCGCCGTGCAGCCCTCGAGATAGCTGACGCTGGCTCCCTCGTCGGCGACGATCAAAGTCCGCTCGAACTGGCCGGTGTCCTTGGCGTTGATGCGGAAATAGGTCGAGAGCTCCATCGGGCACTTCACCCCTTTGGGGATGTAGCAGAAGGAGCCGTCCGAGAAGACGGCGGAATTCAAGGTCGCGAAAAAATTATCCGTGTAGGGCACGACGGAGCCCAGATACTTCTCGAGCAGCGCGGGGTGCTCCTTGACGGCCTCGGAGAAGGAGCAGAAGATCACGCCGGCCTCGCCCAGCGTTTTTTTAAACGTCGTCGCGACCGACACGGAGTCGAAGACCGCGTCCACCGCCACGTTGGACAGCATCTTCTGCTCGTCGAGAGGGATGCCGAGCTTGTCGAACGTCGCGCGGACCTCGGGGTCGACCTCGTCCATCGAGGCGAGCTTCTTCTTGGGCTTGGGCGCCGAGTAGTAGATGATGCCCTGGTAGTCGATCTTGGGGTAGTGGACCTCGGCCCACGTCGGCTCCTTCATGGTCAGCCAATGGCGGTAGGCCTTCAGCCGCCACTCGAGCATAAAGGAAGGCTCTTCCTTTTTCTTGGAAATCAGCCGAACCACGTCCTCGCTCAGGCCCTTCGGGATCTGATCCGCCTCGACGTCCGAAGCGAAGCCGTACTTGTATTCGCTGTTCGCGAGATCCTTGACGTCCTGGTTGGCCATGATTCCCCTCGATGAGACTTCATGACGAGTGTAGCATTCCTGACCTTTTTAGTCAAGAATAGGCGGCGACCCGCCGGGCCGCCGCGCCAAAACGACTCCTTGCCAGAATCGCCGGGGACTGCTAACCTGAACGGAGTGGACACCATTCCTTGCCCCGGCTGCACAACGCCCCTGGAACCGTCGGCCACGGTCTGCCCGACATGCCTGCGCCCGCGCGGAAAGCTCGAGATCACCCGCGCCTACGCCACGCTCCGCCAGATGGACAAAAAACGCCGGCAGCGGCCGTTCGTCGTCGCCGGCTATCTCCTGGCCTTCGGCGCGGCGGGCTGGCTCCTCCACCGCTATATCGACCCGATCTCCGCGGCGATCTCCGGGGCCCGCGCGCGCGTCTCGAGCTTCGCCGACGCGGCCATGGACCCGCGAAACCTGCAGTCGCCCGCGTCCCGGGCCCCCGTCGAC
>VFSW01004127.1_pt1 | contig 21642 bp, 19 predicted proteins | sample 5358111 | NCBI WGS metagenome assembly VFSW01 (sample SAMN11554181, study PRJNA540505) | mine drainage metagenome | isolation source: sediment from site ElyBrook_90M | place: USA: Ely Copper Mine, Vershire, VT | collected 2017 | reverse complement strand
CCGCGCGCGGCGGCTCGCCGAATACCTTGACTAGGCCGGGCCGGGCGGGGCGGCGATGACCACGGCGAGCGGCGCAGAGCTGACGCCGTGCGAGGCCGACCCGGGACCGGCTGGCCGAATGCGGGATCACGGTGGTGCCGCAGTACGGCGTCGGCGGCTACCGGGTAGATTTCGCGGCCGCTCATCCGGACGACTCCGGGCGGATGGTGCTCGCGATCGAGGCCGACTGCGCCTCGTACCGCGAGTCGGGCAGCGTCCGGGACCGGGACCGGCTCCGGGGCGAGCACCTGCAGCGCCTCGGCTGGAGCTACCACAGGCTCTGGTCGACCAACTGGTTCCACGACACCGATACCGAGATCGCGAAGGTTGTGCGCGCCTACGATCGCGCGGTCCGCACGGTCCGGCCGGAACCACCGGCCGGATCACCCGCGACACCTGCTGACCAGTCGGGCGAGCTTGATCCGCCGCACCAGTCACCGCCCCGCGCGAACCCGGCCGGATGACCCGTCCGCGTCAAGCAGGCGCCGGCGCAAGCGAGCCAGAGCGGCCGCGATCAGCCGGGAGACCTGCATCTGGGAGATGCCAAGTCGCTCGCCGATCTCGGCCTGGGTCAGGTCACCGAAGAAGCGCATCAGCAGGATCCGCTGGTCCCGGCTGGTCAGGTCATTCCAGTGCGAGGCGAGCGCCTGCCAGTCGAGCATCAGCTCGACCCGCGGGTCCTCGGTTCCTAGCAGCTCCGCCAGGCTGCTGGCATCGGGCCGGCCGGCCACCGGCGCGTCGAGCGAGGCCGGCTGGAGTGCCAGTTCCGCCTTCCTGGCCGTGCGGATGTCATGCTTGCTGACCGCGAGCCGCTCGGCCAAGTCCGCTTCTGTCGGGATCCGGCCAAGTTCCTGGATCAGCTCGGTATAGGCCATCCGCAGCCGGAGGACCAGGCCCTGGACCGGCCGTTCGACATGGGCGTGCCAGCGCTTGTCGCGGAAGTGCCGCTTGATTTCGCCCGTGATGCAGCGCTGGGCATAAGCGCCCAGGTTGTCGCCGATGGCGGGGTCGAAATTGTTGATCGCCTTCATCAGGCCGACGTAGCCCACCTGCATCAGGTCATCGGCCGGCTCGGGGCTGTGCCGGAACCGCAGGACGCAGGAGCGGACCAGGCCCCGGTGACGGCTGACCAGGAGCTCGCAGGCCGCTGCCCGCCGCTCGCAGGCCGGCGGCAGCGAGCCGAAGATCCGGAGCAGTTCGCGGTCATCCAGCCCGGCCAGCTCCCGCGCCTGACGGCTGGTCGGAGTCGGCGAGCCCGGATCTGTTTCCAGGCCGGGCTCACAGTCGCGGTCCCAGTCCCGGGTCCGGAACCGACCCGATGACTTCCTTATGACAACTGTTTCCATACAGAAAGTGTTACACCGTGCGGCCGGATCTGGCAAGCCCTAAGTCACGAACCGGTAACGGTCGCGGCGGGGGCGGGTCGCCAGCGTTGGCGGGGAGACCTCCGGGCGCCGGCGGCTGGGCCGCGGAGCGGGAGCGAGAGGCGGTAGTGGTCAGGCCGGGGTGTCAGAGGACGACGCCAGTTCGCTCAGGCCACGCGCCAGAGCGTCCCGGCCGTCCGGGCTCATGGCCGCCAGCACCTCAGCGAGGGCGGCGCGCCGCTGACTCCCGATCCACTCCGCCAGTCGCATCCCGGACTCGGTAGGCAGCAGGACGATCTCCCGGCGGCTCGCGGCGGCCCGGTCCCTGGTGAGCAGGCCGGCGCCTTCCATCCGGTCGATCAGCCTGCTGGTGGCCGAGGCCGACGAGCCGAGCGCCCGGGCTAGGCGATTCAGGTTCAGGCTGCCGGACCGGCCGATGATCAGCAGCGCGCGCAACTGGGCAGGCGGTACCGAGGATCCGATCTCCCCCACCGCTCGTTCGCAGACCTCAAGCAGTGCGGTGAGCCCCGCTGCCGCGGAATCCGCCTCTTGCTGGCTCCTCGCCGAGGCCCAGGCCATCTCACGTCCTATCAGCCGCATCATCGAACCCGCAACCGGGCGTGAGCCAGCCTTTCCGCCGATCCGGGCACTGGCCAGCGCGCCAGATCCTGCCCCACCTCTGTCCGCAGGACGACGCGCTAAGCAGGCGGGTCCTTACTTTCTATCGTGCCACGTGACCAGTCCCGATACACCTGCCCGCCGGTCAGGTCGCGGCACCGTGAAGCGACGATCTCGCGGCCAGGGCGGCCCGGCAATCGAATTCACCTGTTTGAGGTCGCGATATGGGGACAGATGATCACCGTCGCCCAATGGCTTGGATAGGAGAAAGTGATCATGAAACGAGCAAGCCTCATCCTGCTCATCTATGTGATCATTGGAATTGTCATCGCCGTCAGCAAGGGATACATCACCGTCGGTCTGCTGAAAGGCATAGCGTCAGCTCTCCTCGCGATCTTCCTCTGGTGGCTCCCGCTGCTTGGGGTGAACCTGCATCTGCAGTAGCCCGCCGCCGAACCGGCGCCCCCAGCATGTGCGCCCCGCCCCCGGAGCAGAACCTTGCGGATACCGCGCGGGCCGGAATGTCCCGCTTGCGCGGTCCCCGTTGGACCGCTTCGCCCGTATCCGCCCGGCCTGAGTGGCGTAGACTGCCGGCCGTGCGACCCAAACGCGAACTCTGGCTGTGGCTCTGGCTCGGCGGACTCGCACTGACGCTGGTCCCGCTACTGGCCGCCATTGCCATTACATATTTTTCTAAAGATACGAATTACAGCCTGTTCTCGAACTTCTGGATGCCCGCGGCCGGACTGGCTCTGGTGGCGGCCTTCGTTTGCTTCCTGGGCGCGATAAGCGGCTGGCCTTTCCCGCCGCGGGCCCAGCCCGGATTCCCGGACATCAAGGTCGACATCTTCGGGGCCGGCACCATGGAGACCGAACATGAGTCCGGTACCGGCCTGATTGCGCCCGCCCACTTGCGCTCGTTCGACGTGCGTTTCGCCAGCGCCGAGGCCGAGCGGCGGGTCAGCCTTTCGGCCCTGCTATATCTCAAGCTGGTCCCCGGTAGCTGGGGGCGAGCCGGAGAGGCGGTCTGCCCGCCGCCGAGGTGGGCGTTGCCGCCCACGCTGAGCGGCGCGGCGATTGGCATGCCGATGACCTTGCCTGCCGGGGACGAGATCAGCGGGCACCTGATCTTCGAGGTACCGGCGTATTACCTGGACAAGCTCGTCATCCCGGCCCAGGGGCGCCTGGAACTGCGCGACGATGTCTCGGGGAGGCGGATGACGATCCCGGCCGAACTCGGCAGCTATTCCAGGAGCCAGATGGTCCCGTCATCAGGTGGTGCCGCGACGCTGGGACCGGAGTTCGGTGAGCGGGTGATCACCCCTGGCGAGACCGGTTCATAGCCGGGCGCGAGGCGGGCACTGAGCGGCCGGGCGCGGTGGCGGACGGACCGGCCGGATCCCGGTCACGCAGGTCATTAACGGTACCGGAGCGCACAATAGGCACCATTCGATATCATCTGGGTCTTGCCGATCAGACCGGCCCAGGGAGCATCCGATGAGAGTCGGCGCCGCAGACAGCCAGGCACCGCCGGGAGTCTCAGCTCATCGCCGGCGCCGCCAGGGCCGCCGCTGGCCCGGCTGGCTGCGGGCGCTGACCTTCGGGCTGTCGATCTTGCTTACCGCCGCGGTAGTTTCCGCCCTGATCCTTGGAAGCTCCTATCAGCCGGTGGCCTCCGGCGGTGCCGGCGCCCGGGTCGCCGGCCAGATCGTCAGCCAGCGGACCAATGACCTGCCGCCGATGGCCGGGCAGATCTATCTGCCACCCCAGAAGGCGGCCAGCGGCGCGATCCTGGTAAGCCTGACCAACACCGGCCCGTATCCGGTGACGATCCTGGCGGCCACCTTGAACTTCCCCTACCAGAACCATTTCCTCGACCTGCATGCCGAGCCCGTCCAGGACACCGGGCAGGCCACCTATTCGCAGTCGCCGGGCCCGGGGAGCGCCGGCGGCGGGTCCGCCGTGGCGGGCGCGGTCCTGCGTCCCGGCGAATACATGATGATCCGGCTCCCGGTCACCGCCACCGGCTGCTGGACGAATTCGGGCAGCTACGTCGTCATTTCCAGCTTCTGGGTCAGATTCAGGTTCGCGTTCTGGACCAGGCTGGTCCAGGTCTCCTGGATCAATCAGCACGATCAATCGGCCGGCGCCATCATCACGCACGAGCCGGAGCCGGCTAGCCAGGGCGGGATCTGCCGGTACTGAAGCGACCCACCCGGCGCCACACATCCGGGATCACATCAAGGGCGCGCGATCTGATGTGATCCGGCCGGCGGAGACGGTATTGCGCGAATCCGGCCGCTCATGGACTCTTGACAATGGGGCCGTTCCTTGCTCACGCCGGGGCATGGTTCGCGCAGTCAACTCCAGCGGGGCCAGGAGGGAACGTCACCGTGGCTTCCGAGGGTCGCGAGATCTCCTTCGGCGAAGTGCTGCGGCGATCACGGATCGGGGCCGGTCTGAGTCAGGAGGGCCTGGCCGCCGCGGCCGGCCTGAGCCCGCGGTCCATCAGCGACCTGGAGCGGGGTATCCACCAGCGCCCGCGAGCGGACACGATCCGGCTGCTGTCAGACGCACTGAGACTGAGCGGAACGGCCCTGGCTGATTTCGAGGTCGCCGCGAAGGGCGGATCGGTTGCCGCGGCCTGGCGCCAGGAGCTGGCCGATCCGCCAGGAGCGCCGGACGGCGTGATCGGCCCGGGAGGACTGGCCCGCTCGATGGCCGTGACGACGCCCAGGCTGCCGCATGACATCGGGACGTTCACCGGCCGCCAGCCATACCTGGCGCAGCTGATGGGAGCCGTAGCCCGGGATGGCGGCGTGATCGGGATCTACGCGATCGACGGAATGCCGGGCGTTGGCAAGAGCGCGTTCGCGGTACATGCCGCGCACCTGCTCGCCAGCCAGTTCCCCGACGGCCAGATCTTCCTCTCCCTGCACGCGCACACCGCCGGGCACCGGCCGGTCGAGCCGATCGACGCGCTCGGCAGCCTGCTGCTTACCTCAGGGATCCCGGCGCAGCAGATCCCCGCCGGACTCGAGGATCGCTCGGCGCTGTGGCGTGCCTATCTGGCCGGCCGGAGAGTACTGCTGCTCCTGGACGACGCGGCCGGGCACGAGCAGCTAAGGCCACTGCTTCCCGGGTCCCCCGGCAGCCTGGTACTGATCACGAGCCGGCGTAACCTGTCGGCCCTGGATGGCGCTACCTCGATCTGCCTGCACACCCTGACCTTGCCGGAGGCGGCGGACCTCCTGCTTCGCCTCGCCGACCGGCCCGACATCGGTCCGGCCGATCCGGCGATCAGCGAGGTCAGCGAGCTCTGCGGCTACCTTCCGCTCGCGATCAGCATGCTGGCCAGGCAGCTTCACCACCATCCGTCGTGGACCGTCGCCGACCTGGCCAGGTATCTGGCGGCGGCCAGGGACCGGCTCAGTCTCATGCACGCCGAGAACCTGTCCGTAGCTGCGGCGTTCGACATGTCATACGGCGACCTGACCGCCGAGCAGCAGCGGATGTTCCGCCGGCTGGGGCTGCACCCGGGCACAGACATCGACTCCCTGGCCGCCGCCGCACTCGATGACACCAGCCCGGCGACCGCCCGCCATTGCCTCAACATCCTCTTCGATCAGCACCTGGTAACCGAGCCCGCGAGCGGCCGGTACCGGATGCACGACCTGATCCGCGAGCACGCGAGGGGCCTGGCGCAGCGCAGCGATCCAGCGGACAACGAGGCGGCGATCCGTAGGCTGACCAGCTACTACGTGCTCGCCACAGCCGTCGTCGGACGCTACTTCAGCCGGGGCGGCGCGCCGGCCGCGAATACGCCCTTCGAGCTGCCCGATCCGCCGTCGCTGGAAGAGGCCACCTCGTGGATGGAGGCCGAACGGGCCAATATCCACGCCATCGTCGACCTGGCGGCGCATCGGCGATGGCCGGACCCGGGGCTGGCGATAGCGGCCGCGATCAGCAACTACCTGCGAATCCACGGGCATTGGACGACGCTGCGGGTCCTGCACGGTACGGCGCGCGATATGGCCCGCGCGGCCGGGAACCTCAGGGGTGAGATCGGCGCCCTGGTCAGCCTGTCCATCGCACTCCGGCTGACCGGCGGATACGTGGAATCGGCGAAGACGCTCGGCCTGGCGCTGGAACTCTGTGCCGACCTTGAGGACCGGCGCAGCGAGGCCAGCGCGCTGATCGCCCTGGGTGTCGTTGAGCGCCTGACGCTGGATTTCGCCACCGCGGCCGCCACCTTGAGCAGGGCGCTCGAACTTCACCGCGAATCCGGCGATTACCTGGGCGAGGCCGACGCGCTCAATGAGCTCGGCCTCCTGCGGCGGCTAGATGGCGATCTCGATGGCGCCTGGTCCAGCCATAGCCGGGCCCTGGAGCTTTACCTGGCCGCCGGCGACCGCCTCGGCCAGGCGGAGTCCCTGCGCTACCTCGGCAAGGTCCATCAGGAACAGGGCGATTTCGCCGCGGCAATCGCGAGACTCTCCGAGGCGCTAAGGCTGTACCGGGACCAGAATGACCGCCTTGGCCAGGCGCACGCCCTGAAGTACCGCGGCAGCGCCGAGCGCCGGTCAGGCGACTTCGCGACGGCGGACGCGACCCTTACCGAGGCGCTGACGCACTACCGGGAGCTTGGCCACCCCCTCGGGCAGGCCGAGGTGCTGAACGAGATCGGCGAGCTATGCCGCGGCTTCGCGCCGGTCAGGGCGCGCAGGTGCCACGAACAGGCACTGGAGATCGCTCGCGGCATCGCCGTGCCGCTGGAGGAGGCTCGTGCGCTAGAGGGAATCGGCCTGAGTGAGCTCCGTGACGACGAACGGCTGGCCGGCACCCGGCACCTGCGCCAGTCCAGGGAGATCTACCAGCGGGTTGGCTCTCTCCACGCGGAGCGGGTGGATCAGACGCTGCGGCGCTACGGGGTCTTATCCCCGGTCATCAGTGACCAGGCCAGCGGTCTGCGCCGCCAGGGTCATCGCGGCGTCGAAGTAGGCAGCCGGGTCGGTGACGGTGTTGTCGAAATGACCGAATAGCTCGAAACTGATCGTCCCGATCAGGGCTGTCCAGACCAGCAGGGATCGCTCGATCAGGTCCTCGAACGGCGGCGGCGGAACCGGGAAGTCCGCCAGGACCGCCTCGTGGATCAGCCGGGGAGCCGGCAGCGGCCGCCCCGGCGGCCGCCGCGAGCCGTCCGCGACCGCGGCGGGAAGGATGGCGGCCAGCGTGCGCGGCAGCCGGGTGGCTGGCCCGACGGTCTCCCGCGGCGCCGAGTATCCGGGTACCGGCGAGCCATAGATCAGCGCGAAGTCATGCGGGTGGGCCAGCGCCCAGGCCCGCACCGCCCGGCAGACCCCGGACCACCGCAGGACCGGTCCGAGGCCAGACTCGCGCGCCCTCTCGTCGGCCTGTTCGGCCTCCGCCCCCAGCGCGTTGAACGCCCTGCTGATCAGAACCGTCAGCAACTCATCCCGGCCGCGGAAGTACCGGTACATAGCGGACGGCGTCATGCCCAGCTCCCTGGCGACCGCCCGGATCGACAGCGCGGCGGCGCCGAACTCCGCCAGGTGGCGCCCGGCGACGGTGATGATCTCGCTGGTGATCTCGGCGCGGGCCCGGTCCCTGGCGGTCTGGAAGGCGGTCATGATCCACTGTCGCGCTCCGGGAGTGCCGTTCGCAAGTCAGACGCCCGTTCTTGACATGGAACCACATATAGGGAATACTGATCACAGAATAGAGCATCGTTCACAGATCCGAGAGGTAGTCATGCACGTCATAGTCGGCAAGGGACCAGTCGGCTCGGCCACCGCCAGCTTGCTCGCCGGGCGCGGGGAGCAAGTGCGCGTGATCAGCCGCGGCCCGGCGCCTGAGTCAGCCGCCGGGGTCGAGCACGTTCAGCTGGACGCCACCGACCCACAGGCGCTGGCCGCTGCCTGCCGTGGCGCCGTCGCGCTCTACAACTGCGCGAGCCCGGCCTACCATCGCTGGGCGATGGACTGGCCGCCGCTGGCCGCCAGCCTGCTCTCCGCCGCGCGGAGCGCCGGGCCAGTGTTGGTCACGCTCAGCAACCTCTACGGCTACGGACCTGTGACCGGTCCGATGACCGAGGACCTGCCGCTGTCCGCGACCGGGCCGAAGAGCCGGACCAGGGCCGAGATGTGGCGGCAGGCACTGGCCGCGCACGAGGCCGGGCAGATCCGGGCGACCGAGGCCAGGGCCAGCGACTACTACGGCCCTGGGGTAACCGGTACCGGGCACCTGGCTGGCCGAATGCTGCCCCGGCTGCTGCGGGGCAAGCCGGTACGGGTACTCGGCGACCCGGACGCCGCCCATAGCTGGACATTCGTGCCGGACATAGCGGCCGCGCTGGTCCGCCTCGGTGGCGAGGAGCGGGCCTGGGGCCACGCCTGGCATGTGCCGACCGCCGCGCCGCTTTCCCAGCGCGACGCTGTCCGCCAGCTCTGCGTGGTCGCGGGCGTCCGGCCGGTCGGGGTCGGGACCACGTCGTGGGCGATGCTGCGGGCGCTCGGCACCGTGGTCCCGCCGCTGCGCGGCATGGCGGAGATCCCCTACCAGTTCGACCGGCCGGTAGTGCTCGACTCCAGCCGGTACACCGCGACGTTCGGGGACCAGCCAACTCCGGCTGACGCCGGGCTCGCGGCCACGGTCGCCTGGTGGCAGCGGCGGCTTGGCCTCCGGGAGCTCGTGGTCGCGGCGCGCTAGCCGCTGCCCTGGATGGCCGGCGCTCCCCTCGCGGGCCCCTTTTCCCCTTAAAGATCTTTTATTAGGAGAAAAGGGGTAGTCCCGGTGACCGGCCCTGGGCGGGGCCGCCCAGGGGCAGGCAGGCGATGCCGAAAGCCGTGGCGCTCAGGGAGAGGGCGAGGCTGAGCACCGGACCGTTCGGGCTGGATTTCTTGGACGGGGAAGCGTCCAGCCTGGTTCCGGCTTACGCATCCGGGCCTGCTGACCCGCCAATACGCGAAAGCCCCCAAACCGGTTCAGGCTACTCCGCGCGGCGGAACCGCCGGCGGCGGATCCGGCGCTATGGCAGCTTCCAGCCCTGACTCTTGCTTCCAGTACACGTCGTGATATCCAACTGGGTACCCTGCTTCGGGGTCGGCGCCGGGTCAGTCAGGCACTTGCCCGACGCGGGGTTGACCAGAGTGGTCAGGGTGCCGTTGCGCGTGGGCAGCCATAGCTGGGCGCCGGAGTTATTACACGCGTAGTAGTCGACCAGGGTGCCGTTCGCGGTACCGCCACGAACCACGTCCAGGCATCCGCCGAGCGCGCTGCGGACTGTGTGGTCCGCCACAATGGACCAGCGCTGAGCCGCCAAGCCGTTGCAGCTGGACAGGACCGCCGGATTCCCGTTGACGGTCCGGCCGCTCAGGTCCTCGATACACCAGGCGGCGCTCCGGGCCGAGGTGAGGGCGCCTGCGAGCGGCTGCGGCCCGCTGTAAGGCGGCCGCCAGTCCTGCGCCGCAGCACTGCCACAGGACATGAGCTCGACCTGGACCCCGCTCTTGGTACTCGACGCCGGGTCATTGAGGCATTTGCCGGAGGCGCCGTTCACCAGATGGCCGGCCGACGTGACCTGCCATCGCTGTGCGCTGGTCCCATTGCACTGGTACAAGTCCACCAGGGTGCCGTTCGCCGTACCGCCACGCACCGCGTCCAGGCACTTGCCCAGCGCCTGGACGGTGCCATCCGCTCGGAGCGACCAGATCTGGGCACCGGTGCCATTGCATCCGGAAATATCAATCTTGTTACCGTTGGCGGTGCTGCCGTTCGCGTCGTCGAGACAGATATCGCTGCCGACCGATGAGACGACCGGTCCGACGCCTGACAGGGCGCTGGGCGGGTTCGGCACGCCGTAGGAGGGCGGCGGGCCGGATGCCGCCCAGGACTGGTTCGGGGTCGTGCCGAGGGAGTAGGCCAGCGTCCCGCCGCTGACCAGGGCCGTCGCCGGGGCGTAGGCACTGGACCAGGTGGCCCCGTTCCAGGTCGCGGACTGCACGTAGGGAGCATTGTCCGCCGCGCCGTTTCCGTCGATGGTAAGCGTGGCACCCGAGGGAAGCGTGACGACCGCCTGGCTGAACATTGGCGAGCCAAGCGCCAGATTCGCCGTGCCGGGGGTCATCGGGTACATGCCGAGCGCCGACCAGACGAACCAGGCGCTCATCGTGCCCAGATCGTCGTTGCCCGGCAGTCCGCCGGGGGTGTCCGCCCAGAGCTGGTCCTGGACCTTCCGCACGGTCTCCTGGGTCTGGTAGGGCTGCCCCGCGTAGTCGTACTCCCAGGGCAGACCGATGCTGGGCTCGTTACCCATGCCCGCCGTAAGGCCGGCCCCGTAGGTGAATCCGGATAGCACCGAGTTCAGGTAGCCGACCAGCGCCGAGTCGCCGCCCATCGCCGCGGCCAGGCCAGCCAGGTTGAACGGCACCATCCCGGTGTACTGCCAGGAGTCGCCCTCCACGAAGCCCGCGCCGCTGGTCGCGCTGAAGCCGCTCACCCATGACCCGTTGGCGTTGCGCGGCTGCATGAGCTTGCTGGCGGGATTGAACAGGTTCTGCCAGTTCTGAGCCCTGGCCTGGAAGGCCGCCTGAGTGCCGGTCTTCCCGAGCGAGCCCGCCAGCGCGGAGATGGCGAAGTCGTCGGTCGCGTACTCCAGGGTGGTCGATACCGGGCCGTAGTAGTTGCAGTCACCGCAGTAGTCGCCGTTGCTCGGCAGATATCCAGGGCTGGTGAGATACCCGAGGCCAGGACGGTTGAGGTTCGAGTCTGTCGCCTGCTTGACCATGGCGGCCAGCGCCGCCGACGTGTCGAAGTTCGTGGCGCCGAACGCGTAGTAGCTAGCGAGGATCGGATCGGCGGGGTCGCCGACCATGATGTGGGTCTCGGTATTGTTCTCCACCCACTTGGGCAGCACGCCACCCTGAGCGGCGTCATCGACCATCGACTGCGCCGTATCGCTAGCCACTTGCGGATCAAGCAGCGCTTCCAGCGGCGCCTGGCTCCGGTAGATATCCCAGCCCGAGAAATTCGTGTAGAAGGCCGAATGACCCGGATCCACGACATGAACCGCCCGGTCCATGCCCCGGTACTGGCCATTGTCGTCGCTGAACACACTCGGGTATGACAGCGCCCGGTACAGCGCGGTGTAGAACACCTGCTGCTGGGAGCTGGTGCCGCCGGTGATCGCGATCTTGCCCAGCAGGGAGTTCCAGGCGTTATGCGTGGCGGTCTCGACCGCGCTGAAATTCCAGGCCGAATTCTCCGCGGCCAGGTTGGACGCGGCGTTCACCACGGATACATAGGACAGGCCGACCTTGGCCAGCAATGGGTTGCCGCTCGTGGTGTCGAAGGTCAGGTAGTCACCAGACGGCGTCGTCAGGACCGCCGGCGCCGACGGCCCGGTGCCGTGGAAGACGGGGTGGTTCACCGGCTCGGGGCTGTTCGGCGGAACCGGCGCGGCCGGCTTCGCGCCCGGCACCGCCTTGCCGCGCTCGACCTGGTAGCCAATGCCCGGATGCACGACGGCTCCGGTGAAGCTGCCGTGGCCGACCATCGGCTGGCTGAATCGCATGTCGAAGTAGACGGTGTAGCTGTTCGGGCTGCCGCAGAAGCCGCCGGCCGTCACCTGGCCACTCACCTCGGTGGGTGAAAGCACGTTGAAGGTCGTGCTGCTCGCCGTGACCGTTCCCGTGGCGCCGTCACCCGACAGCTTGAAGATGAGGTTGGCCTGGGTCGTCGCCGGGAAGCTGAACTGGGCCATGCCCGTACGAGCCGTCGCGGTCAGGCCGACGCCGACGCCATTGCCGAGCGCGACCGAGTAGTAGCCGGCCGCCGCGCTCTCGCCGGAGTGCGAGAACGAGTCCGTAGCGGTACCGCTGACCGCCCCCATGGTCGGCAGCACCGGGATCTCCCCGGTGGTCGCCTTGCAGCCGACCCCGGACAGGTGGGTAAGGCTGAAGCCGGTAATCGTCGAGTCGCTGTATCGGTAGCCGCCGCCGTCCGCGCCATTCGGGGTGTCGGGACCCCAGGTGACCATTCCGAACGGAGCGCGAGCACCAGGCGATTCGTTCCCCCCGCCGTTAGTGCCGATGAACGGGCTGACTATCGACGCAGGATCCGACGCCGGAGCCAGGGCCGGCTGCGCCCGGGCCACGCTGGCGATACCGGGACCGGTCGCGAGAACCACTCCGGCTGCCAGCCCAGCGACCGTGGCAGTCCGCACGCTGCTCGCAATGAGCATCGGCCTGACCAGCGCGGACAACCAGGACGGCATATTAAAAACGCCTCTCGCCGAGATAATCGCCGCACTCGCACCGTCGCCGGCCAGGGCCGATAGGAATTGACAGTCTCGCGCACTATAGCGGCATTGGCCCTGAAGCGTCCCGGCTATCAGATATGTAACTGACCGGCGCATCACAGTCCAACCCGATCCACTGCGGCGGGACACGACGCTCGAGGCCGGATTGCCTAAGTGACTCCAAGTGACTACGATGTAGTCATGAGTAAGCGACCAGCGACGCCTGTCAGGTTCGATCCGCCCGTGGCAGACAGGCTGGTCTCCTTTGTGGCGGCGAACCCTGGCATGTCGTTGTCCTCGGCCGCTAACCGACTGGTCGACGAGGCCCTGCGAATGACTGAACACCCCGGAGTCATCTTCCGGTCGGGCCCCACAGGGCGACGCGCCGCCCTGGCCGGAGGGCCGGATGTATGGGAGGTCATCCGCGCCGTTAGATCCGCTCACGCGGCCGAGCTTGCGCTAGATGGCGACGACCTGCTGAGCCTGGTCAGCGATAACACCGGGATAGCGCTCCGCCTGCTGGGCACGGCGGTCCGCTACTGGGCTGCCTATCCCGATGAGGTCGACGCGGAGATCGCCACCGCTGACGCTGCCGAGGAAGCCGCCGAGCAGGCCTGGCTGCGCGAACGCCAGCTCCTGGCCGGGTAACCGATGAGCCATCCGCTGCTGCTCGACGAGATGTTCTCCGATAGCATCGCCCAGCAACTGCGTACCAAAGGCTATGGCGTCATCTCGGAAGTAGCCGATACGGCACAAGTAGCGCTTCCAGACGAACAGGTCCTCGCCTATGCAACCGCAGAGGGCCGGGCGCTGGTCACCGCCAACATCAAGGACTTCGTTCCCCTCGACGGCAGATACCGAGCCGCAGGCCAGTCCCACGCAGGTCTGATCCTGGTTTCGACCAAGACCTTTCCCCAGGACCGCGCCTTCACGACGTCGGTTACAACCGCTCTTGCCAGTCTGCTCGGTGGCGCCTCTAAGATCCAACCCGGCCAGGTCCTGTTCCTAACCCCTCGAAAGACGGCCCAGATCTCCGGCTATGCGTCGACCCGACAGCCTGATACCGCGTTGCGTTATTAACGTGTTGCGTTACTATAGGAGAGTGCTGAGATCCTTTCGCGACAAGGACACCAAAGCCGTCTGGCACCGCCAGCGCTCGCGCAAGCTGGACACCGTGACTCAGCGCGCGGCGTGGCGCAAGCTCACGATGCTGGACGCCGCCGAAACCTTAGGAGATCTTCTCGTGCCTCCCGCAACCGGCTAGAGAAGCTGGCGGGCGACCGCGCTGGCCAGTACAGCATCCGCGTCAACCGGCAGTGGCGGATCTGCTTCCACTGGTCCGAAGCCGGCCCCGAAGACGTCGAGATCGTTGACTATCACTAGGAGGAAAAATGGCAACTGACACAATCAGGGCGCCCGTGCACCCTGGCGAGATCCTCCTTGAGGAGTTCCTCAAGCCGCTCGGAGTCAGCCAGTACCAGTTGGCCAAGGCAGTGGCTGTGTCGGCCAGGCGTATCAACGAGATCGCACATGGCCAGCGCCGGATTAGCGCCGACACGGCGCTACGTCTCGCTCGCTACTTCGGCACGTCAGAACGGTTCTGGATGAACCTCCAGGCCCGCTACGACCTAGAAGTCGAGAAGGACAAGCTCGGCGCGACCCTCGACCATATACAGCCCCTGCGCGTCGCCAGTTGACGGATCGCGAGTGACGCAGTCGCGCAGAGCTTGCCGTCGTCGCGAATTGGAGCGGGTGACGAGAATCGAACTCGCACTGTCAGCTTGGGAATCTGTCGGTATCACCCGAGAACACCCAGGTCACCAGCCCTTACCTGCGCAACCACCTGACCATGAGTGACCGTGACTGACCCCTGCTGACCGTGGCTAATGGCACGCTAATGGCACGGCCACCACGGCGAGCTGGCCAGACGCACCGCCTGGCGTGGCTGCGCCACCACGTGACCGCACCTGCCACGGTGATCCGGTGGCGAGCCGATCCGGACCGCAGGGCCGCCAGGCCCGAGGACCGGAAGCAGCGCTCAGAACCTGGCTAAGCTTCTGATACTTAGCATCCCAGCCGCACGTTCGGGGGTTACGTGAGTAATCGTCCAGAGATACCCTGAAGGTTAGGAGTAGGCTCGCGGCCGTGAGTGGGCAGAACGCAGAGCGTGAGGCGGCCGTCGCTGAGGTGGCTGGGCACGGTTGGAGCGTGGCCAGGGAGACGAAGAGGGGCTACTACGTGATGCGTTGCGGTTGCGGGCGTCATCAGGCGACAATGCACAAGACGCCGCGACTGCCAGACCACTTCAGGAACAAGGTGGCCTGGATGATTAGTCAGTGCTCAAACCAGCGGAGGGACGGGCAGTGATGCTGACGATAGACGTGACAGCATCGCTTGAGCCGCCACGCCCGTTCACGGACGATGAGCTTACTGACCTAATCGAGGCTGTGATTGATGACCTGGATACCCGTGTGATCGATCCCTCAGTGAGCACATTCCGATCGGATACGGGGGTGCGCATCCAGGTCTCGCTCACCATTGACACGGATAACCGATGGGTGGCCACAGCGACCGCCGCCGCAGCGATCCGAGACGCGTTCGACACAGCGGTGCCCGCGATCGCGGGCATGACTCATGGTCTGGTGCTCCAAGAGGCATAGAGCCCGCACCGAGCCCACGGTGGCCGAACGTCGCGCAACATTCCTATCCTGGTGAACCAACGACACTGCGGGAGTATTCGTCCAAGCGGGCTAATGGCAGATTATTACACGAGGCCCCGGCAATGTCTCGGAGAAGACCTAAGCCCAGGTTCAGGGACTACCCCTGACCTGGGCTTTCTCGTTGGAGCGGGTGACGAGAATCGAACTCGCACTGTCAGCTTGGGAATACGACAGATCCACCCTCAAAGGCCCAGCTCAGCGCGCCTGACCTGCGTAGCGGCCTGACCGTCAGTGACCGTGACTGCCCCTGGTTCACCATGGTTAATGGCCCGCTAATGGCCCGGCGGAATCGACTCGCCGACCAGACGCCTGCGTTCGCGCATGGTCAGCCCTGCTCAAAGACATCCTCAAGGACCAGCCGCGCGCGATCGGGCACTGGCTCATCGGGGAAGACGGCCGCGCAAACCGCCAGAACCTCCTCGGCACTGGTGAGACCGAGATGCTTGACCAGGTAGACGATGTCCTCGGTGTCCCGTCGCCGGGCGGCGAGCACCTTCATCGCAAGCAGCTGCTCTGGCAAGGCAGCCGATACGCGAAGCCCTGGATGATCGAAGACACGTGGAGCTTCAGGGTCACCGCCAGGGGCCACATACGCGCTTGCCTCTTCGTTGAGCCACCAGGGTGGCAGGCCAAGTTCGGCGGCAACCACCTGAGCCTCTTCAAGCACGACGCCATGGGGCTGGAACACCGCGTCAATGTCACGGTTCGCCCGGCGAGCGTCGTATGCCAGCGCGATAGCCGCGCCGCAGATGACATAAATATCCGCGACAACGCCGCGCCGGGCTAGCCGATCAACCAGACGTCCGAACGCCTCCTGGATTGCCGTTCGGTCGAGCAGGGGATCCGCTCCGGACATGCGACCTCAAGCTCTTGAGCGGCTACATACACGCCGCGCCGTCGGAACGCAGCGGGTGCGTGAACAAGTGCGTCCGCTCTTGCGGCCCGCGTATTGAAGGGGAACCAGAGTTGCCGCAGAGAACGCGCTTCCGCCCATGGGGGCTCGGCCCGACCGTCCCGGGCGGCTAGATGCTCAGCAAGCGCTCCAAGGAAGACATCCCAATGCTCATCACAAGTACCGGTCGGCTCGGCGGCCAGCAGAGCCAACCGCAATCAAGCGCTTCCCACCGATAGTCCTCAAGGAACTCAGCAACCAGTCGCCACCGGCGAGCCTGATCCGCTCCGATCATCAGGCGTCCCAGGTCCACGAGGGTCAGCGGCCGATATACAGGCCGCCGGACAGGCCCGTTCATGATGACGACGTTAGCGCATCCTCGTGGCAGCCCCGCGAATCAGGCCAGGACCGGCAGGACGACGGTGAGCGGCAGCGGGTACCCGCCGAGCAGGCTGACCAGGTCCTGCAGCGCGCCGCGTCCGGCGTTGTCGTCCAGCCACCCTCAAGCGCCGCGTCAGCGACGCCATCTACACCCGGCTCCGCGCCGACGCCCGCCAGGCAGAACACAGCAAGACCGTGTGCCCGAAAGAGCAACCGGGGAACGACTCTGCATCCAGCGCGGCCGGCTCGCACCCCACACGCCAGCTCTTCGGACAGGCCACTCCCGGACCCGAGATCACCCTACGCCCGCCTGCTCCGATGGCCGTCTCGAAGCAGCCACGCCGACGAACTTGACAACAAAGAGGAACTCGTTCGGCACGCTCAGGGCGGAGTCGACTATCCGTTGCTAGGCCGTCCAGAAGGGATGATCGGCGCCGAAGGCTCGCCGCGATCCATGACGTAATCACATCGGCCAGGTGCGACCACAGCTGGTGAAACATACCGGCTTAGCGTTCGGGGATGTCCGCACGCCAACGGCCATGGGCGGGCAGGTATGGACCTCGTACACCAGCGCCGTCGCGTCTGCCAGCGTCCCGCCGCCAGGCCCGACTCCCAGCCAGTCGGCTGGCGCGATGCCGCCGCCACGCCCAAACGAACCACCCGAGCTCAAGCTCGAGGCTCAGGCCATCACAGGGCCGGACGCTGCGGCTGATTCTGCCGAACCAAAACTGCGTCACGTCATGCCAACCGGCCGCAGGTCGATGCCCTCGGCAGGCAGCGTGGGGTCGGAGGTGCGGAACAGGTACTTGCCGTCGAGGTTCTCTTCGGCCTTGATGGCGGCGGCGTCGGTCCGGAGCAGCCCGCCGGGGGTGACCCGCAGGTAGCGGTTCAGGCGTCTCGATGTCCAACGCTATGATGAAGTGCGGTCGCCTCCGCGACGCCGCACAAGTCGGCCGGTTCGTGTGGGGAAATGACTCCTTTCATCATCCGTCTCACCAACCTGCGCCGATCAGACACAAGGGCGGTCGGTACGAAGGCAGCCGTCCTGGGGGAGCTGGCTGCGCTTGGGTTTCCGGTGCCTGACGGCTTCTGCGTGACGGTCGCGGCCTCGAAGGCCGCGACGGGCCATCGACCAGCGGCTGACCGGCCGCTCAACCCCGCCGAGCTAGATGACCAGCGCCCGAGGATCCTGGATACGGAGCTGCCCGACAATCTCCCTACTGATATCGAGGATGCGGTACAGTCCCTACGCTTGGTGGCCCCGAACTGCGCCCTGTACGCCGTGCGCTCGTCGTCATCGGTGGAGGACACGTTCACGCACTCGTTCGCGGGCCAATTCCGTACACTGCTCGTCCCTGCCGACGCTGTACCAGATGCAGTACTCCAGTGCTGGTCCTCCCTCTACGACGACGCGCCCTCCGACCTGGTCGCGCATCTCGGGCTTGCGCCATCGGCCCTGAGGATGGGAGTTCTCATCCAGAGCGTCGTGCCAGCCGACAAGTCCGGCGTTATCTTCACGTGCGATCCGGTCACTGGCGAATCGATGATCATAATCGAGGCGTCGTGGGGACTCGGCGAGCCGATCGTAGGCGGGCGCATCACCCCCGACCATATCCGCGTCGACACGTCCGGGCATGTCAGACAGTATCGGATCGGTTCCAAGAAGCGTCTGTTGTCGGCGGCGGGCGGGACGCTGCAGGACGCCGCAGTCGACCCAGAGGCCGCCGCTCGGAAGTGTCTTGACCGGCGGGAGATCGACCTCTTGGTCGGCATGGCCAGACGTGTCGAGCAGGCACTTGGGCCGCGGCAGGATCTCGAGTTCGCGTTCTACGACGGCGACGGGTGGGTCCTGCAGGCCCGTCCCATAACAACGTTGATCGAGCCCGACCACCGACCAACGACGCAGGAGGGGCAATATTGATGGTAGCTCCTCAGTGGGTAAAGGCCGTCGAACGTCCGCATCCTCCGCTCTTCGCAGATATTCTCTTTCTCGGCCACCAGCGCCCGATCGTCCGCAACACGACCGGCCTCGACTGCTCATTCCGCAACCTCATGAAGGTGCGCGACGAGCTCCTCATCGACCAGGCGGAGATGGTCCGGTGCACGGACCTGGTTAACCAGGAGGTCGCCAAGAACGGCCTCGGGTATTACCGGGAATACGCGGCGAAGTGCTACGCACACGTTGACTCAGCCCTGGCGAACTGCGTGGCCGCAGCCCGCTTGCCGACCAGGGCTTCCCCACGCCAGATACTGCGAGCGGTCGAGGTCTTTACCTCGGAGGTAATCGCGTTCGCCCCTTACCTCTTGGTGACGATCGGCGTGCAGTCGACCCTCCAGTCCCGGCTGAACGAAGTCATCACCAGGGCTAGGTCACGCAACCCGGGACTGGACGAGGTTGCGCTAACCGCTTCGGTAGTGAGGCCGGCGCGAAAGACGCTCGTCGAGCGGGCAAACGAAGCCGAGTGTTCGATCGGTCTGATGATCGGCGGGCGTCCCGGACTCCTCGACCGGCTTCGCGACACACCGGAAGGCGATGCCTTCGCGGTCCTCCGGCGCCATGACCCGGCACTGGCCAGATCTGTGCGCGGATACGTGGAGGAGTTCGGCTGGACGTCTGTCAACTACTTCCTCGGCGCGCCGGATGACGAGGAACGCGTGATCCGGCGAGTCCTCGACCTGCCGCCGGAGGCGCCACGCGAGCTACGGGACGGCACCCGAGGAGGCTCCGACTGGCGCGTCCTGTCGGAACACTATTTTCCGGAGGCGGATCGCGAACTCCTCGATATCATCCGCGAATTCGTGTTCCTGAGGTCCTTCCGGCTGGAACTGTTCTTCCGCTGCCACTTCGTATTGCGGGATATATGGCCATCTGCCGCGATAAATATGGGGCTCGCTCCACACGAACTGGTTTATCTCACGCATTCAGAGATTCTGAGGCGATTGCGTGGCGAAATAGATACCGATCTGTCGCTTATTGCCCGCTCCCGAATGGAGGGCTACTGTATGTCCATGCGTGACGGCGAGCCGGTGATCAAGCCGGCGCCGACTGTTTCCCTGGACGCTGGCGGAGGACCGACCCTGGTCACCGGCGACGTCGCGTATCCAGGCCGACTAAGAGGAATTGCGCGCATAGTCCGCGTCCCTGAAGATGCCGCTGGGGTCGGCGGCGGTCACATCGTAATTGCCACGATGACGACGCCCGCGTTCGGCCCAAGCCTAAGGCGTGTGGGAGGCATCGTCACAGACGAAGGCGGACTTCTGTGCCACGCGGCGGTGATTGCGAGAGAGGATCACGTCCCCTGCCTTGTTGGCACGCGCACAGCCACCAAAGCATTCCACAACGGCGACCTCGTCGACATTCACGCCGATCGTAATGATTCGTCGGCAAACGCCGTCGAGTGGCAGGCGGGCGTGCGGAGACAGTCGCCGGTGTTGTGGCGCTATTTCAGCACTCTGGGCCACAGTTCGCCGTACATGCGATCAGCCCTAGACCTGCCGGGGCTAGACACGTGCAAGAACGTCGACCACCAGACCTATCTCGCGGTGGACGAATACGCGCGGCTGCGTGCAGCGCTCGAAGACCGGATCGGCGGCAATGACCACTACTATGCCGAGGTCGCCACGAGGTGCTACGAGCGTTCCGAGGAACTCATCCATACCGCCGTCCGGGTGTCGCAGGAGTCCCCGGCCGTAACGAGCCGAGCGGACCTGGAGCGGCTGTTCCGCGACTACCACGACGCGACGCTGGGCGTGATCCCGTTCCGCTACGGCATCCTGATCCTGGACGAGCTGCTCACATCGACCCTTCGTGACGCACTCGCGCGTCATCATGTCCTCGAGTCGGAGTCCGATCAGGTGATCCAGGCAATGCTCGCGGGGAGCCGACCGAGTTTCGAAAGCAGGTACGATCGCGCGATCCGAACACTGTGCCAGAGCATGACGGAACGCCATCCGGCCATCGCCGACCCCGACATTGTGGCTGTGCGGGACCTAATCCTGAACGACTCTGCCCTGGCTGCGGTGGCGGAGGATATCCGCGCGAAGTACGAGTGGCTGCGAACCAGTTACTTCACCGGCGACGGACTCACCATGGATGCGATTCTTCACGATGTAGCTGCTGCGCTCCTGCCCGACCCGGCAGGTGGGCCGAGCGCTGACTCAGCGGCGACAGACATGTCCGGGTCGCCGCGCGTACCCAGGGTTATCGAACTTTCGGAGGCGGAACGGGAACTCTTCGACGTGGCCCGCCAATACGTCCACCTCCGCAGCTACCGGATGTCGGTGTGCTACCAGGCAGACTACATCGTCCGGCCGCTCCTAACGAGGATGGCGGATGAACTCTGCATCGACTACCTGTCCCTGATCCAGCTCACCGGCACTGAACTGATCGAGGCGATCGAGTCCCCCCAGGCTGTCGTTCCTCACGAGGAGTTGGCCGCCCGCGCCGAGACTTTCGGCCTCTATCTGGCTAACGACACGCTGTGGGTCGATAGCTCCAGCCGTGACGAACCTCCGGCGCCCACCGCTGACGGCGACGGAGGCGGTCCCGGTAGCCTCATCGAAGGGCAAAGTGTCTATCCCGGTACCGTGTCAGGCCCGGTCTGTCTGGTCTTCGGCAAGAATGACCTGTCCAAGCTCCGGCCCGGTGACATCATCGTGTCGCCCATGACGACGAACGACCTGACTGTGGCCATCCGACGTAACTGCTCCGGAATCATTACCGACGAAGGCGGCACCATGTCACACGCCGCGATCATTAGCCGGGAGAGCAGGATCCCATGCATCGTCGGCACCGGCGACGCGACCAGACGGCTCCGCGACGGTGACGTCGTCGAACTCGACGCGGAGCTCGGTGTGGTCCGGATCGTGGCCAGGAGCTAGCGTCCATGGGCTGGGTCATCAGTTGCTGGGTCATCGAAAACGACGTGGACCAGAGGGCCAGCATCGTCGCCGCCGTGCGGCACTCGCTGCTGCCCGAGCTCGAGATCGGCAACCTCGTGGAGTACGACGACATCGACCAGGCAGTGGTGACTCGGTTGACCAGGCGCGTCCCGTCGCGAGCACCGGCCGCTCGCAACCCGCCGGACCTCGTCCTCGCGGACCTGTTCCGGCGTGACAGGCACGACCTGAGCCCCCAGCAAATCGCCGAGATCATCGCCACCAAGCGTGTCGCACGCCTGGAAGAGCTGCGCAAGCAGATCGGTCGGGATCCCGTTCTCGTGGTCATCTCGCAGTACGTCGAGTACTTCCTTCGTGAACTCGCCTGCAGGGAGGAAGCGGACCTAGCGATAACCCGCATCCAGGATGCGC
>VFSW01004126.1_pt1 | contig 21643 bp, 31 predicted proteins | sample 5358111 | NCBI WGS metagenome assembly VFSW01 (sample SAMN11554181, study PRJNA540505) | mine drainage metagenome | isolation source: sediment from site ElyBrook_90M | place: USA: Ely Copper Mine, Vershire, VT | collected 2017 | reverse complement strand
TTTTCCGCCGTCGTTTTAACATAGAGGGGGTTCCCGGCAGGAGCAGCCACGGCGGGAGTCGCCCCAGCAACTGCCCCACCCGGAGTAGGGTAGGGCACGACAGCGGGCGCGGGGGCCTTGGGGATGTTGGGGTCAGAAACCTTGGGGCCAGTGCCGGTTGAAGATGGTGTCCCCGTGGTGAGCGCCGTGGGGGTCCCGTTGTTGACTCGATCCGCGTCGACAGTAGCTTTAGCAAGAGCCAAGCCTTGTTCCCGCCGGTCGGCAGACGCTGTGTTAAGTTCGTCATAGTAACTCTTCGCCCTAGCCTCAGCGTCCTCGTTCACTGACATCTGTCGCTCTTTGAGCATCATCTCGCCCTCATGTCGAGTAGCCTCGACGACCGCTGGGCCAGCAGCGTTTGCAGCTTGGCTCAGGCCCAACCCATAACCCATATTCACCGGCATGTTGGACTCCTATTTATTGGTTGGGTTGTACCCATAGAACGGCGTTGGTTCAGTCTTAGTCCCGCCAGCTTCAACCTTCTTCCGCTGGGTGTCGTGAGCTGGAGGCGGGGCACCAGTCAGCCAGCTCCCACCACCAATGCCGTTCTTGAGATAGGAGCCGACATCCTCAGCGGCTCCCTGGAACGCCCCGCCCGCGACCTTGAGCCCCTGCTCGTAGTCCTGATTGGCGTAGCCAGCGGCAAGCCCCTGCCCGCGTGTGGCAGTGTTGGTACCAGCGAGAGAGTTGTTCTCCATCCCGCTCAGAGACTGGGCCACGCCATAGCGCTGGGCCTGATCCTGGAGGTCGAGACTGGCCTTCGCCTTGGCGGACTCCATACCGAGCCCGATCTTCTGGCCCTGGCCGATGCCCGACGTGCCGAGATTCTGGTTGCCCGAGATCTCGTTGAGCTGGGTCATGCCCTTTTGGTAGCCCTGCTCGATCTGCCCCTTAGCCTTCGCGAGGTAGGGGGACGGCTTATTGCCCATCGCGTAGTCGATCAGCATCTGATTGGCAGGACCGAACTTCTGGCGGTAGTAATCACGGTCCTCTAGGCCCATAGCCTCAGATCGGGCAGTCGCCGCGTCCCGTTTGGCGGCGTCTTTCTTGGCTTGGTTACCGGCCTGAACACCCTGATAGATGGAGTAGGCAGCTAGCGCGATTTGTGGCATCTAAGCCTCCACCTTGTACCCAAACAGTTTCGCATACAGTTCATAGACATACCAAGCTTTATGCGCCATCCCCGATGCCGACATCATCGCACAGGCTCCCACTACACGGCGCACCATCTCCTGGTCGGCTAGTTTGTAGTCAGACCCACCACTTTGTAAACAATCGTCCTCACAAGCCATCCAGCGAAGTAGACCGATGCCCAGGTAGGTGTAGCCCCCTGTCGCGTGCAGGACCTGCATGCCAGCATCCGTGCCGAACCGAATGACGTGCCTGTCTTCCACGGGGATTCTGGCGCTGATCTCCTCCAACCGGGTCGCCGTGAACGCCCACTTGAGCATCGCGCGAAAGAACCCCTTAGCCCACTTCCCGCGCCCCTCGGGCCGGATCACCACATGCACAATGGCATGGGTGTCGTCCTGGGGGTCGAGGATGAAATAGCCGTGTTCGCCGACGTAGCCTAGACACCCCGCCACAACCTCGTCGGCCAATGCGGGGATGCCGCACTCGGCGGCAAGGCCAGCCATTGCGGGGAAGTCCTCGACAGTGGCCTGCCGCATCAGTTCACATCAGCAGTCATGGTGTCATAGAAAATCTCGGCGAACCGGACATAGCCCGAGATGATCTCGTATTCGTAGCGAGCCATGTAGCCAGTGGAGAGTCCACGGGGTAGGTTAATCACGCGATCCTGACTAAAGACCTCGGTCATCGTGACAGTCTGCTCCGGCAGGACCATGACGTTGTCGATGAACACACGCACCTTCATCGTCCCCTGGCCATGGAACACGAACGCGCGCCACTTCACGCGCATCGATGCGTCCTCGTCAGTGAACGACTTGGACGCGTACGTACCAGGGAGCGCTCCGACCGACCTATCGAAAGGCGACCCGAATCGGTAGATGGCCGTGTGAGAAACCGCTGTGTCGAGGATGTTTGTCATACCCACGCCAATCTTTGGACCTTGTTGGTGACTAGACCGCCATAGTCAGCAGTTATAAACAGCCCATTCCCATATATTACTTGACGCCACTGCCCGTTAACAACCGTCGTCATGGACGCCCATGAGTTCCCGTCCATGGACCAATAGGCAGCCGGAGAAGAACCGGCAGCCATGGCTACAAATATTCCACTACCAAAGGCGACGCTTTGGACCGTATTAGTGAACCCCAGATTCTTGGCTGTCCATGTAACAGCATCAGTAGAAACCATCAAGGCATTGATCCCGGTTCCGCCAATCTTGTTTGATGCCATCCAGATGCCGTTGCCAAATGTCACTGAATACCAATCCTGGTTAGATGGGCTATTTGCGATACTCCATGTAAGCCCATCCGTTGATGTGATGATCTGCTGGGTGTCGGATGATACCCTCGCCACGGCAATAAATTTACCGCCACCATAAGTTATTGCGCTCCAGGGTCTGTCTATAGGCGTATTCGACTGTGCCCAGGTAATGCCATCTGAAGACGTCATAATCTGCCCGGTGGCACCACCTGACAGAGCAATGGCCACGAACTTACCCGACCCGAATGCTACCCCCTGCCACGTTCTAGCTGCCACGGTGCGGGCTGTCCACGTAATCGCGTCTGGCGACGAGTAACCAAAACTCTGCCCAACAGCTACAAAAATGCCGTTGCCATATGCTAGAGACAGAACGCTTACGTCTGCCGGAGCATCCGATGATGTCCAGTTGATCCCATCCGATGAATACATGAATTTCCCAGTTGCTGATGTCCCAGTATTCTGCTCCGCTGCCACATAAAGGCCGCCGCCATATACGAGAGCGAACCAAAACCGGTTAGGGGCACCTGCCCCATTCCCAGTCCATCCAGCCGGGACGGTAGCCACAGATACCGTCTTACCAGTAGTTGCCGTGATACCCGTAGCCACATCTGTAGCGACAACAGTAGCCACATGGCTACCGTTCGTGGTCCAGGTGTGCGGCAGGGACGCCACATTTCCGGTTGCGCCGTCGTCAAACAACCAGGCATACGAAAATGTAGCAGAGGGGTAACCTACCGTGCTTCCAACAGCCGTGTAGGTCAGGGGCACATTTACAGGGTAACTCATAGTGGGCTCGTTATGGTCACAGTCGTAGTCGGGCGTGGTTCAAGGAGCATGTAGCAATCGCCTCCGTTAGAAACATGAACCGCAGTAGGTTTAACCGGCATGGTAGTAAGCGGAAGTGAATCGCGGCTCATGTCAATAGTGACCATACCACTGCGGGCACGTGTGTCTGGCCCTGGATAATAGAGGGCATACCTATCATTCCAGTAAAAGCTCTTGATGTCGTCCATCTCGACATTCGCCGGGATGTCGTAATTTACTTCCTGGACCGGGAACATGCTCTTATCGACACGCTCTTCACGCATTGATTCTGTAAACTGAACCGTCTGTGTCGCGTCGATATACCACCCATAACCAATGGATTGGTTGTCGAGCTTCCCCGGGGTAGAGGGCGCATAGAAGAAGCGGCCCGGGACCTTGTCTGAAGTCATGCAGATCGCCGACATGCCATCCTTGGAGATAGCTACACCAGTTTTAGTTAGCCACATGAGCCCAACATTGGAAGCCTGTAGTGAAAATGGGGCAATGCATCCCAGGTTGGAAAATGGACCTGCCGGACTCATGGTTGAGGGTGTGTTTCCAACTAGGGCATAAAGCCCAGTCTCACACACGACGCACATGATCCCCCTAAAGCTGGCTAGGCCAACCGGTTTGGATGGGAAGGCAGCGTAGAAGACGTCGGGCCAAGCGTCTGGGATATTAGTGGGGGTCCATCGAACCAGATCATCCACGATCCCGAAGCGCATCCCGAAGTGCGGGACCATCCGCTTAAGGTTGGCAGGCGCCCAATCGAACACGACCTCCAAGCCATTCTGTGTGTAGGCCGTGGGGATGGCGATTCCGAGCTGCTCGGTGGTGACCGTGTCGGTGAATGACAGAACATCGAGGCTCAAGTCGGCCACACGGAGGAACTCTGCCGTGTCGCCAACTCGGTAGATGCGCCAACCTTTGATGCTACCATTCCCGGCCTTCCAGGTCATGGTCCCAGTCGTACTAGACCCACTTACGGCACCAAACCCTAGAAACTTCTTGACCACAGCTACGCCAGCGGAGAACGACACAACCTCGTTGACCCCATTCATCTCCGAGATGTTGGACATCCCATCCAGGAACAACATGTCGCCAGCGGCGGGAGTGAACGTGGGCGCACCAGTAAGAGCTATTTCGGTCAACGATAACTGGAATGTACCGATTGGGAAAGACGATGGGAATGCTGGCTGCATAGCGATGGCCTGCGGGATCGTGAAACAACGTGTCGCCGTCTCGTTTGAGGCCGGAAGAGATACGGCCGCCAGAGAGTACGACCAAGCGGCACCGGTATCCGTCCATGTGTTGTTCGATCCACTAGCGGCAGATAGTGGGACGAGCGCGATGGGAACCGCGTCCCTATAGACTATGAAGAGATCCGTCCCGGCAGTATACGAAGTGAACCGCAGCTTTACGCTAGACGGGGCTCCGGCCACAGTAGCCACAATGCCAGTAGCTGTAGTTTGAGCGGGGTTGAATGCCAGCGGGCCAACCGCGATATATCCTGGGTCGAGGCCACGGACAGCTACCACTTTGTAAGTATGGGCACCAACGGGGACCGTCCCACCAGCCGGGTAACTATCTACGACCACCACGGGCGCCGTCAGGGGCGGCGGGATTGTCGCTGTGAGGTCTATATTTCCCAGGCCCGTCGAAGAGCCATAGATCCTACCAACTGCCCCGGTCGCCATCCCATGGGCAGCGACAGTCGTGAATGTAGTAGAGACGCCCTTGATAAGTGAAAACGCAAGAGACTTCACGCTACTGGCGGGCACCGTTGCGGTCAAGGTGTTGACCGACATTTGGAAGACCACTGAACCATCCGAGTAGAGCCCATCATAGAGTGGAAGACGGGTCACGACCGGAATCTTGCCAGCGTTAGTGACTACGGAAAGCGGCGATGGTCCAGACTCATCCTCAAATAGTCCAACCTTACGATAATACGTGTAGACATATTGGAAAGTTTGAACGGAGTCGTACGCAGATGCGGCGGATGAGCCCTCTACCTTGGTCCCATCGTCTACCCATGAAACCACATTCCCAAGCTCAATCAGTAGCCGCTCAGACCCAGAGGTCCTGCCGAATACCGCATATCCATCCGCCCCAGGGACCCCAGCCCACACTAACAGGACAGATGATGGGACAGTGATGGTTACCACTACTGCGGGAGCAGCGTCCAAGATGTTACCACCCTTCATGGCGGCGATACGATAGCTGGCTACGGGAGCATAAACACTCCCTGCGCTGATCACGACTGCTGATACCGAGGCTGGGTATCTAGATTCGTAGGATGACACCAGCGGCATGGCAATGGGGCGCCGGATACCCAGGCGCACTTGGGTTCCGTCGATGATCTTCTGTGGAGGGAGATGACCGATACCCTCTTCTGTGAAATAGACAGCCTGTTGTGCATTCAGATATTCGCCATGATAGGTCCGCCAAAGGGGGGACTCGTACCAAAGACCCCTGTATTCCCAGATGCACTTAGTTGTCGTCGGGTGTGTCAGTTCCCGGAAAATATGCGGTAGCTGCCATGTGCGAGCTACGCCGCTCCGGATATCTAGACCATCTACCACACGGGCGAACCCGTCCGGGACCATGATGGGGTCCATGATGGAGTTGATGCCAAGATCCGACTTGGCTTTGATGGTCTTAGCCACTAGGAACTCCTATAGGCCGTGATCCACCAATCCACAGTTGCGGCTGCCGATGCGGTGGTAGCGGTAACACTTAAGACGTAGATCCTGGAACCAGCCGGTGTTTCCACGATGGATATATCCGCACCACCGCCACCCCCGCTGGCAGATACTGCGTACCTAGAAAAGCCAACTCCCCACAGACAATCTGATGGGGTCGCCTGGACCCCGTCACTATAGAGCGGCAAGGCGATAGTATTCGTCTGTGTGGTGGTCGTATTTACGACCGCACCCTGGACCCACTGACCCTTTGCTTTGGCCACGCGAGTCGACAGGTTGAGCGATGGAATCTGCGACAAGGCGGAGGACACACTCGTAGCGATCTGGGCTGACAGCGCGGCATCCTGGGCATCGACATAGGTCTTGCTCGTGACTGGGTCTCCTCCGACGTATAGTGTCACGAAGTTATTGGTATCCCTGGCGCATATCCCGGCAGCAACGAGACCGGTGATAGCTCCATTCATCCCACCGCCTTGGGTGCTAAGCTGGCCGAGGTACGACTGAGCGGAATCACCGACTAAAATCCACGCGTTGTCGGAAGCGTTACGGATGTAAACCAACCCAGTATTTGTCTGGTGCCAGTAATACATCGGGAACCCGAACCCTGGGTCCAGGCTAGACACTTGGTAGAAGGTGTTGCCAACGAGAGCCATACAGCCTCCTACGAATCCTGCTCAGTCACCGCGAGTGGGGGCACACCCCCAGCCATATGATACTCGAAGGACTTCATCATCTCGCCCTTTAACTGCATCGACTTGAGGTCCGTATCCTTCTCCATCAAGTAGGCTACGGCGGCGTAACGGATGGCCTCCTGGTAGTAATCAGGGATTGAGGGGTCCATTGGGTCAGCAGGCAGGGCCACTGGGACAGCCTTCTTAATGTAGTGGACCCGGACGTAGGTGTTAGGCAGTGTCCATTTGGTGGGCAATGAAGGCGGGACGACCGTAAACTGCTGGTTCGCTATGAGTGTCCAGCGCCTAGGGACGAAAGACGCACGCTGGTTGCGCCAAAGCTCATTGGCCGAGTCCTCGTATGCCATCGTCGACTCGTCCAGCACCCTTAGGACGACATCATTAACATCTGAAGAATCGGCACCTAGGACATCTGCCATGGTATCTCCTAACCAAAGAAGTAAGTGAGGCTGAAGATGTTGGACGTAACCGCAGCAGTCGTACCATATCCACCGATCAGGGTGGTGCCGTTCGCCATATTGGTCCCGATTGTCCAGGTCTGGCCAGTGCTCTTGAACCCCAAGATAAATGAATCGGGTGCGTTGGTGTATACGGGGAGCGAATTAGGGTAGACCGACAGCAGCGGGACACTGACATCTGCGACAAATAGCCCTAGCGAGTTGGCTGCCAGAGCTACCGGGCTGTTGATATAGGCACTGGTGCCATCCCATGCGATGTCATTGATGGCGGGGAACGTAATATCCACAGGGGCAGAATAACCATTATACCTGGTGATCGTGACCGTGAATTGGACTGGTAGGGTGGCGGCAAATGGAGGGAACGCGAACGGCGATGAGATAGCCAGGGGCGCCACTGTGATTGTGTAGTAGGGGATCGTGAGCGTCGTCTGGACGAGCTGCACGCGCTTAATGGTCAATAGGTCCGTCGGGAGAGGCCCAGTTGGGTAGGCCGTCATGTCATACAGACGACTCGCCTGCTTGAACCCTTTCTGCCGGATGACGAGATCCTGCGCCCAGTTGACAGCTTCTAGCACCTGGGCGGGCGAGAAGCTGGTGACCTGATAATCACCGATCAGTTCTCGGATCTGGAGATCCACCTGTGCCAGTGTCTTGCCCATGTCAGACTCCGAAGACAGGCGGGGGAGCCATCTCGGAATCCCCGTAGCCTCCCTCGGCGATGGCGCGAACCAATGTGATCTCACCCTCGGCTTGGTTCTGGTGGTACTTCGCGGCACCAGCGTCTGCACCACCTCCCGATTTGTTCGGTGTGGCATAGATCTGCGCTTTGGCGGCAGCGATGATGGCATCTTCTGCGTCGAGCGGGAAGTCCACGTCGTCGAACTCTTTGCGCGGCACAATGCTGCACTCGATCATAACCGAGAGCGCGTTCACGGGAACTGGCGTAAGGATAATACTATCCTTCTCGACAACGTAGTTGGCAAAATACCCGACTGAGTTCAAAGGTGCGCCGAGAGCACGGAACAATCGCTCCTTGCGTAGATCCTTGCCGACCCGGTATTTGTAGAAGGGTGTGATCTTCCAGACGTTGTTGATAGCCTGGATCACGTCGCCCTCAGCCATGACGTAGGACTTCACTCCGTCAGACGCCGTCATGGCCTCAGTCGCAGTATAGAAGTCGTAGGGTGCGGCGATTGTCGCTAACGGGATAGTGGGCAGCGCAACAGTCAGAAGACCCTTGGGCGTCGACGCTCGGTCTAGGCCTGGGCAGTACATGACCTGGGTTGGGCGCAAGACCTCGAATTCTCCAGCGACCGCACCCATGAAGGTCGCAAGGTTCACCTTGACCTGACCCGCATAAACGAAGCCAAATTTGCGAACACGCACGATGCCCGTCTTGCGGCAAATGAGTCTGGCCGCGTCCTGCAAAGCTTGGTTCGCGTATCCAGCGGGAAGATCTTGCCGGAGAAACTGAACTCGGCTTTGCAGGTCGCGGATATACATCGCCTAGTCCTCCAGTAGTTGCTGCGCCTCAAGGATAGCATCAACCATGGTTTTCTTGTCGCCATCATCTGGGACGCCCTTGGCGACACAGATGGCTCGGAGAGCCTTGATCCTCATGGTCCCAGCCCGAAGCTCGTCTTCGGTGTAGGTCTTGTGCTTCATGACGATCGAATCGTCATCCTCGATCTCCACACCCATCTTGGCCATCTGAGCTGTGGATAGAGCACGGGGGTCGGCCTTCGAGCCAGCGTTGTATTCGAACTCGAACTCTTCCTTGTGCTGCCAGCAGTATACGAACAGGGAGTGCCACTGCCGGTCGTTGAACATGCTGCGATCAAACTGCTTGTACTGGCCATCCGGCCCGGGTTCGATCGCAACGATCTTCTGACACACGCGAGACTTCGCCATGATGCGCCGGTCTGCGTCTACGGAACCTTTCGAAAGCTTCTGCATATCTTCCTCCATGTGGTTTGAAAAACCCCGGGCCAGCTATCATGCCGACCCGGGGCCGTTTGCGAACTAGGCGGCGAAAGCAACCTTGTTGTAGATCAGCGCCGTGTTCTTGGTGGTGCCGAAACCAAACACCATCAGAGAGCGGGTGCCCTTGCCGAAGGTGTTCTGGAGCACGATGTCAGACTCGAACTCAGTGAACTGAGAAGCGAAGCTGATAGCGCTGCGGTGGCCAGCCATGCCGGTGATGGAGGTGGCGACAGTGGCGCCAGAACCGCCCGCAAGCAGGGTGGATTCGTAGAGGCTGAAGTTACCCATGGGGCCAACCAAGCCAGTGCGGACAGGCGCCTTAGCCGTGTCGCCAGTGGCGTAGTTGTAGAGGACGGCCTGCTGAATGGCCTGTTCCTTCATGGCAGGGCTAAGCAGGAACCAACGGTTCTCAAGGGGCACATTCTGCTCGGTGAGCAGACGGTCGTTGCGGAGAATCCAGCCCGTGGCGAAGTTCGTGGTCTGCACGAAGTAGGTGGGGTTGGTGGCGCCGTTGTTGGTGGTGTCTACCTGCTGGTACGCGCTGGCGTAGGAGGTGCCGAGGACGGTGTTCTCGACCTGGATACGCATCCGGTTGTTCAGTTCGTCCATCAGACGCTCTTTGAGGGCGATGTCCATCTGATGGAAGTCCACGTAGTCCATCTTGTATGCGGCATAGTACGCATAATCGATGGTCAACTGGATCTGGCCGTCTTCCAGTTCCTGGAAGGCGATGTCGTCGTTGACGCTCCAGGGCTGCACGATCAGATCGGGGAGCTGACGGATGTTGATCTTGTCGCCGACGGAACGGATTTCGCCTTCCCACTCGTAGTTCACGATGTTGGGCACGACGGAACCGGCGTAGAACTTCACCTGGAGCTTCTGGGAATAGAGCTGCGGGATGAAGAGGCGGTTTGCGAGATTGGCAGTTACGCGAGAAATAGCCATGTTGGTCGCTCCTTATCCGCGATTGGGGGTGACGATGAGTTCAAGCTCAACGAGAGCATCGAACACGGGGGAGGTGGTCCCAGTCAACAGGAGGTCGACCGTGTCATCAGCGGAAACGATGATGGGGACGGCAGTCGCAACCACGGTGGACCCAAGGGTAAGCAGGTCAATGGCGGCGGAGATGGCGGTGGCACCAAGTTTTACGGTCGCGGTGGCGGAGCCACCAGCAGAAGCGACCCGGATAACACGGAAGATGCCGCCAGTGATGGCCGTATCCTTGTCCACAGGCAAGACCTGGAGAACGTCAGTGGTCACAAGTGCGGTCTGGACACCGGCGACGCTGAGGGTCGAGGCGGTCTTGAGGTCGATCTGGCGACCGATCTTGAAGATGTCAACGCTCTGCTGAGCCTTGCGGGTGCCACGAATAACAGCGGTGCCCTGGACGAATCCAGAGTCGCGGTAGTCGCGGAGAATAGCGCCAGCGAACGCACTGGTAAGCGTCAGCGTGGTGGGGGTGGTGGGGTAGGTCGCCATCGTATGGCCTCCTTGTAGGGGTTGGTTGCTAAGCGCTCATGGCCCGTTCGGCAACAGCGATTAGCTTTTGGGCCTCGTCTGTCTTGCCGTCAGAGATGAGTTTCTGGACGTCTTTCTGGAAAGTCCTGGCGTCAAACCTAGGTTCAGATGCTGAACCGTTGGACCGCACAACTGTGTCAGGTGCGACACGACTGGGAACGCCTTGATCTCCATGGGACGGCTCTCGCCTTGCCTGCCCCTTCACAACTTCGGCCTTGAAGCGGGTCAGAATACCCGCGATGAACTTACCACTATATTGGAGTGGGTTACGAAGCGCAACTGATTCCTCATCAGTTTGTTCGTCGGCCCATGCGACCATCTTGGGATGATTGAAAAGCTCATCCGGATTGTCGCCCCCTAGTGCCTTACTGACATCGGCACGATGCTTGGCAATCATCGTGCTTCGTTCGCTCTCTTCGGTAAGCGTGTTGAACTTCGCAATCTTGGCGTCAAGTTCAGCCATGGCAGCCTTGAACGCGTCGTTAAGCTTCTTATTCTCAACGTTTGAAACCTTCTTGGCGATGCTCGTGACGGTCTCGAACTCGGCCTCTTCGTCGGTGAGTCCATAATCAGTAGGCCCTTCGGGCTGGGGCGGCACGCTCGCCAGCTTGGCCTTCAGCTCCTCAACCTCGCGCTCAAGCTGCTGGGCTCGACGCTGGGCGGGATTAAGTTCCTGCTCATAGTGGCTCAGGGTCCGCTTCATGTTGGCAAGCTGGGTCCGGAGGTCGGATTCACTCTCCTGGTCAACCACTTGAGCGAGGGGCTTCTCGCCACCATTCACGCGCAGGTTGATCTCGTCATACATCGCTTCACGCTGGGCGCGAGCTTCGGGAGTATCGTTCTCGTCGAGGCCCTGCTCGACTTCATCGACAGAGATCTCGCCAGTGTCCACGCGCTTCTGATCAGCTTCCAGACTGGCCAGCCGTTCAGCGTCCTGCTGCGCACGCGATTTCTTCATATGTTCCTCCGTGGTTATATTGATTGTGTGTTGCTTCGTATGTCAAGTTATTCTTTGACAAACGAGCAGAAGTCCCGGATACCAGCGATCTGGCCCTGGATGAATCGGATGTCGGTAAAGTCTCTCGCCAGTTCAAGCTGCTCGTGTAGGCCCTCGATCATGTGGTTCGCATAGTCGAGGATCACCGTGTCGGATGACTCCATCAACTGGGCCATCCTGAGCATCTTCTCGTCTCTTGTATACTTATCGCTCATACAGGGGCTCCTCCAGCCGGGGGTAGACCACTACCACCCACATCGGCTACATTCGTCGCCCTGCCCGGTGGGATTGACGCGCCGTAGCGTTCTGGGTGTTGGACGAGCGACTCAGCCTTGGGTGTTCCGAGGGACGCGACACCCATTGGGAGGGGCGCCTGGATCACGCCAGCGGGACCAGCCTGCGGGGCGGTTGAGGGTGGAATGGAACCGGGCTGACCTGGCTGCCAGCCTGGAGGCGTGGGGCCGTTGGGGGTTGCGCCGCCACTGGCCATCCCCTGGCCCTTGGCATCAGGGATATCCTTCGGGCCACCATTGGGGTCAACGTCCATACCGAGCCCCTGAGCGTCCACGCTCGACACGAACTGCCTATGGGCCGTCAATGACTCTTCGCGCATGATGTTCAGCGCAGCGGCAGCGGCAGGGCCGGTGATGCCGAGATCGTCATAGACGGCCTCAAGGGCAATCGGGTAAGCGGGGGTGCCGCGATCCGTCTCGGCCAGGGCCTTGAGCTTCGCATCGCGCTCGGGGATACCCGGGTTGGTGGGGGGTTGGACCTGGGCAGCTTGATCCGCCAGACGCTTGGCCTTGGCCTCGGCATCAACATCATTGAGGAAGAGCTGCTCGCCCGTGAGAGACATAGCGTCTTCAAGAATCTCACCAACGCGCTTGTCGTTGATCTTGGACTGCCAGTAGGGGTTATTGCCCACGGCCTTCATGAGTTCCATGATGCTCTGGACGCGAGCCTGCTTGGCGATCAGTCCCTGGAGACCCGTGCTGGTGACCTTAAAGTCGGCATCGATCTCTTCGCTGTATTCGAAGGTCAAGTAGTGATCGACAACCTTCTCCACACAGGGGACCAGGATGAACTTCTCGATATTCGCCACGACGGTCTTGAACGGGTTATTCGCGTTGTTCCACTGAAGCTCAGCACCACCGAGGGTCCTGTTATGAGCGCCGTCTTGGCTCCCACTTAGGAACCGGGGCACGCCAGTCTGCTCGTCGGCCCACGCCTTGAGCGACTCTTCGCGCTCCAGGACTTCCCGCAGGATATTGGGTGGATAAAAAATATCCACTGGCTTGGTTGCGCCGCCTGTGGAGTTGTTCACAAACCACTGCTTGCCGGGGTGGGGCTTCATGGCGTCCGTGCCCATCTTACAGCGACTGACGTCGATCACAGTCTGGGGCCGGGCAATACTGGCCATCGTGTCGTTCGCAGCACGCTCACATGCAGAGCCAGCGGCCTGGGAATCGAACATCATTTCGGCAAACCCAGTGCCCCAGATGCTGTGGGAGTTCTTGCGGCACTGGGCGATGTAGACCGGGATGCGCTCTTCATGGAACTCACTCACTACGGCGCGGATCACGACCCCGTTGCAGACCATGATGTTGGCCATATACATACGGTTCTTGTCTTCGATGTCGATTTCTTCGTCGGTCACACCAAGCTCAAGCAGTTCAGTGACAGTCTTCTTGATCCAGAAGTCATAGACCACATAGCGGTGTCGGTATGTATACAGCTGGTTGTTGTTGTTCACCACGATTATGTCGGTTTCCCATGGCTCTGGCGTCCAGTTGCCATCGGGGGCGTGTTCAAGAACGTAGTCCAGACGGTCCTTAAAGAACCCTCCGTCCGCGCGCATCTTGCTGACCCACGACTTATTCACCACGCGCCGGTAGCAGAAATACAGACAGTCTTCGACAGATCGAGCACCGGGGTCAGGGTAGAGATCAAAGATGCTGACGTAGTGGAACTCGGGGTAGAGATACTCACTGGCCTTGCGGCCACCCTTAGCCTTACGTTTGCGCTTCGTGGGAAACGGACCCATGATCGCGCCAGACCCGTAGGCCGCACAGTCGTAGTTCGCGTCCGCCAACTTGCCCTTGAAGCCAGCCTCCGCCATCCCATCCTTCACTTTGGATTCGAGATTGGCACAGCGCCGTTGGGACTCCAGGAAGATCTGGTTCTTAAAAGTATCGTAGTCAGCGTCGATGCCCTGCTCCGCATTCTGCTGCGCCAGGAATTTGGTGAACTCAGGCATGAAAGGTTCAGGCGTGGTCTCGATGTTATAGATGTCCTTGCCTTGCGGCAGGATCACGTCGTTGATAATCGCCGACGCCGTCTGGATCTTGGGGCTTGTCATGTTCACAAACGCGCGCGACCAGCCGTCCTGCAACTGGGTCTCCGGCCCGTAGCGTGCGCGGATGTTCCGATATGCCGTCATCCAAATCGTGTCCTGGTTACGACGCGCAAAGCGCGCGGTCAGGAACAGATTCAGTAACTGGCCAGCGGCAGATCCGGGCTCGGCACCCTGCATGATGCGTGTTTCGTCATCGCTATCAGGGGTGTTGGCTTCTACTGGTTCGGGGTCCATACACGCTCCTAATAGCCAACGACGGTATCAACGGGTTCCCACTTATCTTCAGTAGGATACACTTCTTCCGCTGGGATACGCATACCTTTAAGACGCGCCATGTGGATCGCCATCACGAGATACCGGAGCGCATCACAAAGGTCGTCCTTCTTTTTGACGATCTTGCCACTCTTCTCGTCGTATCGGTAGAGCTTCAGCTCGTCAAGCAGCCTGACGCAGTTCTCGGAAATATACAAGCGACCTTCATCAAATCGCTGATAAACTTTAGCAATACCACTCATCACACTGCCGGATGTGTTGTCTGCAAGCTGGATGCGCCGCAAGCCTTCCGGGATCTGCTCCCAGTCCATCCCGTCGAACTCCTGCTCGAACATGCCGTAGAGCGTCGTCCCGTCTCCCTTGTTCGTCTGCATGGACGCCGTGTCCATCACGATCGGGAAGTCGCCCCACCGCTTGATGGCAGAGGCGTGGAATGCGGGTGGCTTGGCTTCCTGTCGATGTTCATCGTAGATGTATACAATATCCGTGTCGTCGTCATAGGCACCAACCAGCGCAGCGGTCGGGTGAGTCCATCCGGGATCGATAGCTACGAGGCGCCGCATGTAGTCCCGGGTCTTGAAGAGCCGCCCTGAATAATCCTCTGGATCAAACGGGTAGATCAGGCCCTTGCCGACCGTCGGGATGCCCGTGCTACGGGCCTGGAGTTCGGCGGGGTCGTCCTTGTAGATCTCCTTCATCATCGTGATGGCATCTTCAGTCAGATGGGGGCAGTCTGTCGAGTTCCAGCCTGCATGGATAACTTCCGCCACGTTCTCCGGCTGCTCTGTCAGGAAGATGTATACGTCGCTGACCCCCTTGAGAGCCGTGAACCCGATGCAAAGCTGCCCATTGGCCTTCGCCACGCGGGCAACCAGCTCATTCAGAATGTCCCTCGGCGGTTCCTCGTCAATGAACACGACGTCGATGGTCGACCCCTGGAGGTGTTCCCGGCCCTGATTCGCCGCCTTGAACATCACGCACGACTCGCCAAGCGGGTGCTTCACATACATTCGGTCGATCGAACCGGAGACATTGGCCCGCTTGGTGATCCGGATGATGTCGCTCGGGCCAATCATGCCCCCGCCTGGGTTGTCGGCGTTGGGTCCAATCAGCTTCGTCTGGATGGAGTCACGGACTTCTTCGAACGACAGGCCCATGACGATAATCGTTGGCGCTCGGTCGGTGATGCGCGGCCCTTTATACCAGTCCGGGTATCGGCACTTGGCGTGCATGGAAATCTTGGCGGCAGTTGTGTTGCTCTTTCCAACCTGATTGGCGCAGAGGGCGATGGCCATCTTCTTGGTCGAGTTCAGCCACTTCAGCTGCCACGGGTAGGGGACAAAGTTATCGAATGCCTTCCCCTGTTGTCGCCTGAGATGTTCCTTTAATAGTGCGTCAATACTTGCCATGGATACTCCTTGCGTGTCTGCACGCAGGATTCTATCATATCCCAGGGTCCCGTGCGACCCATGCCTCCGGAGGCGCCCATGTCCCAGTATTCCAACGCCCAGACCCCCACCAAGCTCGAAGTCGCCGCCTCGCAGGGTGGCTCCTCGTCCGAGAGCGTCCACCCCAACATGTTCACTGGGTCCAAAGAAGAGAGCCATAGCGCCAAGCTTGGCGCTGTGACCGCTGGCTCTAGCTCGAAGATCCCTGGGAAGTAGCCATGGCGAAATCCTTCGATATGGACCAGAGATACCCCGACCCCAGTGGGCATCTGCCTGAACAGCGGTCGAAGGCGACTGGGGGTGGCAAGTCCCCCCTTGATCCCATGGGATGCAAGATGCCCGGCCTATCGGCCCCTGGCAGCCTGACCCCGAGCAACAGCCCCTGCGGGTGCGACTATGGCCCGAACTCCGAGAAGCTCACCCCCAAGAAGTAGGCTCTCACTTGTGGGTATGAATCGGCCCCCAAGCGGGGGCCGTTTTCATTGGGTAATCCACTGGATCGGAACGCCGAGCAGCGCCCCCTCACCCGCGTCGATCCTATCTGCAAGGTCCCTAAGCCCTTTGGTGAACCGATGATTGGGGCAAAACTCCATAGCCGCCAAATAGACTCCGCGCTTCGCACCGCTGCCCATCTCCGGGAAGATGGGGTCGTCGCTATTGTCATCGTTGAACGTGACTAGAAAACGGAACCCCTTACGGAACGAGTCCGGCATGTTCACCTCCTCGTATCTGATTTCTTGGATACTCATCGGTGCCCCTCTCTCATGTATAGCTCTAGTTCCGCAAGGCAATTCCAGCATTCTTGTGCCTTGTGTAGTAGCCCACTCTCGGCGTCCCGCTCCTCGTAGCTCGCTTGGAGCGCATGTCGCAACTTGGCGTCCCGGTATCGGGCTTGCCCATCCTTCACACTCATCCACCCATTGTCGCTGTATTTCCTTGCCCCATAGGTGCCTACCTTCGCCACCTCCAGGAGCGCTAGAGCGAACCCATCCATCACCAGCCCTACACGGGGCTTCTCTGCGTCCAGCTTGGCGCCGGGGGCGTGCTGGTCGATGCCGTGGGGGTCGGAGTCAACCGCGAACTGGCCGGTTGGGATGAGGTGGCCTTTGATACCACTGCGGTTGTCCCCGTAGGGGCGTGTATCAAACCCCATGACCTCGTCGTCAATAGCCTTCGCCACCTCGGCCAGAAGGTCGCGAGGCGGGTTCTCACAAACAGCCAACTGCCAAAGAGGAGCCACGCCACCAATATCATCCTTTAACCACACAACCACGGTGTCGCCTACTTTATCTCTAGTGTTCCCAAGTAGAGCAATCCGATCATCGTCCTCCCACATCTCGCGGCCATCACGTAGCCTTAGATACCGGCGCGTCATCGCTCACCCCGTTCTTTCATCTGGCCAACCCAATTATTGGGCGGAGGGGTAGCCCCATACATCCAAGGAGCCTTGCCCTCGACAACGTTCCAGTTCTCGTAGGCCAGCCGCTCACCCTTGGTGATGGCGGTGATGTTGCTGTGGCCCACGTTGAAGGCGATGTCCTCGACTTCCTCGTGGTAGCCGAGTGCCGTCATTAGGGCGTTGTCGATATCCTGTGTGCGCCGGGTATCGTGGAACAGCATGACGCCACCAGGGAGAAGCCTCAGCCACGCGTGCATGGCGAACTCCAGCCGCTTGTTATCAACGCCATCAACGAAGATCAAGTCGAACATCTGCGTGTGGCGGTCGGACCAGCCTTCGTACTGGTCAATCACGATCCTGGGGTCCTCGTGGATGCCTAGCGCCAACAGGTTATCGGTGGTGCGGTTCATCCACTCGGGGCTTGTATCCAGGGACGTTAAGCGGGCTCCATCTTGCAGGCTCTGTGCCAAGATCTGGGTCGACCCACCACACCCAAACTCCAGGATGCTCTGGCATTGCTTGCCCATGTGTTCAAGTAGTAACGCGTCCTGCCGCGACAGGTCGCCGATGAAGATCATGTGTGCCTCCGTTTAGTGGATTTGTGCCTTGATGCCCAGGCCAGACCAGCGGTAGTCCTTGGGGCAGTCTGGTTGCTTGTCTCTAGGATTCAGCGCCCATCCAAGCCAGACGCCGTGCTTCTCGTTCTGCCAGAGGAAGCCCACATAGAAACCCTGCCATGCCAGAAACCAACCAGGGGTCCCTGTAGGGGGGACTTCGTTTACGTTGCCGATCCACTGAAGTTTAGCCGGGTCAGGCAGGGTGCTGATGATGGGGGCGAATCGCAGGTTGCACACAGGGTTGCGCAGGAACCAATCAAGCCGCGTATGGCTCCCAGGCCACCAGTCAAACTCTGGGTCGATGCCGTCCTCGTAGTTGCCGATCCACCAATTGAGTATGCGGTTCCGGTAAGACAGGACGTAGCGACTCTGGTTGATGTTGCTGCGGATGAAGATCGTCTCGGCGTCCGTGGTGTCGGCCACCCAGACTGCCACAATGCCCAGTAGGTAGAGTGGGAGCCAGATGAAGACCTCGACGGCAAGGAAGGCGATCAAGCCCCAGATCGCCATAATGAATGCCATGTTTGCCCCTTAGTGTTTGAATTTCTTTGCGTTACGTGCGAAGTTGGCCTGCTTCTTCGTGGCGGGGCTCGCCTTAGATCCGGGCTTCAGAACCTCGTTAGCGTATTCCTGCACACCCTCACCCTTGGCCTTGGCTTTCTTGGTGAACTTGCCCTTGTTCTCGGACTTGATATGGATGCTCACTTCTTGCCCTTCTTGGGCGCCTTGGCTTTCTTGGCTTCGGAGATGTCTTTCTTCTCAAGCTTAATGAAGCCCTTCTTGCCGAGCTTTTTGAGTTCGTTCTTGTCACTCTTATCCATGTCGTCTCCAATCGTAAAAGTTCAGGGGTCCGCACACCCGCGCCGTAGGGTCATAGACCGTGGCTGTCGTGGATAGCAGGCCCCTGATTGCTAGAAACTCCCTGCGCCACCGCCCATCGGTCCACCCTGACCGCCGCCCATCGGGGGCGTGTTGCTGCCCATCGTGGGCATGGGGGGCATGACTGGCCCACGCTTCACTGCGGGCCGCTTCTTCGGCATGTTGGTGACCTTCTGCTTGACTTTAGGGGCGGGCTTCTTGCCCTTGGGTGTGACCTTTGTCTTCGGCTTAGCCATGTGGCCTCCAGTCAGTCCAATGTCGGTATTTTTAGGCGCTGTGTCAAGCCCTGGATCTCTGATCCTGGGTTATTTTTCCTCTTCTCATTGGGATGCACCGCCCATCTCGACTCCAGGTGGATAGGCTCGCTCCCTTGGAACATATCCTCCGGCTCGATGGTCTCCTGGCAGTGGGCGCACTGGACCACGCTCCCGGGGAGGATGTGCCAGTGGGTGTGTTGGCAGGATGCTCGTTTCTGGCTCATGCTTGTCCCTGTCCCTCTCGCTTGTGGTTGGAGTCGTATACCTGCTGCTCTGGGATCTCTTGGAGATCCCTAGCGGCAGCTAGGAGCACAGCCTTATAAGCCAGGTGAGCGCGGTAATCCTCTTCAATCCACTGGGGGTTATCCTTCTTGAACAGTTCGTATTTATCTGCGTCGATCCCCGCCCGATGCCGGGGATACCCCTTGCCAAGCTGGGCGTCGACGTAGACCCCCCTGCCGTTCTCCCGCATGTTGCTGACCCGAAACTCGTGCCCCAACGCGTGCGCCAACCAGCGCATCTCCTGCTCGGGGAGCGGGCACTCGGCCTTCGGCTTGAGCTGGGCCATGTGGCTGACCCCTTCCTGGAGACGGGCAAACATCCTAGCCCTGAGGCCGAAGGTGGCCTCGGGAATAGAGATGGCATCAGCGTGGCGAACCCACTCCTTATTCCCAGTCTCGGGGTCGATCGCCTCGACGGCGCCCATGTGGTGCAGGGTCCAGCGACGCTGGGATTCGATCCCCGCCTCGGCAGCCTCGACCATCTGGGCTCCGTATTCCGCGAGGTAGCTCGCATCCGAGATCTGGAGGCTCCCTTGGAGTTGGACTAGGCTGGGGGGGTTGTTATGAGGGTCGAACACTTTGGATCTCCTTTGCTTTCTGGTAGATGCGGCTCCAGATGTGCTGGGCCACGGCGTAGGTGTCGCTGGGTTCCTCACACCCTCTCTCGGTGTCGAGGATGCTGATGTAGGTCTCGTCTACCACGATCGCATAGTGATGCGCCATGTAGGGCCAGTTGATCTCGTCATTCTCACGCAGAATGGCGACCATCCCGTCGCCGATGTCGTGCTGCGTCTCGCGGATCACAGGGTCTCTCCTTCGATGGTGGGTGGGATCGCCTCAGACCGGTGGATGCGTCGCCGCACGCGGTTGAGTTGCTGGAGGGCTCGCTTCTGGTATTGCTGGGGGCTTTTCTTGGGGTCCATGTCCACTGTGACTGCCATGTCGTCGAGCAGCTTCTTCACCCTGGAGTCCGTCCGGGCAGCAGCCTCAAGCTGCATGTGCAGCTCCTCGTCAGTGAGGGTGATCTCCTGGGTTGTGACGGTCTTCCGCTCCTGGAAGAGATCCGGGGCCATGCGTTCCGCCACCCAGCGGGCGGCGTCGCCCTGGTTCTTGCCGATCGAGTCCCTTCCGTTGCCGCCCTCTCGGGCGCCCTTGACCAGCACGAATGCCGCCTCGATACCGACACCCTCGAACGCCACAGCCATGGCTTCGGCGAACTCCGGGTTGCTCCGCCGTAGATACGCGATCTGGGTGGGGCTTGGCATCCCCTCGATGTCGGAGATGCGGTCTATCGCCATGCCTTCCATTAAGAGCTTGGCGACTGCGGTGCCGACGTCCCGGGTATTCATCAGCATTCCGTTGACTACTTGCAGCACTTGGCCCTCAGCGCCTTCTCGATGCGGTTCGCTTCCTTGGTGGGGTCGATCTCTTTGGGGATCGCGATGCCAGCTTTGGTGTAGAGCTTCTGGAGGAGAGGCACGAACACCTGATCTGTCGCGGCGAGTAGGGTCGTCCTCTGCTTCCCACCCCTGATACTCTCCCACGCTGCATCGGCAGCGAGCCATGCGGCGTTCCAGCGGATGGTGGCCCAGTGGTCCTGCGCCTGCTCCTCAGCCTTGGGGTGCTTGACCACTCGCTGGTCTTCGAGCTGCCCGTAGACTTGGTTGAAGATGAACCGGGCCTGCTGGTTCCACTTGCGCCACTGCCGCTGCTGGACGTTGTTGATGTTCTGGGTCTTGGCACATTCAGAGATGCTGGGTGGCATCTCGATGATCTCTAGCTTGGCCATGTTGGCTCCGTCATGCGGTATTGTCAGCCCCGCGTGGCTATGGGGTTTAGTATAGGCCGGATTCCTTGGTGCGCTAGCTTTTCTTGGTGCCGGTTTTTTACAAGGCTCGTGTCACGTGGATTTTCGTATTACTTGAGTCTTGAAAACTCGCCATGGTGCTTGGCTGACCCGACGGCGTAGGCCATTGCCGCCTCTTCTACCGTCTTGAAATAGCCCAAGAAATGCTGTTTGCCATCGACCTTAATCCTAGCCTGCCACCGCTTGTGACTCGGGTTCCATTGGACGCCCTTCACGCCCGATTTGGTTGGGGTTTTGTTGGCCTTGCGGTTTCTGGCATTTTCAGCGAATGTGGCAACCCTCAGATGCCTTGGGTTTACGCACATTTTGTTGTTACACCTATGGTCGATGATTTTGCCGACCGGAACATCTCCAATAAATATTTCATAAGACCACTTCTGGGCCGACTTCTTCACGCCGTCAACTATGAGACACCCATATTCACCCTGCGGGACACCGGTCCATAGCCAGCACGAGTCGTCGTCGAGCCTTGTGACCCATTTCCAAAACCGTTCCTCTAAGCTCCTTTTCATAGCGGCTCCTCCTAGTGCAAAGGTATTCCACCATGGAACACCTGTCAATGCTTTTATTTGGGAAATTGGTGGGGGAAAAATTAGAACCCATGGTGTTCCTTATTAACCACCACCCATCACCCGCTCTGGACCCACCCCACCCGGTCCACTGGGGCCATCCAAGCAATGGG
>VFSW01004125.1_pt1 | contig 21647 bp, 20 predicted proteins | sample 5358111 | NCBI WGS metagenome assembly VFSW01 (sample SAMN11554181, study PRJNA540505) | mine drainage metagenome | isolation source: sediment from site ElyBrook_90M | place: USA: Ely Copper Mine, Vershire, VT | collected 2017 | reverse complement strand
AGTCAAATACAAGGCTGCTGGGAGCCGCAGTTCATGCTTCCGGCGCACCTGTCTCCTCCCCTGTAATAACCCACTATCGGGGCGAAAGCACCACCAGGGGTATGATCATTTCTTCGAGGGAGATTCCCCCATGCTGGAAGGTATTCTTATAATAATTGACGAAGTAATTATAATTGTTCGGGTAGGCGAAAAACTTGTTTTCCTTTACGAATACAAAGACTGAACTGACATGCTGCCTCGGCAGATAAGCATCGGCAGGGTTTTTCACTAAAAAGACGTCTTTTGCCTGATAAGTTAAGCTTTTGCCCTGCTTATACCTCAAATTGGTGTTGGTGTTTTTATCGCCTATGATCTTGGATGGATCGGTAACCTTTATCGTGCCGTGGTCTGTTGTAATAATCAACCTTGACTTGCTTGCAGCTATTGCCTTAAGTATGTCGTGGAGCGGGGAGTGCCTGAACCATGATACGGTAAGTGAACGGTAGGCTGCGTCGTCGCTGGCAAGTTCGCGTATCACCTCCATTTCGGTGCGGGCATGCGACAGCATATCCACAAAGTTATAGACTATTACATTTAGTTTGTTGCCGGCAAGAGAATGAATGGATTCAGCAAGTCTTTTCCCCGTTTCATGATTGGTAACCTTATTATAGGAAAACTTAATGCTTTTCCCCAGTCTTTTAAGCTGGGCTGCAAGCAACTCTTCCTCGTGCATATTTTTGCCTCCCTCCTCTTCGTCGTTTAACCATAATGTCGGGTGAAGCCTTTCAATTTCGGCGGGCATCAAGCCTGCAAAGATGGCATTGCGCGCATACTGGGTGCATGTGGGCAGTATGGAATAGTAGGAATCTTCCGATTCGGTTTTAAAGGATTCTTCAATAATAGGCTGTAGCACCTTCCATTGGTCAAGCCGTAGGTTATCTATCAATATCATATAAGTTGTTCCCGCATCCTTTTCCACTAAGGGTAGAATCCTGTTTTTCATTATTGTATGCGACATTACAGGCACATCGGCTGTTTTGGGATGAAGCCAGTCGAGATAGGTCTTTTCTACGAATTTGGCAAAAATGTTGTTGGCTTCGGCTTTTTGCATCAGAAACACCTCCTTCATACTTGAATCGCCACCCGAACGCTCCAGCTCCAGCTCCCAATAGATAAGCTTTTTATACACATCGTTCCATTCAAGGTAATTGAGGTTACCGCCGAGTGCCATGCCTATGTTCCGGAAATCCTGCTGGTACTTGCTTGTGGTTTTTTCACTTATAAGCCTGTTCTTATCAATGTTCTTTTTAATTGACAGCAATATCTGACCGGGGTTCACAGGCTTTATCAGGTAGTCGGATATTTTAGATCCTATGGCATCGTCCATTATTGTCTCTTCTTCGCTTTTGGTAATCATTACAACCGGCACGCCCTGATTCATTTTCTTTATCTTTCCCAGAGTTTCCAAACCGGATATGCCGGGCATGTTCTCATCCAAAAAAACAATATCGTAGTTGTCTTTCCCGAATTCCTCAACCGCATCGTTGCCGTTCGTAACGGCCTTTACGTCATATCCTTTTTCCTGAAGATATAGAAGGTGGGGTTTCAAAAGATCTATTTCATCGTCTGCCCAAAGGATGTTTATTTTGCTCATTATATTGATTTGTGGATAGTGGCTAGTGATTAGTTCGGAATCAAATCTTATATTTTGTCGTTCCTGCGTTCTATACAAAGATAACGGTTCTCATCGGGATAAATTTGATTGATGATGTGAAAAAGTGTTAAAGGAGTGAAGCCGGAAGAATTCGTAATTTTTAATTCGTAGTTACCATTATAATCCTGAATCCCCTGTCATCACTGGCTTTTTCTTTGACTGTATCGTAGGGCTGCTCCACCCAGTTTTGCAAATAATAACCGTAATCTTTCCAACTTCCTCCTTTTGTAATTCCCTTTTCGCTTAAATATTCACTTACATTGCCTGCCATATTATACAGCCCGTATTTGTTCGGATAATAAGAAAAGACTGGTGATGTAATATCTGCGGCATCGCATAAATAACCATTGCTGCCCATAATATTATTGCCGCCAAAAATTGCTGCCGGAAGTTTAGTTTCGCGATATGTGTCGTTAGAGTCCTTAAGATATACAATTTCCAATTTAATAGCCCCATCATCCACGGAGCGGAAATTAGCCATTTGCTGACCTTTTACTCCCCTGGTATGCGGTCCTCCCCACGGGTAGGGGCTAAACACCAGTCCACCCATTGCAGCATAGTCGTATTGATAAACACTTGGCAGTTTAAACACAGCATTCTTATATTTTCTTTTTGACTCTTTTGCATACCTTACGGTAAGCCATTTGCAGTAATACTCCGCTTGTTCATGGCTAACACCTACCACTGGATAGTTTTGGAAAGCAGGGTGGCGTAAATAATATTTTACATAAGGTTCGTTGTATGCCTCCTTGTTTCGCCATACTTCGGTATCGGGCAGCATTTTATAATAAAGTTTGTTACCCGATTCCTGTAAATCGGTTACAAATTGAAGATACTCACCGTTTGTTACCGTGTGGTTGCACATATAAAACCCTTGCACAAACTCCGTTTTGCCATGTTTTGAAGTATCGTCTTTAATGTCTGCATTGTAATCGGGGTTACTATCGTTGAATATGAAAGAACCTGTAGGAATATACCGAAGAGATTTTTCAAATTCTTTAATGTTAAATTCATTTTTTACTTCCTTTTTCTTTGCGGCAGACAATCCTACTGCCAGAAGGACGGCCCCTGTAACTATTATTAAACTTTTCATGATTATAGGTTTAAGGTGTGATGATTAAAGACTTAATACATCAAACGTAATAATTCTTAATTGGTTACGTAATGCAACTCTTCGCAAAACTGCTTTATCAAATTACAATACAATTCCATTTTACATTTGCTTCTGCCGTCCATTTTTTCCTATGTAGCCTGACGTGCCAAGGCTTGGCAGCGAAACAACTTATAGGAGTACAACCTTGAAATCCTTTAGTGAAACTTGATTTCTGTCGCTTATTATTCGCCCCCGCCGAGTATCCTGCAAGCCAGCAGGGTGATATCATCCACATACTCCTTGCGTCCTTTGAATTCAACCAGTGTCTTCAATACACTCTGGTTTATTTCCTTTGCATCCCTGTTAAGATTAATATCGTCTGCAAACAAATCGGTCAGTCTTTCTACTCCAAACTCCTCATTTTTTTCGTTCTCCAATTCAATCACCCCGTCGGTATAGGAAAGCAGCACCACGGGCGGCGCAAGGGTTAAAATACCTTCCTTAAGCGCCGGCAGTTCGGGCAACATTCCAAGAGCAGGGCATCCTGATTTTAACTGTACTATGGTTTCCTCCATGTGTAGCAGCGGCGGGTAGTGCCCTGCGTTTACATAGTGCAGGGCGTGTGTAAGCGTATTGTATTTTGCAATAAAAAAAGTAATGAAACTTTCCCCTCTTGCCGTTTGAATTACCTTTTTGTTTAGCCGTACAACCAGATCAGACAACGATGATGTTTGCTCAATAAGTGCATGCAGGTTAGCCTGAAAATTGCTCATGAGCAGGGCGGCGGCAATGCCTTTGCCGGAAACATCAGCTATGCAAATGGCAAATTCACTTTCGTCAATCGGTATATAATCAAAATAGTCGCCCGATATCTGATGAAAAGGAATATAGGATGCCGCAATATCCAGTTCTTCCGTATGAGGCAGCGAGGCCGGCAGCAGTATTGCCTGTATTTCTTTTGCAAGTTCAAGTTCCCGTTGTATTACAGCCTGCTTTATACTTTCCTTTGCCAGTTTTTTATTCTCAATAGCCACCACAAGTAAATTGGTAAGCGTTTGAATAAAGGGCAGATGTTTTATAGCAGGGCTTATGCCCAGGCTTTCTTCATTCAGATCGCCGAGAAAAACGTAGGCCAGGGGCATATTCTTGTGGTACACGGGAATGATTATTTCAAAGCTTTCATTCTTCAGCCACATATCGCGTGATAAGGTTTTTATTTCCCGCTCATCGGTAAACGTTTTGGCTTTTTCCAGCACGCCGGCAAGGCGGTCTTCACGCACTCCGTAATGTAACAGGCATTTCCAGGTACCGTCGTATTGCAACAGCATCAGCTTGCCTATAAACAATTTATGCTGAAGAACGTCGCGGTAAATTTTGAGCAGCTCCGGTATCTTGGTGTTCAGGTTGATGCTCTTGGTAAGTTCGAGCAACGACTCCAGCTTGATATCGGCTATGCGTAAGCGCTTATTTGAATATCCGTGTTGTTCGGGCATAATTAAAGATGCAGCATAATCAGATTAAAATATCCCGTTTAGTATTCATAGCCTGTTACACTCCATGCCTCTGCCTTGTTCCGGAACAAAGGCTTTGTTTTCGCCCAGGTATCTTTGAACAGTTGGGATTTACGATACTTTTCCAAACACTCGGCTGATTCCCATTTGCTGTGTGTAAAAAAAATATTTTTCTGATCAATACCGTTCAGTAATTCAAGACCCATACATCCTTCCATCCCTAATATTTTGGTGCGGGAAGCTGCAAAAACTTTCAGAAAAATATTTACTTTTTCCGGTTCAAATTCCATTTTAACAAGGCGTATCAGCATAATGATATAATTGCAATTTCAAACTAAACGGCACCATAAAACCGAAAGATGCATTCGTCGGGCAGCAGCCGTGGTCCGCCTGTTCACTTTTTATCAGCTCCTGATAAGATTGAGTGCGCCGCCTGCCTTAAACCACTTTATCTGCTGTTCGTTGTATGAGTGGTTCGCCTTTATTTCATCACGGCTTCCGTCCTTATGATTCAGTATTACGGCAAGCTGTACACTGGGCTTAAACGAGGTGAGTCCTGCAACATCAATGGCATCGTCCTCCTGCACCTTGTCGTAATCGGCTTTGTTGGCAAAAGTAAGGGCAAGCATTCCCTGCTTTTTCAGGTTTGTTTCGTGTATGCGTGCAAATGATTTTACAAGAATAACCCGTACACCCAGAAAGCGCGGTTCCATGGCTGCGTGTTCGCGTGAACTGCCTTCGCCATAGTTTTCGTCGCCCACCACTATTGAACCCAAATGGGCGGCCTTGTAGGCCCTTTGCACCTTTGGCACCGAATCATACTTGCCGTCCAATTGATTTTTTACCGAATCGGTCTTGCCATTGAAGAAATTTATGGCTCCAATGAGCATATTATTGGAAATATTGTCGAGATGCCCTCTAAATTTCAGCCAAGGCCCTGCCATGGATATATGGTCGGTAGTGCATTTGCCTTTTGCTTTTATAAGGAGTTTAAGTCCTTTCAGATCGGTACCTTCCCAGGGTGCGAAGGGAGCCAGAAGCTGAAGCCTTTGCGAATCGGGCGCCCCAATCACCTTTACTTCGCTGCCGTTGGCCGCCGGTTCCTGATAGCCACTTTCCTTTACTTCAAATCCCTTTGAAGGAAGTTCAATACCAATGGGCTCGGCAAGTTTTACTTTTTCTCCTTTGTCATTTACGAGTTCATCGGTCAGCGGGTTAAAGGTAAGGCTGCCTGCAAGAGCCAGAGCCGTTACTATTTCCGACGAAGCCACAAAGGCATGGGTGTTGGGGTTTCCGTCGTTCCGTTTTGCAAAATTCCTGTTGAAAGAAGTAATGACGGAGTTCTTTTTTGCCGGATCTTTGGTATGGCGGGCCCATTGGCCGATACAGGGACCGCAGGCATTGGCAAGTATCACTCCTCCCATTCTGTCAAACCATTGCAGGTAACCGTCTCTTTCAACGGTAAACCGCACCTGTTCGGATCCTGGGGTAATGGTGTACTCCGATTTGGCTTTCAGGTTATGCTCGGCCGCAAACTTAGCTATAGAAGCAGCCCGTGAAATATCTTCATAGGAAGAGTTGGTACATGAGCCTATCAGGGCTACTTCCAATTCCGCCGGCCAGCCGTTGTCTTTAATCGCCTGGGCAAATTTGGATATTGGCCATGCCAGGTCGGGTGTATAGGGTCCGTTCACATGGGGTTCCAACTCCGAGAGGTTGATCTCAATAACCTGATCAAAATACTTCGCTGGGTTTTCATAAACTTCCTTATCGCCGCGTAGTTGTTCTTTTATCTTGTCGGCTTCCGCGGCGAGTTCTTTCCTTCCGGTGCTGGCCAGATATTCACCCATCTTGCCGTCGTAACTGAATATGGAAGTTGTGGCTCCTATTTCGGCTCCCATGTTGCAGATTGTTCCTTTACCTGTAGCGGATATGGTTTCGGCTCCGGGCCCGAAATACTCAAGTATCCTGTCTGTTCCTCCCTTTACGGTTAGTATTCCTGCCACCTTAAGTATTACATCTTTCGCCGAGGCCCATCCGTTAAGTTTGCCTGTAAGCTTAACACCTATCAGTTGCGGAAACTTAAGTTCCCATGGCAGGCCGGCCATAACGTCGCAGGCATCGGCTCCGCCTACGCCAATAGCAACCATTCCTAGTCCGCCGGCATTAGGTGTATGCGAATCGGTTCCTATCATCATTCCGCCGGGGAATGCGTAGTTTTCCAATATTACCTGATGTATGATACCAGCGCCCGGTTTCCAAAATCCTATTCCGTATTTGCTGGAGACAGAGGAAAGGAAATCATACACTTCCTTATTCTTCACCACGGCAGTTTCCAAATCCTTTTTGGCGCCCGCATCGGCCAGTATAAGGTGGTCGCAGTGCACGGTGCTCGGCACAGCCACTTTGGGTCTGCCTGCCTGCATAAATTGCAGCAGGGCCATTTGTGCGGTTGCATCCTGCATGGCCACCCTGTCGGGCTGAAAGTCGACATAATCGGAGCCTCTTTTGTAAGAAGTAAGCTGCATGGTTTTGTCCAAATGCGAATAAAGTATTTTTTCAGTAAGTGTAAGGGGCCTGCCGAGGGTTTTGCGGACCTTTTCAATTTTTTCAGGCATACCAGAGTACACCTTCCTTATCATGTCAATATCAAATGTCATAATTCAAACTGCGTTTTGTGGGTTAATACAATGGTGAATAAGTTTAGCCTGTACGCTTATCCTATAATAAGGAAACAGGGCAGGCAAAGGTAAATAAAGTTTGTTGTTCAACCGATTAAAATTTATCCTTAAAACCGGCGAAAAAAAGCTACAATCAGTTATCAGGCAATGTTTACCTGAATCTGTCTGTGTATTTATGGCAGTAAGGGGTTGTACCCTCCCTGTCGTAATGGTGTTCGTGGTATTCCTCCGCTTGCCAGAAGGTGGTTGCAGGCAGGAGGCGGGTGGCTATTCTATATCCTTTTACTTCAAGCAGAGCGATAAGCTTTTCAGCAATCTGTTTCTGGTTGCTGTCGGCATAAAAAACAACAGACATGTACTGCTGTCCGATATCCGGTCCCTGTCCGTCGGTTTGTGTCGGATCATGAATATCAAAAAACAGCTTGGCCATGGTCTCATAATTGGTAATTCGGGTATCAAATACCACTTTTATGGTTTCATAATGTCCAGTGGTATGGCTGCAAACCTGTTCGTAAGTGGGGTTATTGGTATGCCCGCCCATGTATCCTACTTTGGTGTCGATTACACCCTTGGCTTTCTCGAAATAGTATTGTGTTCCCCAGAAGCATCCTCCGGCAAAGTATGCAGTTTGGGTATGTTGGGCTGAATCAGAATTTTTATCCATATTAAATTGTGTTTTGACAGAGTCGTTGTTGCCCTCCTCCCCTGCTCTGCTGTTGCCACGGTTGGTGCAATTTACATTCGTCCCGAATATGAGCAATACAGCAATGGAAATGAAGGAAGGTTTCATTTTGGGCAGCAGGTTAGGATTGAAAAACGTGAATTATAAGGTTCTCAAATTTAAGAAAAATCTGAATACGGACTCAATGACTAAATCGCCGGGAATGATTCAGATTGAAATTAATTTTAAGGATGCATTATTATCTTTCTACCCCTAAACCCCAGAAGGGGCTTAAAAAGCAACTTCCCTAATCAAATTGACTCAAGGCCCCATTAGGGGCTTGGGGTAAAATAAACCATTTTTTTTACTGATCCACTACTAAATCGTCCAGGTGTTTTCGCCCGACAATATTTTAGACAAGGGTAGTTTTCCTTTTTTGGCCACTGCCAGTTTTATCTGGTTCTCCATTTCAGCTTCATACGATGGCCTCTCACTGGCGTAAATTACGCCGAAGGGGCGCGGAAAATGCATATCATTGAAAGATGTCTCGAAAAACCGTGTAATGATGAAAGCTTTGGTAAGATCCTTTTCATCGTGAATCCATAAATCATTCACCGAATTGCCGTTTTCATTCAGGTTCACTATCGTTGGTATTATCCCGTCGAACCTAATGCCCTTATCGGCGTTCTGTCCGAAAATAAGAGGCTTGCCCTGTTCAAGTAAAATTGACTGTTCCTTTTTTGAATCCTTTTCGGTAAAGGCAAAAAAAGTTTCATCATTAAAGACCGGGCAATTCTGATACACTTCGATGAAAGACATCCCTTTGAAGGCGTTTGCCCTTTTCAGCACACCCTGAATATGCTTAGGGTCGCGGTCAAGGGTGCGCGAAACGAATGCCGCTCCGGCACCCAGGGCAAGGGCGAGGGTGTTAAAGGGTTCTTCTATAGAGCCATAGGGAGTTGTTTTGGTTATTTTCCCTTTTTCGGAAGTAGGCGAATACTGTCCTTTGGTTAGGCTGTACATTTGGTTGTTCAGCACAATATAATTCAGGTCGAAATTTTTACGCATGGAATGGATAAAATGATTCCCGCCTATTGAAAAGGCATCTCCGTCGCCCGATACCACCCATACGCTCAAGCCCGGGTCGGCTGCTTTAACACCCGAGGCAATGGCAACAGGCCGTCCGTGAATACTGTGCATTCCATAGGTATCCATATAATAGGTAAACCTTGAAGAACAGCCGATACCGGAAATGAACACGAATTTTTCTTTCGGAATGCCTAAATCCGGGAATATTGATTGTACTTGCTTCAGTACGGAATAGTCGCCGCAGCCCGGGCACCATTTTACGTCCTGATCGGGTGAAAAATCTTTTGCAGTAAGCATGATGCCTGCAGCTTCGGTTGTGGTGCTCATTTTATTTTTATTTTAACAATTCTACAATCTTTGCTTTCAATTCGTTGGTTGTGAAAGGCAGTCCCTGAACCTTTGATAAGCCTATTGCCGGCACCAGGTATTCTGCTCTAATCATCTTTAGAAGCTGCCCGCCATTCATTTCCGGAATAAGAATCTTCTCATAGCCTTTCAGCATTTCTCCCAGGTTCTTCGGGAAAGGATTAATATATCTCAAATGAATGTGTGAAACATCGTATCCTCCGGCTATGGCCTCCAGCACGGCTGTTTTTATAGCTCCGTAAGTCGAACCCCATCCAAGGATAAGAAGTTTGGCTTTTTCACCACCGCTGTCGGGCTTTGCCGGCGGAATGTAATCGGCTATTCTTTTAATTTTTTCGGCCCTGTACCCTATCATCTTTTCATGGTTAAGGGCATCATGCGATACATTACCTGTTTCATCCTGCTTTTCCAGTCCGCCAATCCGGTGTTCCAGTCCTTTGGTACCCGGCTTTATCCATGGGCGCACCAGTTTTTCGTTGCGTTTGTAGGGCAGCAGTTCACCGTTGGCGCCGTTGGGTTCCTTAAGAAACTGTACTTGTATGGGTTTAATATCTTCTTCCTGTGGAAATCGCCACGGCTCCGATCCGTTTGCAATGTATCCGTCAGATAATATAATTACAGGCGTCATGTGCTCCAGGGCGATACGGCAAGCCTGAAATACGGTATCAAAGCAGTCGGAAGGCGAAGCGGCAGCCAGCACGGCAACAGGGGCTTCGCCGTGCCTGCCGTACATTGCCTGAAGCAAGTCGGCCTGTTCGGTTTTGGTGGGCATTCCGGTAGATGGCCCGCCCCGCTGAACATTTACCACAACCAATGGAATTTCGAGCATGGTGGCAAGACCGAGGGCTTCTGTTTTAAGCGACATGCCCGGCCCGGAAGTAGTGGTAACCGCAAGGCTTCCGGCGTAGGAAGCTCCTATTGCTGTACAGATTCCAGCTATTTCATCTTCTGCCTGAAAGGTTTTTACTCCGTTCGCTTTATATTTCGACAATTCAGCGAGTATGTCGGTGGCTGGGGTAATAGGATATGAACCTATAAAGAGCTGCAATCCTGATTTTTCTGCCGCCGCAATTAAACCTATTGCCGTGGCATGGTTGCCGGTTACGTTTCTGTAAATACCCTTAGGCAAAGGCGCCGGATTTATTCTGAACCTTGTGCCAATCAGCTCGGTATTTTCACCAAAGTCCCAACCCGATTCGAGGGTTTTGATGTTGGCTTCGGCTATCTGTGGTTTCTTGGCAAATTTCTCCCTGATAGACTTGATGGTGGTAGCCATATCCTTATCAAACATCCAGAAAAGAAGCCCGAGCACAAACATATTCTTGCTTCTCTCTATTTCCTTGTTGCTAAGCCCTGAATCGGCAAGCGTATCTTTGGTGTGTCTGGTAATATCAATTTTATGCAGCACATAGGAATCGAGTGACCCGTCTTCCAAGGGGTTTGTGCCTTCCGGGTAATTAGCGAGGCCGAGGTTTTTTTTATCAAATCCGGCTATATTGGCTATGATGACACCACCACTTTTAAGCCTTTTCAGTTCTACCTTCAATGCCGCGGCATTCATTGCCACAAGCACATCGTATTCGTCACCCGGAGTAAATATTTCCTTGCTGCCCAGGTGCACCTGAAACCCTGAAACACCTGCAATGGTACCTCCGGGCGCCCTTATTTCGGACGGATAATCGGGAAAGGTACTCAAATCGTTGCCAAGTAAGGCGCTTGTATCTGTAAACTGCATTCCGGTAAGCTGCATGCCGTCGCCCGAATCGCCGGAAAAGCGGATAACCACGCTATCCGTCTCTTTGATGTCTTTTGTTCTATTTACCTTCTTTGTTTCCGTTATTTCCATTTGTTTTTGGTTTAACTATTCGTCTTAATTCAGGCATTTCTCTTAGTAACAGGTTTTGTTGCGGGTGGGCGGTTTTGCGTGTACGAAAATATGACGGACACTGTAAAAGTCAATTGACATAAATCAGGAAAACATACTGGCAAATCGAATTTACAGCTGCAATCGCCCAATTTTTGCCAAAAATAATGTCACGCGGCAGGAAAGAATATGACGGCAGTCATAATCTATGCTACGGTTAACCTATATTATTGTGTTGTCAATACCGGTTCATTTTCCGGCTGTGGCATTAACCATTATTTCACTATGGGCTCTGCAACACTTATCTTGTTACTTATTTGCGGAATAGCATTCGCCGGTGGAGGTATAATTATTTCAGGAATGCTTGCCAAAAAATCGTACAACCCCCAAAAGGGATTACCATACGAATGCGGGATACCAACCATAGGCTCTTCCTGGATCCAGTTCCGTGTAGGGTACTATTTGTTTGCCCTGCTATTTCTGGTGTTCGATGTAGAAATGGTTTTCATGTACCCCTGGGCAGTTGTGGTGAAGGAAACGGGGATAACTGCGTTTTTTGAAATACTTGTATTCATCTTTATACTCTTCATGGGTTTGTTATACGCCTGGAAGGCAGGAGCATTAAAATGGAGTTGAAAATAAAAAAAGGGAAGGAAGAAAACAAGATCGTTTTTCCGGGGCAGCTCCATGAGTCGCCGGAAGGAGGCATGCTGGTTACCAAACTTGACGAAATAGTGAACTGGGCACGTTCCAATTCACTATGGCCGCTGATATTCGGAACCAGCTGCTGCGCCATAGAGATGATGCACGCGGCCGACGCAAAGTACGATTGGTCGCGCTTTGGTTTTGAAGTGGCTCGAGCCACACCGCGCCAGGCCGATCTGATTATTGTAGCGGGTACTATAGTTATGAAAATGGCGCCTGTGCTTAAACGGCTCTACGACCAGATGCCCGATCCCAAATACGTAATTGCAATGGGTGCCTGCACCATATCGGGAGGGCCATTTTTTTACAACACTTATTCGGTGGTTAAGGGGGTTGACCATATTATACCTGTAGATGTTTACATACCGGGGTGCCCGCCGCGCCCGGAGGCCTTGCTGCACGGCATGATAGCATTACAGGAAAAGATAAAACATCAACCCGTCTTCCGGAAAAACAAGAAAGAGATACACCATGACGAAAGAAGAATTAAAATATAAGCTCGGCGAAATAAGCCGAGAAGCGGCCTTTGATGAAACAGGCGAATTCCTGAACGTAATTATTCCGTCGCCCGAACTTCTTCCACTCATAAAACCATTGCGCTTAAACAAAGAATTTTATTTCGATTACCTTTTTTGTATTACTTGCGTTGACTGGAAAGACCACCTCTCCATGGTCTACCATCTTACTTCTACCTTGCACAGACATACCTGTGTTGTACAGGCAACCATTTCCGATGTGCATTGCCCGCAGATTGAATCGGTGAGCGGTATCTGGAAAACTGCCGAACTGAATGAAAATGAAATATACGACCTTTTCGGCGTTACTTTTTTAAATCACCCGAACCTTCGCCGCCTGTTCCTGGGCGACCAGTGGAAAGGCTATCCATTGCGTAAAGATTATACGGATGAACACATGATACTCCTCTGATCAGATGCAGATGACAAGGAAACCATCGGATATTACCACGGATGCTACATCCGGCGAAGTTTTGCACCACGAAGGCGAATTTATTATAAATATGGGGCCACAGCATCCGGCCACCCATGGTGTCCTGCATCTGAAAATATGGCTTGAAGGAGAAACCATTAAAAAAATTGAACCCCATTTAGGTTATATCCACAGAGGAATAGAAAAGATGTGCGAACGGCTGTCGTACAGGCAATTTATATTCTCCACAAGCAGGATGGATTACCTGTCGGCGCATATAAACAATCAGGCATGTGCCCTGGCAGTAGAAAAGGCATTGGGTCTGGAAGTACCACCCCGCGCAAAAGCCATACGCATTATCCTTGCTGAATTGACACGCATTGCTTCGCATGAACTGTGGTGGGCCTGCTCGGGGCTTGACCTAGGAGGGGTAACGCCATTTTTCTATGCATTTCGCGAAAGGGAGGCGATAAACGATATAATGGAAGAAACCTGCGGAGCACGGCTTACTCAAAATTTTATTGTGCCAGGCGGAGTCATGTCGGATTTACATCCCAATTTTCAAAAAAGGGTAAAGAGGGTGTTAACACAAATAAAAGATAACCTGCATGAATATGACGAAATACTGACCGGCAACATTATTTTCCAGAACCGCCTGAAAGAGGTAGGGTATCTGTCAAGGGAAGATGCCATTTCGTATGGCTGTACAGGCCCGGCGGCAAGGGGTTCGGGCTTAAGCTGCGACATTCGCAAGCTATACCCTTACGATGGATACGAGAAGCTTGATTTTGATGAAATAATATTCAACGAGGGGGACTGCTGGGCACGTTATCGCGTAAGAATGGCTGAAATACTTCAATCCGTTCATATTATCGAACAGCTTATTGACAGCATACCGGATGGTGAATTTCAGGCAAAAACAAAAAACGTTATTAAACTGCCCAAGGGGCAATTTTACCAGCGCGTGGAAACCGCACGGGGCGAGCTGGGGGTATTCATAGTCAGCGACGGGGCGGCAACGCCATACCGCTGTAAGTTTCGCTCACCTAATTTCAGCAACCTGTCTGCCATCCCCCAAATGGCACAAGGCGCCAAAATTGGCGATTTGGTTGCCATTATGGCAACAGTTGATCTGGTAATCCCCGACATTGACAGATAACAAATATGGAGAAGCTGCATCTTTTATTCGTCTTCAGTTTTTCATGGCTTGCAAGTCATTTGAATATGTGGCTCCGTACGGGAATCGGCAACAGCTTTCTGCTACTGGTTACCGAAATGCTTATTGCAGGCATTTCACTTCTTGCTTTCCTTGTGATACTATGTTTCTTTCTGGGCTATATGGAGCGTAAAGTAGCCGCTTTTATGGAAATAAGGCTTGGTCCAAACAGGGTCGGGCCAAAAGGCAGCCTTCAAATAGTTGCCGACACCGTAAAGCTGTTATTCAAAGAGGGGCTGACACCGGACGGATCGGATAAATTCCTCTTTAATCTCGCACCATTCGTGGTGGTGGTTACCAGCATGCTTGCTATAGCGCCCCTTGCTTTCGCGAGAGACTTTCAGCTTTGGGATGTGAACATTGGCATTTTTTATGTTACCTCCATCTCCTCCATGGCTGTAATCGGTATTCTGATGGCAGGCTGGAGCAGCAGCAATAAATATTCCCTGATAGGCGCTATGAGAAGCGGAGCGCAAATTGTCAGTTATGAATTATCAATTGGCTTGTCGCTGATATCCATTGTAATTCTTTCGGGAAGTCTTCGTCTGTCGGACATTATACAAAGCCAGGCCAACGGCTGGTGGATCTTTAAGGGCCATATCCCGGTACTTATTTCCTTCATCATCTTCATAATAGCTTCAACAGCAGAAATAAACCGTGCCCCTTTTGATCTTACAGAAGCCGAACAGGAACTTACCGGAGGCTTTCATACTGAATACGCAGGCATGAAATTCGCTATGTTCCTGCTTTCAGAATACATCAACCTATTCATTGTATCCGCTATTGCGGCAACAATTTTTCTGGGCGGATGGATGCCCTTTCATATAGGCAATCTGACAGGTTTTAACCATGCCATGGACTATATTCCGTCCTCACTTTGGTTTTTCGGGAAAACGTTTTTTATAATCTTCATCATCATGTGGTTTCGTTGGACTTTTCCTCGTTTGAGAATAGACCAGTTGCTGAACCTTGAGTGGAAATACCTGCTTCCCATTAGCATGGGGAACACATTGCTGGTATCGGCAATGGCGGTCTTCGGATGGTACTTATAACAGGATATGTAAAAATGAACGGCACAGAAATAAACATAAAAAAGACAGGGTTCCTGAAGGAGTATTTCGGAACCATATTTACATCGTTAAGCTCCCTGCTTACCGGCATGAAGCTTACCGGATACTACTTTATTCATCCGAATAAAATTATCACCGAACAATATCCCGACAACCGTGCCACCCTGAAAATGGCTGAACGATTCAGGGGTGAAGTTACGCTGCCCCATAACGAAAACAATGAACACAGGTGTAATGGCTGCCAGTCATGCGAAATTGCCTGCCCAAATGGCTCCATAAAGATTGTAACCAAGCACGAGATTAGCGAAGACGGGAAAAAGAAAAAACGTATTGATACCTGGGTGTATCACCTCGAGATGTGTACCTTTTGTAACCTGTGTATTGAAGCCTGCCCTTCGAAGGCGATAGTGATGGGTAAGAAATTTGAACACAGCGTATATGACAAATCGCAACTGGTTAAAATACTGAATAAGCCCGGATCCAAAGTAATGAAGGAGGCGGAGGAATAAAAATTCATAAGACGATATAAACAGTGAACATAAGCGATATTATCTTTTACCTAATTTCGTCTGTAATACTAGGCGGGGCATTGCTTGCGGTTGTAATACGGCATATATTCCGTGCGGCAGTTTTCCTCCTGTTTTCGCTTATTGGCATTGCCTCCCTGTATTTTTACCTGAACTATGAATTCCTTGCCGCCGTGCAAGTAGTGGTTTATGTTGGCGGCATCACCGTACTAATTATCTTCTCCATTTTCCTTACCGCAGATTCGGGAAGCAAGATGCGAAAACCGCTTTTGTTGCGAGCTATGTTATCAGGAGGGGTAGCCTTGCTTTCGTGCCTGATTACCGTCCGGCTGATCGCGGGCTCGCCGCCATATCTTCATCATAACGGTGCAATTGCAGAACCCGGTGTGCGTAATATCGGGCGGCAGTTATTAAGCACTACCGACCACGGCTACATCCTGCCTTTTGAACTGGTGAGCATATTGCTGCTTGCCAGTATGATAGGATGCATTGTGATAGCACTAAAACCCGAACCAACCACAGAGAGCAATGAATAATACAGAACTGAACAGAATACTTATAGTAAGCGCCCTGTTATTTTTTATCGGCGTTTACGGGTTCCTTACCAGAAGAAACATGATAACCATGCTTATGGCGGTGGAAATTATGCTGAACAGTGTAACGATAAATTTTGTGGCATTCAACAAGTACTTGTATGCGGATAAAATGGACGGCCTTTTCTTTACCATTTTCATAATTACCATAGCTGCGGCAGAGGCTGCGGTAGCCATAGCGATTATTATCAACCTATACCGGAATTTTAATTCCATTGATATCAACGATTCCGCCACAATGAAATATTAAGCATGTTCAATCCTGTATATATAGCGCTTATTCCACTTCTGCCATTTTTCAGCTTCTGGCTTATAGGCCTTGCAGGGCGGAGTCTTTTTCCGAAGTATGGCAGCTATGCCGGCACACTAGTTATCCTGGTTTCATTTATCTTATCTGCCTTCGTGGCATGGCAGTATTTTACAATTGGCTCCGGCGGGATGACCGGCGCAATGCACCCCCAAATCATCGTGTTCAACTATACATGGTTACAGTTCTCGCCATCGCTAAGCATCAATATGGGCATTATGCTCGATTCCATTTCGGTGATGATGATAGTGATTGTAACCTTCATTTCACTCATGGTTCATATATTCAGCCTGGGGTACATGAAGGGCGAAAGAAACATTTCTAATTACTATTGCTTTTTATCGCTTTTTACGTTTTCAATGCTTGGATTGGTGCTGTCGAACAACATTTTTCAGATATACATTTTTTGGGAGCTGGTGGGAATTTCTTCCTTTTTGCTCATAGGTTTTTATTACGAAAAGCCTGCAGCCGTTGCCGCTTCAAAGAAAGCCTTTATTATAACGCGTTTTGCCGACCTGGGTTTTCTTATCGGTATCCTTATATTATCATACTATACCAAAACTCTTGATTTTCAAACCCTGATCCGGAACGCCTCCACCCCGGCATTATCCGGAGATTTGATAAAGTCCTCCTTTCTGGGTTTTTCGGCTCTATCATGGGGGCTTGTGCTTGTTTTTGCCGGTGGAGCAGGCAAATCAGCCATGTTCCCCTTTCATATCTGGCTGCCTGATGCAATGGAAGGCCCTACGCCTGTTTCGGCATTGATACATGCCGCAACAATGGTTGTGGCAGGGGTTTATATTGTGGCGCGCTTGTTTCCTGTGTATTCTATGGCTTGTCCGGGCGCATTAAGTGTTGTGGCCTGTACGGGAGCATTCACTTCATTATTTGCCGCCATTATTGCATGCACTCAAACCGACATCAAGCGCGTGCTTGCCTATTCCACCATCTCGCAAATAGGATATATGATGTTTGCGCTTGGCGTTTCAGGTTATAGCGGTGAGCCTTCGCTTGGCTTCACAGCCTCCATGTTTCATTTGTTCACCCATGCCAATTTCAAAGCCCTTTTATTCCTTGGCGCCGGTGCAATCATACATTACGTGCATAGCAATGAAATGGGCAACATGGGCGGACTTCGAAAAGCCCTGCCTGTTACGCATATCACATTTCTGATTGCCTGCCTCGCCATTGCAGGCATCCCTCCGTTTTCAGGATTCTTCAGCAAAGAGGAAATTTTAATGGCGGCCTGGAATGCGAACAAGCTTATTTATTATGTCGGATTAATAACCGCCGCCATCACCGCTTTTTATATATTCCGGTTGTATTTTAATATTTTCTGGCATACTACGCCTCCCGCACATGGCAATGGGAACGAGGCTACCAGAGACAGCCATGCTCGAAAAAACAAATCCGGCAGGGAATTGCCTGTAACCATGCTTATACCGCTTATCATATTAGGTATTTTATCGGTTGTTGCCGGATTTGCGCCGTTTGGGAAACTCATAACTGCAAACGGTACGCCTTTGCCCATGACTTTTCAGCCTTTATTCTCCATTGCACCTGTTTTACTTGCTGCTGCCGGTATTTACACGGCTTATGTTTTGTATGGAAAGGAAAATAATCTGCCTCAAAGGGCTGCGGCAGCACTGAACGGATTCTACCGGACGGCCTACAAGAAATTCTACATTGACGAAGTGTATCTATTCATTACCAAAAAGGTTATCTTTCATAGCATTGGCAAACCTGTAGCCTGGTTCGACCGGAATATTATTGACAGGAACATTGACCGCACAGGCGAATCGGTTAGCGGCCTGTCCTTTGTCATTCGCAAGCTTCAATCGGGCAAAGTGCAGGATTATGCAATATATATTGTTGGAGGTGCCGTAGGTATTTTATTCCTTTTCCTTTACATAACTTCATAAATATCAACATTATGAGAACCATGGAAATCAAGAAATCGCTAAGGCTGGCTTATGCAGATCTGCAAAAAGCCCAGAATGAACTGAATCGTCCGGAGGAAGATCTTGTTCCGCTTTGTGTATGCTCTTCGGCCAGGCATTCCATGAGCGCCATGATGCGGCTCTTCCTGCTAACCAAAACGTTAAATACGGAGGAAGATGCAAGTTTAAAAGCATTATTCCGGAAATGCGGCGAATACGAGAAGGAGTTTAACAGGCTGAACCTTGATAACCTCCTGTGCCAATCCTTGAAGCTATCGGCCTGCGAAGACAAGAATTGCATTTCATTAAAAAACCTCAATGCCTGTGTGGCATTAACCGGCCGGCTGAAGGATATTGTATCAAAGATACTTCAACCGGAGGATAAAGAAGAATAAGCACAATTACAGGCATCACCAATATTCAATTACGGGAAAATGTTCAATCTGACCCTTTTTATAGTAATCCCCATACTTACAGCCATAGCTGTAATGGTTTGCCGCAACGGAACCCAGATACGCCTGGCTGCCTTCACCGGTTCGGTTGTTCAGTTGCTGCTCTCTTTCCTGCTGCTATATTACTATACCTCGGAGAGGGCTACGGGCAATATGGCGCAATTTCTTTTTACCCAAAGGGCAATATGGTATGAAGCGCTGCATATTGAATATCATGTGGGCGTAGACGGCATATCCATTGCCATGATGATGCTCACCGCGATAGTAGTGATGGCGGGCATTTTAATGTCATGGAAGATACAGACCCTCACCAAGGAATTTTTCTTTCTGGTTATACTGCTAAGTCTGGGCGCTTATGGTTTTTTTATTTCCCTTGATTTATTTACCATGTTTTTCTTTCTCGAACTTGCCGTAATCCCGAAGTACCTGTTAATCATATTGTGGGGAAGCGGCAGGAAGGAATATAGCGCCATGAAGCTTGCATTGATGCTCATGGCCGGCTCCGCTCTGATATTGGTAGGTATACTCGCAGTCTATTTTCATACAGGTCAGGCAACAGGGGTACACACCTTCGATCTGGCGCAAATTGCGGGCATGCAGTTTCCGCCTGATGTTCAAAAATTCATCTTCCCGTTTTTATTTGTTGGTTTCGGTATATTCACTGCGTTGTTCCCATTTTATACATGGGCGCCCGACGGCCATTCTTCAGCGCCGACGGCGGCCTCCATGTTCCTTGCCGGCATATCAATGAAATTAGGCGGTTACGGCTGTCTTCGTGTGGCAGTTTACCTCTTGCCCCAGGCTGCAAGCTATTACTCCTGGATAATAGTACTCCTGGCTGTCATTGCAATCATTTACGGATCTTTTGCCACACTCATGCAGAAAGACCTGAAATATATGAATGCATATTCCTCGGTGAGCCACTGCGGCTTTGTATTACTGGGTATAGGTATGCTTACCAGAACCGCAATAATGGGGGCGGTTATGCAAATGGTTTCGCATGGTCTTATGACTGCCCTGTTCTTTGGTACAATAGGAATGATTTACGAACGAACCCACACCAGGCAGATTGAAGAACTGGGAGGCCTCCTGAAGGTTATTCCATTCATCGGAGTTGTTTATGTAATTGCCGGCCTTTGTTCACTCGGCTTGCCTGGGATGAGCGGTTTTGTTTCGGAAATGACAATATTTACAGGCTCATGGCAGTGTACCGGAATGTTCAACCGCGTTGCCACAATACTTGCCTGCGCATCCATAGTGGTTACAGCCGTTTATATTATACGTGCCGCGGGGCGGGCAGTAATGGGACCAATCGGTAATGAAAAATACTTACAGCTGCCCGATGCATCATGGAGTGAAAAATTGGCTTCCGTAATGCTGATAGGAACAATTGTTTGCATCGGCATGGCGCCGTTCTGGCTCACAAAACTGATTGATGCGGATACACAAACGATAATGGAAAACATACTTAGAAACCTGCGATTGTCATAAAACATCTGCAAATGCGGAGCATATAAAACCTAAGCAATATGATATTTGTAAACATGATGGACTTAATGAACGCAGAACTTGGCATTGTGATCATTCTGTTCATTCTTCTGTTCATGAAAATCCTGGGTAAGCCGGAAAGCAATTCTACCTTGCTGAACTTAACAAACGCCCTGCTGGTTTTGAACCTTGTTGTAGTATTATTCCTTAATTCGGATGGGGTGCTGTTCAACGGAATGTTCCATACCAATCATACCATTGCCCTGGAAAAAGGTATTCTGCTCTTCGGAACACTTATCATTTCCCTTCAGTCCTTTAAATGGCTGATGCACCACAAACACGCGGCGGAGTTCTATATTTTGCTTTTAAGTTCGTTATTAGGAATGTTTTATATGATTTCGAGCGGGAATTTCCTGATCTTCTATCTCGGACTTGAACTCGCCTCCATTCCACTCGCTGCACTTGCCAATTTCAATTTGAAGGAAAAAAAATCCTCGGAAGCCGCCCTAAAGCTTATTCTTCTGTCGGCTTTCGCATCCGCCATTATGCTGTTTGGCATTTCCATTCTTTACGGAACCACTGGTACACTATCCTTCAGCGAGGTTTCGCTACTTATTTCAGGAGGCTCTCTGCAGATACTCTCCATCGTCTTTATTTTTACAGGATTTGCCTTCAAACTTTCAGCGGTACCCTTTCATTTTTGGACAGCCGATGTTTATGAGGGCGCGCCAATAGCCATTACCTCCTTTTTATCGGTTATTTCAAAAGCCGCCATGGTATTTGTATTCATTTCGGTTCTGTCGCCGCTATTTGTTTCGGCGCCTGCAGTATGGTATATGGTTTTTCTTATCATAATAGTGCTTACCATGGCCTTTGGAAATCTTTTTGCCATTCGGCAGAATAACATAAAGCGTTTTATCGCCTTCTCATCTATTACCCAGGTGGGGTATATCCTGCTTGCATTGTCGGCGGGGAACAAGCCTGGAGCCGCTGCCGCTATCTATTTCATGATGGTCTATATTTTTTCAAACCTGGGAGCACTCGGGGTTATTTCGCTTGTTTCGGCACAAACTGGTTTGGAGAATATAAGCGATTACAGAGGTTTCTATAAAACCAATCCGGTTTATGCCTGGATCTTGTCCATATCCATTTTTTCATTGGCCGGAATACCGCCTACGGCTGGTTTTTTTGGGAAAATGTTTCTTGTAATTGCGGGTGCAAGCAAAGGGAATTCTATGATCATAGCCTTTGCCTCACTGAATATGGTCGTTTCGTTATATTATTATTTAAAAATAATAAAAGCCATTTTTATTGACCCGAACGACTCTCCTGTTCCTGCCCTTAAACCCGGATTCTCTATAGCCGCAGGCCTGGCGGTTTGCATGTTCGGCATAATTTTTACTGGCTTTGCCGGAGGATTCTATGATTATGTAATTAAAACATGCGGGTTCTGACATCAACCAT
>VFSW01004124.1_pt1 | contig 21655 bp, 12 predicted proteins | sample 5358111 | NCBI WGS metagenome assembly VFSW01 (sample SAMN11554181, study PRJNA540505) | mine drainage metagenome | isolation source: sediment from site ElyBrook_90M | place: USA: Ely Copper Mine, Vershire, VT | collected 2017 | reverse complement strand
CTCAGCTTCCTCACCACCTACACCTGGTCGCACTCGCTGGACGACGCGCCTACCCCACTGGGCAGCACGGCCGATGGCGGTTACCGCAGTCTCAACATCCTCGGGATCGGCGCCGATTACGGCAACTCTCCCTTCGATGTCCGGCATCGGTTTACCTTCAACAGCAACTACGAGCTACCGTTCGGTCATGGCAAGAAGTATCTGAACGAGAGCAAGTTGTTGGATTACGTCGTAGGCGGCTGGTCTGACAGCACGGTCTTCCGTGCCCAGACGGGTGAGCCCATCACCATCGGAACCAACGCTTTGACCAGCCCCAGCGGTTCGGGTATCAATGCCATTCGCGTTGGTGATCCGTATGCAGGCGGCGGTTCGGCAAACTCCACCAACCCCGGAATCACTTGCCCGACCAAGGTACGCACGGTGCAGAACTGGTACAACCCATGCGCCTTTGCTAACCCGCAGGCAGACAATCTGGGCTACACCACCAAGACGTACGCTGATTCGGTCAACGGTCAGTTGATTCCAAACACGGTCACAGGGTCAGCGGCGAAGCCTTATGTGGGCAGCCCCCGCGGTCAGATCTATGGCCCAGGCTATGTTCGGGTTGACATGTCGTTGTTCAAGACGTTCCCAACCTTCCGCGAACAGAACCTCATGTTCCGGGCCGATGTCTTCAACCTGCTGAACACTCCCGCCTACGGCGATCCCAGCAACTCGGGTATCTCCGCCAACGGTGGACAGATTACTGGAGCCCGCTTCTTCCAGGCCAACACGCCTGATTCGCGGTTCTTCCAGTTCTCGTTGAAGTACACGTTCTAGGGCGGTACACTCCAAGGCGGATGCACTCGAAGCTGGGTGCATCCGCCAGGTTTTTTAAGATGAATTCTCTATTGACCACCGCACGCCGCAAAACTCTCAGGACACAGGTCGTGATGGTGGTGCTGGGGTGTTGGCTGGTCGCCGCATCTGTCCGTACCCTCCCTGCACAGCCTCCTTCCGCGAGCAGTGCGCCGCACATGACGGCTGCGGACCGCAAGGCGCTGCAGACCGCCCTCGATGCCTACGATCAGGGCAACGCGAAGGCAGCCGAACCCGTGCTGCGCGACCTTGCCCGACGCTATCCCGGCAGCTACGAAGCCAACGAGGCGCTGGGCAGCCTGTATGTCGAGTCCGGCGCTGAGACCCAGGCGCTACCCTATCTGGAACACGCCTGCGCAATCGCCCCGCGGCAGGCAATCGCCCATGCAAATCTCGGCGCAGCATACTTGAAGCTCAGCCGAACAGCGGACGCGGTTCGCGAGTTGCAAAAGGCAGCCGTACTGGAGCCAAAGAACGGCGCAACCCAATCGAATCTGGGCCAGGCCTTGATGCAGGCCAACCAGCCCGCGGCAGCCGCCAAGGCATTTGCGATTGCCAGTGCAGCCGCTCCGGAGGACTGGACGCTGCGGTACAACTGGGCGCTGGCGCTCTTCACCGCTGGCTCTACGGAGCAGTCCGGCACAGTGTTGGCAAAGATTCCTGCAGCGGCCATGACCGACCAGGCACACGCGCTGGCAGGCGATGTCGAGGAAAAACTGGGGCACTTCAAAGAAGCGGTGTTGCACTACCAGGCGGCCGCGCAGATGAACCCCAGCGAGGCCAACTTGTACACCTTGACGGTAGAGTTTTTACGACACTGGACCTGGGACGAGGCTTTGCAGATTGCAAACTACGGTGCCTCCCGCTATCCGGCGGCCACCCGCTTCAAGGTGGCCGCTGGCATCGCGCTCTATGGCAACAGTAAGTATCCGGCGGCGGTGCAAGCCCTCGCGCCGCTACTGGCCAGCGACCCCGACAACGCGCTCTACGCAGACCTGCTGGGGCGCAGTTGCAGCCTCATCGCCGAGGGCGAAAGCGCAGACTGCAATGGGTTGGAGGAGTTCGCGCGGCGGCATCCGGACAACGCAAGGGCCGCACTCTACGCGGCCACCGGCATCCTGCATCGTCCCGCGGCAGAGCAGGACACCGCCAAGGTAGAGCAGTTTCTCAACCAGGCCATCGCAGCCGACCCCAAGCTCGCACAGGCGTACTATCAGCTTGGAGTGCTGGAGCAGCAGCGTTCGCAATGGAAGCAAAGCGCCGTGGTGCTGGAGAAGGCCATTGCCTTGCGCCCTGCCTATCCGGAGGCGCACTATCGGCTCTCGCGGGCCTACTCCCATCTGGGCATGCGCGAGCAGGCGCAGCAACAGATGGCCCTGCAGCAACAGTACAGCCAGCAGGAGAAAGACAACCTGAATGCCAGGATGCAGGAGGTCGTGACATTTCTACTCAAGACCAATTGAATGCAACGCTGCACAGGATGGCAGCGAAGCAGGGCTGGGACCGCCGCGAGTTTCTGCGTGCGGCCGCAGGTACAGCCGCCAGCAGTGCAATGTTCGGCTTCAGCCCGCTCCGTGCGCTGAATCGGCCACGCGGCCAGAAGGCCGTGGTGGTAACGTTTGGCGGCGGCGCGCGCGATGAGGAGACCTTCGCCCCGGACGGCCAGGAGAACATCCCCCGGATGCTGACCGAACTGATTCCACAGAGCACCTTTTTCACCCAGGTCATCAACCACGGAATTCTCGGCCACTACGTCGCTACCGCATCGCTGGCTACCGGTGCCTATGAGACTCTGAATAACTTCGCGCTGACGCCGCCGCAAAGCCCGACCGTCTTCGAGTACTTTCGCAAGGACTTGAAGCGCCCGGCCCAGGACACCTGGGTGGTCGCACCCAGCAACGGCTTCAACAAGATCGGATGCAGCGATAACCACCTGTATGGCCCCAACTACGGGGCGCAGGTTTTGTTACCAAAACAGTTACTTACTGCGGCGATGGGCGGTCGCTCAGGCATCGACTACGAACACTTGCTGCGCGATAACTACGAATCGCCCACCTCGACACCAACACCCCAGGCGCAGGCAGAGGACATCCACAAGACCGCTGAGATCCTCAAGCTCTCGCTGGACGACTTTAAAAGCCACGCGCAGAGCCTGGCCAGTCCAGACGAGCTATCCGTATTCATCGCTCGGCAACTGATGCAGCAACAGGCACCCAGCCTGCTCTGGATCACCCTGCACGACATCGATATCGCCCACTCTGGCGCATACTCGTTGTACATCGACGGCATTCGCCGCTCCGACCGCCTGTGCGCGGAGATATGGCAGGCGATTGAGACGAATCCGGAGTACAAGGGCCGAACCACGATGTTTATTCTGCCCGACTTTGGCCGCGACTCGGACCTCAACCCCGGTGGTAACGGCTTCCAGCACCACCGCACCGGCGATGCTCTATCGCGGACCACATGGATGATGGTCATGGGGCCTGGAGTGCGCCAAAACGTAGTCGTAGACCGGCCAGTGGACTCGCTCGACCTCGTGCCAACGCTAGGCTCGCTGCTAGGCTTTTCACCCAAACTGGCCAAGGGCCAACCGTTGCGGGAGGTGCTCTAGCCATGCTGCCTGCACAACTCAAGACCACGGATTTTGCGAGCTACCCCCCGCAGGCCCAGCAGGTGGCGACTGCACATCTTGCCCTGCTGCAGCAACTCCCGCTGGCCTTCGCGGGAATCCTGCTGCGCGAGGTGATCGCGTACGACTGGCGCTTCCCGGCAGAGCGCCGACAGGTAGACGGTCAATTGACGCACCTCGGAGCCATGACAGCTACAGAGCTGACCCAGCGGATGCAAGGGTTCGCCGGGCTGCGCCTCAACCCGGATTTAGAGCGAACCAAATGGGTTACAAATCCATCCGGCTTCATGGAGCAACTGACCGCGTGGCTCTGGAGCACCCATCAGATGGAGGACTTCAAGCGCATTGCAGACAGCTACGCCGCATACCTCTCGGAGGTAATGCCGTCGCCTCCGCCCTCCATGCCCCGATTGGGTATTGTGGTGGCCGGGCAAGGTGTCGCACAGGCAGACTACCCGCTGTTTCGCAAACTACGTCCGCAAGGCGTTCATCTCACCAGGGTGAAGCCAGAGAGCGGTCTGCAAATCCTGATGGAGGCTGCAGCCAAGCGAGCCAGTGACGATCCGCAGGCTGCGCGCAGCTTCGCTCACTGGTACATCGACGGTGGAACTGCGCTCGCATCGAGTGGCCTTACCCAGGTCTCCTACGACGGGCTGGCGCAGACGCGAACCATGCTGCTGAACCGGACCCAGCAACTCATCCAATCCGGCGGCATGGGGCCAGAGGCGCTGCGCAGCCTCTTGGCGCAGATGAAGCCGGAGGACGTCGGCCTGGTCAGCAAGGCGGGTGCGCCTCCAGATGAGTCTGTGCTCAATCACTTCCAGTTATCGTTGCTGACCGAGGGCTCTGGCACCCAGATCTTTGCGACGACGTTCGTCCAGTGGGCGGCCCGCGAGTGCCTGCGGCGTGCACAGCCGGAGACGATTCTGTCGCGCTACGCCCCGCGGCAGGAGATGCAGCCGATGAACGCGATGTTGAGCGGAGCCAAGGCCGCCGCACCCGATCCGCGAGGCTCACTGGTGGATGCGGACATGGGCGCGTACTACACCTGGCTCAATATGACGCGCTTGCCGGGCGCAGATCAGATTCGCTTTCTGGCCTGGTTTGAAGGCCATCAGGAGGCGGTGGTGATCGGCCCGGGACTCCCGCGCGGAACCAGCTCCGACTCCCCCATGGACATGCATCAGGTGCTCAAGCTACTGGCGTAACGTGTACAAGCCCACACGCAAACGAGGGAAGCCGCTGTGGCTTCCCTCGTTTGCGTGGTGCAGGTTTTAGTGCGCTGCTGAGAGCACGGCAACACCATACCGGGGCAGCTTCACCGAATGCACCGAGCCGCCGTTGAGTACGTCCTGCATGGCGCTGGGCGTGGTGATGGTCTGCTCCTGGTTGGAGAAGTTGACCAGGATGAAGACCTTGCCATGATCGCCCTCGCGCGGGTAGACGTCGACTCCTGCGGGGACTTCGCCAAACTTGGCCTTCACTCCGCTCATCTCGGTCATCCACTTGGCCGCCTTGGCCATGCTGTCCGTATCCAGCCACGCACCGATGTAGGTGATGCTGCCTTTGCCCACCTTGCGGGTGATGGCTGCAGGCTGATCGTCCAGCCAGCCATTGCTCTTGCCATACCGCATCAGCACCTTGGTATCGGCATCCTTGGCGCTCAGCAACTCGGCCCACTCTTTGCTGGTGCCCGTACCCCATGCGCCAGAGACCGCAACCGGTGCGGTCAGGGCGTAGTACTGTTCCACGCGGCCGCCCAGCAGCGGAACCAGCGGGCCCGGTTGGCGCGCCGTCTGCAGTCCGTTGTCGACGTCCTTCATCCCCGTGCGCTGGCCCAGCACCAGGTTCCCGCCCTGCTCGACGTACGCCATCAGGTTCTTCGCCTCAGCGTCGGAGAGCACATTCAGTCCCGGCGCCACCACTAGCTTGTACTGGCTCAGCGAAACAGACGGGTTGACGATATCGATCGACTGGGCAAGATCGCGCAGCGGCTTGTAGTAGCTGACGATCTCATCCACTGGATCAAAGTTGGCGTTGTGGCGCTGCCAGTTGATGGCCCAGCGGCTGTCGTAGGAGTGCAGAATAGCGACGTCCGACTTGACGCTCGTTCCAGCCAGCACGGGGCCAGCCTTGGCAAACTCCTGACCCAACTGGGCGACCTCCGTATACAGCGGCACGGGTGTGCCATCGGCGCCCACCAGCGTGCCGTGGTACTCCTCCTGGCCGTTCAGCGCGCTGCGCCACTGCCAGTAGCTCACCGCATCCGCACCGTGGCCTACATCGTGCCAGGCCATCGCGCGCACCTCGCCCTTGTCCAGCGCGTTGTTGATCTTGGCCCAGTTCACCGATCCGGGCTGAGTCTCCATCACCCAGAAGTTCTTGCGCAGAAAGCCCCGGGTCAGATCATGCGCCGCACCATTGCGATACGGGTCAAGCTGCCCCGTCCCCACATAGTCATCCCACGAAGCAAGGTCCAGATCCTGGCTCACCGTGTAGTGGTCGTAGCCGTCGAACCAGCCCATCATGTTGGTCGTGATGAACTGGTGCTCCGAGTTCGGACGAATCACGTCCAGTTGATTCTTCTGGTAAGCCCGCCATGTATCGCTGACGAAACGCTTCCAACTGAGCAGCAGGCCGGGATTGCCGTACTTGGTCTGGATCGGAACCTGGTTCCAGTTGCTGTACGTCTCGCTCCAGTACGAAGTGGTCCAGCGCGCGTTCAGGTTGTCCAGCGTGCCGTAGCGGTTCTTCAGCCAGTCCTGAAACATGGCCTTCGTCGCGTCGTCGAAGGAGATATTGCCGTACTCATTGTCGATCTGCCAGCCGATCACATTGGGATTGTGGCCAAAGCGTTTGGCCAGCTCCAGCGCCATGGCGCGGGTCTTCTCCAGGTACTTGGGATTGGCCCAGTTGAACTGTTCACGATTGCCGTGCTGGTCCTTGCGCCCGTCTTCCTCCGTGCGCAGCGTCTCAGGATACTTCTGCGTCAGCCAGGCCGGTGGCGCGGCGCCGGGGGTTCCAATTACGGTCGTGATGCCGTGCCGGGCAGCCGCGGCCACAGCCCGGTCCAGCCAGTCCAGATCGTACTGGCCATCCTGCGGTTCCATACGGCTCCAGGCAAACTCACCCACCCGCACCATGCGGATTCCGGCCTTCTGCATCAACTCCAGGTCGGCATCCCAGCGGGATTCAGGCCACTGTTCGGGATACCATGCCGTACCCAGCACCAGCGGCGGTGCGGTAGCGGTCTGTGCCTGCAAGTGTGGCTGCAGGCCAGGCAGGGTAAGGGCGGGCACAGTAATGGCTACTGCGGCGAGGACGAGGGATGCGATGCGGGCGATCGGGAGGGCTTTCAAGCAAGTGCTCCTGTGTGGGTTCAGCGATGCAAAGACGAGGTTGAGATTCGAGTTGTGGGCAGGATTTCACTAAAAATGTAACTGATTACATTCGCGACCGGAAGTTTCTTCACAAAGCCTGCGTTTGAACGGTATCCTCCTGCTGTGCCGGTGTCAATGGCTTGCGCGGTGCTGTAAAAATCGGTACACCTTGGCAGGTGGCGAGGCTCGACTCCGCCGCGGTCAAGCGCGTTGAAACCTTGCAACGACAGCAGGAAACACCGAACGCCGGACCGACAGGCCCGCGACGGAAGAGAGGCTAGGTAGAGGATGGTTCACTCGTTGGTTTCACCCTTCATGGGTGAGTTTATGGGGACGATGGTGTTGATCCTGTTGGGCGACGGGGTGGTCGCCGGTGTGCTGCTCAAGCGCTCCAAAGGCGAAGGCGCAGGCTGGCTCACCATCACCACTGCCTGGGGAATCGCGGTCTTTGCCGGGGTCGTCACCTCGACCGCCTGGGGCAGTCCCGACGCCCATCTGAACCCCGCCATCACCGTGGCCTCAGCCATCCTGACCGGCGACTTCCACAAGCTGCCCATCTACATCCCCGCACAGATACTCGGCGCCATGGTGGGCGCACTGCTGGTCTGGCTGGCCTACCTGCCCCACTGGGCCATCACGGAAGATGCCGATGCCAAGCTGGGCTGCTTCTGCACCATTCCAGCCATCCGTAAACCATGGGCCAACGCCATCGCCGAGATCATCGGTTCCTACGTGCTCTTCCTCGTCATTGCGGCGATCACGTCCAAGGCGCTCGGCGGAACGCTGGGCGTGGCCGTAGGCTTGTCGCCGTTTCTGGTTGGCTTCCTCGTGTGGGGTATCGGCATGTCCCTGGGCGGACCAACCGGCTACGCCATCAACCCCGCACGCGACTTCGGGCCTCGTCTCGCGCATACCCTGCTGCCGATCGCCGGCAAACGCGATGGCGACTGGAGCTACTCCTGGGTTCCCATCCTCGGTCCCATCATCGGAGCCACGCTGGCCGCGCTCACCATCAAGTTCCTCGGCTAAAACAACGTAGCGCTTCCGCTTAGCCCTGTTCACTTAGCTGCGATACACATAGCCCTCGGCAATCGCCCGGAAGCTCTGCACCTGACTCTGTTGCCAGGCATCGTCGCGACCAAGCTCCATCGCCAGGCACGCCGCGACCACCGGAGCCGCTTCCATGGCAGCCCGAGCATCGAGGAACAGCGCGCGGGTGCGACGGGCCAGCACATCGTCCACCGTACGAGCCATCTCGTGCTGCACTGCCCACACAACCTCTGCAACCCGGTACGGCAAGTGAGCATGCAGTCGAGCGCCCAGTTGCGGCGAGGAGGCAGCCAGCGCGTCAATCGCAGGCTGGTCGCTCCCGTACAGCGGAATATCCTGCGCCGTGGTGGCGCCCTGCGCGGCCTCTTCGCTCCACCCATGCAGGCGAAGCTCCTGGGTGGCAGACGGTCGCTGCGGCAGCCCAGCCGTCCGCGCCGCAATGTCCACCGCATCCTCGGCCATCCGGCGGTACGTGGTCCACTTGCCTCCCGTCACAGAGACCAGGTGCGACGCCGACACCAGCACCGTATGCTCACGAGAGAGGGCAGCCGTGCTCTTCGCGCCCTGTTTACGCACCAGTGGACGCAGTCCCGACCACATACTCAGAATCTCGCTATCCTCCGGACGACGGCCAAAGTACAGCTCGATATGGTGCTTCAGGAACGACGTCTCCATCTCCATTGCACGGGGCTCCAGCGACGGCGCGGGCACCGGCTCATCGGTCGTGCCAACCACCACCGCGCCATGCCACGGAATCGCGAACAACACGCGGCCATCGGCGGTCTTCGGCACCATCAGCGCATGCTGGCCCGGCAAAAACGACTTCGGCAGCACAAAGTGAGAGCCCTGGCTGACCGAGAGGATCCCCGGCGCCTGCGGCTCATCCAGCACCCGAACTTCGTCCGTAAAGACGCCCGTGGCATTGATCACCACGCTCGCCTGAATCTCAAACTCCGTGCCCGTCTCCTCATCGCGAGCCACCACACCGCAGACGATTCCGTTGCGCTTCAGCAGGCGAATCATCTTCACGTAGTTCACCGCGACGCCCCCCAGCGACTCCAGTGTCTGCGCCAGCGCGACCGTATAGCGCGAGTCGTCAAACTGGCCGTCGTAGTACAGTACCCCGCCGCTCAGGTCCTTCTGCGCGACCGTCGGCATCAACTCATGCACCGTCGCCGCGCCCATCATGCGCGAGCGGCCAAAGCTGGCCTTGCCCGACAGTGCATCGTAGGTCTTCAACCCAATCCCGTAGAATGGAATCTCCCACTTGGCATAGGCCGGAATCACAAACGCCTGCCGCCGCACCAGATGGGGTGCATTCCGCAACATGCGCCCACGTTCTTTCAGGGCTTCCAGTACCAGCGCGATGTTGCCTTGCTGCAGATAGCGCACGCCGCCGTGGCTTAGCTTGGTACTGCGGCTGGAGGTCGCCTTGGCAAAGTCGGCCTGCTCCAGCAGCAGTGTCCGATAGCCACGGGTGGCCGCGTCGACGGCCGAGCCCAGGCCCGTTGCGCCGCCGCCGATGATCACCACGTCCCACGGAGCCGTCTCCGTCATTGCCTGATGCAGCGAAGCTTCCCGATTCATGCCTGACCGTCCTTTGCCCAGTTGCGCGAGCGTCCCACCGCTTCTTTCCACTGTTCCAACTGCTGCTTGCGTGCGCTATCGCTCACGGCCGAGTGGAAGGTCTTGCCGATGCTCCAGCGGGCCTCAAGCTCCTGCAGATTGGCCCAGTAGCCAGAGCCCAGCCCAGCCAGAAACGCCGCACCCAGCACTGACGACTCCGGCGTACTCGACCGCACCACGGGAACCCCCAGCAGGTCGGCCTGCATCTGCATCAGCAGATCGTTTTGCGACGCGCCACCGTCCACCCGCAGCTCCGGAATCGTAATGCCAGAGTCAGCCTGCATCGCCGTCAGCAGATCCGTCACCTGCAGCGCGATACCCTCCAGCGTGGCCCGGCACAGGTGTGCACGGGTCGTCCCGCGGGTCAGTCCAATAATCAATCCGCGCGCATGCGGATCCCAGTACGGCGCGCCCAGACCAGACAACGCCGGAACAAAATACACGCCGCCGTTATCCGGTACGGAGCTGGCCAGCGCCTCAATCTCTGCCGACGAGCCGATGATGCCCAGCCCATCCCGCAGCCATTGCACCGCCGCTCCGCCAATAAAGACGCTGCCTTCCAGCGCATACTCCGTCTTGCCGCCAATCTGCCACGCAATCGTGGTCAGCAGCCGATTGCTCGAACTCACCGGCTTCTCGCCCGTTTGCATCAGCATGAAGCAGCCCGTACCGTACGTGTTCTTCACCATGCCCGGCCGCAGGCACATCTGCCCAAACAGCGCCGCCTGCTGATCACCGGCAATCCCGCACACCGGCACGCCCGGCAGCAGATCGCCGATGGTCGCACACGTACCGCTCGACGCCACCACCCGCGGCATCATGCTCCGCGGTACGTCCATGATGCGCAGCAACTCATCGTCCCAGTCCAGCGTGTGGATGTTGAACAGCAGCGTCCGCGAGGCGTTCGTCACGTCGGTGATGTGGCTATGGCCGTCGGTCAGCTTCCAGATCACCCAGGAGTCAACCGTCCCGAAGGCCAGGTGGCCCTCCTCCGCCAGCGCCCGTGCCCCGGGAACGTGGTCCAGCACCCAGCGGATCTTACTGCCGGAGAAGTAAGCATCCAGAATCAACCCCGTCTTCTGCTGGAATAACGCCTCATGCTGCTGCTCGCGCAGCGAGTCACAGAAACCGGCAGTCCGGCGGTCCTGCCACACCAGCGCATTGAAGATCGGGATGCCCGTGCGGCGGTCCCAGATCACCGTGGTCTCGCGCTGGTTGGTGATGCCGACCGCACTGATATCCTGCGCGCTGAGGTGTGCCTGGTCCATCACCGCACGGATAGCGGCTAGCTGCGACGACCAGATCGCCTCAGGATCCTGCTCCACCCAGCCTGGCTGCGGGTAGATCTGCGGCAGTTCACGCTGCGCCACCGCCAGAATGGTGCTGTCGCTGTCGACGATGACAGCTCGGGAACTGCTCGTGCCCTGATCGAGCGCAAGAATAAAGCTCATGGAAACCACACTCTTTCTACACCCTGCCGCAGATGGCCGCGGGCGGTGGAAGACATCCGGTGCAACTGCGGAAAATATTCGATGTAACCCTTTACATAGCCGCGATTTTGTCGTTTAGTAGGTACGGCTGTCAAGCACATGTTTTCCATGCCCTGAAATCCGTACCCAACTCAATCGTTTGAAGTATACGTTTCAACGAAGACTGCAACGATGAATCAAACGATGAATCAAACGATGAATCGACCGCCGAATTCAACGGTACGAATTTGAACCAGGCGGGAGTGCCGAAGATGCCAACTTTTTGATGTAACTGACAGGAGCCTGCTTTGAAACCACTCTGCCGTCGCCTCGCCCTCGTCGCCGCGCTCACCTTCCTGCCCTGCGCTGCCTTTGCCGCCGCCGACGATATGCCGCGGCTGGAGAAAAAGGACGGGCGCTACGCCATGATCGTCGATGGCAAGCCCCTGCTGCTGCTCGGCGCCCAGATCAACAACTCCAGCTCCTGGGCCAGCACCCTGCCCCAGGTCTGGCCAGCACTCGAAGCCATGCAGGTCAATACCGTCGAAGCCCCCGTCTACTGGGAGCAGATGGAGGCGACCCAGGGCACCTTCGACTTCTCCTCCGTCGACATGCTCATCCACGGCGCGCGCGAGCATCACCTCCACCTCGTGCTGTTGTGGTTCGGCACCTGGAAGAACGGCCAGGCCCACTACGTCCCCGAGTGGATCAAGACCGATCCTAAAAAATATCCCCGCGAACTCAATCCCTACGGCAAGGTACTCGACGTTCTCTCGCCCAACTCGACCACCAACCTCGAGGCGGATAAGCACGCCTTCGCCGCGCTGCTGCGCCACATCAAGCAGGTCGACGCCGCACAGCACACCGTCATCATGATTCAGGTCGAGAACGAGTCCGGCTCGGTCGGCTCCGTGCGGGACTACTCCGCCGCGGCCAATCAGCAGTTTGCAGGCCAGGTCCCTGCTACTCTCTCCAGCGCCCTGCAGCTTGCAGGCGGCACCTGGTCCAGCGTCTTCGGCCCGGACGCCGACGAGCGCTTCGCGGCCTACTCCACCGCCAGCTACATCAACGAAGTAGCCAAGGCCGGTAAGGCCGAGTACGCCCTGCCCATGTACTGCAACGTCTGGATCACTTATCCCGTCCACGCCCTCGAAAATCGTGACCACCCCAGCCCCGGCCAGGAGTACCCCAGCGGCGGCGCGCAGCAGGGCAACATCGGCATCTGGAAAGCAGCCGCGCCAGCCATCGACATCCTCGCCCCGGACTTCTACTCCAGCGACTCCGATCTCTTCCATCAGGTCGTCGCCGCCTACCATCGCGACGACAACGCACTGTTCATTCCAGAGACCGGCCTCTCCCGCGACTTCGGTCGCAACTTCTTCTACGCTCTCGGACACGGCGCCATTGGCTTCTCCCCGTTCGGCGTGGACTTCACCAACTGGACCATCTCCGACGACAAGATTCCTGCCTATCTCTCGGAGAACTTCGCCCTGTTCCATCCCATGGCCAGTGAGATCGCGCAGTTGAATCTCGACGGCAAACTCCAGACCGTCGTCGAGCAAAAAGGCAAGCCACGCCAGCGGTTACATTTTGGCGATGTTGATGCCGTGGTCTCCTTCGGCTTTCCGCAGCACGATGGCGAGATGCCTCCAGGCACCTCCGACCAGAGCGGCAGAGCCATGGTCGCGCAGTTAGGACCACTGGAGTTTCTGGTCACCGGCTTCGATGCCAGCGTCACCTTCGAACTCGGCCACGCTCCCGGTGCTAAGCCTCGCAACGAGCAACTGGAGATCCTGCGCGCCGACGAAGGCCAGTATGTCAAAGGCGCCTGGCAGACCAGCCGTATATGGAACGGCGACCAGACCGACCGTGGCCTCAACTTCCGTAGTGGCAACACCAACGTCGTCCGCATCCGTCTGCACACGCTGCCGCTCTACGACGACAGCGCCAAGACACCCCGTCCCTAATGCAGCCACACAGGGGATCATGCACCCTGCATGATCCCCTCGCAGCAACCATCAGGAGCAACAACAAGCAGGCTCTACCGCAACAAGGATCAACTCCCATGGATAAGTTCATTCGACGCTCCGCCTGCATCGCCAGTACGCTCGCCATCATCCTTCAGTTGGGTGCCGTGGCATCCGCCCAGTCCGCGCCCCAGAAGGCTGACACCCCGGTAGGCAGCATGTCCAACGTGCTCTATGGCGCGGCGTACTACAACGAGTACATGCCCTACGAGCGGCTCGACAAAGACGTTGCCCTCATGAAGGACGCAGGCATCACCGTCGTCCGCATGGGCGAATCCACCTGGAGCCTGTGGGAGCCCGAAGACGGCAAGTTTGAGTACGCATGGATGGACCGCGTCGTAGACGCGATGACCAAGGCAGGCATCAAGGTCATCATGGGCACCCCAACCTACTCCATCCCCACCTGGATGTATCACGCGCATCCGGAGATCCTGGCCCGTCCGCTCGGCGGCGCCCCCGTCTTCTACGGCATGCGCCAGAACATGGACACGGACAATCCCACCTATCGCTTCTACGCCCAGCGCCTCATCCGCAACATGGTGGAGCACTACCGCAACAACCCAAATGTCATCGGCTGGCAGATCGATAACGAGACCTCATCCTACGGAGCCTCCAATCCCGATGTCTTTGCCGGCTTCGTCCAGCATCTCAAGCAGAAGTTTGGCACCACCGACAATCTCAACAAGGCATGGGGGCTCAACTACTGGGGTCAGGATGTCAACGGCTGGGAGAATATGCCCACCCGCGATAGCACGATCAGTACTGGTTACAAATTGGAGTGGTCGCGCTGGCAGCAGATGCGCGTGACCAACTTTCTCAGTTGGCAGGCAGCACTCGTGCGGGAGTACCGCGGCCTCAACCAGTTTGTGACCCAGGACTTTGGTGGAGCAATGCGCCGCGACGTCAATGAATTTCAGGTCTCCAAAGTCCTCGATGTCGCCTCCAACAATCCCTACCACGGCACCCAGGACCACATGGACGGCCAGTCGCAGGCAGAGCAGGGCGACTACACTCGCTCACTCAAGCACGCAAATTATCTGGTCACCGAGACCAACGCCCAAACCACCGACTGGTCCTCCGCCTACCAGTACCCGCCCTACGATGGACAGCTTCGCCTCGACGTCTACACCCATCTCTCCAGCGGAGCCAACATGGTGGAGTACTGGCACTGGGCCTCAATTCCATCCGGTCAGGAGACCTACTGGAAGGGTGTGCTCTCCCATGACTTTGAGCCCAACCGTGCCTACGCCGAGGTCTCCCGCACAGCCCACGAACTGCAGAAGATCGGCCCACACCTCGTCAATCTGAAGATCAAAAATGATGTGGCCATTCTCTACAGCGTCGACTCCGCCAACGCCCTCGACTTCATGCCCTTCGCCTTGGCCCCCGCTGCCCAGTGGCAGATGGGCAAGCCCGTAGCAGACTACAAGACCGTGGTCGATCAACTCCATCGCGCCTTCTACGAGGCCAATGTAGGAACAGACTTCATCTACCCCGAAGACCCCGACTTCGCTCGCTACAAGCTCATCGTCATTCCACCGCTCTACATAGCCGACGACGCGTTGCTGCAGAAGATCTCGGACTACGTCAAGCAGGGCGGCCATGTGCTGATGACGTTCAAGAGCGGCTTCGCGAACGAGAACTCAGCCGTTCGCTGGGTACGTTCTCCGGGACCGCTCAGGGAGGCTGCAGGCTTCAACTATCAGGAGTTCTCCAACCTCGAGAAGCCACTCGCTCTCAAGGGCGATCCGCTGCAGGCTGGCGACGATAACAAAGTCATGTATTGGGCAGAGTTTCTGCAGTTGGAACACGCCAAACCCTTGGCCTTCTACGACCACCCATTCTTCGGTCGCTGGCCGGCAATTACGCGCAACCAGTTCGGTAGCGGAAGCCTCACCTACGAGGGAACCTTCCTCTCGCCCAAGCTTCAGCAGCAGGTGGTGCTCGATGTCTTGAAGGACGCCCATCTCGATGTAGCAGCGCAAACCCTGCCAGCCACCGTGCGAGAGAAGAGCGGCATCAACTCGTTCGGCAAGACAGTCCACTACTTCCTCAACTACTCCAGCGCTCCGCAATCCTTCTCCTATGGCGGCCATGCGGGCACAAACCTCATCACGTCCAAGCCGGTTACTTCGTCACAATCCCTCGAAGTGGGCCCATGGGATCTAGCCATTATCGAAGAAAACTAGTAACAAAACGCTGCCGGAAAGCAACAACCAGGAATAGTTACAAATAGCCGTCGAACCACACACAGTACCACACGATTCGGAGAACACTTCTATGCTGAGACGCGACTTCCTCAAGACCACCGGCACTCTCATTGCCGCATCCACCATCCCCGGCACTGCAGCCTTCGCGGCAGAGCATGGCACCAGTCAGACCCGTACCGTGCTGCCGATCAACCGCAACTGGCGCTACCATCCCGCCAAGGTCGAGGGTGCCCACCTGCCCAGCTTCGACGATAGCTCCTTTGAGCGCATCGTGATTCCGCACACCAATGTTCAGCTGCCTTGGCACAACTTTGACGATAAGCTCTACGAGTTTGTCTCCACCTACCGGCGTCGCTTCAAGTATCCTGCCGCGGCGCAGGGCAAGCGTGTCTTCGTCGACTTCGAAGGTGCCATGACGGCCTCAACCGTCTGGATCAACGGTATCGCTCTGGGCGAGTACAAAGGCGGCTTCACGCCATTCTCTTTCGAACTCACACCCCACCTCAAGCAGGATGGCGAAAACGTCCTTGTCGTGCAACTCGACTCCACCGAACGCGCCGACATCCCGCCTTACGGTTACGAGATCGACTACATGACCTTCGGCGGAATCTATCGCGAGGTCTCCCTGCGCATCGTCGCACCCAACTACATCGATAACATCTTCGCGCGTCCCAAAAATGTTCTGACCAGCACCCCCTCCGTCGATGTCGATTGCTTCCTCGCGGGCCACTCAACCGCCGGCGGCGCGCTCACCCTCGAAGTCGAACTGCACGACGGCGACCGCGTCGTAGCCAAGGCCAGCAGCGCAGCCAAACTAGCCGATGCTGCCGACCCCAATGCTGCAGCCGATCCCGAGACCAACGCCCCGGCCTATGCCAGCACCGAGACCGTCACAGATCCCGCTCGGCACACCATCTCATTGACCGGACTCGGAGAGATCAAGCGCTGGGACCTCGATTCACCGCATCTCTACACCGTGCAGGTCCGTCTGCTCCAGGGTGGCAAGTTGATCGATGAGGACTCACGACGCATCGGCTTCCGCGAGGCTACCTTTACCGATCAGGGCTTCTCCCTCAACGGAAAAATCGTAAAGCTGCGCGGTCTGGATCGCCATCAGACCTTCCCGTTTGTCGGCCAGGCGATGCCTGCACGCGTTCAGCGCAAAGATGCGGAGATTCTGCGCAAGGGCCTCCACTGCAACATCGTCCGCACCTCGCACTACCCCCAGTCGCGGCACTTCCTCGACGCCTGCGACGAGATGGGTCTGCTGGTGCTGGAGGAGATTCCGGGCTGGCAACACATCGGTCCAGAGCCCTGGAAACTGATCGCCATCGACAACGTCGGTCGCATGATTCGCCGCGACTGGAATCACCCCTCCATCATCCTCTGGGGTGTGCGCATCAACGAGTCGCGCGACGACCACAGCTTCTATGTCCGCACCAACGCACTGGCCCACGCGCTCGATACCACCCGTCAGACCGGCGGCATCCGATACTTCCAGGAGTCGGAGTTCCTGGAGGATGTCTTCACCATGAACGACTTCGGATTCCCACTCAAGAAGCCGAACCATCCCCGCTACCTCAACACGGAGTTCGTCGGGCACACCTTCCCCACCAAGACCACCGACGATGACGAGCGTCAGCGCGAGCACACCCTCCGGCATGCCCGTATCCACAATCAACTCGCATCCGACCCGCAGTATGCAGGCGGCATCGGTTGGTGTGCCTTCGACTACAACACCCACGCCAACTTCGGCTCAGGCGATCGCATCTGCTATCACGGCGTCACCGATATCTTCCGCGAGAACAAACCGGCTGCAGGCTTCTACAAGTCGCAGTGCGATCCCGCCGAAGAGATCGTTCTCGAGCCAGCCTTCCACTGGGCTCGTGGTGACGAGTCGGTCGGCTTCACCAAGGCAGTCGTCTGCTCCAACTGCGACCACCTCAAGTTCTATGTGCGCGAGCAGAGTCTCGAGAGCAACCCCTGGAAGCTGGCCGCGGAGATCGATCCTGATCGCACTGAGTTCAATCACCTCACCTATCCGCCATTCGTTCTGGATATGAAGTCGATTGATCTCAAGCAGTTTCAGTTCCCCTGGGGCGATCTGCGCATCGATGGCTATCTCAAGGGGCAGCAGGTCATCTCGAAGTCGCTCTCCGGGGCCGGTATCGATCGCAAGTTTGTTCTGCTGCCAGACGACACCAGCCTCGTCGCCGACGGAGCCGACACCACCCGCGTCGTCATGCGCGTCACCGACGAGTTCGGCGCCATGCGGACCTACGCCGACGACCCGATCGTGTTCGCGCTCGAAGGACCAGCCGACCTCATCGGAGATAATCCGTTCTCGTTGGTTGGCGGAACAGGTGCCGTGTGGATTCGCGCCAAAGAGCAATCGGGAACCGTACGCCTCACCGCAAAGCACCCTCGGCTCGGATCGCAGACGGTCGAGTTCCGCCTCACCGCAGCCGCTCCAGAAAGCGTCTAAACCAGATCGTAACCACTACAGCTACAAACCCACGAATCCCAGCCCTGGTGGCTGGGATTCGTGTTTTAGTTGTTAAAGTTCGCTTGCAAGAGACTATCAAAACGGAACGCCGCAGCCTGCAGGTCGCCGCGCATCATTACATCCACCCCATGCGCCATCCAGTAGCTACCACTCGCTTCGGTAGGAGTGTCCTTGGCCACCACTCCGTGGATTGCGGTGATTCTGTACCGTAGGTTCGGATCGAGTCCGCGCATATACACTCGCGGAAACGGATAGCCCATCTGGCTGGAGTGCAGGAAGGTGAACAGCACTGCCTGCGACCGATCCAGCGCCACCGACTCGGTCACCGAAGCCTCACTCCCATCGCGCGGCGAAACCAGTCGATACAGCGAGCCATGCTGCACCGTCTCCCGCACCTGCTTGTAGGCCGCGATCATCTCCTTGGCCGTGGCAAAGTCCGCAGGCTGCCACTTGTCCAGATTGGCGCCAACGCCCAGCGATCCCTGCATCGACGAGAGGAAGCGATACGCCACAGACGTCGTGCGCTGATTCACCCAGTTAGGCGAGTCCGTCACCCACGCCATCATCACGCCAGGCGTGTAGGCATAGGTAAATCCGTCCTGAATCCGCAGACGATCGAACGGGTCCGTATTGTCAGAGGGCCAGACCTCATCCGTCAGGCCGAGGATGCCCAGATCAACCCGCCCCCCGCCACCCGAGCACGACTCGATCTCTACCTGCGGATGCTTCGCCCGCAACTCACGCAGAATGCCATACAGGTTGTTCACGTACGCGACGTAGACGGCCTTCTGCTCATCAGGCGCCACCGCTGGCCAGCCCGGCTCCGACCAGTTGCGGTTGTAGTCCCACTTCAGAAACGCGATCTGATTATGGCTCAGAAGATCGTCCAGGAACGAGAAGACGTAGTCGCGAACATCGTTCCGTGCAAGGTTCAGCACCAGTTGGTTGCGCGATTCACTGCGTGGGCGCCCAGTAAAGTTCAGCACCCAGTCAGGATGTTTGCGGTACAGGTCGCTGTCCGGATTCACCATCTCCGGCTCAACCCACAGTCCAAAGTCCATCCCCAGCGAGTGGACTTTATCGATCAGCGGCTTCAGCCCATTCGGAAATTTCTGCTGATTCACATACCAGTCGCCCAGGCCCGCGTGGTCGTCCTTGCGCTGGCCAAACCAGCCATCATCCATCACAAAGCGCTCGACACCAATAGCCGCGGCCTTCTCCGCCAACGACTCCTGCCCAGCCTCCGTGACAGCAAACTCCGTAGCCTCCCACGAGTTGTAAATCACAGGACGCACCTTGGGTGCAGGCGCCTGCGGCAGAATGCTGCTCAGCTCAAAGCGATGCAGCAGCCGCGAAGCCTGGCCAATACCATGGTGCGAGTAGCCCGCATAGAAGACCGGAGTCTGTAGTTGCTTGCCCGGCAGCAACTTGTAACTGAAGTCGAAAGGATTGTAACCACCAGTGATACGAATCTGCTGCAACTGATCCTGTTCGACCGTGATCCGCCACGATCCGCTCCACGCCAGCGCGCCAAACCACACATCGCCGCTCTCTTCGTCGGCATGCTCGCCACGCTCAATCGCAAACCACGGATTATTCTGGTGTCCGGTGGAGCCGCGGCGACTCTCCAGCACCGTCATACCCGGCAGTATGTGCTGCTTCTGCAGGTTCCACTCGCCTGCCCATCGACCAGTCAGATAGCGCAGCGAGTAGTCCGTTCCATGCGGCAGGTTCCAGGTCGCTGCTGCCGCCTGCTCAATGGTGATTGGCGCACTGGTGGCATTCGTGATCACAGCCGACCGTCCGACAATTCCTGTATCGCGGTTCACCGTGTAGTGCAGATCGACCATTAACGCCAGTGACACGTCCTTCATGCGTACCGTCAACTCATTGCCCTTGATGCTGTGCGACACATACGTCAACACCACATTGCGATTGCCATCAGCAAAGCTGGCCTTCAGCGCCGGCTCGACAAACAGTCCTCCGCCCCACCCTGCATACTCATTCGGTGTCGTCGTCTCAGCCGAGTCAAATGAGGCAACCCCAGTCATGGAGTGCGCCGCGCTCAGGTGGTCGTCCCTGCCAATCTGCTCCCCCCAGTAGAGCGACTGCAACTGGCCAACGTCGTTGATCCCGAAGGCGTAAGTCGTACCCGCTGCATCCATGCGGAAGACCTTGCTGCCCGCATCGAAATGAATCGTCTCCGAGATCTGTGCCTGCAGAGGAGCAGCAGCAAGCAGAAAGCTAATCCCTACAGCCAGAATGGCTCGCGTCAGTATGGGTCGTGGTCGCATGGTGGTTCCTTTCGAGCGCTTACAGTCAACTTCATACGTTCAACGCGGTGCCGGGCCGGTCGATTGACGCAGCACAAACTCCGGATGAACCAGGTGCTCTTCGCCTTGGACCGGCTTGGTCGCATCATCTTCGTTGCGAGCATGCAGCAGTGCTCGAAACGCTGCATTCGCAATCTCCGCGCGCGATAGGCTGATGGTCGTCAGTGGTGGCATCGTGAACGCGCTCAGTTGAATATCGTCAATTCCAACCACGGAGATGTCCTGCGGCACCCGCAGGCCAAACTGCGTAATCGCGCCCATCGCTCCAATCGCCGTCATGTCGTTCGAAGCCACCACCGCCGTAGGACGAACCTCTGCATTCAGCATCCGCTTGATCGCCGCCTCACCGCCATCCACGCGGTGATTGCCCTCTTGAATCATCTCCGGGGTGCAGATCAGGTGTTCACGCGCAACCCGCTCCGTAAACGCCGTATGCCGTGTGCGTGCCGACGACAGCCGCATCGGTCCGCTGATAAATCCGATCCGTTCATGTCCCAGCCCGATCAGGTGCGTCATCGCCATCTGTACGCCCGCTGCATAGTCGATCCGCACGCAGCTTACCCCCGGCCCGGTAGTTTCCGTATCCAGAAACACCAGCGGAATATGCCGTCGGCTGAACACCTCCACCAGCCCCTCATCCATCTCCGAGGTCATAATCGCGACCCCGTCCACCTTCCGCTGCAGCATCCGCGTCACGCAGATCTTCATCCGCTCCGGATCGTAGTTGGTGTTGGCAATCAACACCTCCTGCCCATGCACCACCGCGATATCTTCAAACGACTTCACCAGCTCCGGAAAGAACGGATTCGTAATGTCCGAGATGATCAGCCCATACAGGCTGCTCCGTCCGGAGCCCAGCGCACGTGCATTCGTATTCGGGTAAAAATTCAAGGCCTCGATAGCACGACGCACTCGTTCCGCAGTCTTCGGGCTTACCTTGGCAGACCCATTGATGGTGCGAGAGACGGTCGCAGTGGAGACATTCGCACGTTTGGCAACAGCTTTGATATTCATAATGGGGGCGGAAAGTAAACGCGTACAGTCTATCGCGAGAGCCATGTAAAGCTTTACATAAATTTCATGTATCGTGGTGCCCGCGGAGTTTTTATCCAGCCCGCCGATGGCTATCTCTCCACGAGGAATCCCATGCGACTTCGTTACGGTCTCATCTGCACCCTGTTCGCCACCCAACTCGCTCTCGCTGCCCCGGCCAATCCCGCCGCTCCCGCTCGCTGGTCCGAGGCCAAAGCCAACGCCTGGTATGCCCAGCAGCCCTGGCTCGTCGGTGCCAACTTCGTCCCCTCCGACGCCATCAACCAGCTCGAAATGTTCCAGGCAGCCACCTTCAACCCCGCGTTGAACGACAAAGAGCTCGGCATGGCCGAGAGCATCGGCATGAACACCATGCGCGTCTTCCTCCAGGACCAACTCTGGACCCAGGACCCCGAAGGCTTCAAGCAGCGCCTCGACGCCTTCCTCGCCATCGCCGCAAAGCACCACATCCGTCCCCTGCTCGTCCTCTTTGACTCCTGTTGGGAGCCCAACCCCCACCTCGGCCCCCAGCACC
>VFSW01004123.1_pt1 | contig 21660 bp, 26 predicted proteins | sample 5358111 | NCBI WGS metagenome assembly VFSW01 (sample SAMN11554181, study PRJNA540505) | mine drainage metagenome | isolation source: sediment from site ElyBrook_90M | place: USA: Ely Copper Mine, Vershire, VT | collected 2017 | reverse complement strand
CCGCGGGAGCGGTAAGGGGCTCGTTCGGGTAGATGGCGCGGCCCAGGCCGGCATGATTCTGGGAACGGTGGGCCAGTTACCCAAGGTTGAGCGGGCTGTTATCACGGCCAGATACTCCCTGGGGAAAGACGGCGTAGAGGCCCAAATGGAACTTATCCTGCCGGTTGTCGCATCCATGCCCACGGGAATGGTGCATCGGCGCATGGTTGATCATCTGATTCAGCGGTATTTTGGGAAAAAGGTGCTACTTGGCCAGCTCGCCGGGATGTTTGATGTGAACCCGGATACCGTGACCGCCAAGTGGCGCCAGGTTCGCAATCGGCTGCGGGAGATCGAAAGCCGGGCGCAATACCTGATTGCGGATGAACTAGCCCGCGCCGGGATTGTCGAGTAAAAATGCTTGACTCCGAATTTTCCCCTCTGTATAGTGACTTTCCTATACCGTACCGTAATTGTCACCGAACCCGCCAAGCGCGGGTTTTCGCGTTTCTTGGCCTGGGAATTGTCATCCGTGCGCGACGGCAGCCGAATCCTCTGAGAGCGAGCAGGACGGCCTGACAGGCAGTTTCCAGGCTCAAAAGCGTTCAGAACTCCTCCGTGTTGATTTGTAATAGCAGCGATCTACACTTTTGCCCGGCTTCGTCCGGGTTTTTTATTTCCCTTTGCCCCTCCCCAACGCCGGGGCTTGGGGAAACATAAATAAAACCGGCAGCCAGCGATGCGTTGAGCACCGTGGGGTTCCAAATTCCTCCCCCCGTGCAAGCGGCAGGCGCTGGCAACTTCGATAAGGACGCATGGCTCGTAAATCAAAGCTCACCGACAAGCAATGGCTCGAAATCGAGCGCAGAGCGCTTGATGGTGAGGCTATTCGCTCTTTGGCCAAAGAGTTCGGCATAGCCGAGTCAGCCCTGCGCAAAAGAGGAATAAGTGCGCGTGCGCTCGAAATAAAAGCCGTTGCGCATCAAATAGTTGAAACAGAGCAACGACTTGCTGCGCTCCCTTTAGGGTCGCAGATAAGTGCGCAGTCCCTCGCGGCAAAGCTGCGAGCCATTTCCGACAACATTGCTTCGGCTGCTCACTACAGCGCCATGACCTCCCATCGGCTGGCCGGACTCGCTCATCAGCAGGTGGAAATGGTTGATGACGCCAGCCCCATGTCATCGGAGGCTATCAAATCCGTGGCTGGTTTGACTGCGCTTGCCAACGAAGCCAGCAAGATCCCGCTAAACCTTCTGGCGGCCAACAAGGAGGCGGCAAAAGAATTCGAGGAAGCGGAACGCGGCTATGTGGTTACTCCTGACAAAGCTGTGTCCATGCAGGCATGGCAGGAACAAGTGAGTTGCGAGAAAGCGGCAGAGTAGTCTGGAAACCGCAGGAAGGTCCGCAGACTTGGCTGCTTCAATGTCCGGTCGAGGATGTTCTATTCGGCGGCGCTAGAGGCGGCGGCAAGTCTGACGCGCTCCTGGGTGACTGGGTCTCTCATGCTGGCAGTAACGGCGGTAAGGCTCGGGGCGCAATCTTTCGGCGAACGATGCCGCAGCTCGAGGAAATCGTCCAGCGCTCCAAGGATATTTATTTTCCGCTGCGGGCCGAATGGATTGCTGGCACCAAGACATGGGTTTTCCCGGATGGGTCGCGCCTGAAGTTGCGATGGCTTGAGCGGGACGAAGATGCCGATAATTATCAAGGGCACCAATACTCGTGGATCGGCATAGACGAAGCCGGTACATGGCCCACCCCGGACCCCATAGATAAACTCAGGGCTACACTGCGCTCCCCGCATGGGCTCAAGTGTGTCATGAGGGCCACCGCCAACCCTGGCGGGGTAGGGCATCAGTGGCTCAAAGAGCGCTATGTCACCCCGGCGGCGCCCATGACGCCCTTTTACGACAAAGAGCGGCGGGTTTGGCGGGTTTACATTCCCTCCCGGCTGAAGGATAACAAAAAGCTGGTGGAGGCCGACCCGGGTTATCTGGACAGGCTACGGTCGTCCGGCCCCCCCTGGTTGGTCAGGGCGTGGCTGGAAGGGGACTGGGACGCCTCGGCAGGCGAGAGTTTCTTCACCGAAGCCTCTTTACTTGTTGACGGTCAGCCCGTCGATTACCCGGCAAAGACAGACCAGGTATTTGCCGTCATCGACACCGCCCTCAAGGACGGGTTGGAGCATGACGGTACGGCGGTCACCTATTACGCCCGGAACAAGATCAGCGGGCACCCGCTCATCGTCCTGGACTGGGATGTTATCCAGATCGAGGGCGCGTTGCTGGAAGACTGGCTCCCTAGTGTCACCGCCAAATTGGAACATTTCGCGCTCGATCTGAAGGCGAGGGAAGGCAGCGCCGGGGGCTGGATTGAAGACAAAGCCTCAGGAATCGTACTGATTCAGCAGGCGCAAAGACGCGGTTTGCCGTTCTATCCTATCGACTCAGCATTGACCGCCCTTGGAAAAGAAGGGAGGGCGCTATCGGTGAGCGGGTACGTGTATCAAGACAAGGTCAAGCTGTCGCGCTACGCCTACGACAAGGTGCAGACCTTCCGTGGGCAGACCCGAAACCACTTCCTTTCACAGATTTGCGGTTTCCGGTTGGGGCAAAAAACGCCACACGGGATGGACCTTCTCGACACCTTCACCTATGGCGTAGCCATCAGCCTGGGGGATTCGGATGCTTGGTGAGGCAGTTTTTCCCACTTGGTCAAAAAAAGTGTTGAAAAAGACGGCTTTGTATCGCCAGTTTTTGGTGGCGCTCCCACTTTCGGACGAAATATGCCTAATAAGGCATCCGCTCCAGCCTTTTGTTGACGATGTCATCAACGATGGCCCACAGGACGGTGCCCGGTGCGGCCCTCAAGGTTTCGTTGGTATTGAGAATGCGCACAAATTCGCAGGGGCTAACGCAGGTTGCGATTTGATACCGCTGCCCTACGTGCATGATCCAGGTGTGCACGCCGTTGACCTGACCCTTATAGGTCACCATGATCATGGCGTGCGATTCAACGCCGCGCAATCGATCCAGGTCTGATTGGCCGACTTCATAGCCGTATTCAAAGTTCTGATCCATCGAATAGTTGTGCCGGTCTTCTGCAAAGACCTGGCTGGACAGGGCCAGTAAAACGGCTAAACAAAACTTGCGCATGATGACGGTCCTTTGACGGTTCCGGATCGCTCATTGTGCCATCGCCCATAAGGATAATCCACTTTGAGCTATACGAACGATAGCGGAACCGGGATTCTGACGACCTCGAATTCCGTGCCGTCCACGCTCATGGCGCTCCTGACGGCGGATGACATTCAGCCCGGCTCCCCCCCGAGTTACGAGCTGTGCAAGAAGATTTACACCTTCCACCCGCTCGGGGCGAAGATGGCCGAGGCCCCCATCGAGGAAGCGCAGAGCCAGGAACGTGAGCTATCCGTTCCAGGCGGTCCTGAAGACGACCTGCTGCAAGCCTTCAAGGACGAATGGAAGGCCATCGGCAAGACCGGGGCCGACAAGATTATCCTGAACCTGCATACGCAGACGCGGGTTTACGGGATCGCGGCTTTGGCTGTAGGGGCAAAGGGGCTGGATACGACCGCCCCCCTGCCTTACGACAAGCTGTACGAGCTGGAACTGTATTTCAACGTGCTGGACCCCTTGAATACGGCAGGGTCTTTGGTGCTGAACCAAGATCCCAACGCGCCGGATTTCCAGAAGGCGCAGTTCATCCAGGTGGGCGGGCATAAATACCATCCTTCTCGCGTTGCCGTGGCCATGAACGAGTCTCCCATTTACATCGAATGGACGAATTCCGCCTTTGGCTTCGTGGGCCGTTCAGTGTATCAGCGTGCCCTGTACCCGCTGAAGTCCTACATTCAGACCATGATCACCGACAACGCGGTGGCGGAAAAGGCGGCGTTGCTGGTAGCAAAGATGAAGTCGCCGGGCTCGGTCATCGACCAGCGCGCACGGTCATGGTTCGGTTTGAAACGGGATGCTATCAAGGGTGCCAAGACCGGCAATGTGGTATCCATGGGGATCGACGAGGATCTGCAGTCCGTTGACCTCAAGAATCTTCGGGATGCAGCCGAGTTCTCGCGCAACAACATCCTGAAGAACATCGCCACCGCCGCCAAGATGCCAGCTTCGATGCTGCATCAGGAAACGCTCACGGAGGGCTTTGGGGAAGGCACGGAAGACGCCAAGATCATTGCCCGGTTCATTGATCGGGTCCGGCTGGAAATGTTCCCGACCTACTGCTTTATGGACGCCGTGGTCATGCGCAGGGCCTGGAACCCCACGTTTTACAAGTCGATTCAGTCCAAGTTCTCGGAATACCGCAATACGCCCTATGAAACGGCGTTCTATGCATGGAAGAACGCGTTCAGAGCCCGATGGCCGAACCTTCTGGTGGAACCAGACAGCGAGAAGGCTAAGACGGATGACGTGATCCTCAAAGCCGCCATTGGATTGGTGGAAGTCATGCTGCCGGTACTGGACCCGGAGAACAAGGCAACGGTCTGCACCTGGTTGGCCGACGTCATGAACGAGCGCAAGAGTCTGACCTCCACCCCGCTGCTGCTGGACGAGGAAGCGCTTGCCGATTACACGCCGCCAGACCCCATGGCCGAGCATCACCCAATGGGGGTGCGCGAAGGGCTTGACTGATGAACAAGCCCCTTGCGTCGTTTTCGGCGGTACTGGCCGAAGCCATCAAAGACCTTGTGGAACACGGATTCTCCCCGGATCTGGTGGATAAATGGCAGATCAGGCTGCGTCAGGCCGTCATGCTGACGTCCCCTTTGGGACCGTTGCAGAAAACCGCACAGGAACACCTGCAGTCCATTTTCCGGCGCGAGGTGGAGCGCGGCGGGTTGATGAAGTATCACTTGGGCGTGTCGAAGCAATCCGTTGATCGGTTGACCTCTGCCATGCGGATGGAACTGGACCGCAGGATATTGGCTTCCGCCGATCTCATCAAACTGAACCGCGACCAGGCTATTGAAAAGACCCTGCAGCGTTTTGCCGGTTGGGCGTCATCCATTCCCATGGGTGGAAGCCGGGCCGTGGACAAGGTCGAGGTCAAGGACAACATCGGTAAGTCGGTCAAGCAGGCCAAGTACGAACAACGCCGGGTCGCCATTGACCAGGGTCACAAGCTCATATCGAACATCAATGCCGTGGTAGCGGAACAGTCCGGCGCTATCGCCATGATGTGGCGCAGTCACTGGAAGCAGCCTGGCTACAACTACCGCGAAGACCATAAGGACCGCGACCGGAAGGTGTACGCGATTCGCGGCAACTGGGCGCTTCAAAAAGGCCTTGTGAACCATGCTGACGGTTACGCCGACGACATCACGGCCCCGGCGCAAGAACCGTTCTGCCGGTGCTTCGGTGTGTACCTCTACAACCTGCGCGACCTGCCGGCGGAAATGCTCACGGAAAAAGGTCGCCAGATACTCGAACAAACCAGGGTCCGATAAATGCCAGCAACCTCTGAAAAACAGCGGCGCGCCATGTGGGCTGCCCACGAGGGGCATTCAACCCTGGGTATCCCGCAATTGGTAGGCCGGGAGTTCGTCAAGGCCGACAGTGAAAAAAAGCGTTGTGGCGGGGTGGTTATTCGCGCGCCGGGTCCGGTTTATCTGCTCATTCAACGAGCCGACAACGGCCTGTGGGAACAGCCGGGTGGTCACGCGGAAGGCGAGGAAACTGGCAGGGAAGCCGCCGAGCGGGAATGTTTCGAGGAAACCGGGTTCCGGCCCGAGGGCTTGCGCTTCCCGCTGAGGGTGAATGACGGTGAGGTGGTTTATACCACCTACCTGCAGGACGTGCCAGAGCCCTTTGTGCCCACGGTCAACGCGGAATCCAAGGATTTCCGCTGGTGTTCGATGGCTGAATTGCCAAGCCCGATTCACGACGAGGTTCGGAAAAGCCTCGATCTGATCACCGGCAACGAGATGGACATTGCCAAGCGCATTGCCGCTGGCGACCTGCTCTCGCCGCAGCCCTACGAAAACGTGCTGCTGTTCGACGTTCGTGTTACCGGGACCGGCACATCTTACCGGCCCCAGCATCAGGAGTTCGTCTATCGGCCCCCGGAGAACTTCCTCACGGAAGAGTTCGTAGCGCGCTGCAACGGTCTCCCCTTGATTTTTGAACACCCCCAAAAGCGCCTTCTCGATACGGAGGAATACCGCGACCGGGCTATCGGCACGGTGATCCATCCGTACATCGACGACGCGCTGCAAGAGGTCTGGGGTGTTGCAAAGGTGTTCGATCTGGACGGGGCGCAACTTATGTTGACGTCTCACGGATCAACAAGTCCTGCGGTGGTGTTCCGCGACGCAGGCTCGACTGAAACCGTCGAAATTGACGGTCAAACGGTGCTAATCGAAGGCAAGCCCTCCTATCTGGACCACCTCGCCATCTGTGCAATGGGCGTATGGGACAAGGGAGGCGAGCCGAGCGGAATCAACATTGGAGAACCCATCATGACTGAAGAAACGAAGAAAGAAGTGGAAAAGGCCGACGAAATGCCCGCCTGGGCTGACTCGCTGGTCAAGAAAGTGGACAGCGTCTGCTCCCGCATGGACGCCATCGAGAACAAGGGCGGCGACACAAAACCCGCTCCCGAACTGAAGGCCGACAGCGAGGAAAAGAAGGAAGAAAAGGCTGACTCCGACGAGAAGAAAGAGGACAAGGAAGCCCGCGCCGACTCTGTGGACGTAGCAGCCTTGCGCGCCGAACTCGCCACCGTGAATGCCACGCTCGCCGCTGTCACGGCGCCCATGTCGAATTCGGATCGTGATGCCCTGGCAACTGCCCAGGCACGCGCTGACGCCGTGGCCCAAATGTTCGGCGATTCCGTGACCCCGCCTTTGCACGGTGAAAGCCCGCTGTCCTACCGCAAGCGCCTCGCCTCAAAGTTCCAGAAGCACTCCCCACAGTTCAAGGACGTGAAGCTGGATGCCATCGAGGGACCCACCTTCGATCTGGTGGAAAAGACCATCTACGCCGACGCGCATACCGCCGCCCTGAGCCCTGCCGAAGCCACCACGGGTCGTCTGATCCCCATGGTTGAGCGGGATTCTGCCGGCCGCCAGATCACGCGCTTCGCTGGCGACATCAAGGCGTTTATGGCCCCCTTCATGGCCCCGGGTCAAACCGTCGCCATTCGCCGTCCCCAAGGTCGCGTCTAAAACCCTGTCCGCTTGATGCGGCTTATCTAACGGAGACTTAAATGGCACTTTCATTCAATCCGATGCAAACGACCCAGCCGGCCAGCAGCTTCTTGCTGCAATCCGACGGGTACGTCCAAGGCGCTTTCTTCGACGACCCCTCGGCACGCCTGTGGCTCGCCACGGGTTATATCGCCTCTACTGTCACCCAGTCTGTCTGGGGCGCGATGGCGATCACCGAACTGGTGCCCACGTCCAACCAACTGGGCAACGAACTGGAACTCGCAACCACGGTTGCGAACACCACGGCGTTCACCGTCTTCAATCAGGCGTCGAACATGATCATCACCCCGGGGAACACGGTGCAGCAGGCCGATTCCGGGATGACGGTCTCGTACTTCCGCATGGGGTCCAACGCTCGTATCGCAGTGCAGTGCGACCCGACCCTGGCCGGCACCCTCGACGGCGGCGCCACCAACCAGCAAGTGCTGTGGGATTTCACCAACCAGAAGCTTATCCCCTACACCTCTGGCACAGCGCTCCCCGTGAAGGTTCTGAGCGTCAACACGAACAGTAAGATCGTGTCCTACAACTCCGGGACCGGCGCGCTGACGTGGACAACCGGCGCCTGCGCCATCATCCAAATCTAAGGAGCCTACGACATGGCTAATTACTTTCCGGCTCAGGCCAAGGTCACGCCGAGCTTTTCGGAACCCGACCTGATCATCACTTATTCGCAGGCCACCGGCGCTTTTGAAGCCCTGGCCGGCGGTAAGCCCCGCGTTAAAATCGGCAACGACGACCTGTTCGTGTACGTCAATGCGCTGGACCTGCGTACCGAACAGGCGGCCGGGCAGTCTGCCGGTAACTTCCTGCCCTCGGCCTCGCTGGTGGCGACGTACTACAGCACGCCCACCTATCTGGTGCGCACCCGGGCGATCTGGGATCACCACGATATGGCCGCTGCCGCCAACTACTCGGTCAGCCTTCCCGCTGCCCAGGACTTGGCCCAGCGTCAGGGGATCTTCCAGCAGATGCGTACTGCCTTGCTCTACGGCTACAACCCGGCCAACGGGGAAGGCTTGCTGAACACGGCTGGGGCTACTGCGGTTACCTTGCCCGCTGACAGCTACGGCAACACCACGGTGTCCACCTACGACAACGGCGAAATGGCCCTGTTCATCCTCGGTCAGATCGTGGCCATGAAGTCGCTGATGTTCCAGTCCGGCGGCAACATTTCCAACAAGATCAAGATCATCAGCCCGCAGCGCGTGTTCCTGCAGCTTTCTTACGCTTCCATTGTGCAGGTGGTGTCGTATCAGCGCCCGGGAGCCGGTACTTCCACGGTGGGGCAGGTGATCGAGAACGTGGCCGCTGAAATGGGCGACACCGTCGAGTGGTATTTCGACGACACGCTGATCGGCAATGTTGCCGGTGGTTCCGATGCCGTGCTGCTCACGATCCCCGAAATCGAGCAGCCCGACGTTCCCGGCATCAATACCAACGTCTTCCCGTCGCTGCAGCCCAACATGAAGGCGGTCAATGTGCAGTACGCCGACATGGCGGCGCCCATGAAGATCCCGACTCCGGTGCCCGATGGCGCCATCACCGAAGTGCAGGAACTGCGCATCACTTCGGGCTGGGGCCTGCGTCCGCAAGGCATCACGATCCTTTCCATGCCTCACTAAGCACGTTCTTTCAATCGCAACAGGGGGCGCCTTCTGGCGCCCTTTCTTTTTAGGAGGAATGAAACATGTCGATTTTCGTAGCCAACGGCACCAAACAACTGCTCCGTTACTTTTTCCGCGTCCCCGGTTCCACGCGTCCCACCATGGTGGAGATCCCCTCGGGTCATCAGATGGAAATCTGCAAAGGGATAGGCCCTTCCGAACTGGAAGCGGTGGTGCGCCATATGGAGAGCTTCGGCTTTCGCAACGCCCAGGACAAAACCATCAAGGCTGGCGAAGTGACTGGGATCATGTACCGGGTTGGGAAACACGTCACCTCTGACGCCATTGAGGCCGAACACGCCGCCATGGTGGATACGCAGGAACGTCGCTCTGCAGCCGAGGCCACCAAAGCCGCGCTGGGCTTTGATGCCTCCACCCGCCAAGGCGGCAAACGGGGCAAGCGTCTTGCCAAGGTGACCGAAGTCACCGTGGAGCAAGAGGTCGGCTCGCGCCAGAAACCTTCAGGCGACGAAGTGCATTTCAACCTGTCGGTATCCGAAGACGGCTCTGACAACGCCAAATTGCCGGTGTAAGGCATGGCTTTCACCAACCCAACGACCCCGAATCTGGCGGATTTTGCATCCTTTGTAACCGAACAGGGTGTTCCGTCTGCAGATTTGCCCACGGGAACCCTGACCGGGGTATCTATTGATACCACGGGAAACTTCACGGCTACAGGGTACACGGGCACGGTTGCCGTTGGGATGGTGTTGACGGGGGTCGGGATTTCCGCCCCTGTTTACCTGGCCACCTGGAATGGGAGCAATGCGGGGACGGTAACACTAGCCCCCGTTCAGGCTCTGAGCATTACCACGGTCACGTTGCTGTCACCTTATCTGCAATGGGCCTTCGACGCTGGCGTCAATATGACTCTGATTCCGCCCGGAGACATGCCACCTATTCTGTATGTGCTGGCCTGCTATCAACTGGCCATGCATCAGTTGCTCAAGATGGCCCAGGACCAAGCCGGCCAGACGTTCTTCGCGCAGCAACGCACCACGTACGGCCTGCTGTCATTTTCTGCCGGGCCGGTGATTTCCTCTGGCGACCAGGGGACTAATCAAACCCTGGTTGAACCCGAGTTTCTGAAGGGTCTCACCGTGTCCACCCTGGATTTGCTGAAAACTCCCTGGGGGCGCGAATCCATGGCCTACAGCCAGCAATACGGCGAAAACATCGTGGGGGTGTCGTGAAGCTCCATCTGGGTGTTGTGGACGTCGCCTACTCCGATGATTTGGGAGGCTCGACCACCGGAGAGGTGGCCGAGATTCTGGAAAGCAATTACCACGTCATGCGCATCTTCTTTGAAGACAACGAAGAGTTCATTGGCAATGCCTTGGTGGAGGCCATGGCCGGAGCCATCGAAAGTCTGGCGCAGGGCAAGATTGTGAACGTCTTCAGCCGCGAAGCCTCGACACGATTGGGGGAGCGCGTTTTATCCGGAACCAGCTTTACCGACAAGATCGACGAGCGGTTCCGTGATTTTCTGGACGCCGGAGAAGCCACAAAGATCAGCCGGCAAATGGTCTCCGCAGCCGAGGCTGGCGTGTCCCATCGCAAGAAAAAGCCCTTTGCTAGAGAAAATCCGGCGCGTCCCGCGTTTGTGGATACCGGATTGTATTCCGCATCGTTTCGCGCCTGGGTTGATTGAAAAGGCGACGGGCCTCCGTGGAAAACGAACTCATGACATGTTCTGGCACCGGCTCAGATAACTACGTTTATCTGGTCTCAAGGCTGGATGGTACGCCGTGTTACGTCGGCAAAGCCAAAGGGATGGTGGACTAAATGGGGATTGTCAACGAAGCGGCAAGCGCCCCCGGGCAGATGCAGACCGCGCTCGCCGCCGGGATTGCCTCGATCTCTGGCGAACAGACGATCACGTTCCAGCAGTACACAAAGTCTACGATCCCCACCGACGGCTATGTGTTCTGGGTGTTCTCGGGAAAACAGGATTTTACGGGATCGCTGCACCTGTTCACGGATCGCCACCAGGACGAAGACCAGACCATCGGGGTCAACAAGGCAGTCTTCACGGCTACCGAGGAAATAACGCAGTTCAATGCGATCAGCCCCACGACGTTGTGGGTGGGAACATGGCAAACGGACTCTGGAAGTATTCAGATCGCGTTTTCCGAGCGTGGCGCGTATTACGAGCAATCCGGCCTTTGGCATTACTCGGGCTACGCGGTTTATCCGGCGCTCTCGGCGCAACTGGTCGGCGCCCTGCAGGATCTTCCGGCAGGCCCCATTGTCTCGAACAGCCTGCCGATCTGGCTCTCCCAGAACAGCTTTGCGCCCGTTTACGCCTCGTTTATGGTGCCCGACAACGTGACGCCACCTTACATCGTGGCCCATGTGGATCCGCAGGGAACGGTCGCACTGGGGGCTTTCCCTCAGTACTTATGGCCCGCGAATCCGGCGACAGGATTGAATCAGTTGTCCAGTTCGCAGCTTATGAAGGATTCGGTGCGGCTCACGCTGTACGGATTCACGAATCAAACGGCAATCCAGTATTTCGCATCGCTCATCGATTACTCGTTGAACACCGACGACTTCGGCTTCTGCAATTCGCCCGCTATTCAGGACGACAAGCGCAGGCAGGTGGAAATCGGGGCGATAGCCATGAAGATAACATTTTCAATCGAAGCGTCGTACTACCAGTCGACCGCTGACGCAGTGGCTCGCCGACTGATTCTTTCCGCTGCTGTCACAACCTCTGTTTAAGGAGCCGTCATGCCCCAGAATCCTCTCAACATCCCTATCGGCGCACAACTGAGTGCCGCGATTACTACCAACGCCACCACCACCATCAACCTGGGGAACCGCGCCACCGTCGCAGGCTATGTCTGCACGAATGCGGGGTCAGCCTGGACCATCCAGTTTTACAACGGGAATCCCGGTAGCGGCGGCGTTGCCATCGGTCCCGCGCTGGCCGTGGCCACCGGCCTCGTGCCGCTGCTGCAGGTGCGCGCCCCCAATGGTCTTTATGCGGTTACCGCCGGCACCACGGCAGGCAACCTGCAAGTCGCGTTCTACGGTTAAGCCATGGCGACCCCTGGCCCCGGTGGCGCGCTGTCCGCCCTCGAAATTTCGACGACAACCGTAGTCAAGGCGGCCCCTGGCGTGCTGTTCCGCGTGAGCGTCACCACGGCGGGGTCTGCTGCCGGTGCTGTGTATGACGCCGCGACCACGGGCGGAAACATCGCCGCAAACCTCATCGGAACCATCGCCAACACCGTCACGGCGCAACCCCTGGAATTCCTCTGGCCCTGTCAGACCGGAATCCTGGTGGTTCCTCCCACGGGCGGCGTGGTTTCAGTTTCCTACCAATAAGGAGCCATTATGGCAACGATCACTCCCCGCATTGTCAATCTCAATGCGACAGTCACAACGGCCCCGACGCCCTCGCAGTTCCAGCAAAGCGGAGCGATTATTTCGGTGGGCGGCACGACCCTGACAACGAATGCCTATCAGTATTGCGGCACCTTGGCGGCGGTCGAGGCCATTCTGAGCGCGGCTGGAAACTATGCCGAACTCACGAACATGGCCACCACCTTCTTTGCTCAAGGAAACACGGTGGGCCTGTACGTCCTTGAGATAGGAACCGGAACCACGGCGGACGCGGAAATCGCCAATCTTCAAACCTGGATCACCAATAACCCCGGCGTGTTCTATTCCTACCTCGCTCCGGCAACGTGGGATTTTTCCAAGGACGAAGTAGGGTCGATCCAGATTACCTTGGGAGGCTCCGGTTATACCTCGGCCCCCGCGGTGACGATTGCCCCGCCGACGTCTGGCGTGACAGCAACGGCGACGGCCAGCATCACCAATGGCGTCGTGACCTCGGTCACCATCACCAATCCGGGTTCTGGCTATACGGCGGCGCCTACTGTTACATTCTCGACCCCGACTTCGGGCACGACCGCCACCGGTACGGCAACGCTTGCCTCTGCCATGAACATCCTGGCTGGCGACTATGCGAGCCCGCCAGGGAAAACGTACTTCTTCGTCACCACGACGACTACGAACCTGCCGAACTACACGGGCGTCAAGTCCATTTTTGCCATGGTTCCCAGCCCCACGGCCACGTCTTCGGAGTTCCAGACCGCAACGGCGTTCTACCAGTGGTTGAAGAACAATCCCGGTCCCGCCAATCAACTGGCGCCAATGGCCTTCCGGTACGTCTACGGAGTCACCCCCTGGGCACCCACCGGGAACAGCGCCTCGATCACAGCCGTGCTGTCTGATTACGGCAATCTGGTGTACACGGGCGCCGAAGGCGGAATCTCCACGGCATGTCTGTTCAAAGGCACGACCATGGACGGCACGCAAGCCGCATGGTGGTACGGCGTTGACTGGTTCCAGATTCAAGTTAAACAGGCTCTTGCTGCGGCCATCATCAACGGTTCCAACAGCAACCCGCCTTTGCTCTACGACCAGGCGGGGATCAATACCCTGCTGTCTGTGGCCCAAGGCATTGCCAACAACGCCGTGAGTTATGGCTGCGCGTTGAGCGCCACCGTGACCGCCGTGCCTTTCTATACCTACATCACGGAAAACCCAAGCAACTACGCGGCGGGAGTCTACAACGGGTTCTTGGCAACTGTCGTGGGTCCATCGGGGTTCCTCACCATCACCTTCAATCTGGACGCAGTGCAATTCGTGGCGTAAGGAGAATAAAACATGGCAACAAATCCCCTGGTCTCGCAAGGGACTCTCAATCGCGTCCGGTGTTCGGTGGTGGTGCCCGCGTTTTCAAGCCTCAACATCACGTCCTCGTTCATGGGCAAGTCATTTGCCACCATCGAATTCGAGGAGCCGTTCGCGGAACACATCAAGACAGGAACGGGCGTGGTGATCTCCCCGGAACCTTACGTCATGGCGAAAGTCACCGTGGGGCTCTTGCGCACCCAAAGCCTCGCGTCTGCATGGATCGCGCAAGCGCAATCAGCAAGTACGCTGGGCGACCTGTACATCCATTCCGATACTTCCGCCTTTCCGGCGATCTATCTGGCACAGACAATCATTCAAGACCTGAACCCTGGTGCCTATGACGGCACCGATCCGGTGTCACGACTGATCCTGCGCGGCGTCTTCTACGTCAACAATGACCTGTGGAATCTGGTGTGAAGATAAACGACGACACCAACCTGGTGCTGCCCGTTCGCTTCGATGAAAAGGGTGTGACGGTTTACGGCTATCACAACCCCATTTCGAGAGAGGTTTTTGAGGCCAATTACCGGATCCTCTCGGCCACAAAATCCACGCTGGGGAGCAAAGGCGTCTATTTTCAGATGGATTCGGGACCAATGATTGCGGCCCTGACTCTCAAGGATGAGGGCGCCAAGGACGCTGAATCGCGTGGTGAGTTTGACGCGCATGGCTCCCCATTGGACGGGGGCGCGGGGGCTTTGCTCAAAGAGATCAAGCGACTGACTACGATCCTTGTTCCGGGCGCATCTGGTTGGGATATGGTGCCTGTTGATTCGGCAATTTCCAGTGGTTCCATTGACGAAGACGACTGGCGCGAGGTGGAGTCGGCCATTGTTTTTTTTACCTGCCACTATGCGCTGGCGAAGAAGGCGGATCGTCAGAGATTGTCTGGGGCAACGGCATCCCTGCTGCGGGGGTCGATTACGTCCTTGCCGCTTACGGAATACCTCGCTTCCTTGCTGAACTCGACCAGGGCAGAACCTTCAAGGGCGGCGTCGTCGGTTCCGTCCTGAACTATCTGGCCGGGGCGGGTTTCCCTGATTTCGCGCAGCGGCACGACTTCCCCTACAAATCGCCCCGAGAGTACCGGGAGCGCTATCTGATTGAACTGCTGAAAGGACAACATGGCTAAGAAGCCCGTCATAGACATTGACGTCAATGACTCCCAGTTCAAGGCGTTTTTCGGCCTGTTTTCCGACTATCAGGCGCGTCTCGAAGCCATGCCGGAGGCGTGGAAAGCCGTAGGGGAGTCCGTTGGTGGTGCGGTTGACCCCATGGAAGAATTCGCGGGTTTCTCGAAAAGTTCCAAGGAATTCATGGTGATTTCCGCGATGCAGGCCGGCGTGATGGCCAGCGCCTTGGATAAAGCGGTTGCCGCCCATAAAAGCCTTGGGAATGCAACACGTCGGGGCGCTTCCGACATGGAGAAGATGGCCAAGTCTGCCGCTTCTGTCGGTAAGTCGGTGTTCGGCATCGGCAAGTACCTGTTCAAGTTCGGCGCCGTCGGTCTGTTGGGCGGTCTTGCCGGCTCCTCTCTGAGTCTGTTCGGTCTTCGAGGACTGGGGCAGTCCGCGGTTGGGAAACAGCGGGAAGCGTTGGGCCTCGGCGTTACACCGGGGCAGATGGAAGCCTTCAAGACGGACATGGGGCGCTATGTTGACCCATCCATCCTGAAGCATGTGGCAGACGCCCAGAACAGCTACGAGGGCCGTGTGTGGCTCGGCATGGCCACAGGGCTGAACCAGAATCAGGTGTTGGAAGCAAAGCCTGACGATCTGGCCATGCAGGCCACGATCAAGGCTCATCAATGGTGGAACCGCACGCCGCCGTCCATGCGCACCGAAGAAAACCTGCGCGCCACGGGATTCCCGCAATCCGGATTCACGCTGGAAGACATGCGCAGACTGGGCGGCACAAGCCTGCCTTTGCTCAAAGAGGCGCAGGCGCTCTACAACAAAGACAAGAAAACCTTTGAGATTTCCCCGGAGACCAGCAACGCCTGGTATAAGCTCACGCGCCAGCTCGAAGTCGCGGGACACACCATCGAGACGGTCCTGGTCAATAAACTGGAAGCACTGGCGCCGAAGATTGGTGGCGTGATCGACGAATTGACCAAGGATGCCGCATCCCTGATCGACGGTTTTCTCAACCCAAAGAACATTGCTAAATTTTCCGAAGCTATCCAGGGGGCGGTTGATTATATCGGGTCTCCGAAATTCATCCAAGGTGTCAAGGATTTTGGCGAAGCTGTTTCGGACGTGACGCAGGTCATCCTGAAGGTTGCGCGGTGGTTTGGCGGCAACGACCAGATGATCCTGGGGAAAGCGGCAGAAACCCCGGCCAAAATCAAAAATCCTGGGGAATACAACAAAGACGATCTGATGGCGAAGCTCGAAACAGAAAAGGGGCTGCCGTCCGGACTTCTGGATTCGGTTTACTTCGCGGAATCGGGGCGCGGCAAGAGTCTGGTCTCACGAAAGGGTGCTGTAGGACCATTCCAGTTTTATGGCTCTGCGGCTGAAGAATATGGGGTGAAAGACCCCATGGATTTCGGCCAGTCCGCCGTGGGTGCCGCCAATTACTACAAAGACCTGATGCGCCATTACCACGGCGATATTCGCAAGTCCCTGGCGGCCTATAACTGGGGCTATGGAAACGTGGACCGCGATATTTCCCAATCCGGAAATGACTGGGAAAAACACGCACCCAAAGAGACGCGGGATTACATCAACCGCGTTCTTGCTGAAATGGAAAGGCATCGGCATAAGGCCGGAGTGACCGTTCCCAATGAAGCCAGATCCGTGGAACAGCCGAACTTCGACAATCTCGTCAAGGCCATGAACAAACAAAGACCGTTCCAGAATGCGCAGATCAGCATTAAAAACGATACTGCGTCACGGGTCTCTGTGTCTGTTAACGGGGCCGCATTTTGACCCAATCCACAGCGTTTCGGGACACATACGACACAGCGTTTCAGGTCTCGCCCATCATTCTGAATGGCGGGATCGCTGCCGGGACATTGGGGGGCATGTTGCCCATTATTGGTTTGGTGGGCCAACTAGCGGGTTTTGCCCAGGGGTTGCTGACGAACGGCTTTTCCATGAGCGACTTCTTTGCCCGGTTCGTCCCGGTACCGGGTAGCACGGTCATCAGCAATTCCATCGGAATGTATCCGTTTGCGAACCAGCAGGTGGCCGCAAATGCGATTATCGAGCAGCCGCTGACCATATCCCTAATGATGATTTCCCCGGTCAAGGATGCGGGTGGCTATTTCACAAAACTTGCGCTGTTCACGGCCTTGCGCAATTCCCTGAAGTCTCACAACAAGCAGGGCGGAACGTACCATATTGCCACACCAGCGTTCATTTATACCAACTGCGTCATGACCACCATGACCGACGTGACGCAGGACAGTAAACAGCAGCAGATTCAGTGGCAGCTCGACTTCATCAAGCCGCTGATCACGCAGGCCGATGCGTCGGTGGCCTATAGCGGGCTCATGTCCAAACTGATGTCCGGATCTCCCATCACCAGTCCGTCGTGGTCTGGCGCTGCGGCTGCGGTAAATTCACCGCTCCAAGGTGCATTGAGCGACATCAACGGCATGGCCGGATCCGTGAACAACTTCCTGTCCAGTCCGCTATGACGACGCTAGTGCCTTTTTTGCCATCGGCTACGGCGAGCCCGCCTTTTCAGTCCGTGTTCACGATGGACGGGGTTAGCTACTCCGGAACGGCGACCTGGAATGTTGCCGCCCAGCGATGGTATTTCACCTTGACCGGTCAGAATGGTAACGTGATCTGGAATGGTGCGCTTGTTGCGTCCCCGGACAATTTCAACATTTATCTCGCGCCGGGGATATTCAAAACATCGACGCTGCTGTTCCGCGATGGCACGAACAATTTTGAACAAACGCCGTGAGATATTACGACATCACTCTGACGCCCCAAGGGTCGAGTACCCCCATCAAAGAATGGACCTCGCACCCGAACGGGAACTATAACCCATCGGCTCAAGAGATCGAGTTTGACATCCTGACAGCGCCATTTGGAACCCCGGTTGGCGCTCAGGCGATTACGATTTACGGGATTTCGCTGCAAGACCTGACCAACGCCCAGCAGTTTGCGGGCATGAGCATCACGATCAGTGCAGGCATGAAAGCTGGTTTACCCCTGGCCAACCCAAAACAGTCCGGGGTGATTCTGGTAGGTACGGTCTGGCAGGCACCGAAATTACGCTGGATTTTGTCGTGGTTCCGTCCGCTTACAGCCTGGACAACCCCGGCAACATCGTCCTGAACTGGCAGGCCAATACGCCTCTGTCTCAGGCATTGACCCAGACGCTGAACACGGCCTATCCGAATATGACGGTGACCATGAACATCAGCGACCAACTGGTGCTACCGAACCAGGAAGTGCACGCCTGTTCGACCCTGACCCAGTTGGCCCAATACATTCAAGGCATGACCAAGGGATACTTCCTTGGCGAAAATTACGGCGGCGTGCGGATCACCATCCAAGGTGGCTCCATTGTGGTCTGGGACGACACTTACCGGCCCGACACGGTACAGATCAATTTCTCCGATCTGGTGGGGCAGCCCACCTGGATCGAGCCGAATATCATGCAGGCCAAGTTTGTCATGCGTGCAGACCTGCAGTTGGGAAGCATTATTGCCATGCCGCAGGGAATGCAGAACTCGCCTGGGCTTTTCAAAACCACGGCTCAGTCCTTGCCATCCAGCATGAAGAACCAGTCTTCATTTCAAGGCAGTTTCAGAGTGAACGAGCTGCGCAACGTGGGCATGTTCAGAAACCCGGACGGCGCCTCCTGGGTCACGATTGCCAACTGCGTGGTGATTTAATGGCCGGGAATTACTCGAAACTCTGGATTCAGAAAAATCTGAACCAGGTGGGGATCACACGCGCCCAGGAAGCCATCGAAAACACCGGCATGGCGCTGCCTTGTCACGTTACTGAGGTAAACGGGGCCATTGTTACCGTCGCCTTCGATGTGAACGCTCAATGGGGCCTGCCGGAGATACAGATCCCGAAGGCAGAATCTGCGTGGATCCGGATGCCTACACAGGTGGGGGACTTGGGGTACACCGTCCCTGCGGATGCTTATCTCGGCGGCGTTTCCGGGTTGGGTAGCGGCACGGCGGACGCAAGGCAACGCGGGAACCTGTCTTCGCTGGTTTTCGTGCCGGTCAGCAATTCCGCGTCGCCGCCGGTTGATCAAAACGCGGCCCAGATTGAAGGCCCGAACGGCGCCATTATCCAGGCCACGGCAGGCGCCGTCGAATCCAAGGCGGTCCTGAATCAAACGGGCACCACGCTCACCTTCGGAACGACGACGTTCACCATTGATTCGTCCGGAATCATCCTGACGGTAGGCGGGGTTTCTTACACTTTTACCGGGACCGGGGTCAGCATGGGGGCGCCTGTATCGGTGACGGGCGGCGTGACTGCATCCGGCGACGTGACTGCGGGCTCGATTTCGTTGATAAACCACGTTCACACAGGAGTCTCAACGGGTCCGTCCAGCACTGGGCCGGCCACGGGTTAAGGGTCACACATGCGCACTTATGGACGGGTCACAAATTCAATCGGTGGCTTGACCTGGGTCGAGGTTTCCACCGATGCCAACGGATTCAACGATCAGGTCTACCTGACCGCGTTGGCTCAAGCGTTAAAACTGAACCTCGGGGAATCGCCTTTTTATGCGAATTACGGCATCCCGGCGCAACAGACTTTGGTGACGCAAGTCTTTCCGGACTACTACGTCATGATGACCCAGAGTCAGTTTTCGCCGCTCTTTGCGTCGCTCGTCATTTCGAGGGCGCAGGGCAGCAATCCCCCGGTTTACAACGTAACCGCCGTTACAAATAGCGGCTCGACACTGGATACCACCATCCCAACATGAGCATAAATACTCCCTTGGTCATGGGGGCGTCTGGCCCCGTGCCCACGCCCCCGCTCGCCCTGCAAACGACGCTCTTGACCAAAGTGGCCGCGACAAATCCGGGTTACACGGCCAACCTGCCAGGATCTTTAGTCGAGGACATTTCCTCCACCGACGTGGGGGCCATGACGGTCATCGATCAGGCGCGCGTTGATGCCGTCAATTCGGTCACACCCTATGGCGCCAACGCCTTTATCCTGGCCCAGTTGGGGCAGCAATTCGGTATCCCGCAGGGACAGCCCACCAACACTAGCGTTTATGTGGAGTTCACAGGCCCTGCAGGGTATGTGATTCCAGCGGGGTTCATCGTCGGCGATGGCACGTATCAATATGTGCTGCAGGACAGCACGGTGATCCCTTCTGGGGGAACCACGCCGCAGGTTTACACGGTTGCCAATCAGTCGGGCACATGGTCTGTCCCTATCGGGACGGTGACGCATGTTGTGACGTCAGTCCCTACGGGATACGCGATCACCGTCACCAACCCAGTGGCAGGCGTTCCGTCCATTTCGGCGGAAACAGTATCGAGCTATCGGGCAAGAGTGCTTCAGGCCGGCGCCGTAGCGGGGCAGGGCACGCCTGCCTATATCCAGGCCCTTGTGCAAGCAGTTCCAGGTGTGAACCCTCGCCTTGTGGCCATCCTGCAGGTCTCCGGCGGTTGGGAGGTTATATGCGGCGGCGGCGATCAGTATGCCGTAGCAGGTGCGATTTATCTGGGAACCCTGGACCTCTCCACGATTGTGGGTTCCACAACTTCTGCCAGAAACATTACGGTGACCATCACCGATCCGCCGAATACCTATAGCGTGGTTTATGTGAACCCGCCGCAACAGGTGGTCACGGCCACGGTGACATGGAACACGACGCTGACAGGTTTTACGGCTGCCACGCAGGTCAACGCTTTGGGTGCTACCGCGCTGACGAATTACATCAACAGCATCACCGTCGGGCAGCCCATCAATGAATTTGAAATGACGGCGGCATTCCAGGCCGGAATTGCGGCCGTATTGCCCCCCCAATACCTGACCCGCCTGGTGTTCACGGTCAGCATCAACGGTACGGTGACGCCCCCCACGTCGGGGACGGGCATTATCCCCGGCGACCCTGAAAGTTATTTCTACGCATCCTCCACGGCGTTTACGGTGGCCCAGGGATGATAGAGAACTTTCCTGTCGCGCCCTCGAACGGGCTGCTGACCCAAATCATTCCGTCCTATCTCTATCAGCAGTATCAGGACGATTCGGACCTGCAGGCCTTTGTCACGACCTTCAACGAAATGGCCCAGGGCTACATGGACTGGTTCAACGGCACGGCTTCGCAAGCCCCGCTGGGTGTTTACACGTCGCCAAACATTTCCGGCGCGCTGCTCGATTGGGTGGGTAGCGGGCTTTATGGAATCCCGAGGCCAGCGATCAATCCGCTGTCCAGCGGAACGGTGGGCGAATGGGACAGCACCCCATGGAACACGATCCCATGGGGTGGACTTGATGTTCTGCCGGCAGGGGTTCCAGACGATTACTACAAGAGGCTCATGACCTGGGCGCTGTATCGCGGCGACGGCAAACAGATGTCCGTCCAGTGGCTTCGCAGAAGGGTTGCGAGGTTTTTATACGGGATCAACGGTGGCGACATTGACATCGGCAACCTGCCCAGCGTCGGGATTACGGTTGCGTCTCACGCGGTCACGATCAGCGTGAACAACATCCCGCCAGCGCAATACCTGCTCAATTTCATGCAGCAAAAACTCTTACCCGTTCCGTTTCAACTTACTTACACGGTGAGCATCGCATGACAACAAATTTTGTCTTTGCCAACAATGTCAGGACGACGCTTTCTGTGGCCGCAACCACCACGTCGACAACCTTGACCCTGGCAAGCTCTGCCAACCTGCCCACATTGGCCGCTGGGCAGGTCTCCCCGGTATCCCTCAATGACGCCGCCACCGGCCTGATTTATGAGGTCTGCTACTGCACGGCGATCAGCGGCGCGAATTTGACCGTCACGCGTGGGCAGGAGGGCACGACAGCGCATAACTGGGCTATCGGCGACTATGTGTTCATGGGGCCTACAGCGGGGTCTGTTGCCGCTCTGAACGGCATG
>VFSW01004122.1_pt1 | contig 21662 bp, 20 predicted proteins | sample 5358111 | NCBI WGS metagenome assembly VFSW01 (sample SAMN11554181, study PRJNA540505) | mine drainage metagenome | isolation source: sediment from site ElyBrook_90M | place: USA: Ely Copper Mine, Vershire, VT | collected 2017 | reverse complement strand
ACTCAGCCCTGCCCGCCCCGGGGCTTGTAACTCGGAATTCACCCTCGATTGGTTCAATGGTAGCCTGCGGATGCCAAGCTAATGACTTAGTTCCATTTCACCAGCTAAGGAGAGTGTAAATACGTGTGTAAGTTATTGGGCCTGTGGGCCGTTTTCCTATGTGCCGTGTCCGTCTGGGGCGCCGACCCGGGGCAAATCAACGGCAGCGTCACGGATAAATCGGGAACGGCAATTCCCAACGTGGCGATCACCGCGACCGACGCGCGCACGGGCGCCGCAACACGAGCGTCCAGCGACGCGAACGGCTCATTCGCGATCGCGGGCCTTCCGGCGGGGACTTATACCCTCACTGCCGAAAAGACCGGCTTCGCGTCTTACCGAAAGGACAAACTGCAACTTCAGGACGGCCAGACCCTGACAGTGGATATCAGCGTGGCTGTCTCCTCGGTCCATCAGTCCGTGGTTGTGAACGGAACCGTCACTCCGGTTCCGGGCGCGACCGAACAGCCCACCCAGCAGGAGGTGTTCGACTCTGCTCTGCCGGTGCGCGTACTCGACCGCAGACAGATGGATGTCGCGGGTCCCGTCGCCGGCGCCGCGCAGGTCATCGCCCTCACTCCGGGCGCCAACGTGACCGGTTACGGCAACACCGGCGCCACCAAGTACACCGTCACCCTGAACGGCATCAACCAGGGATGGGGCGGCTACGGCGGGTTCACGGGCGGGGGTTCGCTGGGAATTACATTCGACGGCGTGCCGATCGTGGATCCGGCCAGCGGGTTGTGGCAATCGCCCACAATTCCCGAGATGGGAATGATCCAGAACGTCACAGTGGCCTACGGCCCGGGCGATCCGGCGAATCGCTGGTATACCAACATCGGCGGCTCCGTCGAGTTCACTCCGGTGCAGCCGTCGAACCAGGCGCACGGCGACCTGCTGCTGACCTACGGCAGCTACGATCAGAAAAACGCCGTGTTCAGCCTTGGTTCCGGGCTCTATCACGGATGGTCCACGGTGCTCTCCGGCGGCGGCGGGCTCGGCGACGACTTTCGCCAGGGCACCGACGGGTTCTCCAACCCCAGCAAGGACTTCGCGCTGAACAGCAAGACTCTGAAAACCTTCAACTCGAGCAGCTTCGAAATCGGCGGCTATTTCGCTCACAGCGGCGGCTACCGCGCGCAGGTCATTCCCACCACGGCCAACCCGAACATCACCATTACCGGGCAGCCGGGAGACCTGATGTACAGCCAGCAGACATCGGGATACTACAGCAGCCTGCCTTACGACAGTTACAACAAGTACGACACCAACGAGATGGGTCTTATCTACGCCCGCGCCAATATTCACCTGGACGACAATACGACGCTGCGGAACCTGTCCTGGTACATGCACATCGCCAGACTTCACGACCGGCTGAACGACGTCTACAGTCTCGGGCCGCAGCAGAACGAGTATAACGATCCGCACACCGAAACCATTGGCGACCAGATCTCGCTCACCAGACGTCTTCCATGGAATACCGTCACGGTCGGCGGCTATTACCTCCACTCTCTCTATAACAGCCGCAATAACTTCTACAATCCAGCGGATGGCGGAGGCATCAACACGGTCAATATAGGAGGCAAGATCCGTTCTTCCTACTTCAATCAGGACGACTACGCCATCTCCCTGCAGGACAACATCAATCCGATTTCGTTCCTGCACATCATCCCGGGCATCCGCTACGTCGGCTTCCAGACGGGCTACTCTTCCGCCGCGCTGCAGGACTTTTCCTTCGCCCCAGGCGTCCTGCTCAGCACCCACTGCCTGATCAATCAGACTTCGGCGCCCGGCAACGTCAAGGATCAGGGGGCTTCCTGCGCCGATCAGCAGAACCGCAGCGGCGTGGAACCGTCGATCGATATGTCGATCCGCGCCACTCCATGGCTCGCCTTCTATGGAGGCTTCGAGGAGGCCCTGCGGTCGCCTCAGATGGGCGGGGGCGGAGGCATGTTCCAGAGCGTGGATCCGGCCAGCTATCATCTCTCGCGCCAGGAATACACGCAGGCCGGCTTCAAGGTCCACTTCGAAGGGAGCGGATGGCGAAACGGACTGTTATTCGGCGCCTCTTACTATCACCAGTACTACGCCAACCAGGAAATCGACGTGGGTCTGGCCAACGGCGACACGGTATCGGCCAACGGCACCTCGGCTTACCAGGGAATCAATCTCTTTATCGACGACGATCCGGTGAACCATCTGCACCTGTTCGCCAACGGCAACATCGAATCGGCGAAGTACACGAATTACGTCACCGGCGGCGTGAGTTACAATGGCGCTCCGGTACCTTATGTGCCCGCGTCGATGATGAATGTGGGCGCCTACTACGAACTGACTCCGCGTAAAGGGCTGGTCATCCAGCCGACGGCCGCGTTCCAGTTCGTCGGCACGCAGCACCTGTTCGATAATACGACCGTCGCGCCGAGCAGCCAGACCATGGCCGCCTATGGCACCGTGAACCTTGGAGTGAAGATCCCGTTCCGGTTTTTCGAACTGGAAATGACGGCGCTCAATGTGCTCAACCGGAAGTACAACGAGTATGCGTACATCTCCTCCGGCGGCTACTTCGGCACGCCCAATGCAGGCTACACGCTCGCGTATCCCGCGGCGCCTTTCACGATCTACGGGGGTGTAAGGTTCCACTTTTGAACTGAACGCCCGGATGTAACTTTCTTTCGCGCCGCGGCCCCCACCCGGGCCGCGGCGTTTTCACGTACGAGCGGCGTTCAGGGGATTAACGGTGCGCAGCGCCGGGAACCGCGAGAAATCCCTGTCCACGGAGAAGAGAGTACTCACGCCATGCTGGAGGCACACGGCCGCGATGCGCGCATCGTGGACCGCGCCTCCAGCTACGTCGGCCGCCGCGAGAATCCGCTTCAGAAATATCCAATGCGCCTCCGTCTCGCCGATCGTCGCAAGCGAGGGTGAGCTGAGCCATGCCTCGCACTGCGCCAACGCCGCTGCCATGGGGGTCGGCGTGCGAAAGACGCGGGGGTTGGTCACTACCGCCAGAAATTCGTGCACGCACGGCCAGGGAATCGCCCAGACGGCAGGCGATTCCGCGAGCCGCCGCACACAACCTTCGGCAGCTTCGTGCAGCGGCATTTCCTCCCGGTGCGCATAAACGAGAATGTTGGTGTCGACCGCAGTCACTCCCCGCGCCCCTCATAGACGATCGAGCGGATCTCGGGCCACGAATAGTCCTTCAGCATTCCGTCGCCCCGGAATGACCGCTTCTCCAGGCGGAACGCCTCGCCTGAAGCGCTCTCGCCGGAAATCACCTTGCGCAGGCCGGATTCCACGACCTGGCGGAATGTGAGGTCGTGGACATGGGCGTAGTTCCTGGCTTCGCGGAAAAGGCCTTCGGAGATCTCTACCGTAGTCTTCATGTGTCCAGTGTACCGCGGATATGGGTATATGGATATCTGGATATTGCGATATGGGCAGGTGGCGGGACTTACGCCCCGCTACGCCCGCACGAACGGATTGTGCCGCTTCTCGTGCCCGATCGAAGTCGTCTCCCCGTGTCCCGGGAACACAATCGTATCTTCCGGCAGCGTGTAAAATTTCTCGCGGATGGAGCGCAAAATCTGAGCCGGGTCGCCGCCGGGAAGATCCGTGCGTCCGACGCTGCCGTTGAAAAGCGTGTCCCCCGCGATGAGGCTCTTTTCGAGCGGAAGGTACAACGAGATACTGCCGGGAGTGTGGCCGGGCGTGTGCAGCACGCGCGCCTCAATCCCTCCCCCTTCCGCGCCCGCGCCCCCGCCGGCGCGCAGCACATCGCCTTCGTGCGCGGGGATGTCGATCCCGGGATCTTCGGGCGTTTCCACGCCAAGCCAGGCAGCCTGGATATCGAGCCGGTCGCTGAGTATCTTGTCGGCTTCGTGCATATAGACCGGCGCTCCGGTGAGCGCCCGCAGCTTTTGCGCGCCCCCGATGTGATCGATATGCGCATGCGTGATCACGATCGTTTTCGCAGTCAGTCCGTGGCGCTTCAGAATCGCCACAATGCCGGAAACGTCGTCGCCCGGATCGATGACGATCGCCTCGCGGCTCACCTCGTCGCCGATCACCGAACAATTGCACCCCAGCATCCCCACGGGCAGGATTTCGTGAATCATCGCCTCTCCATTTGATAATGGTGACACGATGACTCCCGAATACACAGCCGGATACGAAGCGCTCACCAACGGCGCGGCTTTGGTCGATCTTTCCAGCCGCGGCAGAATTCGCGTCACCGGCGAAGACCGCGCCCGCCTGCTGCACGCCATGACCACCAATCACGTGCAGCAGATGAAACCGGGGGACGGCGTATACGCCTTCTTCCTGAACGCGCAGGGGCGCATTCTGGCCGATGCGTATCTGCTCTGCTTCGAAGACCACTTTCTTCTCGATACCGCGCCCGAGACGCGCAAGGCGATTTACGAGCACCTCAACCGCTACATCATCGCCGACGATGTCGCGCTCGAAGACGTGACGGAGCAGACGTTTGCCTTCGGGATCGAGGGGCCGAAGGCGGGCGAGGTGGCGGCGAGATGCGGAATTTCCGCGCCACACCACCGTTTCTCGCACGTCCGGTCGGGGGATTTGTCGGTGGCCTCGATTTCCGCCACGGGCGCTCACGGAGTGCGTGTTTACGGAGCCATCCAGCGCAAGGACGAAGTCGCCACCACGATTGAAGGCGCGGGGGCCATCGCAGCCTCGGCGGAGGACGCCGAGACGGCGCGAATCGAAAACTTCGTCGCGAGATTCGGCTGCGAGATCACCGAGCATACGCTGCCGCAGGAAACCCAGCAGATGCACGCGCTGCACTTCCAGAAAGGCTGCTACCTCGGCCAGGAGATTGTGGAGCGCATCCGCTCGCGCGGCCACGTCAACCGGCTGCTGATGGGCTTTCGGACGGAACTGCCCGCTGCGCCGCCTCCGGGCACGAAGCTGATGCTGGAAGGAAAACCGGCAGGCGAGGTGACCTCGTCGACAATGTCCCACGGCGGGGTGTCCGGGCTGGCGTATGTGCGGGTGCCCGGCGCGAAGTCCGGCGCCATGGCCGAGATCGACGGCCATGCGGTCGAATTGTTCGCGCCGCACGATTGAAGCAGGCGTTTTATCTCAGACGCCGGTGGCGGCGGCGTCTACCGGGAGGAGCCCGCGGGCGTCACGATGTGCGGCAGGTCGATGTTGTTCTGGGCGCACTCGTATTCCATGATGCGGTCCTCGCGCGGAGGATGGCGCAGCTGGGTGTCAACCACCTTCCACGGCTTGGTCAATACCTGCGGATCGTAGGCAGTGGCTTCGTAGTGGATGGTGTCTTCGGGAGTGCGGGTGTACCGCTCCACCACGTGCAGCGCTTCGCTGTGGAAATGCCCCGCGCAATCGAGCCATGTTTTATCGTTGAAGCCGGTCACATCGACCACAAACGTGTCGCCCTCCCAGTGGCCGACGGAATCGCCCATGTAGGTTGGATCCAGATCGGCGGGATGATCGCGGCCGTCCGTGGGAATAATGCGAAACGCCCGCATCACTTCGTAGAGAATGACCGTGTTTTTCGGAGTCTGCACGATCTGCAGGGGCATGGGATTCATGGTGATGGCCGGCACGCCGAGCAACATGCACTGCGCGCTGGGGCTATGCGCGGGGTCGGCCACCAGCGCCCTCACTCTGGCCAGCAGATCCGCCTTGTAAGGGGGAGCCTCGCGCGGACCGCGTCCGCCGCGCGCGGGGCCACCCGGGTTCGCCGGATAAGCGCCACCGGGCTGGGCCGCGGATTCGCCCGTGAGACTCACGCCGAGCGCCTGCCAGACGCCGGAAAGATCCGGCTTCCCGTCAGCCGTGCGCGGTATCGGTTTGGCCGCCGGCGTCTGGGCAACCGCGGGATAAAGGCCGAGCGCCCCGGCGACGGCGATCGCGATGAAACGGAAGGAAAGTTTTTTCACGATAAGCTCCACAAACTACTGCGCGGGCGGGCCGACGAAAAATTTTCGTCCGTCCGGCCAGCTGATTTCTCTGCCCGCGAACCGCGACGTACCGTCCTTCGCGACCCAGCCGGTGACGGTGACCGAATCTCCGATCTTCAGCATGTCTTTGGCGAATCCGACCCGGCGCAGAGTGTTCGGCGGATAGCCTTCGAAACCCCAGTTCACGACTTTGCCGTCGGGCGTTTTTTCGTCGATATAGATATAGACATGGGGATTCATCCAGTCGATTCTGGTGACGACGCCGGTGTGTGTCACCGGCTTCGACGAGTCGTACTCGGCGGCGAAGGAATGGTGCGCCGACGCGGGCGCCCCGGTCAGCAGCAGGCCGGCGATAACGAAAAACGAACCGGAAAATCTGGTTTTCATGCGACTCATCTCCAAATACGATCGAAAGAGGTTTCCGGGGATCAGTATATCCCGCGCGCGTTCGGGCGGCAATGCTCATCCGGACACGGCTGCGCTTCCATAATGCAGAAAGCGGTCCCGGTCCGTATCGTTCGCGTCGATTCAAAACCGGCCTGAGCCAGCAGCGATTGGAATTCCGCAGCCGTGCGTTCGCTTCCGCCCAGGAGAACAAGCATGGCCAGGTCCGATCCGACGATTGTATTCGCTCCCTCGATCTTCTCCGGCATCGCCTGCTCGATAATCAGGAGCTTGCCGCCGCCTTTAATCGCCCTCCGGCAGTTGCGCAAAATATCGAGGCAGCGGTCATCGTTCCAGTTGTGGAGAACCAGTTTCAGGATGTAAATGTCTCCTCCGGCCGGCAGGCAGCCGGTAAAAAAATCACCAGCGACTGCCGCACACCGGTGGCTTAATCCGCGGGATTCCAGATAAGGCACGGCTCGATCGATCACCGCAGGTGCATCGAACAGAATGGCGGTAGCGGCTGGATTGGCGTCGAGAATCGCGCTTAATAAGACCCCGTACCCGCCCCCCAGGTCCACGATTTCAGTCGCGTGCCCGAAGTCATAGCTGCTGCTGAGCAGTTTCGCGGTAGCAAGGGATGCTTCGGCCATCTCATCGTTGAAGAAGTCCTGCAATTCACTCCCGGCGAGATATTCGTAAAAGCCCTTGCCAAACACAGAATCGAAACTCGTTTGCCCACTGCTCGCGGAGTGAAACAGAGATCCCCAGGCCTGATAGTCCAAAGCATGCACTCTCACCGCGAGATCGCGCAGAGACCCGGGCGCGTCGCTTCTCAGTACGTCGCCGAGCGCGGTCAGTTCGAAGCGCCCGTCATCCGCCTGGCGGATCAGGCCGCACATCGCGAACCCCCGCATCAGGCGAAGCAGAAGCCTGTCGCAGACTCCGGTCAGACGGGCCAGTTCAACGCAATTCCTCGGGCGATCCGCCAGATGGTCCGCCACGCCAAGCCGTGCCGCCGTACACACCAGCTGCGTTCGCACGTAACCCTGGATCATAAGTCCCACGGCCTGGCGCGCAACCTCCGCGGGTTGGCGTTTCTCCGCGGGTTGGCGTTTCAAGGCAGCGCCGGTCATTGCGACAACACGGCGATGGCCGGCATGCGAATGATCTTCTCTGCCAGTTGGGCCACGGTCGGGTGCTCGAAAAGGGATTCGAGCGGCAACTCAAGATCGAAACGATCCCAAATACGGGCGGCAACCTGGGCTGCGAACAATGAGTCTCCTCCCAGTTCCATGAAATCGTCATAAATGCCAATCCGTTCCACCCCGAGCAGATTGCTCCAGACGGCCAGCAGAAACTCTTCCACCGGGTTGCGCGGCTCCGCATATTCGTTTTCGAGGGCGGGCCGTCCCTCCGGCGGAGGCAATGCGGCGCGGTCCACCTTTCCGCTTTGCGTCATCGGAAACAAATCGAGAAATACAAACGCCGATGGAATCATATGTGCAGGCAGACGTACGGAAATGTATTCGCGCAATTCCCGAATGCCCGGCTGCGCACCGCTGGCGACGATATAAGCCACCAGCTGTTCCTGCCGGTCGACTTCCCGAACGGTAACGGTCGCCTCCCGCACGGCCTCATGGCCGCTCAGCACGCCTTCGATCTCGCCCAGCTGGACACGGAAACCGCGAATCTTGACCTGGTCATCCACACGCCCGAGAAACTCAATCTCTCCCTCGGGCAGATAGCGCGCAAGGTCGCCAGTCCGGTAAAGCCGCTCGCTGTCGCTCACGCGGCTGGCGAACGGATTCCGCAGGAATCGCGCGGCGGTCAGTTCCGGACGGTTCAGATATCCCCGGGCCATGTGACGAGCGGCAACGTAGACCTCTCCAGCCACCCGCACCGGAACCGGATTCATTTCCCTGTCGAGTATATAGATGCCGGTGTTGGCGATCGGCCTGCCAACCGATCTTCCGCGATCCGCCGGACCTTTAGTGGCGATACCGCCGATCTCGGAGCTTCCGTACCCTTTGTTCAACCGGGTCTTCGGCAGTGTCTCCGCAAACAGGGATACCAGATCCGGCGTCACCAGCGCGCCGCCGACCATTACTATCCGAAGGCTTTGCAGGCGGGATGTCGCGCGCAGCCCCATGCTCAGTAACTGCCGGAGCGCCGGCGTCGGCAACACCAGGTTCGTGATCTTCTCGCCGTGGATGACGTCGGCAAGCAGCATGGGGTCCTTATATTGCGTACTCGAAAGAATCACCAGCGGAACGCCGGAAAGCAAGGGGAGGAAAAGACCCAGAATCAGAAACGCAACGCTCATCGAACCGTTCAGACAACAGACCTCATCGGTTCGCGCCGGGTCGAAGAGCGTCTCCCTGAGTCCATTGGTAATGCTGCGATGGATTCCGATCGCACCGTTGGGGCGGCCCGTTGATCCGGAGGTATAAACGATATACGCGGCGCTGTCGGGCGTGCACCCGGAATGGAAGTCCTCGCCCGCTTCCTTCGCGATCCGCGCCGCCGCTTCATCCAGATCGACCAGCAGAATGTTCCCGCCAGGAACCCTGTCACGCAACGCGCTCGCGGTAACGACGATCGAAAGCCCCGAGTCGTTCACGATCTCCTGCAACCGTTGCGTGGGATGCTCGTAGTCGAGCGGCACATAGGCCGCGCCCGCCTTGAGGATCGCCATCGCCGCGACAACGGCGCGGATGGAGTTTTCGAGACAGAACCCGACCAATACTTCCGGACCCGCGCCGCATGCGCGCAGATAGCGGGCGAGCTGGTTGGCCTGACGGTTCAGTTCCTGAAACGTCAGGCGTTGCCCACCCTCGATGAGCGCCGGCGCTTGGGGCGTCTTCCTCACCTGCGCCGCAAATATCTCCGGAACGGCATATTCCTCATAGCCGCAAGCAGTGTCGTTCCATTCCACCAGGACTTTATTCCGCTCGTTGCCTCGCAGCAGCTGGATTTGCGATACCTGTACCAGCGGGTTGGATGCCGCCTCGTCGAGAAGCAGCTTGAAATGTTCCGCGAGTTGAGCGATCAGCGCCGGTTCGAACTCGCCTTCAGGATATCCGAATTTCCATTGCAGTTCGCCGTCCGCCAATACGGTTGTCAGGTGCAGCAGACCCTGGCCGGAATCCGATGTTCGGGGCGCCGCCGCGAGTTCATTCTGCAGCTCAAGCGGCACGATGAACTGAACGGTCGATCCTGCTTCAATAAAGTGGCCCCCGAGGACCCTGTCGATCTCCTCTCCTGCTTGCCGCAGGAGTTCCTCGAACCGGCAGTCAACGGCCAGTTCGATCTCGATCGGAATCGGTTCGGCCGGTGCAATTCGAATTCCCAGCGCTACGCGATCACGCCCGGTGTAACGATGCAGCACGGCCGCCAGGGCCGCGGGTATTACAGGGGGTATCGCGGGTAGTAAGTGTTGCGCCACACCGATCCTCTCTTTTGTCTGTTAAATCGTAGTCGGCTCCGGAATCGCCTGCACTGCCACCGAGACAGGAGCTTGGCATCTGAACCGCCACAGGACGCAGGTCCCGATCAGGGGGAACACCGAAAGCGCGACGCATACGGCCGCGAAACCGGCCCTATCGACCACCTTCCCGATCAGGGGCGAAACGAACGTTTGCATCAGCGCATATGAAAAGGCCAGCACTGAAGTCGTGAAGCCCGCGTTGCGAGGGCCGAACAGATCCACGGGGATCACATTCAGGCTAGTCACCGCGCTCATACAAAACAGAAGACTCAATCCAATGGCGGCCACAGCCAGCCGCGTGGATGGTAGCCATGGAACCAGAGCCGTCACCAGTGCCATCGGTGCTGACAGCCAGCAGATCCGCATCCTGGCGGCTACCGGGTCCGCGCCCGCTCGAATCCAGCGGAATGCCAAGCCTCCGCTCAACATCCCGCCAAGGACGGCGAACAGCGACGGAATCCACGCGAAATAACGGTTAGCTTCGGCTGCGGTAAAGTGACGCTCCTGCACCAGATAAATAGTGGTCCAATTAAGCCAGAACAAGTAGAGCGCCATGACCAGGGCGTAGCACGCCGCAGTGCCCCACAGCCGCCGGTCGCCCAGCATCCGGGTTATGGGCGAACGTGGCATCGGCCCGGGTCCCGTTCCCGGTCGAATGATTCCGGAAGTCAATCGCCACAAACCTGTCCAGGCCAGCCCCAGTGCTCCTGCAAGCACAAAGGCGGACCGCCACCCATACCTCGGAGCCATCACGGACTCCACCAGCGGAGCAGCCGCAATGCCTGCGGTAACTGTAATGGAGCCGACCACGTTCGCGAGCCCCCACTCGGAGGAAGGCAGGTAAATGGCGGATGCCTTGCTAAGACAAGGCAAAGCGGCCGCTTCTCCCAAACCCAGTATCATGCGCGACAGAAGCAGGCCTTCGAATGTATAAGTCAGTCCTGTCGCCGCGCTGCCCACCGACCACGTGAAAACAGCGGCCGTCACGGTCGCCGTCAACCCGATCCTGTCAAGCAATGCGCCGGCAAAGAGCGCCATCGATGCGTAAACGAACGAAAAAAGCGCTATGATTTCCCCGTATTGCGCATTTGAAAGGTGAAAATCGCCTTTGATCAGAGGAGCACCCGCGGAAAGCAACTGGCGATCGAAAAAGTTCAATACGTTCATCAGGACGAACGCGCCGATCGCTATCCAGCGCCATCGTACCGGGCCGGCAGTATTACCGGATGGGGATAAGAAAGAAGCTGAGGAGGAGGAATGCAGCATGTGGGCACCCATTGGAATGAGCGTCAGATCCTGAGATTTGCGGCCGCGGCGGCCCGGTCAGGAGTAATGGGCCCAGAACATACCCATAAATAACAGCGTCGCGAGAAATATCGCGACCACTAATTGCCCGATTGCTCCGCGGAAGGCCGCAACCATCATCTCGTCAGCGACAGCGTTACGCTCGGATTGATCGCGATAGATCTCCTGAATACGTGTATATGTCTGGTATGACTGGTACCAGATCACCGGTAACATCAGGATCGCCGCGCCAATACACAGATTAGTGAGCAGCGATAGTTCGCGGGCTCTGCGGCCCATGACAAAAATTCCAACAATCGCCATCCCGGCCATCCCGGCCGTGCGAATAAAAAACTCTCTCGACCGGTTCCGGGGATTAGCCCAGAAAGCCATCTTCGATTCAGAATAACTGTACATCCTGTCCTCCATTTATATCGGGAGCCCCGCTTGACGGCGGGGTTCCCGCTCTTATCTCAGACGTTTCAGTCTTTGGCCGGTTTCCAGTCGCAGCCTAGCAGGCAACGACCCCGATAACAGAAAGGGCGAACCCTCCTATAGTCAGCGCTCCGGCGAGGCAGGGAACTTCCCAAGCTAAGATCCAGGCTTGTAAGGACCAGGTCGCCACATAAACCCCGGCGATGCCCAGAGTCACGCAGAAGCCGCTTTGCACGGGCAGAATCGGCGCGAACGTCGAAGCGGCGCTCGTAACCGTTCCACGCTGCCGGTCAAGCCGGTCCGCTTCCTGTTGTAACTCGGCGATAATTGCGGAGTGCACAACTCTCAGTCCCTGACCGATCAGTGGACGCAACCTTTCCAGAACCTCGTCCTGCGACCCCACCAGCCGGTTGAATGCCGGATCGCTGATATAGGCGCCTGCGGCCTCGGCCTTCCGCCGCGATTCGTTCATCCGCTCGGAAGAGAAAGGAGTCTGGAACGCGCCGCTGTCCTTTATATACTTCTCCATCTCGGCCACAAGACCGATCTCGTCCAGATGACTGAACAGGATGGCCGTCGCAATCGAGAGGTTTCGGACGTCGCTCCCCTTAAGCTGTCCCGATTCCGCTTTTCGGCTGACGTTAAGCGCTGAAGCAGTGAAGCCGGCGACAACCGCACGGCTTATCTTGCTCTTCCAGACCGGTGTCCCTTCCTGCGCCGGGGCTTGCTCCTTCGGCTCCGCGGAGAGGTGAGTCGTGAGTTCGGCAAGTGCGATGCCGCCTCCCAAGACCGCCCCAAGACGTCTTCGATTAAGGTTGATGTTCCCGGCGCTCTCATGATTCAGGGCAAAGCCGGAGAATGAGTTTCGGTGTGAGAGAGTTTCCACGCGTAACCTGCCTTATCCGCGCACTGAATCCATAGAAGTGAGTCTCGTCCAGAACGCTGTGTAAATACTTTTATTACACAATTAAAGTTGTGTCAATGGTTTTGTTGAGTTATTTTTTCCGTGCCTGATTGGCGGCAATTGGCGTAACTCGATTTAAAAGGCATGGCGCGTGGCACAGAAACGCCGCACGATATTTGCATGCGGGATTTGGAATCGCTGGCCGGGAGGAACTGATCCAGATCATTCCCGATCGGCATCGCCTGATCGAGCAACTTCGAGTCGAGATTGAACAGCTGAAAAAGCGAGGTTCTGCGGCTCCATTTTCCAGGGGTACGCGTAAGTCCGATCCCAAGGCGCCGCGGCGAAAGCCGGGTCAGGGATATTTCCGGTTTCGGGCGGGGCCGGAGGAGGTTAAAAACGAGTAATTCGGGCTGGCCTTGCCGGTGATACTAATTCTCCGCGGGAGTTTTTTCCAGATGATCGACCACTAATATCTCCACTGGCAACTTTCTCTTCTCCAGCTTCAATCCCAGCTTCTGGACATTTTCAAAAATGGCCCCGCCGCCGGACGGATCGGAAGCGGCGTCAGCCGGGGCGTTGCCCGCATCCGCGCCGACAGCGCCTCCGGCCATGCTCATGAGGCCCCTCATGGGAACATCCAGTGCCACCTGGTAGTTTCCCTTCACGTCCGTCATATCCAGTACAGGCAGATTCGCGACCTGCGACAGAGTCTCGGCGAGCGATGGCATACTCATCCTGCTGAATTCGTAGCGAATGCCGTCGGGCGCCGGCGACACCCTCATGTTTCCATTGGGGCCGCCTGAAACAAATGCCCCGCCCTTGCTGTCTGCCTTGACGCTCATGGGACCGTTGCCGGTATCGACGACCGTACTGTCGGCGGGTGCAGGCGCATCGCTGTCCGGCAGAGATGCTTTCAGCTGCAGTCCGCTCTTGCCCACCAGCAGCGCGTACGCCGCTCGCTCCCTGCTTTCGCGGTGAATCGCCAGCTTGAAACGCTCGGCCAGCAATGTCTGCAACATTTCGGGTACCTGGTCTTTGGATACGCCGTCCGGAATCGTGGCTGTTACGTCAAACCTGTTACTTGTCATCCAGCCCGGGCCTGAGACCTGATAAGGTTTCACTTTGTAAGCCGTGCAAATCAAATCGAACAGTGATTGAGAACCGATGTCGACTCTCGTTCCGTCGATTCTCGTCCCGATGCGAGGAGGCTTACCCGACGTAACCTGAGACATAAGATCGGCAGCCATCCTGATGGATGCCACTTCGAATCGAGGTGCGGCCGGGGTCTGAGCGAGAGCCGCAATCGCGGTAACGAAGAATGCGCCGTTGAGCCTTGCGAGGAAGCGTGTTGTCATTGCGATGCCTGGCAGGAATATAGCAGAGCGAAAGCTGCGGCGCAACCCGTCACAGTCACACCGTCACAGTCACACCGTCACAGTCACACCCGTCACAGTCACACACTTGCCAGGCCGGATGTTCAGCCGGCTCTCGTGCGGCTCTTCCTGACCCAGCTGAAGATCGACCAGGCGCTCCCCGCGATCGAAATCGCCACCAGCACGATTATGAAACCCTGCACGCGGGGCGACTCCGCCATCCTGATGATTTTGCGTCCGTAGATCAGGGCGAGCGAGCCCTCGATCGCGAATCGCAACGCGCGGCATCCCGCGACGATCGTGAGCATCTTCTTTCGCGGATACTGCAACGCCGCCGCGACCATAATGAACGGCGTGAACGGAAAAGGAGGCGGCATCAGCGCGGCGATCGCTATGGCGATGCCTGCGTGTTCGTTCACCTTGCGCTCGAGGTAAGCGATTCGTCTGCTCTTGTGAGTGCCTTCGGTTCCCTTTAACCTGCCCTTCGCCGATACCCAGTGCGTGAACGCGACGCCGATGACCGACCCCGCCGTCGCCATGGCGACGTAATACAGCATCCTGCGCCCATGCGCCGCCGTGAGCGCGATCACCAGCAGATCGTTCCCAAGCGGCAGGAACAGGAAGGACGAATCCAGAACGCCCAGCAGCAGCAGGCCGAGGCCGCCCAGCGAGAAAATGAAGATGGCGAAGGACCGCAGGGCGCCGTGCATTCGTCACCGGGCCTCAGTCGGCGGATACGCTCAGCAACACTTCGCCCGTTGATATTTTGCCCGGAATCGCTCGTCGGAAAAACGGCGCCATTCTTCACCCGAGTGGACCGCTCCGCGCGCGGCCAGATGACGGGCGTAGGCGTTCTGGTCGCCAATCTCGCGCAGGATATTCCAGAGACCGGCGAGCACACCCACAATCGCCTTCCGCATCAGATCTCCTCCGTCTCCAGCCTTGACGGCACAAACGGCGACTCGACCACTTCGCTCGTCTCCGTCCCGCGCAAAATGCCGTACCAGAGCCGCAGCGATTCGATGAGCACGATGGCCACCAGAATCATGAACGCGCCGCACACGGCGGCGTCCAGACGCGCGTTGAAGATGAGCGTCGCGGTGGCGCCGGATGCGGCGGAAGCGGATGCGGCAAGCTGGTCCGCCTGGGCCAGAAAGCCCACGCGCGGCAGCGGCGAGAAGATCTTCTGCCATCCCGCGCTGAAGGTCACCAGAACCAGCCAGGCGAGAGGCGCGCAGGTGATCCACATATATTTCGGGCCATGCATCTTGAGGACGATCGTGGTCGCGACCGCGAGGGCAATCCCCGCGAGCAGCTGATTGGCGATGCCGAAGAGCGGCCACAGCGAATTGATCCCGCCCAGAGGATCGCGCACCCCCTGGATCAGGAAATAGCCCCAGGCAAGCACGATTGCGAGGCTCGACCCAATCACGCCCGGCATCCAGCTGGTGCGCCCGAGCGGCTTCCAGACGTGGCCCAGAAGATCCTGAAGCATGAAGCGGCCCACGCGCGTGCCCGCATCGACGATCGTCAGGATGAACAGCGCTTCGAACATGATGGCGAAGTGGTACCAGAACGCCAGCACGCGGTCGCCGCCGCCTCCGCGCGCGAAAATGTGCGCCATCCCGAGGGCCAGCGACGGCGCGCCCCCGGTGCGGTTGAAAAGCGTCACTTCCCCCACGTTATGGGCGAGCGCGGCCATCTGCGCCGCCGTTACTGGAAATCCCCAGCCGGAAATGGTCGCGACAGCCGATTCCGCCGTTTTGCCGACGATTCCCGCGGGCGCGTTGACCGCGAAATAGACGCCCGGATCGACCACGCAGGCGGCGATCATCGCCATGATCGCGACGAAACTTTCGAGCACCATCGACCCGTAGCCGATCGGCAGGGCGTGCGATTCCTTCGAGATCATTTTCGGCGTGGTGCCGGAGGAGATCAGCGCATGAAAACCCGACACCGCGCCGCAGGCGATGGTGATGAAGCAGAAGGGAAAAATCTTCCCGGCGAAGACCGGCCCCGTGCCATCCACGAAGCGGGTCAAGGCGGGCATCTGCAGTTCCGGCCGCACCGCCAGGATGCCGATCGCGAGCAACCCGATCACGCCCAGCTTGACGAAGGTGCTCAGATAATCGCGCGGCGCGAGTAACAGCCACACCGGCAGCGCGCTGGCGAAAAAGCCGTAGACGATAATCGCGATGGCGACGCCCATAGCCGTGAGGGTGAACGCCGGGGCGTATGCGGAACCGGCAACCCACTGGCCGCCGAACACCGCCGCGATCACCAGAGCGAAGCCGGCGGCGGAGCACTCCAGCACCTTGCCCGGCCGCCAGTAGCGCAGGTAAAGGCCCATGAGGAGCGCGACCGGCATGGTGGCGCCGATGGTGAATACGCCCCACGGGCTGCCCGCCAGCGCGTTCACCACCACGAGCGCCACCACGGCGAGCAGGATGATCATGATCAGCAGGACGGTCACCAGCGCGACCAGGCCGCCCACTTTCCCGATCTCCTCGCGCGCCAGCTGGCCGAGCGATTTGCCGTCGCGCCGCATGGAAGCGAACAGAATCGTGAAATCCTGCACGGCGCCGCCGAACACGGCGCCGGCGACGATCCACAGGGTGCCGGGCAGAAATCCGAATTGCGCCGCCAGCACCGGCCCCACGAGCGGGCCAGGCCCGGCGATTGCGGCGAAGTGATGCCCGAACACGATCCACTTGCTGGTCGGGACGTAATCGTGGCCATTATCGAGGCGTTCGGCGGGAGTGGCGCGCTCGTCGTTCAACGCCATCACGCGCGCGGCGAGGAATTTCGCGTAAAAACGGTATCCGAGCAGATAGGAGCAGACGGCCGCCAGCACCAGCCAGATGCTGTTGATGCGCTCGCCGCGGCTGGCGGCGATGGCGCCGAGGCAGATCGCCGCGCCGGCAGCGATGGCAACCCAGAAAACGGTGGCGGAGACGCGCTTGAAGAGACCCATTCCTAATAGAGAGTGTCAGAAGGAGGGAAGCGAACGCAAGAGGCCCGGCCTGGGAAGCAGGCCGAGAAGCGCTTCGGCCGTGGACCCATCCGGGTACCGCGCCGCGTCGAGAACATGGAAACGGGTGTCGAGCGTCCCGATATACCGGGCATTTTCCCGTTTCGAACCCATCAGAATCACGGAATAACGCCGGGCTCCGTTGTTAGCCAGGGTGTGGTTGAGGTTGTAGACCAGCGAGCGAAAGACCCGATCGCCGGCGGGACCGGATGTGGCGGCGGAGGTTTCGGACAACGGCGCACCCAGCTTCCGGACGGTGGAGCCGAAGTCGTCATCGGCGCTCAATTGCAGCCAGGGCCGGTGACCGCGAAAGAGATCCGCGCGCTGGCGGGATTGCGACTGGTACGCAATATTCGTCACGATCGTGCAGGCCACCGCGCCGAGCACCGCCGCGACTCCGATCCATCTCCATGCCCGGACTTCCGGCTTCGGCTCCAGACGAATACTGACCACGGGAGCGAGGTGCGCCGGGCCGGAGGGTGCGGGGCGGCTGTCGTTAATCGTCACGTTCACCGCCACCGGCAGTTCGATGACACTGCGCTGCCGCGGAATAATCGCGCCGGATTTCCACTCGAGTTCCCGGTTCAGCCGAACCAGCATCACCGGCTCATCCACGCGCGAAACTTCCCCGAGGAACAGGCGCGGAATCCAGACTTCCTCTCCCGATTGCGCGTTCGCAACCACGCACTCCGAACCCGTCGCGCGCCGGTAGAGCCACTCGTTCGGCCCAAGATCGCGGATCGGCGGATAGAACGAAAACCGCCGGCCGCCCAGCTGCTGCAGAGGCGTTGGCAACGGTACAATCGGCATCTCGCACTAATGATAGCCCAGTACCGGGTCAGTACCTTTTTTCCGGGATCGCGCACGGGAGGTTGGCGCGGCGCGCTGGTATTTGACATAGTGGAAGGAGCCCATGAAACGCAAACCGCAGGTCAGATCCGAGCAGGTGATCGCTCCCGAGATTCTTGAGGGCGCGAAGCGTGCGCTTTCGACGGACCGGAGCAAAGCGCCGGCGAAATGCGTGGTGTGCTCGGCGGAGACCGCTCCCGGCTCGGTCGAACGGTTGTGCTGGGTCTGCCGCAGACTGAAGATCAGCGCCTGGCGCGACGTCGAGCAGCAAATACCCGCCCAGGAATAAGCTGCTCTAAAGAATTCCACCGAAACGCCGATATAGAGGCAGCAGGATGTGCTTCCGCATCCTTCGAAAGGTGGATTCGTCTGGTTCCGTCACTGGAGAGCTGTCTTGAAACATCCCGGCGCCTTGAATTGGAACTGGATCGAACCCGGCGCGCGGCGGAGGAATCGCGGCAGCGTCTGTTCGATTTTCTGGGCACCGTGTCGGACCTGATTTGGGAGACGGACGCGAATCTGAGGATCGTGGCGACGCAGCTTCCGAGGGATGTGGTGACGACGGCCGACGACAACGATCTGCTTCTGGGCAAGACGATCGTGCAGATGGCGAGCGGAACGAGTGCGTCGGACCCTCTCTTCATTGCCCATCTGGAAGATCTCCGGGCTCGAAGACCCTTCCGGAATTTTGTCTGTTCCGTCCCGATGCAGGACGGGGGCTTGCTGTGGTTCGAATCGAACGGCAATCCATTTTTCGACAGAGACGGGGAGTTTCAGGGCTATCGCGGCACGGCCAGGAATATTACCGCGCGCAAGGAACGTGAGGCCCGTGTCGCGTTTATGGCGCGTCATGACGCCCTGACGAGCCTGCCCAACCGCGTCATGTTCCAGGAGCGGCTGGAGCACGCCCTGGCACAGGCTTCGCCTCATGCGGGCGTGGCCGTTCTCTGTCTGGACCTGGACGGCTTCAAGGCGGTCAACGACACTCTGGGGCATCCGGTCGGCGACGGTCTGCTGCAGGCGGTGGCCGCGAGACTGGAGCGGTGCGTGAAAGGCCGCGGCACCGTGGCGCGCCTGGGGGGCGACGAATTCGCCATCGTTCAGGATGGCTTGAAGTACCCTGAGATCGAAGCCGCATCGCTGGCCTGCCGCATCCTGGAGGCAATCCGGGAGCCTTATGAGATCGACGGGTATCGCGCGTCGGTGGAGGTCACCATCGGGATTGCGCTGGCCCTGTGTCCCGCGGCCAGCGCGGTTCAAACGCTGAAGAACGCGGATATTGCATTGTGCCGGGCCAAGCTGGATCAACCGGGAACCTGCCGCTGCTTCGATGCGCAGCTGGGTGAGCGTTTCGAGGCGCGGCGCCTGCTCGAAACCGAGTTGCGCGCGGCTCTGGGCAACGATGAGTTCGAACTGGTGTATCAGCCGTTCCACAATGTGCAGACGGGGAAGGTTTGCGCCTTTGAGGCGCTTCTGCGCTGGCGTCATCCCCGGCTTGGCCTGGTTCTGCCGGATGAGTTCATTCCGCTGGCGGAAGAGACCGCTCTGATCGTGCCCATCGGCGAGTGGGTCCTGCGCCAGGCCTGCGCGGAAGCGTCTCATTGGCCCGCCTTTATCAATCTTGCGGTAAATCTTTCGCCCATTCAGTTCAGGAGCCGGAATCTGGCGCCGGCCGTGGCCGCGGCCCTTTCCGCATCCGGCTTGCCGGGGCGCAGGCTGGAGCTGGAGATCACCGAAGCCGTGCTGATGCAGAGCAACGAAATCACGCTGGCCGCGCTCAGGCAATTGCGCGCGCTCGGGGCGCAGATCTCTCTGGACGATTTCGGCACCGGCTATTCTTCCTTTGCCTACCTTCGCGATTTTCCATTCGACAAAATCAAGATCGCCCGGTCGTTTATTCAGGATTTGACCGAAGCCCAGGGCGCGATGGCGATCGTCCGCGCGATCGCGGGATTAGGCAGCAGTCTGCAGGTCGCGACGACCGCGGAAGGCGTCGAAACCGAGGAGCAATTCGCCATCCTCCAGGCGGAAGGATGCACGGAGGTGCAGGGTTATCTGTTCAGCGCGCCCAGGCCGGCATCGGAGTTCCCTCTCCTGCAGGGAACGCGGCAGGCCGCTCAATCCGCTCAATCAGTGGCGAAGCCCGATCCCGCGTTTCAGCGCTTCCCCATACAGATAACCGGCGACAGCTATGTCTTCGACCGCCAGGCCGTTTGATTTGAAAATCGTGACCTGGCTGGCAGCCGTGCGCCCCGGCCGCTTCCCCGCCACGATTTCCGCCAGTTCCACGGCCGGAAATGCCGTGCCCGCGCGCTCGCGCAAGGGAATCAGGAGATCGCCCGATTCGAGTTTTCCCACTTCTACGGAGTCGACCGCCACGAGCGCGGCGCGGTCGAGAATCAGTGCCGTGGGGAGTTCCCGCCGCTCGGCCCAGTTCGAGCCGGAGCCGTTGACATGCGTGCCGGGCGAAATCCATTCGCTCGCGAGCACCGGTTCCTTCGAACTGGTCGCGGTGGCGACGATATCCGCGCCTTCGACGCACTCGCGCGCCGTATCCACCGCCCTGACGTTCAGCCCGAACTTCGCGGCGCAGGCTTCCGCGAATTTCGCGCGCCGGTCCGGTTTGCGGCTCCAGACCCGCACTTCCCTGAGCTTCCGCACATTCGCGATGGCTTCGAGCTGCGTTTCGGCCTGGAATCCGCTGCCGAGGATTCCTGCCACACTGGCGTCCTCGCGCGCCAGGTATTTCGTCGCCACTCCGCTCGCGGCCCCCGTCCGGATCTGGCCCAGGCGATTGGCTTCGAGGGTAGCCAGAGGCAGCCCGTCCGCCGACCGGTACAACAGAACTTCGAAGTGCGCCCCGGTCTTCGCGTTGACCGAATACGCCTTCAGGCCGAAGTATTCCGGCGTCCCGGCCGCCATGTAGTGCAGGACGGAGCCGGTGGGGAGAATCACGCGCCGGCGCGGATGATTGATGGCGCTCCCGTCCGCCAACTGGCGGAACGCCAAATCCAGCAGTTCGATCGCCTTCGACATGGGAAGGCAGGCAACAACATCCTCTTCGGAGAGATACAGTTTCATCGATTGGCCTCAAGAATCCGGGAAACTTCTTCCCATTCGGCAAGCAGGTTCGTCATATCCTGGCGGCGCGAGGCGAGCATACCGGCAATCTCCACGCTCATCTCAGCACTCTGGTAACTGGACAGCGCCTGTTCGAAATCGGCGATTTCCACTTCGAGACGGGTGATCTCGTCCTCAATGGCGCGCTGCCGGCCTTTCATCTGGCGCAACTTGATGGGGTTGAGCCGCCGCTGCTTGTCTTTTTCAGATTGCGCGTCTTTTTCCGGCGGCGGCGCGGGCTTTTCGGCCACCGCCGTCTTCCCGGTGGGGGCCGCTGTTTTCACGGCCGCGGCGGGCACGGAAGCCGCCCCTGCGCCTCCGCCATCCTTGCGCCAGAGATAGTCCTCGTAATTGCCGGGAAACACATGAACGGCGCCATCGGCAACTTCGACGATGCGGGTCGCCAGCTTGTCGATGAAATAGCGGTCGTGCGAGACGAAGACCACTGTGCCGCTGAATTCCTGCAGCGCGGTGAGCAGCACGTCTTTGGCGCGCATGTCGAGGTGGTTGGTGGGTTCGTCCAGCAGGAGGAAGTTCCCCGGCATCATCAACATGCGCGCCAGCGCGTAGCGATTGCGCTCGCCTCCGGAAAGGACGCCGATGCGCTTGAACACGTCGTCTTCCGAGAAGAGAAAGCAACCGAGGATGCTGCGCAGTTCGGTATTGCCCGAGCGGGGGGCCACCCGCCCCAGATCGTCGATGACGGTCGATTCGGTATCGAGCGCTTTATACTGATCCTGCGCAAAGTAATCTACAATCACGTTGTGGCCGAGGACATATTCGCCGGTCGTGACGG
>VFSW01004121.1_pt1 | contig 21664 bp, 26 predicted proteins | sample 5358111 | NCBI WGS metagenome assembly VFSW01 (sample SAMN11554181, study PRJNA540505) | mine drainage metagenome | isolation source: sediment from site ElyBrook_90M | place: USA: Ely Copper Mine, Vershire, VT | collected 2017 | reverse complement strand
TGGAGGCGGGGGTCGGAATCGAACCGGCGTACACGGCTTTGCAGGCCGCTGCATAACCACTCTGCCACCCCGCCGTCTCGATCGTGCGCCGGCCAGGCGCAACGGCAATCTGGAATTGAATTAGAGAGCGCGCGGCATTCGCTGCGGCTTGCGCCGCAAGCGCATACGCGCTTTCCCTTCGAATCTTGGAGCGGGAGAAGAGTCTCGAACTCTCGACCTCAACCTTGGCAAGGTTGCGCTCTACCAACTGAGCTACTCCCGCAGGAGGATGCGAATTATACCGGGGTTTAACCCCGGCGATCAACCATGTTTTATCACCGTGGGCATAGCCATCTTGAGGTAATAAAACATGGACCACAGGGTGAGTACAGCCGCCAGCAGTATCAGTCCGGTGCCCCACTGCTGCGGCCGGAACGCGCCGATCGGCTTGTAGTAGAGCAGCATCGGAATCGCAACCATCTGCGACACCGTTTTGATCTTGCCGATGAAGGATACGGCGACGCTCTTGGCCGCGCCCAACTGCGCCATCCATTCGCGCAGCGCCGAGATGGTGATTTCCCGGCCGATGATGATCACTGCGATCACTGCGTTCAGTCGGTTGAGATCGATCAGCACGATCAGCGCCGCCGCCACCATCAGTTTGTCCGCGACCGGATCGAGAAAAGCGCCAAATGCGGAGACCTGGTTCAGCTTGCGCGCGAGATAGCCGTCGAGCAGGTCGGTTAGCGCGGCGACGGTAAACAAAACCGTCGCGATCACGTTTTCCTGCGGCAGCGTGAGCCAGGTGGCCGGAAAGTAATACACGCCGACAAACAGCGGGATCATCACGATGCGCATCCAGGTGAGCGCATTGGGAACATTGAAACGCATAAACGAAGTCCAGATAAATGCGGGTTTCCTTGCGGCTCCGGGAAACACCAGCTAGCGCGCCCGACGTCGCTGATTCAGCCGCCAAGATACCTCAATCGACGGATTCTTAGTGCAACTCGCGGTAAATTTTTTCCGCCAGCTTGCGGCTGATGCCTTGCACTTGCGCGAGGTCGTCGATGCTCGCGCCGATTATCCCTCTCAAGCCGCCGAACCGGGCGAGCAACTCCCTGCGCCGCTTTGCGCCTATGCCGCCGATGCCCTCGAGCGACGAGGTGACGCGCGCCTTGCCGCGGCGCGCGCGGTGGCCGGTGATGGCGAAACGGTGCGCCTCGTCGCGGATGGCCTGGATCAGGTGCAAGCCCGGATTGTCGCGCGCAATCTGGATGCTGCTCCTGCCATCGACGCAGATCAGCTGTTCCAGACCGGGCTTGCGCGCCTCGCCCTTGGCCACACCGAACAGGAAAATATCGCTCAGGCCCAGCTCGGTCAGAACTTCCCGCGCCACGTTGACCTGGCCCTTGCCGCCGTCGATCAGGATCAGGTCCGGCACGACGCCCTCCCCGCGCGAAATCTTTTCATAACGCCGCCGCAGTACCGAGCGCATCGCGGCGTAGTCGTCTCCCGCCTGAATGCCGGCGATGTTGTAGCGGCGGTATTCCGAATTGCGCATATCGAAACGGTCATAGACGACGCAGGAGGCTACCGTCGCCTCGCCCTGGGTATGGCTGATGTCGAAGCACTCGATGCGCTGCACCGTGTCCGGCAGGCCGAGTGCCTCGCGCAGGGCGGACAGCCGCACCTCCTGGTTGCTCGAGTGCGACAGGCGCTGTGCCAGCGCGAGCTGGGCGTTTTTCTGCGCCATTTCCAGCCAGGCGCGGCGTTGCCCCTGCGCGCGGACGACGATCTGCACCGCATGCCCGGACAGCTCGGCGAGCTGGGCCTCGGTCTCCTGCGCCTCGAACTCTGCCCCGGCCACGATCACCGCCGGCACCTGCCGGTTGAGGTAGTGCTGCGCCAGGAAAGCCTGCAGTATTTCGGCTGCCGTGCCGCCTTCGGCGTTGTGCGGGAAGAAGCTCTTGTCGCCCAGATGGCGTCCCTGGCGCACCATCACCAGGTTGACGCAGGCGGCGCCGCCGGTTTCGGCGCAGGCGATCACATCGGCATCGCCGCCGCTGCTGCTCTCGGCAAACTGCTTCTGCTGCGTAGTCGCCAGCGCCTGGATCTGGTCGCGGTAGAACGCGGCCTGCTCGTAGCGTTGCAGATCCGCAGCCTGCTGCATTTTTCCGCTCAAGGACCGCAGCACGTCGTCTTCCCGCCCTTGCAGAAACAGCTCGGCATTCTTCGCGTCCGCGGCATAGCTGCCGCTGTCGATCAGGCCGACGCAGGGCGCCGAACAGCGGCGGATCTGGTGCAGCAGGCAGGGCCGCGAGCGATGCTGGAACACCGAGTCTTCGCAGGTGCGCAGGCGAAAAATCTTTTGCAGCAGGGCAATGCTCTCGCGCACCGCGCCGGTGTGCGGGAACGGGCCGAAATAGCGGTTGTTGCCGTCGAGCGCGCCGCGGTGAAAACCCAGGCGCGGATAGGCATGGCCGCTCAGCATCAGGTACGGGTAGGACTTGTCGTCGCGAAACAGGATGTTGTAGCGCGGCGCGAGCGACTTGATCAGGTTGTTCTCGAGGATCAGCGCTTCCGCCTCCGAGCGCGTCACCGTGGTCTCGACCGTCGCGACCTGCGACAGCATCAGCGCGATGCGCGGGCTCTGCGCAGTTTTCTGAAAATACGAACTGACGCGCTTTTTCAAGTCGCGTGCCTTGCCCACGTAGAGTACGTCGCTCCTGGCGCCGAGCATGCGGTACACCCCGGGCAAATGCGGCAGGCTGCCGATCAGCGCCTGCGCATCGAACGCCGGCGCAGAGTCTGCGGTCGTGGTCACCGTGACCCCAACTCGTCAGCGATGTCGCGCAATACCGCGTGGAACATGGCTTCGGTGAGTCTCCTGGTCTGCGTATTGTAGCGGCTGCAGTGATAGCTATCGTAGAGGCGGATGCCTTCTGGCGAGTCCGGCAGCGGCGGCAGGGTATGCACGGCGTGATGGGCGAATTTGCGGCTGGCACGCTTGAGTCCGCATGCTAGGAGCACGGCCTGGTGCGCGACGCTGCCCAGGGCCAGGATCACGCGCGGCGGCCGCCGGCGCAGCTCCGCCGCGAGGTAGCGGTTGCAGCAACGGATCTCCTCTGGCAGCGGCTTGTTTTGCGGCGGCAGGCATTTCACCGCGTTGCTGATGCGGCAGTTCTTGAGCACCAAGGGGTCGTCGGCGCCTTCCGATACGGCGCGGCTGGCAAAGCCGAACTGATGCAGGCTGCGGTACAGCAGGATGCCGGCATGATCGCCGGTAAAAGGCCGCCCGGTGCGGTTGGCCCCGTGCATTCCCGGCGCGAGGCCTACGATCAACAATTCCGCCGCGGCGTCGCCGAACGCGGGCACAGGCCGCGCATGGTAGCCGGGATGGTCGCGCCGCACCTGATCGAGAAAGCTGGCGAGCCGCGGGCAGTCGCGGCAATCGAGTTTGAAACTAGCGGGCATAAGACGCTGCGCGATCGGGCGGGTCGCGGCGTTTCAATTGAGGGCGGCGACGAAACGGTCCAGCGCCGTCCTGGCCAGGACAAAGCGGGTGTTCGTCCGCAGCGCGTCGAGTCCCGGCGGCAGGCGCGCGCCGCGCATCGCCTCGGCACGACGCTGATCCATCGCGCCGGCCGCCAGACCGGCCAGCAGCTCGGCGGCAGATTCAGGCGCATTGCACAGGAGCACCATATCGCAGCCGGCCGCCAGCGCGGCCGCGCCGCGCTCCACCACGCCGCCAGCCACGCTCGCCCCTTCCATCGACAGGTCGTCGCTGAAAATCATGCCGTCGAAACCCAATCGTCCGCGCAAAATCTGCTGCAGCCATTTGGATGAAAACCCGGCCGGATGCGCGTCGACCGCAGGGTAGATCACATGCGCCGGCATCACCGCCGACAATCCATGCGTGACCAGCTCCCGATACGGAACCAGATCCGCCGCATCGATTTCGCCGTAACTGCGCTCATCGACCGGCACGGCAAGGTGGGAATCGGCGCGCACATAACCGTGTCCGGGAAAATGCTTGCCCACGCTCGCCATGCCTGCTTCGCGCAGTCCGGAGATCAGAGCGGCCGACAGTTGCGCGATCGCGCCGGGGTCGGAGTGAAACGCGCGATCGCCGATCACGCCGCTCGCGCCGAAATCCACGTCCAGCACCGGGGTGAAACTGAAGTCGATGCCACAGGCGAGGAGCTCGCTTGCCAGCACATAGGCGATCTCGCGCGCCGCTGCGAGCGCTGCTGCACCGTCGCGGTCCCAGGCCTCGCCCAGGCGCCGCATCGGCGGGATGCGCGAAAAACCTTCCTTGAAGCGCTGCACCCGGCCGCCCTCATGATCGACCGCGATCAGCAGTTCGGGCCGGCGCAAGCCCCGGATCGCAGCGGTCAGCTCGCACAGCTGCTGCGGCGAGCGGTAGTTGCGCGAAAACAGGATCACGCCGCCGACCAGCGGGTGGCGCAACAGCGCGCCTTCGGCCGCGCTCAATTCCGCGCCCGCTAGGTCGAGCATCACCGGACCCAAAGCGCCATCGCCGCGGTCCTCACCCATGGTCCTCGCCCTCGAGGACCACGAAAGCGCAGGCCATCTCCACTTCGTCGCTCAGGCTCAAGTGCGCACGGCTGATGCGGCGTTGTTTGAGGAGTGCGGCGAGCGGTTCCGAAAATTTCAGGTAAGGCCTGCCCGAACGTTCATTGGCGACGCTGACGTTATGCCAGTTGACCGGAAAATGGATGCCCGTGCCCATGGCTTTGGAAAACGCTTCCTTGGCGGCAAAACGCTTGGCCAGGTAGTGGGCGGGCTTCGCGTGCGCGCGGAAGCGCTGATATTCGTCTTCGACCAGGACACGCCGGGCGAAGCGCTCGCCGAAACGCGCCAGCGCGCGCTCGATGCGGCGAACGTCGATCAGGTCGGTGCCGGTGCCGAGGATCACGCGCGCCGCGCCTCAGTCATCAGCCGCTTCATCTCGCGCACCGCTGCCTCCCAGCCGGCGAAAACCGCGTGCGCCACGATCGCGTGGCCGATATTGAGTTCTGCAATGCCCTCCAGCGCCGCGACCTGCCCCACATTGTCGTAGTTCAGGCCATGACCCGCGTTCACCTTCAGGCCCATGCGGTTGCCGTAATCGACCGCCTGGCGGATGCGTTCGAACTCGATCTGCCGTTCTTCCCCGGCGGCGTCGGCGTAATGGCCGGTATGCAGCTCGATCACCGGCGCGCCGGCTGCCTTGGCCGCGTCGATCTGCGCGCGATCGGCATCGATGAACAGCGATACGCGAATTTTGGATTGGCCGAGCAGCTCGCAGGCCTGGCGCACGCGCTCGAACTGGCTGGCGACGTCGAGACCGCCCTCGGTAGTCAGTTCCATACGCCGTTCCGGCACCAGGCAGACATCGTGCGGGCGCACGCGCAGCGCGATCTGCAGCATCTCACGCGTCACCGCCGACTCCAGGTTCATGCGCTTTTGCAACTGCGCGCGCAGAATCTCGACGTCGCGGTCCTGGATATGGCGCCGGTCCTCGCGTAAGTGCAAAGTGATGGCGTCGGCGCCGGCGCTTTCGGCGAGCAAGGCGGCGCGCACCGGATCCGGGTAGGCCGTGCCGCGCACCTGGCGCAGGGTCGCCACGTGGTCGATATTGACGCCGAGTTCGATCACAGTTGTCTTAGCTCCTCGAAGATGCGCCGGCTGTTGAGCGGCTTTTGCTCCAGGCGATGGCTGATCAACAGGCGCATCAGCGCCTTCGCCTGCTGCAGCGTCAGCGGATCGCTGTAGTCGTCGTGCGCGATGTCGAGCAGCGTTTTCCCCGAGAGCACCAGCCCGGCGTACGCCGTCCCGTTGACCGCCACCGGCCCGCGCTCCGGCTCGTACGCATAGGATTTGCGCGGGTCTATCCCAGCGCTGCCGGCACCCTCCAGCGCCAGCGCGTACCCCAGTTCGCGCAGCAGCGCCTTCTCGAAGCAGCGCAACACCGCGCCGGGCTCGGGTTCTTCGGCTAGGCGCGCGAGCGCCCTCTGATAATCCAGGAACAGTTGCTCGTGTGCGTCTTCGCGCGGCAGCAGCTTCAACAGCAGCTCGTTCAGATAGAAGCCGCACAGCAGCGCCTTGCCCTGCAGTCGTCGCTGCCCGCCCTGCCATTCCGCGCGCAGCAGCAGGCGCAGTTCGCCGCGCCCCGACCAGGACAGCCCCAGGGGCTGGAACGCCATGATGCTGCCGCGCAGGGCCGAGCGCGGGCGCTTGGCGCCGCGCGCCACCATGGCGACGCGGCCGTTTGCGCGGGTGAAGGTTTCCACCACCAGACTGGTCTCGCGATACGGGTAGGTGTGCAGTACGTAACCGGGCTGATTATCCTGGCGTGCGCGCGCGTTCATGGCTCGAACCCGAGATTCTTCAGCGTGCGTTCGTCGTCGGCCCAGCCATGCTTGACCTTGACCCAGATTTGCAGGAACACCTTGCCGCCAAACAGCTTTTCCATGTCGCGCCGCGCGTCGCTTCCGATCAGCTTCAGCTTTTCGCCGCCTTTGCCGATGACCATCGCCTTGTGGCTGGCCTTGTCGACGATGATGGCCACATGGATGCGGCGCAGTTTGCCTTCGGTTTCAAATTTTTCGATCACCGTACTGGCACCGTAAGGCAGTTCGTCGCCGAGTTGCCGGAACAGTTTCTCGCGCACCAGTTCCGCCGCGAGAAAGCGTTCGCTGCGGTCGGTGATCTCGCCTTCGGTGTAGATCGCCGCCTGCCGCGGCAGGTGCGCCCGCAGCGCCTGCAGCATTTGCGGCGTCTGCTCCCCGCTCTTGGCGCTCGTCGGCACGACATCCGAAAACGCGCGCTCCGCCTGCACTTGCGCCAGCAGAGGCAGCAGCAGCTTTTTGTCCGCGAGGCGGTCGATCTTGTTTATCGCCAGCACCGCCGGCCGCCCGGCCGGCAACAGGTCGAATACCTGACGATCCTCGCGGCTGATGCGCCCGGCTTCGATTACCACCAGGATCACATCCACGTCCTGCAGCGCCTGGGTGATGCTGCGATTCATCAGCCGGTTCAGAACGCTGGCGTTCTTGGTCTGGAAGCCGGGCGTGTCGACAAACAGGTACTGCGTGTCGGCGTTGGTGAGTATGCCGGTGATGCGGTGGCGCGTGGTCTGCGCCTTGCGCGAGGTGATGCTGATTTTCTCGCCGACCAGGTGGTTCAGCAGGGTGGACTTGCCCACATTGGGCCGTCCGATGATGGCGATGCTGCCGCAGCGAAAGTCGGCGGTCTTCACTTGGGCGTCTGCGCGAACGCGCGCTGCGCCGCTTCCTGCTCGGCGATGCGCCGGCTGGCGCCAAAGCCGGTGGTACGGATCGCCAGCTGCGGGATCTGACACTCGACCTGAAACAGCTGCTTATGCGCAGCCCCTTTGGTCGCGACCACGACATACTGCGGCAGCGGGATCTTGCGCGCCTGCAGCAGTTCCTGCAGCAGGGTCTTGGGATCCTTGCCCAGGGTTTGCGGATCCAGATGTTCGAGCAGGGAAGCATACAGGCCACGGATCACGCCCTGCGCTGCCGCGAAACCGCCGTCGAGGAAGACTGCGCCGATCAAGGCTTCTACGCCATCGGCCAGGATGGAAGGACGCCGAAAACCGCCGCTCTTGAGTTCGCCCTCGCCCAGGCGCAGATACGTTCCCAGTTCCAGTTCCTGCGCCAGTTCGGCCAGGGTCTCCTGCCGCACCAGGTTGGCGCGCAGGCGCGACAGTTCGCCCTCCTTCAACTCGCCGAATCGCTGGTACAACTCATGCGCGACGCAGCAATTGAGGACACTGTCGCCGAGAAACTCGACGCGCTCGTTATGCGCGGTGCTATGGCTGCGGTGAGTCAGCGCCTGTTGCAGCAGGGACGCCTGTGCGAAGCTGTAGCCCAGCTTTCGCTGCAGCGGCCCGTATTCCATCGCGCCGGGGTAGGGGTGCTACTAGCTGCCCGCGCCGCCGCCCGGGGCACTGCTGGCGGCAAAGTCGATCAACAGCGACACGTTGGCGAACAAGGGGATCTTCTTCGTGTAGGCGAACGAGATGACGGTGTCGCCGCTGTCCTTGCTTATATCCAGGTCCGCCCCCGTCACCACGGTAATGCTGTCGACGTCGGCGTAGCGGTCGAAAGCCTTGCGTATGTCGCTGACGCTGCCAGTCCGCCCATCGCTGGCGGCGACCGCCAGCATGTCCTTCTTCGCGGTCATGAAATCAGCGTAGGCCGGTGCGATTTTCATGGCGCCTACGGCGACCAGGGCCAGCACCACGCCGATCAGGAAAACTGCCAGAAAACTGATCCCACGTTGCTTGTTGCGCATGATTACCTAGCTCCCTAGTTAAACCGTCCGAAGCGCCTCAGTTCGCTGAAATTGAACCAGATGAAAAATGCCTTGCCGATGATATTGGCTTCAGGCACAAAGCCCCATACCCGGCTGTCGCTGCTGTTGTCACGGTTGTCGCCCATCATGAAGTAATGACCTGGCGGAACCGTACAGGTCACGCCGTTATTATTGTAAATGCAATCTTCCCGTTGCGGAAACTGTTTTACGTAGGGCACGGCGGCCGGCTCGTTCGGGTCGAGCAGGATCGAGTGCTTGATTTTCCCCAGCGTCTCGGTATATTCCTTGAGGTACTCGATCTTGTCTTTGAGCAGATAGTCGCCGGTCGCCTTGAGCGGCACTTCCTTGCCGTTTATGGTGAGGCGCTTGTCCTCGTAGGCAACCTTGTCTCCGGGCAGGCCCACCACCCGCTTGATGTAATCGACCGACGGATCGTCGGGGTAGCGGAACACCATCACATCGCCGCGTTCGGGCTCGTTGATGCTGATGATCTTCTTATCGATTACCGGCAGGCGGATGCCATAGGTGTATTTGTTGACCAGAATGAAATCGCCAACCAGCAGCGTCGGAATCATCGAACCGGAAGGAATCTTGAACGGTTCCACCACGAATGAACGCAGCAGAAACACGATCAGGATCACCGGGAAAAAACTCTTCGGATACTCGATCCACCACGGCTCCTTCGCCCCGGCGGCGCGGCGCTTGCCGAAATAGGCCATATCCAAACCCGAAACGATGCCGGTGACGACCAGCAGGCTGAATAGCAATAGTTCGAAATTCATCTAGCTTCCTTAATCGACCTGCAGGATGGCGAGGAAAGCCTCCTGCGGGATTTCCACGTTGCCCACTTGCTTCATGCGCTTCTTGCCCGCTTTCTGCTTCTCCAACAATTTCTTCTTGCGCGTGATATCGCCGCCGTAGCATTTGGCCAGCACGTTCTTCCGGAGCGCCTTGACCGTCTCGCGCGCGATGATATTGGCGCCGATCGCAGCCTGCACCGCCACGTCGAACATCTGCCGCGGTATCAGCGTGCGCATGCGCGCTACCAGCTCGCGCCCGCGGTAGCGGCTGCTGTCGCGATGCACCATCAGCGACAGCGCATCGACGCGCTCGCCGTTGATGAGGATATCGAGCTTCACCACGTCGGAGGCGCGGTATTCCTTGAATTCGTAGTCGAGCGAGGCGTAGCCGCGGCTCGCCGACTTGAGCTTGTCGAAGAAATCCATCACCACTTCGGACAGCGGCATCTCGTAGGTCAGCATCACGTGCCGTCCGGTGTACTGCATGTTCTTCTGCACGCCGCGCTTCTGCGTGCACAGAGTCATGATCGCACCCACGTGTTCCTGCGGCACGAAAATGGTGGTGGTGATGATGGGCTCGCGTATCTCCTCGATCCTGGAAAGATCGGGCATCTTGGCCGGGTTCTCCACCCGCTGCAGCGTGCCGTCGCGCATCAGCACCTCGTACACCACCGTGGGCGCGGTCGTAATCAGATTCTGGTCGTACTCGCGCTCGAGGCGCTCCTGCACGATGTCCATGTGCAGGAGACCGAGGAAGCCGCAGCGAAAGCCGAAACCGAGCGCCTGCGACACCTCGGGTTCGTATTGCAGCGAGGCGTCGTTGAGCTTGAGCTTGTTCAGCGCGTCGCGCAGCCCGTCGTACTGGTTGGCCTCGACCGGGTACAGGCCGGCGAACACCTGCGGCTTGATCACCTTGAAGCCGGGCAGCGGCGCCGACGCCGGACGCTCCGACAGGGTGATGGTGTCCCCCACCTTGGCTTCCTCCAGTTCCTTGATGCCCGAAATGACGAAACCCACCTCGCCCGCGAGCAGCCGCTGGCGCGCCTGCGACTTCGGCGTGAACACCCCGACCTGCTCGCACAGGTGTGTCGTGCCGGGAGACATGAGCAGGATTTTGTCCTTCGGACACAGGGTCCCGTCCATCATCCGCACCAGCATGACCACGCCGACGTAGTTGTCGAACCAGGAGTCGATGATCAGCGCCTTCAGCGGCGCGTCGGGATCGCCCTTGGGCGGCGGGATGCGCGCGATCACCGCCTCGAGAATGTCCTGCACGCCCTCGCCGGTCTTGGCGCTCACGCGCAGCGCATCCTTGGCGTCGATGCCGATCACGTCTTCGATCTCGCGTATCGCCCCTTCCGGGTCGGCCGAAGGCAGATCGATCTTGTTCAGCACCGGCACCACTTCCACCCCCTGCTCGATCGCGGTGTAGCAGTTCGCCACGGTCTGCGCTTCCACTCCCTGTGACGCGTCGACCACCAGCACCGCGCCTTCGCAGGCGGCGAGCGAGCGCGACACCTCGTAGGAAAAGTCCACGTGTCCCGGGGTGTCGATCAGGTTGAGGTTATAGATATTGCCGTCGCGCGCCTTATACTGCAGCGCCGCCGTCTGCGCCTTGATGGTGATGCCGCGCTCCCGCTCCAGATCCATGGAGTCGAGCACCTGCTCCTCCATCTCGCGTTCCGACAGCCCGCCGCACAACTGGATGAAGCGATCGGCAAGCGTCGATTTGCCGTGGTCTATGTGGGCGATAATGGAAAAATTGCGGATGTGCTGCATCATGAAAAAGGGTGCCGGCATGGCACCCTTCGAAGAATAACATTCGGTATTTTAACGGATTTTTGCAAAATACGCACGGACTTTAGCAGTATCGAGGTGATAATGGCAGAGCTCGGTATCAGCATGCAGCAACACCGGTACCAGCGTGCCAAACCGTTGCTCCAGGGCGGCATCGCTGTCGACATCGACAACGTCCACGGCAACGCCATACTCCCCGAGCAGCGGCGCCAGCGCGGCCAGCATTTCGTCGCACAGGTGGCAGTAACTGCGGCTATAGAGCGTAAGCCGCGCTGTTGCTGCATCGCTGCCGGAGCGCATCACAGTTCCTGGCTCACCTGTCGTTCGAGCCTTCGATGGTGATGAAACTCTGGCTTTCGCCGCGACGCACCTGCAAAGTAAGGGTGATCGCTTTGTCGATGGCGTCCAGCGCCTTGTTGAACTGCGCCACGCTCTTTGCCTCGGTGGTGACGCCCTTGTGAACGAGCGCGAGGATGATGTCCCCACGGCGGATATCCGCGCGGGATTCGCCGCGCACATCCGCCACCACCACGCCGTTCGCGATTCCGAGTTCCTTGCGCTGCTCACCGGACAATTCCGACAACACCAGTCCCAGGCGGTTGGCGACCGCCTCCACCGGCTTGGCGCGCTTGCTTTCGCGGCCCGCGGCAATGTCCGCCGGAATTTCGCCCACGGTCACGCTCAGTTCCTTGGTCGCGCCACGGCGCCACACCTCCAGGCTCACCTTGCTGCCCGGACGGGTAGCACCGACGATGCGCGGCAGCTCGCCCGAGCTGGTGACACTCTTGCCGTCGAACTTGAGGATAATGTCACTCACTTCGACACCCGCCTTGTCCGCCGGTCCGCCTTTCTCCACCGCGTTGACCAAGGCGCCCTGGGGCTTGGCCAGGCCGAAGGAATCGGCCAGTTCCTTGGTTACCTCCTGGATCACCACGCCGATGCGACCACGGCTGACATGCCCGCTGCGGCGCAACTGGTTCTGCACATCCAGCACGATGTCGATCGGTATGGCAAATGACAGCCCCATGTAACCGCCGGTGCGGCTGTAGATCTGCGAGTTCATACCGACGACCTCGCCGCGCATGTTGAACAGCGGGCCGCCGGAATTGCCCGGGTTTACCGCGGCGTCGGTCTGGATGAACGGCACCAGGTTCTCTTGCGGCAGGGAGCGCGCCTTGCCGCTGACTATGCCGGCGGTAACGGTATTGTCGAAGCCGAAGGGCGAGCCGATCGCGAGCACCCATTCGCCCACCTTGAGCTTGTTCGGATCGCCGAGCTTGACTACCGGCAGGCCGCTCGCATCGATTTTGATCAGCGCCACGTCGGTGCGCTTGTCCGTGCCGATGACCTTGGCCTTGAATTCGCGTTTGTCGGTGAGGCGCACGGTGATCTCGTCGGCACCGTCGACGACGTGCGCGTTGGTGAGAATATAGCCGTCGGCGCTGATGATGAAGCCCGAGCCCAGCGAGCGCGTCGAAAATTGGTGCGGGGGCTGGCCCTCATTTGGCTGCATGAAGCGGTGGAAGAACTCGAAGAACGGGTCATTCTCATCCAGATTCGGCACCTGCGGACGGGCGCGCACGGTCTGCGTAGTGCTGATGTTGACCACAGCCGGCCCCTGCTTTTCCACCAATACGGTGAAATCGGGCAACTCGCGCGCTTGGGCATAGGCGCCCAGCGGAAGCAGGATCAGCAGCCACAGCAGCAGTGTCTTTCGCATCGTTTCTTCCCTTGATCGCGTTGTTGCGGAGTATTACAGAAAAATTCGAGCAGCGGGAGAGCGGGTCTGCGGGCGCCGCAGACAATCGGTCACGGCTTGTGGTACTCCACCGCTTCGGCAAGCTGTTTCACACTTGCTGCGGGCGCCTCCCCAACCACCGTCACCAGATGGCCCGCGACCTGCCGGCTGTAGATATTGATCGCGCCCTGGCGCGACAGTCCCGGCGGCGGCATCGAGGTCTTGTTGGCCATGGGCTCGATGAACACCGATATCGCGGCCAGCCCGTCGGAGTAGATCACATGCCCGACTTCGCTGGAACCGCCCTGGGTGCGCATCATCTCGGTCACTTTCCTGAATCCAGGCACCTCCGGCTCGATGGTCCAGCCCAGTGCCTCCAGGTTGGTCGACACGGCTCCCGAATTTTCGACGTGCCAGCTACGCGACTGAGCCAGGAATCTCGGCGTGAGCTGGTGCTGGTCGATCTTGCCGCCGATGTGAATCTTGGTAAAGGAGAACTGCTCGATCGGCTCGTTCCTGTCGTTGAAAGTCTGGGACTTGAGCAGCATTCCGGTGTTGGCGTCGACCCAGAATCTATGGCCATAGCGCAGTTTGTCCTTGGGCTGGAGCACGATCAATTGGCATGCATAGCCGGCGACGCGCGCGACGCCTCCCTTCGCAACCTCATAGTGCTCGCTGATATCCTGCAGATTTTCCGGCAGCAATGCCGGAAACACCTTGTGGTCGGTCTGCTTGTCGACTTTAATCGTCTTGCTGTCCGGCAGGTAACACTTCACTTCGTCACCGCTGCGCACGATTTCGCGCGGATGCCCGTCCAGCGTCTCCAGCCGTTCGCGCATTCCATGGCGACCGACGCTGTGGATAATGCGCGACGTTTCGGCCTGGCCGCCGCTGCGATAGACGAACGTCCCGGTATAACTGAGCGTCTGCGTCGCCACATGGATGCGCTGCAGCCACGACAGCGCGCTGCCATCGGCCCGCACCGCCTGTGCCGACAGGGCGAGCAGCAGCACAGCCAGGAATCTCATTAGCGTACGCTACTCCGCACTTCCGCTACGGTGCGCACATAGGGCGCAACCCCCTGCATCGCGCTGCTGGGGGAATAACGCTGGTGGGCGAGCAGATAATCGTCGATGGCCTCGCCGGCGGGCATTGCGACCTGCGCGGCCACTGGCGCGGAGACGGCGGCAATCTGCACGTTTTCGGGCTGCGTCCCGGACAGAGCCATCCAGCCGACGAAAGCGGCGGCAGCGACGCTTGCCGCCAGCGACAACGCCGCCCACCGCAGTTTTTCCGCTGTGCTGCGGCGCTGCGGCGCCAGCACCGTCGGCTCGGCGTCGAGCCGGGCGCGGATACTCGCGCACAGATCCGGACCGTGCACACCGCGCAAGGCGTCTCCGATCAGATGGTAGCAGTCCCAGTTGCGTCGCAACTCCGGATCGCGTTCGAGCTGCGGCAGCAGCGGGGCGGCCTGCTGGCCACCCAGTTCGCCGTCCATCCAGGCGGACAAAGTCTCGTTCATGGCATCACCATCTCTTGTCTTTGGATAAATCCAGCAGCGGCCGCAACTGTTCCGCGATCGCTTCGCGCGCACGGAAAATGCGGGAGCGCACCGTGCCTATCGGGCAGTCCATAATCCGCGCGATATCCTCGTAGCTCATGCCTTCGATCTCGCGCAGCACAATCGCCGCCCTCAGTTCTTCAGGCAGCCGATCCATGCTTTGGTTCACCGTTTGTGCGATCTGCTTGCTCATCAGCAGATTCTCGGGCGTATTGAGGTCGCGCAGCTGGTCGCTGTCGTCGAATGTTTCGGCCTCCTGCGAATCGTAGTTGGTGGTGGTCGGGACGCGCCGGCCCATCGATGCGAGGTAGTTCTTGGCGGTATTGATGCCGATGCGGTACAGCCAGGTGTAGAACGCGCTGTCGCCGCGAAAGGAAGGCAACGCGCGGTAGGCCTTGACGAATGCCTCCTGCGTCACATCCTCGACTTCGCCCGCGTCGCGGACAAAACGCGACAGCAGGCGCCCGAGCTTGCGCTGATACTTGCTGACCAGCAGGTCGAACGCGTGCTTGTCGCCCTGCTGCGCACGCTCGACCAACTCCTGGTCAATGTCGCGCTCACTCATGCGCCGCCCTTCCCTGAAGCCCTGAGGCTGTTTTTCGATTGTTGCGCCCGTACGGTCTTCAGTATACCCCAACTGCTCGGACACCCGCGGGAACGCCGCGCCCGGGACAAAGTCCAGTTCAAGCATATCGATTGGCGTCACCCTGCTACCGGTGAATTTCAATGCTTGCCTCGCGCACGTGGGACGACCCCGATGTAGACCGCCACCGGCGCGGAAAGTTCACGGCCGCGCAAAACGCCAGCGCAGCCACACGCGCAGCCGGCGCAAGTCCTCGGCTGCTGCAGTGTCAGGCAGCAGCACCAGCGAGCGCCAGCGCCGGCCGTTTGCGCCCAGAACGACCACGATCAGCCAACTGGACACGTAGCTGCCCGGCAGTATCTCGACCTGGTGCCACACCCCCCGGCCATCCGCGCAGCGGGCGCCGCCTTTGGCGCTCAGTTCCAGGATGCGAACCGAAGACCGACTCCACTGGGTTGCCTGAGCGACATGCCAGACCCATCCCAGGGCGATGCCTGCGGCGACCGGTGCCATGGCCAGCCGCGGCAGACTGATCCAGGCGCAGGCGAATGCGGCGGCTGCCATGACGGTCAGAGCCAGAGCGAGAACGCGGGAAGGTCGCAGGAAAACGATTAAGGGCTGGCTCAAATCCGGCCGAACACCAGGGTGCCGTTGGTGCCGCCGAAACCGAACGAATTCGACAGCGCCACGTCGATTTTCATCTGGCGCGCTGAATTCGGCACATAGTCCAGGTCGCATTGCGGATCCTGGTTGAACATATTGGTTGTGGGCGGCGCGACCTGATGATGCACCGCCAGCGCCGAAAACACGGCTTCCACGCCGCCTGCGGCGCCGAGCAGATGCCCGGTCATTGACTTGGTCGAACTGACTGCGATTTTCTTGGCATGTGCGCCCAGGCTGCGCTTTACGGCGGTGGTCTCCGCGAGATCACCCAGGGGTGTCGAAGTGCCATGGGCATTGATGTAATCGACCTGGTCCGGATTCACGCGCGCGTTCCGGAGCGCGCTGTTCATGCAGCGCGCTGCGCCTTCGCCGTCCTCGCGCGGTGCCGTCATGTGGAACGCGTCGCCGCTCATGCCGTAGCCGGTCAGTTCGGCGTATATCTTTGCGCCGCGCGCCTTGGCATGCTCGTACTCCTCCAGCACCAGCACGCCCGCCCCCTCGCCCAGCACGAAGCCGTCGCGGTCGCGATCCCAGGGACGGCTGGCGCCGGCCGGATCGTCGTTGCGGGTTGAGAGCGCGCGCGCCTGGGCAAATCCGCCCATGGCGAGTTCGGTCACTACGGATTCCGCGCCGCCGGCGATCATTACATCGCAATCGCCGTACTCGATCAGGCGGCCGGATTCGCCGATGCAGTGCGTCGCCGTGGTACACGCGGTCACCATGGCGAGGTTCGGGCCCTTCAGGCCGTATTTGATCGACAGGTTGCCGGAGATCATGTTGATGATGGTGCTGGGTATGAAAAACGGCGAGATCTTGCGTGGCCCGGCGGCAAGCACCTCTTTGTATGTGTGTTCGATCATCGGCAGCCCGCCCATACCCGAGCCGATATTGACGCCGATACGCTCCGCGTTCTCGGCCGTAACCTGGATGCCGCTATCCTGCATCGCCTGGATGCCCGCCGCCATGCCGTAATGGATGAAGGTATCCATATGGCGCGCTTCCTTGCGATCCAGGTAGCGGGCAAGTTCGAAACCTTTTACCTCCCCTGCGATCTGACAGGTGAGCCGCGAGGCATCGAAACGGCTGATCCTGGTGATGCCGGAGATACCGGCGAGGATGCTGGTCCAGGCTTCGGCAACGCTATTGCCCACCGGGGAAATGATGCCTAATCCGGTGATGACGACTCTGCGGCGGGACAAACTGCCTCCGGCAAAACGCGCGCTGGGCGCGGGGAATCAGCCTTTCTTGGCGTGACTGTTGACGTAGTCTATAGCTTGCTGGACGGTGGTGATTTTTTCGGCATCCTCGTCCGGAATCTCGGTCTCGAATTCTTCTTCCAAAGCCATGACCAGTTCCACCGTATCGAGCGAATCCGCGCCCAGGTCATCAATGAAGGAGGATTCATTCTTTATTTCCGCCTCGTTTACGCCCAACTGCTCGGCGACGATTTTCTTGACACGCTGTTCGACATTTTCCATTTGATTCTCCTTCCCTCGTTTTTCGCTTCGGCAACAGTCGCGCATTCTACCAAAATTCAATGCCGGGCGTTTGAATAATCGGCTCTCAGGCCATGTACATTCCGCCGTTGACATGCAGCGTCGCGCCGGTGATGTAGCCGGCTTGGGGCGAGGCCAGGAACACCACTGCCGCGGCGACGTCTTCGGCTGTGCCCAGCCGTGCGAGCGGGATTCGGCCGAGGATCGCCTGGCGCTGCTGTTCGTTTAAGGCGCGCGTCATGTCGGTGTCGATGAAGCCCGGTGCGACGCAATTTACGGTGATGTTGCGGCTGGCGATCTCCTGCGCCAGGGCGCGCGACAGGCCTCCAATGCCGGCTTTGGCCGCGGCATAATTGATCTGCCCGGCATTGCCCGAACTGCCCACCACGGACGTGATGTTGATGATGCGGCCGGTGCGCGCTTTCATCATCCCGCGCAATACGGCGCGCGACAGGCGGAACACCGATTTCAGATCGGTGTCGATCACCGCATCCCATTCGGCTTCCTTCATGCGCATGGCGAGGTTGTCCTGGGTGATACCCGCGTTGTTGACCAGGAGGCCGATCGTGCCGAATTCTTTCTCGATCTCCGCCACCAGCGCGTCAATCGCGGCGCCGTCGTTCACCTCGAGCATCACCCCTTTGCCGGCCAGCCTGGCCGCGGCAAGATATTCGTCGATCGCCTTGGCGCCGGCCGCAGAGGTCGAAGTTCCGATCACTTTTGCGCCTTGCGCGCCCAGGCCCAAAGCGATCGCCTTGCCGATGCCGCGCGTGGCGCCGGTCACCAACGCAAGCTGTCCTTGCAGCATGATCACGCTCCCTTCAATTGGCCGACGCCCTGCTCGATGCCGGCCCGGTCCGACAATGCAAGCGATTCAAGACTGCCGTCGATGCGTTTGGTCATGCCCGCCAGCACCTTGCCCGGCCCGCATTCGGCGACATGGGTGATACCCTGCTGCGCAAAAGTGCGGATGGTTTCTACCCAGCGCACCGGATTGAACGCCTGGCGCACCAGCGCATCCTTGATTTGCGCCGCATCGGTGTAGCTTGCCACGTCGACATTGTTGATTACCGGAATGCGCGGTGCGCTGAATGCGATGCTCTGCAGGTATTGCTGCAGACGCTCCGCGGCGGGCCGCATCAGCGCCGAATGGAACGGTGCGCTCACCGGCAGCGGCAGCGCGCGCTTGGCGCCCCTGGCCTTGGCCGCATCGCAGGCGCGCTTGACCGCGGCGGCATGACCGGCGATCACCACCTGGCCGGGCGAATTGAAGTTGACCGCCTGCACCACCTCGCCGTGCGCCGCTTCGGCGCAGGCGGCCCGCACCGCGTCTTCGTCCAGTCCCAGGACTGCGGCCATCGCGCCCTGCCCCTGCGGCACCGCGTCCTGCATCGCTTGGGCGCGAAAGCGTACCAACGGCAGCGCATCGCGGAACGACATAACGCCCGCGGCCACCAGCGCAGTGTATTCCCCCAGGCTGTGACCTGCCACCAATGCCGGCTCGACCCCGCCCAGAGCGATCCAGCCTTTATATGCGGCGTAGCCCGCAGTGAGCATCACCGGCTGGGTGTTGACCGTCTGGTTCAGCTGCTCGGCCGGACCTTCGGCCATCAGTTTCGCCAGATCCTGGTCCAGCGCGTCGGAAGCTTCGGCGAGCACATCGCGCACTGCCACAAGATCCCCATAGGCCCGCATCATGCCCACCGACTGCGAACCCTGACCGGGAAATACCATCGCGAGTTTCATAGATTCCGAATCAAAGTGACAGCGGATTACGAAGCGCTACATCTGCACCAGGGCCGCGCCCCAGGTAAAGCCGCCGCCTACGCCCTGCAGCATGACTTTGTGACCCGGCCTGATGCGACCGTCGCGTATGGCCAGGTCCAGCGCCAGCGGCACCGAAGCCGCCGACGTGTTGCCGTGCATGTCCACCGTCACGATCAGCTTTTCCGGCGGCAGATGCAGCCGCTTCGCCGTCGACTCCAGGATGCGCAGATTGGCCTGGTGCGGAATCAGCCAATCGATGTCTGCGACCTGCTGGCCGCATTTCGCCAGAGTTTCGCGCGCCACCTCGTCGAGCACGCGCACCGCGAATTTGAACACCGCCGGCCCGTCCATGCGCAGGAACGGATCGCCGCTCGCCTTGCCGCCGCTGACCGTTCCGGGCACGGACAGGATGCCGGCATGGCTGCCGTCGGCGTGCAGGGCGCTCGCCATGATGCCGGGCCCGTTGTCCGCCCGCAGTATCACCGCGCCGGCGCCGTCGCCGAACAGCACACAGGTGCCGCGGTCGTTCCAGTCGAGGATGCGCGAAAACACCTCCGCGCCCACCACCAGTGCGCAGCGATGCTGGCCCGAGCGGATGAACAGGTCGGCTGTTGCCAGAGCGTAGACGAAACCGCTGCACACCGCCTGCAGGTCAAACGCCGGGCAGCCCTTAATGCCGAGTTTGGCCTGCAGCAAACAGGCGGTACTCGGAAAAATATAGTCCGGCGTCGAGGTGGCAACGATGATGAGGTCAATATCCTGCGCGGCGATGCCCGCGCTGGCGATTGCGGCCCTGCTCGCTTCCAGAGCGAGGCTGCTCGAGGTTTCGCCCGCTGCCGCAATATGCCGCTGGCGAATGCCGGTGCGCGTGCGGATCCACTCGTCGGACGTATCCATGCGCTGCGCCAGATCGTCGTTGGTGACGACGTTGCGCGGCAGATAGCTGCCGCTGCCTATGATTCTTGAATAGATCACGCCGCTTCCACCGTTTTTTGTCCCACCGCCGCCAAGCGTTGCGAAATGCGCTGCAGTACGTCCTCGCGCACTTCATCGAACGCACGCTCGATCGCTTTCTCGAAGCCGAAACTGTCGGCCGAGCCGTGACTTTTCACGACAATGCCTTTCAGGCCGAGCAGGCTGGCGCCGTTGTAGCGTGCCGGATCCACACGGTGCTTGAACGCGGACAGCACCGGCATGGCGATAATGCCGCAAAAATAGGTGAACCAGTTGCGCTTGAACTCATCGGTGAGGAAGCTGCGCAGCATCTTGGCCAGGCCCTCGGCCGTCTTGAGCGCGACATTGCCGACGAAACCGTCGCATACCACCACGTCGGTGGTGCCTTTGAATATGTCGTCGCCTTCGACGTTGCCGTAAAAGTTGAGCCCGCTCGCACGCAGCAATTCGGCCGTCTGCTTCACCATCTCATTGCCCTTGATCTCTTCCTCGCCGATGTTGAGCAAGCCGATGCTGGGGCGGTCCTTGTGCTGCATCGCCGAAACCAGCGTGGCTCCCATGATCGCAAACTGCAGCAAGTGCTCGGGTGTGCAATTGACGTTGGCGCCCAGATCGAGCACATACACCTCGCCTTTCATGGTTGGCATGATGCCGGCGATGGCGGGACGGTCTATCCCCGGCAGGGTCTTGAGCACAAAGCGCGAAATCGCCATCAGCGCGCCGGTATTGCCGGCACTGACGCAGGCGTGCGCTTCGCCGCTCTTGACCAGATTGACGGCGACGCGCATCGATGAGTCCTTTTTTCCGCGCAGTGCAGACGCCGGCGCCTCGTCCATGCCCACCTCCTCGCTCGCATTATGCACGAGCAGGTGCGGGCCGGGCGCCGCGTGGCGGGCGCGCAATTCGGCTTCGATCGTTTCCTGCAGGCCGACCAGAATGATATTGCTGTGCGGCTGCGATTTCTGGAAATTGAGCGCGCCGGCAACGGTCACGCTGGGGCCGTGATCGCCCCCCATGCAATCGATGGCTACCGTGGTTTCCATTTAATTATGCGCGACCGCCAAGGCGGCAATCACGACGGCTTGCTGCCGGGTGAACGGGCACATTACCCGTTCACGCTGCGCCAGGCCCGTTTATTCGGCTTTGGACTTGAGGACTTTCTTGCCACGATAATAGCCGCTGGGGCTGATATGGTGGCGCAGATGCACCTCGCCGGTGGTCGGTTCGACTGCCAGCGGCGGATTGGTGAGAAAGTCGTGCGCGCGATGCATCCCGCGCTTGGACGGCGACTTCTTGTTCTGTTGAACTGCCATGTCAATACTCCTTACCGGTTCGATTTTAGTTTCGGCATAACGCGCTACGCACATTAGCCTCACTTGTTCAGTTTTAGTTCCGGCACAACGCGCTGCGCGCGTTAGCCCCCACTGAAACTTCGTTTTTTCAGGGCGGCAAGTGCCTGAAACGCCGAGGGCTCGGCGCCCCCTTCCGCCTCTGCTGCTGCACGGCATTGCGCATGCTTGGGTACCATCGGCAATGCCAATATAAGCTCATCTTCCACCAAAACCGCAACGCTCATTTCACGGCTGGCCACCACCCGTTCTATGTCATCGTCTGCAGCCAGCATCGCAGCCTCGCTCGCCGCGAGTTCCAGCCGCGCTTCAAACCGGAGCGGCACGTCCACATCACCGAGACAACGCTGGCATTCCAGGCGCACACTGCCATCCACGGCCAGCCTCAGTCCGGGTTTGCCCCGCTCGTTGATCTCACCGGTGAGGACGAAGTCGATGAACGAATCCGAACAGCCGGATTGGGCGAGGCGCGGCATGGATTCCATGCCTAGCCGCCCCTTGAGCACCCCCGCGGAACGGGCAAACGCCAAGCCGTCTATGGCCGCCGGTTGCAACATAGGCGCGCATGATATTATTTTTACCCTGTACTGTCAAAGGAAAAACAAAATTTTCAACACCTTGCCGAAGATTT
>VFSW01004120.1_pt1 | contig 21671 bp, 16 predicted proteins | sample 5358111 | NCBI WGS metagenome assembly VFSW01 (sample SAMN11554181, study PRJNA540505) | mine drainage metagenome | isolation source: sediment from site ElyBrook_90M | place: USA: Ely Copper Mine, Vershire, VT | collected 2017 | reverse complement strand
ATTTTGCAGCATCGCATCGACGAGGCGACCAAGCAACTGCACGAGCTGGCTTTTTACGACACGTTGACGCGCCTGCCCAACCGTCGCCTGCTGGGCGACAGGCTGGCGCAGACCTTGGCTGCCTGTTCGCGAGGCGGCTACTACGGCGCCTTGCTGTTCATCGATTTGGATAACTTCAAGCCGCTCAACGATCAGTTCGGACATGCGGTAGGTGACCTCCTGTTGATCGAAGCGGCGTGTCGCATCAGCAACTGTTTGCGCGAAGAGGACACGGTCGCAAGATTCGGCGGAGACGAGTTCGTCGTGATGCTCTCTCGCCTCGATGCCGATTACCCGCATTCCCTGGAGCTTGCGCTCGGGGTCGCAGAAAAGATACGCACCGTGTTATCTGAAGGCTATTTCCTGAACTATCAGCCGCATGGACAGGAACCGGTGCTGATCGAACACCACTGCACGTCGAGCATCGGTGTGTCGCTGTTCATGGGCCACAGCGGCAGCCAGGACGAGATCATGCATCGCGCGGATGTTGCGATGTACCAGGCCAAGAAGGAAGGCCGCAACCGCATCTGCTTTTATCAACACATCACGATGTTTGAACAGGGGGGAGAGACCGTGAACTGCTATGTTGATGATCCTCGCATCAAGGGATGAACATGGTGCATTGGAATAGCTCCATCGCAGGCTTGTCGTTTCTGATCGCGATGACGGGTCTTTATGCGGCCTGGTCCCATCTGCTTCGCATGCGGAAGCATACCGGCCATGTGGCTATGCTTTGGATGCTGACCGGAAGTTTCACGCTGGGCCTGTCCATCTGGGCCTTCAATGCGGTGATCGCGCACGCAGCCTTTGACAGCGCGCTGCTCTCGGCCTTGCCTGTGATGCTGGCCTCGCTGCTGTGCTTTCTTCTTTTGAAGGCAAAAAATATCGGCGCGCCGCGCATCGCGCTTGCCGCACTGTCGATCGCAGCCGGCATCAGCCTGATGCATTACCTTGCAGGAAACGGACAGAGGGCCGATGCAGTCGAATCGCTGAGTTTGTCCCTGCTCGTATCGTTAGGTGCGATCTCCTGGTTTGTTTGCGCCATCCTGGCCAGCCTCTACGACAGGCGCATCGCGGCGCAGCATGTAAAGAGCCTGGAGGCGCTGGAGCAGGAATATCTGCACAGGATGTCGTTTGCCGAACAGCAGGCGCGCGAAGTCACAGACTCCCTGCGCGAGAGCGAGATGCGGCTGCGCATGACGCTGAGGTATTCTCCCGATGCGGTATTCATCTGCAAACGGGATGGCTCCATCATCTATGCCAACGACACCGTGATCAGGCTCTTGGACTATAGCAGAAAGAGCCTGTACGGCATGACGGTGTTCGACCTGACGCCTCCTGACTGGCAGGATCGCTATCGTCAGCAGGCCCGCGAAATTCTTGCCGACCATGAGCGCCATGTCAGGGAGATACGCCTGGTAAGGCAGGATGGTGCAAAGATACCGATGGAGTTGAATGCGGCCTTGTTGCCCGACGGCAGAGTTTACTGTTCGTGTCGCGACATCACCGAACGCAAACTTGCCCAACGCGCGCTGAAGGATGCACAGGAAAACTTGCAGCGTTTGCTCGACTCTGTCGCGGAGGGCATCTATGGCGTGGACAACGAGGGCGTGTGCACCTTCGTGAATGCGGCCTTTTTGCGCATCCTGGGCTATGAGGATGCGAGCGAGATCGTGGGCAAAGTCACGCATGAGCTGATCCATCACTCGCATGCGGATGGCAGCCCTTATCCTGTAAAGACATGCAAGATGCATCAGGCGTTCAAACAGCGCAAGGCCAGCCATGTGGATGACGAAGTGTACTGGCGCCGCGATGGCACGGCGATTGCAGTCGAATACTGGTCTCATCCCATCATCAAGGACGGCCTGGTGCTGGGCGCTGTGGCGACCTTTCTGGACATCACCGAGCGCAAGGCTGCCGAGCAGAAGATACACCAGCTGGCCTTCTTCGATGCGTTGACAGGACTGCCCAACCGGCGCCTGCTTTTGGACAGGCTGAATCAGGCGCTTGCCGCGAGCGACAGGAATGGTTGCTATGCCGCGCTGATGTTCCTCGATCTGGATGATTTCAAGAAACTCAACGACAGCCGCGGCCACGACATGGGCGATCTGCTGCTGATCGAGGTCGCGCGCCGCTTGCAGAACTGCGTGAGGGATGGCGACAGCGTCGCGCGCATAGGCGGAGACGAGTTCGTGGTGGTGCTCGAGATGTTAAGCCAGCATGTGAACGTGGCGGTGTTGCAGGCCGAGCTCGTCAGCGAAAAGATACGCACCGCGTTGAATGCGCCCTATCAGCTCAATCAATATGCGCACCACACCACACCCAGCATCGGCATCGTGCTGTTCCGTGGACATGAGGAGAACATAGACAACCTGCTGAAGTACGCGGACACGGCGATGTATCAGGCGAAGGCGGCAGGGCGCAATGCGATACGTTTCTACGATCCTGACATGCAGGCAACCCTGGAGGCGCGCGTGCAGATGGAAATGGAATTGCGCAACGCGTTGAGCCAGCAGCAATTCCGCCTGTATTACCAGATACAGGTCGACAGCCAGCGCAGGCCGATCGGTGCGGAAGTCCTGCTGCGCTGGGCGCATCCCGAACGAGGCATGGTCTCGCCTTTGCAATTCATTCCCTTGTGCGAGGAGACCGGGCTGATACTGCCGCTGGGCTTGTGGGTGCTCGCGCGCGCCTGCGAGCAGTTGAAGCTCTGGCAGGACGATGTTTTGACCCGAGATCTTGTTTTGGCGGTGAATGTCAGCGCAACGCAGTTCAGGCAAGCGGATTTCGTGCCGGAGGTTGAACGCGTGCTTAAGGAATCGGGTGCAAATCCTTCGCGGCTGAAGCTTGAACTGACCGAGAGTGTCGTGCTGGAACAGGTCGAGGAGACGATCTTGAAAATGCGCGAGATCAACAAGTTGGGCGTGGGATTTTCGATGGATGACTTCGGCACGGGCTATTCTTCGCTGCAATACCTGAAACGTCTGCCGCTGGATCAGATCAAGATAGACCAGTCATTCGTGCGCGACATTGCGACAGACCCCAACGATGCGGCGATCGTGCAGACCGTGATCGCGATGACCGAGGCGATGGGGCTGACGGTGATTGCCGAAGGCGTGGAAACGCAGGTGCAGTTCGAGTTTCTTGACCTGCGCGGTTGCGACGCCTTTCAGGGGTATCTGTTCAGCAAACCCGTGCCGCTGGATCAGTTCGAGGCGCTGCTTTGGAGGAGTTAGGCTGAAGGTTCGTCGAAGCGGTAGCGTATCTCGAGGATTTCTGGAAGCCTGTCCAGGAATGCATCGACCAGCATCGGGTCAAAATGCTTGCCGCGGTTGTCCCCGATGAAGGCTGTTGCCTCTTCCACCTTCCAGGCTTTCTTGTAGGGGCGGTTTGATGTCAGTGCATCGAACACGTCTGCCAGCGCCGCGATGCGCCCGGCCATCGGGATGTCCTCTCCCGAGAGTCCCTCCGGATAGCCGCTGCCGTCCCATTTTTCGTGGTGGGTCAGTGCGATCTCGCGCGCCATGCGCATGAGGTCCGAATCGTCGCCCGCCAGAAGTTTTCCGCCGATGGTCGCATGGGTCTTCATGGTCTCCCATTCGTGAGGCTCGAATCTTCCGGGCTTCAAGAGGATCGCATCGGGTATGCCAATTTTGCCGATGTCGTGCATCGGGCTGGCATGGAGCATCAGCTCGCATTCCGTGTTGCTCAAACCTATGGCGCGCGCAAGCAGCGCAGACATATGGCTCATGCGCAGGATGTGGCTGCCAGTTTCCTCGTCGCGATATTCGGCCGCCATCCCGAGCCGCTGCACCACCTGAAGGCGCGTGCTGCGCAACTCCTCGGTGCGCGCCGCGACGAGTTCTTCCAGGACTTCCTTCTGGTCGTGCATCATGCGGTGCGCGAGCTGCGCATCCAGCAGGTTGCGCACGCGCATCAGCAGTTCGCTGACATCGAAAGGCTTGGTGACGAAGTCGCGCGCGCCCGAAGAGAGCGCGCGCAACAGATAGCTCTTGCCGTGCTGGGCGGTCAGGATCACGATGGGCGGCATCAGCGGATCGTCCAGCGCCTTCAACTGCTCCATCACCTGATAGCCGTCCAGATGCGGCATGTTGATGTCGAGCAGGATGAGATCGGGTCTCGACATCTGATAGTGAGCGATGACCTCGCGCGCATCGTCCACCAATTCGGTATTCAGATAGCCGTGCGTGTTCAACAGCTTTTGAAGCAGCTTCAAGTTGGCAGGCTCGTCGTCGACGATGAGTATGCGAGCTGTCTTCATGATGTTCTGGTTCATGCGGTGCCTTCGAGGTATCGGTCTATTGTGCCGAAGAAATCCGGCACATGGATGGGCTTGGTCAGATAGGCCGAAAAGCCGGCCTTCATGCTGCGTTCGGCATCTTTAGGCATCGCATTCGCGGTCAGTGCGATGACCGGTATGTCTTTCGTGCGGTCGTCGGCCTTGAATATTTTCAGCAGCTCATAGCCGTTCATGCCGGGCATGTTGATGTCGAGCAGGATGAGATCCGGTTTCCGCGTTTTTGCAAGCTCGAGACCGAGCTCGGGGAGATGGGTGGTGAGCAGATGGATATGTTTGCGCTGCCCCAGGAGCTGCGCGACCAGTTTCAGATTTGCGGGATTGTCCTCAATGTAAAACACGGTGTAAAGCGCGGCATGCCGGATCTGCGGAGCACTCCGGCTTTCTTGAGGGGATGGTTTCTCGTTCTGCAGGAATTCCATCGGCAGTTCTATCCAGAAGGTGCTGCCCTTGCCTGATGCGCTCTCCACATCGACTATGCCACCCATCATCTCGACGATGCGCCTTGTGATCGTGAGTCCGATTCCGGTTCCTTCGATATTGTTTTGTGCATCCAGGCGATTGAAGGGCTGGAACAGTTTCGCCAGATGCGCTTCGGATATGCCATGACCCGTGTCCGAAACACGGATGTGCAGCCGGTCGCGCGCTTGCACGTCAACCCTGACGCTGCCGCCTTCCCAGTTGTATTTGATCGCGTTGGACAGCAGGTTTAGCAAGGCTTGCTTCAGGCGCATGCGGTCTGCCCTCACCGCAATGCCATCGAGTCCGGTATGATCAAGACTGATGCCGCGTTTGTCGGCAAGCGGAGCGACGAGGCTTAAGCACTCTTCGATGATGGGACAGACTTCCACGGGTTCCAGCGACAGATCGATATGGCCGGATTCGATCTTCGCAAGATCCAGCACTTCATTGATGAGCGTTAAGAGGTGTTCGCCCGCCTTCAGGATTTCATGCACGCTGTCCAGATTTTCTTCCGACAACTTGCCGTCGTATTCCAGGAGCTGCGCAAAGCCCAGGATCGCATTCATCGGCGTGCGCAGCTCGTGGCTCATGCTGGAGAGGAAGTCCGACTTGGTCTGATTTGCGCGATCTGCCTCGTCGCGCGCCGCGATCAACGCCCGCTCGTCTTCCATCTGGCTTGTGACATCCTGCACCGTGCCGGAGAGGCTTAAAAGCTTGCCTTGTGCGTCGATTCTCCCGCGCGCAAGCTCATGCACATGGCGCACCGAACCGTCCGGTCGCACGATGCGGTGCACCACGTCGTGCTTTCCGGTAATTGCGGCATGCATTTCACTCTCGCGCACCTTTCCGCGATCCTCCGGATGCACCGCATTGACGAAGACCTCGACGCTGGGCTGGATGCTCTGAGGCTCATGGCCGAAAATCCGGTAGATCTCGTCCGACCAGACGAGTTCTCCGGTGACAAAATTTGCCGACCAGTTGCCGATATGCGCGAGCGACTGCGCTTCCTGCAGTTGCCGATCGCGCTCGATCAATGCAGCCTCTATTTTTTTGCGCTCGTCGATATCCTGCACGACGCCCAGCATCTGCAACGCTTTTCCGGTCCCGTCGCGCACCACGGCGCCTTTCTCATGTAGCCATCGCACCGTGCCGTCCGGCCATACCACGCGGTGTTCTATTTCATAAGGCACATTGCGCTCGAGGCTGGCATTGACCGCGGTTATCACGGATTGCCGGTCGTCTGGATGGATCGCGGCAAGGAAATTGTCATAAGAAGTCTCGAGATTGCCTTCCGGATAGCCGAACAGCGGCGCGATGCGTTCTGTCCAGAACAATTCACCTGTCGCAATATTCCAGTCCCAGGTGCCGATGTTCGCAAAATTCTGGCTGCGGGAGAGCCTTTCCTTGTGGTGTTCCAGGGTGATTTCGGCTGCTTTTACATGTGTGATGTCGGTGCGTATCGAAACGTACTGATAGGGCTTGCCGGCATCGTCCATGAAAGGCGTGATCGTGGATTCTACCCAGTACAGGCTGCCGTCTTTACGGCGGTTACAGATCTCGCCCTGCCAGAGCTTGCCGTTTGCAATGGTGTTCCAGAGGTCGCTGTAGAATTCGGGCGTGTGTTCGCCAGACTTTAACAGGCGATGGTTGTGTCCCACGAGTTCATGTTGTTCATAGCCGCTGACCTCGCTGAACTTGTCGTTGACATAGATGATATTGCCTTGGCTGTCTGCGATGCTGACGATTGCATGCTGGTTCAATGCCAGGTGTTCGCGCTCCCTCTCATAGAGCGTATTTTTGAGATGCCGCACTGTCGCGCCGATCTGCCTTGCCCTCTGCGCCCAAACAGTGACTGCTGCGATCAGGTGTTCGGGTGATACGGGTTTGACCAGAAAGTCGTCGCCTCCCAGGCTGAGCGCCCGAAGCTGTTCTACGGGGTCGGTCTCGGATGAGAGCAAGAGGATGGGCAGCTGCTGGTCTTTTCCGCGCAGCACGGCTGCGATCTCAGGTCCGGTCGCACCGGGCATGTTGATGTCGAGCAACAGCACATCGGGTGCGAAATGATCCAGCGCATTCAGCGTCTTCATCGGATCGGACAGGGTATAGACGGTCATGCCGACTGAACGCAGTACGCCGGATTTGACAGATAGCGATATCGGGTCGTCGTCCACCATCAGAACGCGATAGGGAGGCTGCGGCTTGCAATCTGTGAGTTCGTGCAAAGTGCTTGTCAGCGCGCGCTCATCAAAGGGTTTGACCAGATAGCGGATCGCACCTCTGCGAACAGAAGCGATGCGTGTCGCCAGATCGTCGCGCACTGAGGCGAATACGAGGCTCTTTAGCCCTTCAGGCGGTATTGCACCGGGCGCATCCAGATCCATCACCGCGACATCCGGCCATTTTCCCCTGGCGCATGCGGCGACCAATGCCTCATTCGAGGCAAATATCTCTGCCTGATAGCCGTTGCTGTGTAGCGAAGAGCTTACCCGTTCAGCCTGCAAGGCATCGCTCTCGACCAGGTAGATCAAGGGCGAATAAGCACGTTGTACCGGGCCGGGGGGAGGCAGTTCTGACGTCATGCAAATGCCATTAAGAAGTTTACGGGTAATATTATTACATATTTTTAATGTTTGAGAAATTTCAACGCCTGATGCCTTGCCCTTGCTGCATGGGAATGCAAGAAAGTCGGGTCAGCTTGGAACCACTTTCAGGCGATGGCGGCCATAGGCCTTGTCGAAATGCTCGAAATGGCCGGCGATCGCGGCGCCGCAGTCCGGGCAATGACCGTCTCTTGTGAGCCGGTACTGCTTGATCTCATACCAGTCGCGCACGATCAGATCGCTCTTGCACGAAGGGCAACGCGTGGTATCTCCCGCGATGTTGTGCACGTTTCCGGTATACACGTAATGGAGTCCTGTTTTGAGCGCGATCTCCCTCGCGTCGATCAGCGTCTTTGCAGGCGTCGGCGGTCTGTCCGTCATCTTGTAATCCGGATGAAATGCGGTGAAGTGCAGCGGCACCTCGCGGCCCAGTTCATTCCTGATCCACTCGCTCATCGATGCGATCTCTTCCTTGCCGTCATTGAGGCCGGGGATCAGGAGTGTGGTGATTTCCACCCAGACATCGGTTTCGTTGCAGAGGTATTTGAGCGTTTCCTTCACGGGCTCGAGATGCGCGCCGCATTGCTTGACGTAGAACTCATCCGTGAATCCCTTGAGGTCCACGTTCGCGGCGTCGATCTTCGAGAAGAAATCGCGGCGCGCCGCCTCGTGTATGTAGCCTGCGGTGACGGCAACCGTCTTGATGCCGCGCGCATGGCATGCATCGCTCACGTCCATCGCATATTCGGTGAAGATCACGGGATCGTTGTAGGTGAACGCCACACTCTTGCATCCCAGGTGTTCGGCGCTGCGCGCGATCGCCTCGGGGCCTGCCTCGTCGGCCAGCTTGTCGAAACTGCGCGATTTGGAGATGTCCCAGTTCTGGCAGAATTTGCAGGCCAGGTTGCATCCTGCGGTGCCGAAGGATAAAACGCTGCTGCCCGGATAGAAATGGTTGAGCGGTTTTTTTTCGATCGGATCGACGCAAAATCCCGAAGACCTGCCGTAGGTGGTGAGCACCATCGCATCGTTTGCACGCCCGCGTACATAGCAGGCGCCGCGCTGGCCTTCGTGCAGCTTGCAATCTCTGGGACACAGGTCGCACTGTATCCGGCCGTCGGCAAGCGGATGCCAGTATTTGGCGGGGTAGCGTTCTTCCTGACGGATGGGTTCGTCCATGGGTTGCTCCTTGTGTCACGCGTATTCGGTTTCGCTGAATTTGGTGACGGAATAGCGCGCAAGCCTGATTTCAGGATGCCAGAAGTTTTCCGGCAGACCTGCCTTGCGCTTCAAGTGCGCGATGAATTGATCGGGTTCCGGCAGTTGTTCCCATACCTGCGGCAAAAAAGTGCTGCGATAACGGGAAAATTCCAGTATCACGCCATCAACGCCCGGTTTCAGCTGGGAAAGTGCATTGGCCTCGTTGTGAAACTCCATGGCGCTTGCAGCGCCCACGAGCGAAATTTCGATGCTCGTTCCGGCAAACTCATCAGGACATAAGGGCGAGAAGCGCGGGTCAGAGAAAGCGGCGGATACCGCGTTCTTCTTGAGATCGGCAAGCAGAGATTGATGCGCTTGCAATGAACCGATGCAGCCGCGCAACTGGCCATTTTGGGTGAGGGTGACGAAGCAAGCGCCGGGCTCGTCAAGCCATGCCGCGCGCTCGTCTGCATGCAGGGGGATTTGCAGCCGGCTGCCGATCGAAGCTCTTGCGATCGGCAACAGTATCTGAACCAGGTCAGTGGACATGATGTCCCCCGGTATAGGCGAGCGAGGCATAGCCCACCACGCGATCGCGCGATCCTGCGGTATCCCCGGAGTTCCTGAGGTCGAGCAGATGGGGAATCAGGCGATGATGCTTTGCCGCCCGCATCAATCCGCCGATGGGCGTGCCGCCGCAGGCGCGCTCGTGCGCAATGGGTTGCTCAAAATTCAGGATGGACTGCACGGTCTTTTCGTCGGTGATCAGGGCCTGGGGATAGGGCAGATAATGCGAGAGATCGGAGCTCACGACAATCAGTGTTTCCTCACCCCCCCATAGGCATTCCAGCACTTCTGCAACCTCGTTTTCGGTTGCGCTGCCGACCAGCAAGGGCAGCAGCGTGAAATCCGTCAATACGCTTTGCAAGAAAGGCAACTGCACTTCCAGAGAATGCTCAAGGGCATGCGCCTCTGCGCTCACGGTCACCTGCGGCAGGCGAAGAATGGCGCGAGCGGATTCCATGTCTATCTTCACGCATCCCAGTGGCGTGTCGAAGCCGTCCGCACCCGGCAGTGCAAGACCTGGCACCGCGACGCGATGGGCGGGACCCAGGAGGATCACGCGACGGATTTTGCGGGCTGAGGGTTGCAGCGTCGCATAGGCGGTTGCGGCAATCTCGCCCGAATAGATGTAGCCTGCATGGGGGACGATCAGCGCCTTGGGGGAGAGCTCGTAGTGCCTCGCCTCATCCAGGTAGGTTTTTACCTGTTGACGCAAAGCGCCCGGGTTTTCAGGATAGAACAGGCCTGCGACTGCGGCTTGACGGATGTTTTGCATGATGACCTCCTGCAGCGCTATCTGGAGGCGCAGCTGCAAAAATCAAGGCCGGAAAATCAGCCTGCCAGCAGTGCGATGATGTCCGCATGCTTGTTTTTTCGCGCAAGCATCATCGGGGTCGTGCCATCCTTGTATTCAGGATGCCGTAGCGCGCCTTGTGCGATGAGCAGCCTTGCGATGCCGGCATGTCCATTGGCTGCCGCCTTGTGCAGCGGCGTCCAACCGTCGTGGCTGGCGAGGTTCACGTCGGCGCCCGCCCGGATGAGCCGTTCTGCGATTGAAAGGTGGCCGCGCGATGCGGCCTGCAACAGCGGCGACCAGCCGTGTTGGCTTGTTGCATTGACTGCGGCGCGCTTTTCGATCAGCAGTTCGACCACACTGTCGTAACCGTTGAAGGAAGCCCAGTGCAGCGGCCCGTAACCTGCGCTGTCCCTTGCGTTGACGTTCGCGCCGTGCTGGATCAGCAATAGCGCGATCTCTTCGCGCCCGTTGAAGGTCGAGATCATCAGCGGCGTCCAGCCGCGCTCGTCCGGCGTGTCGATGTTTACCCCGGAGCTTAGAAACAGCAGGATCGCTTCGCGGTCTCCTTTTTCGGCGGACTGCGCGAACCCCTTGGGAGTAAAGGCATAGCCCTGCTGTTCGATGGCGGTCCTTGTCGAGAGTGCCGCCTCATCCCAGGGATTGCCCAACGCCAGCAGATTCTGCTCGCGTATTTTTTCATGCGCGATGCTCAACGCGAAGATTTCGGAAGCGACCTCGGTCGGGAATCCCTGGCGCGTGCCGCCCCGGGTGTCCATCAGGAGGTCGTTGAAGTAATCGTCGATTTCCTTTGTATCCCAAAGCTCGACGATGCGGCTGAACACGCGCTGGAATTGTTCTTCCAGTTTTTTCGGATAGGCTGCCTCGTGGCCGCGCAGCTTGTGCATCAGTTTTTCGTTCATCGCTTATGCCAGAAGATGCTTCACCATCTCGCGCTCGTCCAGGAGTTCCCGGTGGCTGTCTTGCATGTGGCGTTGTCCCAGCTCGCTGATCGGAAGGTTCTGCACGATGCTGTAATGGCCGTGACGGCAGGTGACCGGAAAGCCGTAGATCACGCCTTCGGGTATGCCATAGCTGCCGTCGGACGGCACGCTCATCGTCACCCAGTCGTTGTGGTGCGAGCTTAGCATCAAGTCGTGCATGTGCGAGACTGCCGCATTCGCAGCGCTCGCAGCACTCGAAAGCCCGCGCGCCTCAATGACCGCGGCACCTCGCCTTTGCACGGTGGGGATGAAATCGCCTTCCACCCAGTTCTGGTCGGTCAGGATGTCGCGCACCAGCCTGCCGCGTATCTCTGCGTGATCCAGGTCCGGATATTGCGTGCCGGAATGGTTGCCCCAGACGATCATCTTCTTGATGTCGCGTATCGGCTGGAACAGTTTTTTTGCGACCTGAGCGATCGCTCGGTTATGGTCCAACCGCATCATTGCGCTGAAGTTTTTCGGATCAAGGTCGGGCGCGTTCTTCAGCGCGATCAGCGCATTGGTGTTGGCCGGGTTGCCGACTACCAGCACCTTGACGTGGCGCGCTGCATGCTCATTGAGCATCTTTCCCTGAATGGAGAAAATCTCGCCGTTGGCCTGCAATAGGTCGCGGCGCTCCATGCCTTTACCGCGAGGACGGGAGCCGATCAGCAGGGCCACTTCCGCATCTTTGAAGGCTGTTTTAGGGTCATCCGTGGTGATGATCTGCTGCAACAGCGGAAACGCGCAGTCCTCCAGTTCCATAGCCACGCCGGAAAGCATGCCCTGTGCCTGCGGCAGATCGAGCAGCTGCAGGATCACCGGCTGCTCGCGCCCCAGCATGTCCCCGTTTGCGATGCGAAAAAGCGTGGCGTAACCTATCTGGCCGGCAGCGCCGGTCACCGTGACGCGTATCGGTGCTTTCATGAGTCGCTCCAAGTAAATGGTATTCTCATCATAAGTCTTTTCGTTTTCTTGTGCCATGCAGTAACATTCGGTCAAGTCGCAATCGTGAAGGCCGCCCTATGCAAAAAAAACGTCCGAAACACCTAGCGCTTTACCAGATCAAGCTGCCGCTTCCAGGCGTGGTCTCGATATTTCATCGCATTAGCGGCCTGCTGCTGTTTTTCGCGTTGCCTCTTTTGCTCCTGATGCTGCAGGAGAGCCTGCGTTCGGCAGCAAGCTATGCTGGTCTTGCGGAATTGCTAAAAACGCCTTTGGCAAGAATGGCGATGCTGGGATTGTTGTGGGCATTCCTGCTGCATTTTTGCGCGGGCCTGCGCTATCTAGCCATCGATACACACTTTTTGAAGAGCTTGAAGCAGGCCAGGGAAAGCAGCAAGGTAGTGTTGATCGCAAGTCTGCTGTTGACCCTGCTGATTGGAGTAAGGCTATGGTGAACCGCGTGGTGGTGGGCGCGCATTACGGGCTCAAAGACTGGCTGATACAGAGGATCACCGCTGTCGTGATGGTGCTGGGCGGCGTTTTGCTCTTCGCATATTTGTTGTTGCATCCGCATCCGGGTTATGAAGGCTGGGCCGCGCTGTTTTCAAGCGATCCGGTCCGCACCTTCGCGCTGCTTTTTCTGCTCTGTCTTTATTACCATGCCTGGATAGGCGTGCGCGACATCGCGATGGATTACGTGAAGCCCGTTTGGCTGCGCCTCTTGATCCATGTGCTGGTGATCCTTGCCCTGATTGTTTATGCGATATGGTCTGTGCAGATACTGTGGGGTTATTGAAGATGGCAATTGCAAAACGGACATTCGATGTGGTGGTGGTCGGCGCGGGCGGATCGGGCATGCGCGCGGCCCTGCATCTGGCGCAGGCGGGATTGAAGGTCGCGGTGCTCTCCAAGGTGTTTCCCACGCGCTCGCACACGGTCGCAGCGCAAGGCGGCATCGCGGCAAGCCTTGGCAACGTTGCTGAGGACAATTGGCACTGGCACATGTATGACACGGTCAAGGGTTCGGATTATCTGGGCGACCAGGATGCGATCGAATTCATGTGCCGGGCAGCGCCCGAAGCGGTGTACGAACTGGAGCACTTCGGCATGCCCTTCGACAGACTCGCTAGCGGCAAGATTTATCAGCGTCCTTTCGGCGGGCACATGCAGGACTACGGGAAGAATCCGGTAGAGCGCGCCTGGGCGGCGGCGGACAGGACGGGGCATGCGATGCTGCACACGCTCTATCAGCAGAACGTGAGGGCCAATACGAATTTCTTCATCGAATGGATGGCGCTGGATCTGATCCGCGATGAGGCAGGCGATGTGCTGGGCGTTGCTGCGCTCGAAATCGAAACCGGCGAGGTGATGATGTTTACCGCACGCGCAACACTCTTGGCCACGGGGGGTGCAGGCCGCATCTTCCATTCGAGCACGAATGCGTTCATCAACACAGGGGACGGGCTCGGGATGGCGGCGCGCGCAGGCATACCGCTCGAAGACATGGAATTTTTCCAGTTTCATCCGACCGGCGTGTATGGCGCGGGCGTTCTGATCACGGAAGGGGTGAGAGGCGAGGGCGGCTATCTCGTCAACAAACACGGCGAGCGCTTCATGCCCAAATATGCGCCGAATGCGAAGGACCTTGCAAGCCGCGATGTGGTCTCACGCGCGATGACGGTGGAGATCAACGAAGGCCGCGGCTGCGGGCCGCACGGCGACCATCTGATGCTGAAGCTGGATCATCTGGGCGAGGAAGTGATCAAACAACGTCTGCCCGGCATCAGGGAGATCGCTTTGAAATTCGCGCATGTGGATCCGGCCAAAAGCCCCATCCCAGTCGTGCCGACCGCGCACTACATGATGGGCGGCATCCCCACAAATTACCACGGCCAGGTGGTCGCACCCTACAAGACGGGACCCGACGAGGTGGTGAACGGCCTATATGCGGTCGGAGAATGCGCTTGCGTGTCGGTGCATGGCGCAAACCGCCTGGGCTGCAATTCGCTGCTGGATCTTCTGGTGTTCGGGAGGGAGGCTGCGCGCCAGATCATCGAAGATCTGAAAGGCAACCCGCATCCCAAGCCTCTGCCTCCTGATGCCGCGGAGCGTCCTTTGTCGCGGCTGTCCCGTCTCGATCATCAGAAGGGCGGCGAAAAGGTTTCCGCAGTGGGCGATGCGATGCGCAGGACGATGCAGAAGCACTGCGGCGTGTTCCGTTTTCCAGAGCTTCTCGAAGAAGGGGTTGACGAGATTGTGGCTGTTGCCGAACGCGTGGCGCACACCGAAATTCAGGACAAGAGCCGCGTGTTCAACACCGCGCGCATGGAGGCTTTGGAGCTGGACAACCTGATCGAGGTAGCGAAAGCGACGATGATCGCGGCCGATGCAAGGACGGAGAGCCGGGGCGCGCATGCGAGGGAGGATTATCCGCATCGCGACGACGAGAACTGGTTGAAGCACAGCCTGTTCTTTTCCGAAGGGAACCGCCTGGATTACAAGCCGGTGCGATTGAAGCCCCTGAGCGTGGACTCTTTTGCGCTCAAGGCGCGGACCTATTGAGGGAATGGCGATGAAATTCCGTATATACCGTTACAATCCGGAAACCGATGCGGCGCCCTTCATGCAGGACTATGAAGTCGACATTGTGCAAGGCATGCTGCTAGACGCGTTGCTCCTTATCAAGGAGCAGGACGACAGCCTGTCTTTGCGCAAATCCTGCAGGGAGGGGGTGTGCGGTTCGGATGCGATGAACATCAACGGGAAAAACGGACTGGCCTGCATCACGCCGCTTTCCGCATTGAAACAGCCCATCGAGCTGCGGCCGCTGCCCGGGCTTCCTGTGATACGCGATCTCATCGTGGATATGACGCAGTTCTTCAAGCAGTACCATTCCATTAAACCGTTCCTGATCAACAACGATCCGCCGCCCGAGACGGAACGTTTGCAGTCGCCCGAGCAGCGTGAACATTTGAACGGGCTTTACGAGTGCATCCTGTGCGGATGCTGCACCACTGCGTGTCCCTCGTTCTGGTGGAATCCGGACAAGTTCGTGGGCCCCGCGGGGCTGTTGCAGGCGTACCGTTTCATCGCGGACACCAGAGACCAGGCAACAAACGAGCGGCTGGACGACCTGGAGGACCCATACCGACTGTTTCGCTGCCACACCATCATGAACTGCGTGGATGTGTGTCCCAAGGAACTCAATCCCACCGAGGCGATCGGACATATCAAGGACATGATGGTCAGGCGCCTGGTATGAAAAATCAGGATACGGGAAACAGGATGCAGCGGGTGCGCTGGCGGTGCAGACGCGGTTTACTGGAGCTCGATATTATATTAGGGCGATTTGTCGATGCGCACTATGAAAGATTGTCGCAATCACAGCGCGAAACATTTGAAGAGTTTCTGGATATGGCCGACAATCCGCTCTGGGATCTGATTTCCGGAAAGATCGAGGCGGCATCGGAGGAAGAAGCTGCATTGACGGATTTGATCAGGTCGGCATAACTCAAGGATGGGATACAAGATGGAAAAAGAAACTGGTCTCAAGAGACGCGTTGCGACGCTGACCCTGGACGATGGACGCAGCGTCGAGCTGCCCATACTTTCAGGCACGCTGGGGGCGGATGTGATCGACATCAACGGACTGTCCAAGCTCGACATATTCACCTACGATCCGGCATTCTTCGCCACCGCGAGCTGCATCTCCAAGATCACCTATATCGACGGAAACGCAGGCATCCTGTATTACCGGGGTTATCCGATCGAGCAGCTGGCCGAGAAATCGGATTTTCTCGAGGTCTGCTATCTGCTGCTGAACGGGGAGCTGCCCACGTCTGAGCAGAAGGATCAGTTCGAGCTTAAGGTGAAGTCGCACACCATGGTGCACGACCAGTTGGCAAGGTTCTATAACGGCTTCAGGCGCGATGCTCACCCGATGGCCGTGATGGTGGGCGTGGTCGGCGCGCTTTCTTCCTTCTATCACAACGCACTGGATATCAATGATCCGGAATACCGCGAGCTTGCGGCGATGCGCCTTTTGGGCAAGGTGCCGACCATTGCGGCGATGGCTTACAAGTACCACAACGGCTATCCGTTCATGTACCCGAAAAACAAATTCGGTTATGTCGAGAACTTCATGTACATGATGTTCGCTACACCCGCCGAGGAGTATGAACCCAATCAGGTATTGGTGAAGGCGCTTGAGCGCATCTTCATCCTGCATGCGGACCACGAGCAGAACGCGTCCACCTCGACGGTGCGCCTGGCGGGTTCCAGCGGCGCGAATCCCTTCGCCTGCATGGCGTCCGGCATCGCAGCGCTCTGGGGGCCCGCGCATGGCGGAGCGAACGAGGCGGCATTGCAGATGCTGGAGGAGATCGGCGATGCGTCGCGCGTGGCGGAATATGTGCAGGGCGTGAAGGACAAGAAATACCGTCTGATGGGCTTCGGTCATCGCGTCTACAAGAACATGGATCCGCGCGCTGCGGTGATGCGGCAGACCTGTTACGAGGTGCTGAAGGAGCAGGGGCTGGAAAACGACAAGCTGTTCAAGCTTGCGATGGAGCTTGAAAAGATTGCGTTAAGCGACCCTTATTTCATCGAGCGCAAGCTCTATCCCAATGTGGATTTCTATTCGGGCATCGTGCTGCGCGCGATCGGCATACCGACCAACATGTTCACGGTGATTTTCGCGGTGGGCCGCACGATAGGCTGGGTGTCGCAGTGGAAGGAGATGATGTCGGCCGCCGACCGCAAGATAGGGCGTCCGCGCCAGCTTTATGTCGGCTCGCCCCGCCGCGATTATCCCGGGTGTGGCGCAGATTGAACACCAATTACAACAAGGCGATGCAGGACAGCTCGATGCTGTTTGCCGCCCCCTTCGTTGAAGAACTGTATGAGCGGTATCTGCAGGATCCGGCAAGCGTTGCGGATGAATGGCGCGATTATTTCGACGCGCTGCCTGCCTGGGGAAAGCCTGTCGCCGAGGCACCGCACGAGCCCATCCAGCGTTCTTTTGCCGAACTGCCCAAAGCAAGTCTCTCAATCGACGCAGATCATGAGCGCAAACAGGTCAAGGTGCTGCAGCTCATCAATGCGCACCGCTTTCTGGGCTTGCGCATCGCCGATCTGGACCCGCTTGCGCGCCATGCCAAACCCGAGATTCCCGAGCTCGATCCGGCCTACTACGGTTTCACAGAATCGGACATGGACGCGACCTTCGATACCGGCTCTCTTGTCGGTGCGAAGCGTCTGACGCTACGCGAGATCATCAAACTGTTGCGCGAAATCTATTGCGGCAGCATAGGCGCGGAATACATGTATATCAGCGATGTGCCGCAAAAGCGCTGGATACAGAACAGGCTCGAGGGCGTGCGGGGGAAATCTGGCTACAGTCCGGATCAGCGCCGCAGGATATTGGGCAGACTGACTGCGGCAGAGACGCTGGAGCGCTATCTGCACACTAAATATGTCGGGCAAAAGCGCTTCTCGCTTGAAGGCGCAGAGACCGTGGTGCCGCTGCTCGATCATCTCTTGCAGCGCGCGGGAAGCCAGGGCGTTAAGGAGGCAGTGATCGGGATGGCGCATCGCGGGCGGCTCAACGTGCTGGTCAACATACTGGGCAAACAGCCCTCGATGTTGTTCGCGGAATTCGAGGGCATACACGCAGAACATCTGACCTCGGGTGACGTGAAATACCATCAGGGATTCTCGGCCGACATCGAGACGCCGGGAGGCCATCTGCATGTGGCGCTGGCCTTCAACCCCTCCCATCTCGAGATCGTCAATCCCGTGGTGGAAGGTTCGGTCAGGGCGCGCCAGCATCGCTTGAAGGATCTCGAAGGCAAGAAGGTGGTGCCGATACTGCTTCATGGCGATGCGGCCTTTGCTGGACAGGGTGTGGTGATGGAGACGCTTTCCATGTCGCAGACGCGAGGCTATCGCACGGGCGGCACCGTGCACATCATTGTGAACAACCAGATCGGATTCACCGCATCGGACAAGCGCGATACGCGCTCAAGCCAGTATTGCAGCGACGTGGCGAAGATGATAGATGCGCCGATCTTTCATGTGAACGGAGATGATCCGGATGCGGTGATGCTGATAGCCGAAATTGCTCTGGATTACCGCATGGCGTTCGGGCGAGACGTGGTGATTGACATGGTGTGCTTCAGAAAATTGGGCCACAACGAGCAGGACGAGCCTCTGGTCACCCAGCCTTTCATGTACCGTTATATCCGCAAGCATCCGGGCACGCGCGCGGTCTATGCCGAACGTCTTGTCGGCGAGGGCGTGATCGCGGCAGGTGAGGCGGCAGCGATGATAAACGAATATCGGCAAGCGATGGACGAGGGAAAGAATTCGATCGCGCCTGCGCTGCCGGTGCTGGACAAGCCCGCCTCCGGCTGGGCCAGATTCAAGAACGGCATGCCCTGGCATGCGCAGGTGAACACCTCGATTCCGGCAGAACGCATCCGGCAGCTTGCGGTGCCATTGACGACCGTGCCCGAAGGTTTCATATTGCAGGATCGCGTGAAGAAGATCGTCGATGACCGCATCCTGATGGCCAAAGGGGAAATGGCGCTGGACTGGGGGATGGCGGAAAATCTGGCCTATGCTTCGCTGCTCACAGAAGGTTATCCGGTCAGGCTGTCCGGACAGGATACGCAGCGCGGTACGTTCTTCCACCGGCATGCCACCTGGCACGACCAGAATCGCGTGGTGTGGCACGAGGGGGCTTATACGCCCTTGCAGCACTTGAGTCCTGACCAGTCGGACTTCGTGGTGATCGACTCGCTCCTGTCGGAAGAGGCGGTGCTGGGATTCGAATACGGTTATGCGACGGCAGAGCCGGATTCGCTGGTGCTGTGGGAGGCGCAGTTCGGCGATTTCGCGAATGGCGCGCAGGTGGTGATAGACCAGTTCATCGCATCGGGCGAAGTGAAATGGGGAAGATTTTGCGGGCTTGTGATGCTCTTGCCGCACGGCTATGAGGGGCAAGGTGCGGAGCATTCATCGGGGCGCATCGAGCGCTATCTGCAGCTTTGCGCGGATTACAATATCCAGGTGTGCATCCCCTCCACACCCGCGCAGATGTTCCACCTGTTGCGGCGCCAGATGCTGCGCTTGATGCGCCGTCCATTGATCGTGTTCACCCCGAAAAGCCTGCTGCGCAGCAAGGAGGCCGCCTCGCCTCTTGCCGATTTCACGGATGGCGGATTCAAGCCGGTGATCGAGGAGACCGAAGCGCTGGATGCGGGTTCAGTGCGTCGCATCATCGCGTGCAGCGGAAAAATCTATTATGAGCTTCTGGCGGCACGCCGCGCCAAGGATATACGCGACATGGCGATTATCCGCATCGAGCAGCTCTATCCTTTTCCGCACGATGATTTTTCGGCGCAGGTCGCAAGCTATCCCAATGCGACGGAGCTCGTCTGGTGCCAGGAAGAGCCCGGCAACCAGGGCGCATGGCACCGCATTCAGCATTATCTATTGCGCCACATGAGGGAAGACATGCGCCTGGCCTATGCGCTGCGCCCTTCCTCGGCTGCACCCGCCGCAGGGTATCTTGCGGTGCACAATGAACAGCAGAAGGCGGTGATCGAGGCCGCCTTCCGTTTCGATCTCGATGTCAAGAATGGAGCGCATCATGAGCATCATTGAAATCAAGGTACCGCAGCTTTCCGAATCCGTCTCCGAGGCGACCCTGATTGCCTGGCACAAGAAGGCAGGCGATGCGGTCCTGGAAGGCGAGAATCTGGTCGATGTCGAGACCGACAAGGTGGTGCTGGAATTGCCTGCCGCAAAAAGCGGAGTGCTTGCAAAAATCGTCAAGGGTGACGGGGAGAAGGTGATGAGCCTGGAGTCGATCGGGCTGATAGACACTGCGGCGACGGTTGAAGCTAAAGTTTCTGCCGCAGAAATTCCGGCAGCTATATCGCCATCGGTGCGCAAACTCGCGCATGAGCTCGATGTCGATGCGGCCGGCCTGCAGGGCACGGGAAAATCCGGACGCATCACCAAGGACGATGTGCTGGGCGCGATGGAAAAGCTTGCTGCGCCGCAAGCGGTTTCAGCGCCGGCCGGCAGCCGTGTCGAGCAGCGTGTGCCGATGACGCGCATCCGCCAGCGCATCGCGGAACGGCTGCTCGAGTCGCAGCAGAATGCGGCGATCCTCACCACCTTTAACGAGGTGAACATGCAGCCGGTGATCGATCTGCGCAACAGGTACAAGGATGCCTTCGAAAAGAAGCACGGCGTCAAGCTGGGATTTTCCTGCTTCTTCGTGAAGGCTGCCGTGTATGCGCTGCAGAAATTTCCCATCGTCAATGCATCCATCGATGGCACGGACATCGTGTATCATGCCTACTTCGACATCGGCGTTGCGATAGGCAGCGAACGCGGGCTTACCGTGCCCATCATCCGTGACGAGGACATGCTCTCGTTCGCAGACATCGAAAGACAGATCGCCGATTTCGGCGCGCGCGCGAAGACCGGCAAACTGACCCTGGAAGAGCTGACCGGCGGCACCTTTTCGATTTCCAATGGCGGCGTGTTCGGTTCCATGCTTTCGACCCCCATCATCAATCCCCCGCAGGCGGCGATACTGGGCATCCATGCGACCAAGGAGAGAGCTGTGGTGGAAAACGGGCAGATCGTGATCAGGCCGATGAATTACCTCGCGGTTTCTTACGATCACCGCATCATCGACGGACGCGAGGCGGTGCAGTTTCTGGTTGCGATCAAGGAAGCACTGGAATTCCCCGGGCGCGCGCTGCTGGATTTGTAGGCAGGGGCGCCGGGGTGCCCTGCGTTGCTCGACTGTTCAGGTGGCTGCGGAACTCGCGCTACGCGTTCAAACATAACCAGCGACTTGGCTGCGTCGTTTGTCAGCTTAGTTGAATGGCTAGTTGTTTCATCAGTCCTTGCCGAAATCCGACCAGCCTGCGCTACCCGGCGGCACACAGGGGATAAAGCGAAAGGCAAAATAAAACACCCATTGCAGCTTTCGGGTAGGCTATTGCAAGATTCGATGGGCAGCTGTGCGCCCATTGCAGATATTCAAGAAGATACAAAATCCTGGACAACATCTGTGTTGTATTGCAACCCGATTTGTTATAAAAAATGAGCCGTGAACTATATGGAAGCACTGCTGCAACAATATCTTCAGGGTAATGGCGATCCGGCGACGCTGGCCGCCATGCTGGTCGCCAAAATTCGCCCGCGCAAGGTTCGCGATACCGACCATGCTGTGCACATGATACAGGCGTTTTGCCACATACTCGGCAGGCGCCCGGAATTGCGCACCGTCCTGCGCAATGCGCTGTTCGAGCTGCTCGGCACGCGCAAGCCGGTTCCTCTGTATGTTGAATCGGGGGTATTGCCCAACACCGGCTTTTTTTCGGAGTTGCATCGGCGTATCAGTCATAAAGTATTGCCGGACGCCATTGACACAGGCTATCTCAAGGATATTCTTGCGCTGATTTTTATCCGGCAGGATGACGATGTCTGGGTGTCAGCCGTACCGGATACTGTCTGGCTGGAACTGCTGGCGGCGCTGCGTTTTGACGAGCAGCCGGCCGATGATAACTTTCCTGCCCCGCTGCGCGGCATTCTGGATGCCATACTGGTGCTCTCCTACCGGATTTCATCGATCGGACTGGAGCCTGAATTGATTCGCAACGAGCCCGCTCTGGAAGAATTTGCTTCGCCATTTCTCACCCAGAATGACGAGGTGGGTGAATATCTGGAACAGTTTGCGC